>Ga0065711_1006861_pt1 | contig 23641 bp, 15 predicted proteins | sample Hoacrofraction12_FD_59098 | JGI IMG/M metagenome (GOLD analysis project Ga0065711, IMG submission 59098) | Hoatzin crop microbial communities from Cojedes, Venezuela - Epithelial fraction 12 v2 (version 2) | ecosystem: Host-associated > Birds > Digestive system > Esophagus > Crop | place...
CAGGTTAGGCTCCTTCAAAGGAAAATTCTGTTTTTAAAGAACTGGATACATTCAATTGTGATTGATAGGAGCAGTACAGCAAGCCAAGGATCAGCAGGTCTAGCTGGGTACAACTTACAGCAAGAGAGAATGCGTCTGAGAAAGTCTTGTAATATGCTTCAGGCAGTCTTTGGTTGGCTCTTCAAGATCACCTCTTCTTTCTTCAGGTTCAGGTTTAATGAACTCCAAATTAGTTTCTGGAAAGTCAATCTTTATTTAAAAAAAAAAAAAGAAACGAGAGAAGTCCTTTAGCAATATGTACTCTCAGATATAACTGTCAATAAGTGTTCTCTTGGATTTGTACAAGAAGCATACAAAATATGAGAGAAAGAAGAGGGGATAATTCTTTGAGGATGTTCATTGTACGTAATGTATTACTTAAATACGCTGGTGATAAACTCAGCTCACAAAAATCAGTGGGAGCTTTATCACTGGTTTTCCTGGGAGAATTTCATCCACTGTATTTCAGTTTTATTAGAACTGCATGAACTCAAAGCTGAGTAATTTTTTTCTTTTTTTTTCATCTTTTCCCATTTTTTAATTAGACGATTCTTAAATGGAAAGCTTCGACTAATGTAGATGTTTTGGATTTTTTTTCTGAAAAAGTAGGGATAATTATAGTCTTGCTGATGTGTAGTTTTCCAGTGTAAGAGATGGAAATCAGATTCCTGAATTCACTTCTGGATGTTCAATTTTGTATACATTGTACAGCATGTAGAATTGTCTACCAATTTTTCATTCTTTACACTTACATATGGGTGTCAGAAATTTAGAATAATGTTTTTAAGATACAGAGAAAGAAAGCATTCAACCAAAATTATGAAGCTTGAGATGCTTGATAATCTGAGTGCAGACTTTGGTGAAAATTCAGGTTGTTCTTCAAAATTGAGCTCAATTTGCTTGTTTTGGTTTGGTTTATTAACACACACCAGAATCTCTTATCTGTATATATTATTTTAATATATGTATTTGATATGCTTCACTCTTCTAACGGTTAACAAAATTGTTCCCTACAAAATGTGTCTTGTTGGTCACATCAGAAAAGCTATCTTTATGACATTTCCAGCATGTTCACAAATCGTAATACTGTCACATGCATGGGAATAACTGAAAATGAGCACAGAAAATGAGATCCTTCTGTTCCTTTTCTTTCACTAGAGAGAGATTGTAAATTTATAAGCTTTCACTGTGTCAACTTCCCTTTATTGTTAACAGGGGGAGCTATTTTAAGGCATCATCTTTGACTGAACTCCTCAGGCTAGAAAACCCCAGTTTGCTTGTCTGTTATAAATTGGGCAGCAATTCTTAGGCCAGCCTCATTTATCTGTATTATCTGCTTTTACAAGTCATTTGCTAAGTCATTCAGCTTTTTAGTACAGAAAACAATTGGCTTTGCCCTTGAAGTATCCAGTTGCTGATTTAACCTGGAAAGGTGACAAAAATACCATGCAGATCTAATGCATTTTCAGTACCGGGAGCACCATTCGCCCAGAACGAGTGGGTGCTCAGCATGTAGTCCTCGATGGAGAGCAATACTGACGCCTATTGACAATTTGCTTGTAGCCACTTCCTTTACAAATCCTTTATGCGGCTCAGTCTCATTGCAAGCTGAATGTTACTTTTATAATGGCATGCCATTCGATAGCACTCAGAGCAAACGTTCAGATTTAAAACGGCAGCTGTAAGTCAGGTACCAAGTTGTTCATCTGTGTCAAAAGTATTTTTGGAACCAAAATTACAACAACAAAAATTACCCAACAAAAAGCTTTTCTAGCCCTCAGAGGTGACATCTGATATGAAAGTATCATACGTATTTGCCACTGCACCAAATTATACACTTCCATTAACATACATTTCCAAGATTAACATGCTCTCTTTGTGCAGCTATAACGGAAATGGGATTTTTAATTTGTGTGGTCTTGATGAGCTGTGGGTACAATCATTTTTCTTGCACTTTGTTCAAACACAACCCTTTCCTTTGCTTTCTTGCTTTCTTACCTGCAATGTTACTGAGGTTGGTGTATCAGTACTACAGATGGCTGGGGTAATCATTGTTGTTGTAGGCGTGCTGTACAATGTCATGCTAAGCAGCACGGTTCCATGAATGAGCCGCCTGCAATACACACAGACAGAAATACTGCATTGGTAGTGGAGACAAAGTGAACAGGGTTTATTGAAATTACATCAAACAACATGGAACTGGATAGCTTAAAAAGGAGAACAAACCTTTCGTCTTTACGTGGCTAGCACAAATCTGGCCTAGGTCAGTAGAGGTTGCATACTGATGGCCTCACTGCTACAGTGGTATCTGTGCAGTTGCAGGGACCATGACACAAATCACGCTGCCAAGACATTCTGGTTAACTCTGCAATTTACCACTGTCTTCTTGTGTGACAGGGGCTGCCATTTAAGCTGGTTTCATCTGGGATAGAGTTAATTTTCTCCCCAGTATCTGCTGTGTTTCAGATTTAGTATGAGAAGAATGTTGATAATACATCGATGTTTTCAGTTGTTGCTATGGAATCAAGGACTTTTTTCAGTTTCCCATGTTTGGCTAATAAGCATCTGTTCAATACCTGTGAGGGAGCACAGCCAGGCAGCTAGCCCAAGCTGGCCAATGGAAATATTCCATACCATAGACGCCATGCTCAGTATATAAATGGGGGTTGGCTGGTAAGCAAGAACTTTTCTATGAGTTCAACAAGTTCCATGAGTTTGGTAAGTTCCACCATCACTGCTCAGGGACAGGCTGCACAATCGGTCGTTGGGTGGTGAGAAAAAATGCACTGTGTATCACTTCTTTTACACATTCTATTATTATTATTCCTTCCTTTGTTCTCATATTAAACTGTTGCTATCTCTACCCACAAGTTTTACTTTTGCCTATTCTCCTCCCCATCCCACAGATCCTAAAGCAGGCAGGGGGGATGAGTGAGCGAGCGGCTGTCTGGTCCTAGTTGCCAGCCGCCGAGTTAAACCATAACAGTATGAAATAAGGATAATACCATATTTCTATCTCATGATTTAATTTTGAGGACAAATACGTTAGAGATTGTGAAGTGTCAAGACCCTATATAAGGTGGAGGGCAGTACACAATTATTCCACAAAAAGAAGAAACTCCTGGCAACCTACTGTAACCATGAAGGATTCTTGCCAATTTTATGTGTAGATGGCAGGTAGAAGGGATATCAGAGTCTCCAAAGACCTGAAAGGTGTTTGAGTGGGATAATTTGTACCACATGTGCTGCATGTGGGTTTTGGACAGACGAAAGACTATGGTCTGAAGTACCAGTCTGAACACCACATGTACAAGAAAGTCTTATCAGAAACAGGCATGCATGTGGTCTGCAGATAAGAAAACCAGCGTGATTTGGCAGGTCAACACAACTCAGTCTAGAGAACTTGAATAAAATCAGAAAGTCCAGTGGTAAATTCTAATAATAACCAATCCACTCGAATTAAGAATGCAGTACCTGAATAAAGAAAGATAAAGTACATTGGACTTACTTCAGGTTGTCCACATCTTAATTATTAGTGAGGTCAGAAATACGATTATGTTCAACATTGCTTCTTTTACTTGCAAATAATTTTTACTATGATAGTTCCAAGCACTGCTCAGTCATATCAACTGAGCGAATGAGCTAGATTCTCTTCTGCCCATTGCAACAGAGACAGCCAGCCAGGTAGATGAGTTTTAACTGCACTGCTTTTACCCGAGATGAGGATGTTAGAGGTACAAGAGAACCCAGATGGACTTTCTGATCCCAGCATGAGTTTGCAACATTGCTGTAAGAAAGTACCTTCTGAATTGCAATCTGAAATAAATTGTTGCTATGTCATCTGAAGAAGAAATAAGAAACTCCCGCAAAGTCATTTTTATAGACAACATTCAGTGTAAACCTAATTCAGGGCTAATTTTTCTTTTTTCACTTCTCCAGCTATTCATGTTGTTAGTGCAAACATTTTATTGTAAGAACAGAGCTCAGGAGGATTAAAGACAAAACCATTTTCTGAAGTTTCTTTTGCACCTGTAGGTGCATTTGCAAGGGAATGGAGGCAGAAAAAGAAGCTGTGATGTGAACAAGACAGCATGCGGGGGAAAGCAGTCGTGTGATACGAAGTCTTTCACATCGAGGTCATTAATGTGAGTGTGGAAGTGACCAATGATGGTTCAAAGTTGTTTTTCTGTGATGGGTACTTGGATGACCTGTAATAAATGAATTGCATCTCCTCAACCACTCCTTTGTTGACAGGGGTTTACATCATAATTTGAACTAATTAGCACTTTTGTTAGAAGGGAGAAGAGTAGCTGAGAACTGAATGAACAGAAAGACTAAATTATCCTTTTGAGTTCTCATTACTTCTAATCTCTTCATATTGTGCTCTAAAACTATAGAGTTTTTTAAAAAAGAATCCATACAGTGGACTTTTTTTCCTGGGAAACGTGTAGAGACAAATACAAGGCGCAGCACAGACCTCAGAGGCACTGTAGATGTGTTTAACTGAGACATTTCCTGACCTCGTTATTGCAACCAGCACAGATGTGGCTAAAGATTGCCCAGAAAGATAAGGAAGAATCAGTAGGTGGGCTTCTCAGAGTCCTCAACTGGAGAAACAGCAAGTAAAGCAAGGTATCTTTGCTGGACTGAGAAGACTTCACATGTTAAAGCAGATGACAGGACTGTGAATAAAACCAGACATTAAACCACTTCAACAGTATGGACATGATATCTCCTATAAAAAAATGAATTAGTTATAAAAACCAGACACATATTTATGCCTTATATATAGAGTAGCCTAATTTATACATTTACAAATAAGTGAGCAACTTGCGTATCTTTCATCATTAAGTCACCTTCTGGACTAAGGCTAGTCTGTAAACACAGGGGACACTTTTAAAGCATCAACAATTGTGAAATACAGGGTATGTTTTTGAGGCACAGCTTTCCCTAGCAACCTTGGAGGCATTGTATGCACTGCACAGCTAACATTCTTCACAATCAAGTCTGCTTTCGGACACACAAATCGAACAGTAAGAGGGGCGATGCAGGTGAATGAAACAAGTAAAAAGATGCCTCATCATTTTTAGAAAAAGGAAAAGAAGCAGGAGAGTGTGCAGGATCCATTCAGAAAAGGAAGGAGCTAGCATCATGAGCATGATAACCATAACCTTCACCAAACAGACAGATTCCTCTCTCTGCTGCCTGGTTCTGGTGCTGAACTCAGGCAGGTCACTCCCTGTTCTGCCTGCCAGGTTTCCCATCTGTAAGGCGAGGGTAGTGATACTGAGCTTTGTAAAGACTGTATAATGATCACAGCCATAGACAATGGCTTCCAAGTAGCAAATTCAGCGTCCAGCACATTAGAAGGTCAATAAACAAGTGCTGCTCCATGCCTACTGCCATTTATTCATTTATATGACCATGCAAAAGCAGGGCACATGGAAATCCCTGGAATTACACAGATTCCCAGCTCTTGTTTATTACTGGAGCTAAAATAAACTTCCAATCTTATTACAACAGGACACTGCTATTTAAGTTTATTTAAGTTTAACTTAGTCATCCTAACTTAACAATATCAACCTTGCATCCTGAAGGCACATGGGAGACTTCCCTCACCACATCCAGCAAGAGGAAATTTTTGTTGCTTGCTCTGTCTGATTTACAAATACCAGTTCAAAATAAATTGTGGTCTCAGAATCAGTGAAGTCAGAGCAATTGGCACTGAGGGGGAAACTACAACTCCCAAATTGCCCCAAATGATGGATTTCTGATTTGTTAATTAGCTCTGGATCACTGAACTATTCAACCCAAGAGACAAACACATTTTTCTGATGTGAAGGAATAGAAAATTGTCACATAGGCTTCCAAACACTTTTTGAACTGCCTCTTGTGTCTAATAAGACTTCTCGATACAGATGCACCATTAAGGGTTTTATTGGCATTGATTTAGGGCCATTATCAAAAGTCAACTGCCTGATAAGTATGAGAAATGTTGATGTGGAGGTTCACCTACTGGACAAGTTAGTGGCTACAATCTGTATTACCGTGTTCATTCCCAAATGTATAGAACATTAGAGTAGAGTTACTGTTTAGACTAGATTTACCAGCAAAATGAGGACAAAATATAGTGTAAAAATAATGTAATTATCCTCAAACCTGACATTATAAGCCTCATAAATTTAGAGCTGAGGTTAAATTTAAAGTAAATCCAAAGCTGCTAAGCTATAAAAAACCCATATGTTTTTGCCCAAGCAGTCTTAGTTCTGCATTGGAATGATACTGTGAAATAACTACTTTATGATAATTAAAAATACTGTAGAATTCTAGAAAATTCATATTAGAGATATAATTTTCAACTGTAAAGTAATGCTAAATATCCTACAGACATTTACAAGGACCACATCTTTCATCCTCACAGTTTCTAGTTTAAATAACTTCCATAAATTTGAAGGTACCAAATACAGCAAAGACAAAATTATCAGATTATTCTAGACTTTTAAAACAAAATTTGCAGTTATGTTCCAAATTCTTTCCTAATTTTTGCTCTAAAACATAAAGTTAAAAAATAAGTGCCAAGCAATGACTTCAAGGTAAACAACTACATTTACGCAAAGACTGGAGGATATTTGCAGGAAGTCAGTTTTGTAAAGAGGCTATTTGTACAGAAACATGCAAAGCTGATAAGCAGCAATCCCAACACACATTCGATAAAGAGTATAGTGGCTGCCCTGTATATCAATCAGCTAGCCACGTTATAAATCCGCACATTGTAAGACAACTGTCAAAATAGTGAGAGATATTACTAGGATTCTGGAAATAATGTAAAATGATCACATTTGAAATTTACTAAATATCTGTTCACTGACAAGTCTTTAACAACAACAACAACAAAAAAAAAAACCAAAATTAAACAGGCCAAATTCTTGAGAACATTTTTAGGTATTTTGTGGTTTCAACATGGGCAAGGTATAGAGAAAAGATTGCAATAAGAAATGCTAAATAGTAAGCAAGATGCTTTATTTAAACAGTTGGGCTTTGCTTCTACTTTTTTATATATTTCTCATACACTCTTCTTAGTGAATTTTTTTAGAGAAGAACTGGAGGGCTAAAATCTCAAAAAATAGCCACAGAACTTTGATCTGGCAAGGGACTTTGACATAGTCTTGCCCAAAAGCATGAGACACTTCACACTTCTTGAAACAGATTAAATGATTTTGTATACTTTATATATTAAAATAAGTTCAGTTCTTCTTCATCTTCAGTTCAAACTAAATATAAAGAATTAAGCTATGAAGGAGAGAAGTGACCACAGAAGGACAATAACAATTTTGGCAGAGAAAATAGATAGTAAATGTACAGAGAGGTGTAAATTCAGTGTCTTTTAAAATAAAGGGTTCTTTTGCCCTGGGTCACTCAAAGATCAAGATTCCTAAGTAATACCCAGGAACAACCCACAACTGATATTTTATTTTTTTTTTCCTTCTCTTTTTAACATAAGCCACAACCAGCTTGAACAGAATTCCTGCGTTTTAAATCAGGATAAGATATAACAGGATAGAAACGAGTAACTCTATTTTCAAAATGTTTGACATTTACTTTCTTTTTCCAATATTTATGAATTTTTTTTTTTTTTAATAAGCATCTGTATAGAGCAAGAGAGGCCACTCTCTGTCCTCATCTTTGCTGACCCTGAGAAAAATGGCTCAGTGATCAACTGGGACAAGGACTTGAACAAGGATGTTTGATGACCCAGGCAAATACCTCAGGGCTACTGGCTTCTTCAAAGAGTTTATTTCTGTCCTTTCCCCTATAAATAAAGTCCTAGACATGAGACTGTTAGAACTTTTTTAGAACTCCAATTCACCTCGGAGAAAAGCTTCCTTTTGAGAAAGTGATATTTTCCAAGTTAGAAATATTTTGTCAAAGATTTTCTGGTCAGATTTCTTTAGTCTTTCTACATACATTTGCAGAGTTTGTTCATTTAGAGACCCTAATACCATAATCTTTGCAATAATACAAGGTACTCGACACTTTAGCATGACACTACAGGTACAAATCTTTTCTTGGTACATACTTTCAAGTTCAGAAATACTCTATTGAAATAAGTCTTGAAGTTTAGTTGCATTCCAGCAGCAAGAGGAGTGAAGTTGGGTTCATTGCTCAGTTTATTAATGTCTTCCACAAACTTGGTGAGTCCAGTAAAAACATTTACTAAGTTTTAAATTTTTTGTGGGTCAGGAAATGGCCTTCCGAAGTCCTACTGTTGCTTCTCAATTACTTCAACTAACTGATAGCATTACCTATTAAGAATCACCTGACAGTTTTAATCCTGCTACTTTCTAAGTAGATAATCCTAAGAGCTAGTTTGCTCTACCAAAAAATATTCATGCTCGTCCAAAGAAAAGGAAAAGCAGGCTGGGTGAATGTTCAGATATTTTCAAGTTTCACACTTCAGAAGGAATTTCAGGGCTATCCTTATATTTAAACTAGTCTATCAATTGAAATCATGGTGAATGAACAATTCTGTGGAGTTGTGATTGGCTAAAAGAGGAAAAAGCATTTAGGCTTCTTTGTGTTAGTAATTACTATAATTGTAAATGACACAGCTATCAGATTAGGGGGTGTTGAACATGCTATTCCTAAATCATTCCTCACCAACAACTCCACTTTTATTTCCGCTTTGAAGGGTCATTTCAGCAATGAGCTCTACAATTATACAGCGGATGAAAGGAAAGTAGCCCTCTGTCCCCTTCATTGTGCTGATTGTGTGTACTGTGAAAGAATGGAGCCTTTTTTAGTAAAATTTTCGAAACTGCTTTACTTGGAGATCTACCTAATGAAAATCAACACGCTTGCTCCGATGGCATACATTAAAAAAAACACATCACAGGGAGCTGGGGGTTTCAGATCTTCCAAAAATCGTTCATTTAGGATTTCAATACTAAAAAATAAGAAAACCTCTAATATGACAGAGGTCCTCAAGAACAGGATTCTCCCATAACCCATTTGCTTCCAAAGGTGCCTAAGTGTTCCCCAATTAAATCCTCATGCCTAATGCTCTGCTTCTGAATGTACCCAGCACATATCAGCTTGCTGGGGATGAGGACATCTTAACACTTCACCTCAAGTTAGATTCTAAACCAAGATATTCCCCTCGGTTTGTTTAAAAAGACACAGACAATGGAAGAGTGATGTGCTTTTCTTCAGACTAACTACAAAAGAAAAGTCATTGAATAAAATGCCCAAGCAATCCTTGGCGTAGATATTTGATTCACATTTCTTTCCTTCCTTCATGCTATGTGCTCTAATCACTAAGTCACAGAATAATGCTCTCCTTTTCTGAATAATCTTGAATTTTCTTCTGAAAAGATGGAAAAAGCCTCTAATCCAGTCAATCCTATTTTCTAGCGTTTTAAGCCTCTCATCTTAAAAGTTCAGTGGAACCCAAGGTCTTTCTAACATAGTAAATTCATACATGCAATCAGATTTTTGGTTTTGTTCTGTTTTAAATGGTGATTGTCACCGTATGGAGAAGTAGATGAAGATATCTTGAGATGAGGAAAGAGCTATAGCTTAGAGATGGATGCTATTGCAGAAACTTGCAGGGTTTGAAAGCATCTATTGCCCAGAGGGTATGCGGGGCTATGGAGTCTAAATAAAAATTAAGTATCATTGTAAAGGCTCAATCTAAATTGAGATGCCTGAGTGCTACTAAGATATATTCAGAGCGCTGCAGAAAATTTACCTAAGGTCTCTGTTTATGCATCACTAGAAAGACATTCAAGGCTACAAGCATCTTTAGACTAATGGTACACTGTGTGCTGGTTAGAAAGAAGAGGTTAAAAAAGAGGAGAAATCTTCTGAAGTGGTGTGTAGCAGGAAAGGTGCTCACTGTGGTCATCACTAACTGCCCATTCTGAGCAGAATGAATTGGTGTGAGAATGGAACACAGACTGAAAAAAACCCAACCATTGTGAACAAGAGACTATGCTGAGAAGGATATTGCAAAGCTACAGGAAAGGGTACAGCAAGGCCTCCAGCAGGCCTAGGGAACTTTATTCTAAGTGTTAAACTGTCACATAAGCCAAGCTCAAAAACAATGCATTGGGAAGATAGAAGAGCTTATGGATAGGGCTCTTACTGGCACATCCAAAGCAGTTTACTGTAAGTGACTGTCTCTGTCTTTTTACAGCAAGGTCCTGAAATGAGTATTTCTGTCTTTTTCTATTTCTCCCAAGCTGAGTGCAATACTATTCAAGCATGGTCTTTTCTTAAGCTGTCATACAAAACTGAACTTACTCTTTTGGATACAATGGGGAGCATGTCCAGGCAAGCACTTCTGTATTTTTAGAGGCACTGTTTACTCCAAGTAGTTTTATTGTCAGCAAAGTTTCCCTCGGAAGAGCCTTTATTCGTAGAGGAAAGTTGATTCTAAAAGAAAATCAGAAAAGAGAAACATAAAAGTAAAAAAAAATTTAAGCATTTTTACCACAAGTGAGTTATTTCTACATTTTTCTAGATACCTTAACACATATATCAAGCTATAAATTACAAGAGTTGCACTCTGAAGGAAAATGCAACTGATACATCCCTTCAACACACTGATGAGTATTGCCAACCATTGACTTGGGTCATAGTACTGAAGAAGAGGCATATCAAAACTCATTCACTTCAGTGGTAACCACTAGAGCTGACAAAGGAAGGAAAAGCTTAGTTAAACTTTTGCTTTAGAATTACGTTATCAATGAAGGGCTATTTCAGAATAAACATTCTCTAAGGATGAATTGTAAAGCAATAGTTAGTTATTTGCTGTCTTGTGTCTTCAGAGGAAACTACTACTTAAGCAACTAAGAGACACTTGTGAGCAGAGTGTGATAATCACTCCCTTGTTCAGATGTGCTTTGGTGGTGTGGTACTTCCCAAGCACAACTTAAAGGCAGATTTTTTCTTAACACCAATGAGTGATTCACATTTTTTAGTGAGAAAATTCAGATCTATCAACATTCATCTCAACTTTGTACTGACTAGCAAACTTGGTTGGTCATTCAATTTGTTTATGTGATTTTAAATTAATTCATATAACCTATAACTTAGAACAAATCTAATTAAAAAGGTATTTTCATGCTGTATGGAAAAATTATGTGTAACTACCCAGACATACGCAAGTCTATATTTTTTTTTCCTGAAGAGAATGTTTATGGTGGACAGTGCATTTCTAGCTTTTTCCATGTATATTCAATGCAAACAAACTTCTCAAGTGGAATGTGAGGTTAATTACATTTCTTTGTATAAAAAAATCAATATAAGGAGCTAAAGGCTAAAAGAATTATTCCACGTTGACTACATAAGCATTAGGAAAACAAAAGATGTGCATAAACTTGAGATTAAGAAAACAAACTAGAAGATAAAATTTAAATAATATAGATTCCATTTAATTTGCAGATGTTCAATCTAGACTGGCAGAACAATGCAACTCAGCATTTTTCTAAGAGGTATAGTCATATTTAAGGAGTAAACAAATGTAGAAGTCATTATTTTAAAAGTATAGTAGCCTGAGGATTATAGGTAGCAGAAATAAGACAAGATAATAGTATAAGGTAAAATTAGCATAAGATTCTGCTCCTAGTTGCAAATCTGTCAAAATTATTTTGGCTTTGGAAAAGTTTCCTTGAATGCACTGAGGAGCCACTGAAAGTAAGTAGATGGTTCTCAGCTGAAATTCTGAAGCACTCCAAATCAGCATTAGTGTCAAAATTTCAGAAGATCAGTCCTAAACATTTGGAAATTATTCAAATTTGCATACCTCGCTCTTTGAATAACAAAGCAAGAAAGCCATTCCCCACTCTAATTAACATGAATAGAATTGAGAAGAAATTCTCAACTGTCTTCCCACACGTCCCTATTTATAGCTTTTAACTCTGCTTTCTCAGTCTCATGCCCTCTTCCTCACTCGTAATCAGTTAGAAACAATTATTGGAAAACTGAACTGTTTTACATGTTATAGATAGCTTGTGCCATCTTTTTCACTCACAGGCCAACAACTCTGCCCACATTACATAAAGCTGTTTGACAAAGAGTTACACTTAACTTTAAAGCATTGTTAATGCTGTGAAGAGACAAAAATATAAAAAAAAAAATAAAAATGAGACATGCATTTTCCAACAGAGACAATTGTTAACACTCCTTATGAACTTCGAGCAACGAAAAAATTCACAGCATCTTCACTGCAGAAATCAAATGCTTGCCAGAGGTTCCCTAGGACACAATATATAGCACTACTAGATGTACATTAAGACAAAGAGAACTTGGAAACTTTGACAAGCGTTAGATATCACGAGAGTTAAATTCTGGGTCAAAGAGGAGTAAAATATCCCTTCCAGTGATATGTGATACACAGAGAAGGGGAATATTGGTATTGCTTTTAAGAACTTTGATTAATGCATGTCTGAGCTTACCCAGTTGGTATTATCCTTTCTGACTGCATGAGGCTGAGTCAAATGGATGACTAAGAAGAAGAAAGAGGAAATGGAACAGGGGCCAGAAATAAGACACCCTGTGGGTGAACACTTTCAACAACAGTTGAGAAGAACAGAGAAGCTACTCACTGAGAAGGTGCTATTCATGGATGTTAAAGTTATACAGCTGGTTTCAAAGGCCAAGGGCCTAATATGATAAGTACTCAGCACAGAAGGGCTGTAGGGCAACCCAGGCTTTGCCCTGAGAGAGTATCAACAAAACAGACACGCCAGACAAAATATGGAGAAAAGGGAAACCCAATGCTAAGAAAGTATCTGAGGTGATGAATGGTAGGCTTTACATTAATTCCATCTTTCATGTCTGTAGGTTTAACATAAATTACAGAGGATAGAAAAAGATGAGGTAGTGGAATAAATATACTAAGAGCAACCAGCTAATACAAAAGAAAGAAAATTAAGAGGTCTCAGTCACTCACGAATCAAACTCATGAGAAAATAAGGGGGCAATCTTCAGACTTTACACATTATGTGCTGGATAGCATCAGTCTGTTCAAGTTCTGCACCAAGGTGACAATCACACTTTTCAATAATAACATACAAGTTCTAAAGCAAAAAATATACTCTTAAAAAAGGACAAACAAAAGAAGTACTAAACAAGGCAGCCTCCTTAGGTATCTAATGATTCCCATCTTCTCTGAGAATATTCTGGGAAAGACTAGATATGATGAAAGACTTCAACAAAAGCTCATGTTTAAACACAAAAACCCATAAAGCTAAAGTTCAGATAGTAACTGGTTAAAGCACTTGAAAACACATACTAAATACATAAAAATCAGAAAACAAAACAAGTCTTGTCTTTGGTACAAACTCTCTTCTTAGATTCCTAATCACCACAACGCTACTCTCCATTTTTTTTTCCTTGTTTGACTCAATCCTAATCTAAGATCAGGACTCATTTTGAATTAGCTAGGTTTATTTTTGGTCTGATTGATCCCTAACTATAGAGAATATTTGACTTCCTAATGTAATAGAAGCTCTTCCTAGTGACCTTTTACCATATGCATTTTCAACTGCTATGATCAACTAAAAATAGCATATGGGTTATAACAAAAGTAATGCTTTAACTCAAGGCAAAACACTTTACAAAAAAGAAATTGTCTCCTCTGTAAACCTTTTGTACAAACATAAACCTTCTGTTTCAGAAAGGTGACGTTATAGCCAAAAGATAACTATGAGTGAACATAACTTGATTACAGTTTTGAGTGACCCAGACTTCCTATGATAGGAAATGGTGTCACCTGACAACATGGAAAAAGCTTCATTATACTTCAATAATACTTCATTACAATACTCTATTTTTTTAATCAATTTGAGATTGAATTATTGCAAAAAGTATTAATTAGTGTTTACCTACATGTATTTATTGTAGGAAAGCCAAATCAGCCTGTTTCTGAGTACATTTTAAATTATGCTAGTTAGGCACATAGCAACTTCAGTGATAACATGGCACCACCTCTATTGTTCCTTCTCTCTCTGTATTTCAAATATTCTGAATGTAATGATTATTCTGTCAAGTTTGGTATGGTTTGTTTATTCTTTCTTAGAGGATTAACAGAACTAATAGCAAAAATCACATTTTTTTCTAGCAAGTATTTCATATTTAAAATAAATTAAAAACAACTTAAACATTTCCTTCCTTATGCATATTTTCACAGAGGAAAGATCTTCTGGCATCACCATCCTACCTAATATTCTGATACCACACCAAAGTTATACTGTTATAAGCACAACACAATAAAGCAGTCAGTTCCTGTCTTTATTTGAAAACATTAGATTTTGTTGTTAGATGCTGTGTTAGATTCGGAATGAAACCAGAATCTATTGTTGTGATCTCAACATGTTCATGTCCTGCAGTAAATATCTGCTCTACAAGCGTCTCTTTTGTGAGTAGAATTTGCCCTACCAGCCCAGGAATATGTTAGCGACTCAAAGAAAGGGGAGGGAAAGCTCTAGCTGTAAGGCTGCTAGCTGCTTTAACATACTCATCTGACATTTGCAATCTGACTCAGAAATAGCATCCGTTCACAAAATCCAGTTCTGGATACAAGCTATAATGTACAAAATAATGGCATGTCTGGCTACCTAGACTCTCAGCCTGTGCTTCTGGACCTCGGGTCATCAGGTCCAAGAAACCTCCCCTCACGTTTTGAGACTTAAACAAAACTAGGCCAGTTGGTTTGAGGTGGAAAATATGTCAACATATTTGATGGCTGAAGCAAAGCCTGATACCAGACAGATATAAATTCTTGGGTTTCTGCTTTCGAATTTATCTGAATTTGATTTTGAAAACTATTTTTGAAACTCAAGGAACCATAAAAAATAAACAGCTGCTCTTACAAACTAATACTATTAAGTTTCATACAACTCTAGATCTTGTTTCTGATGTTAAGAGCCTCTTGGAAGCATCTACGACCTATGAAAGAATTTGGCCTGCATACTTAACTGCTTCTTTTTCCAAGAAACTTTTTGATGGAATTGCACACATTTAATCCTGATTTTTCAGAGGCAGAGATTTAAACAGATACTCTAAAGGTTTAGTCTAATTTCTTCACATTTTCATGGAAATGCAAGAACAACAGAGTTTCTGTTGCAGTTGTGGCTAGAGAATTTATTTGTAATCTGTCTTCTTACTTTTTCTTTTTTTCTTTGAAAAAGGTTGTGTAAGAAGCATTCCAGAAAGGCATCAGCAATATAATCCTCCCTCTACACTTCAATTATATCTGCCCGTATGTACTGTAAGATAGTACTTGACCAAAGCTTGGATTAGGTGAAAATTCCTACAGAGTAAATGAGAATGATCCAATTTTTTTAAACACAAAGATAACATTTACTTTCCAAACATACAAAGATTGAGGGTTCAACACTCAAACTCTACGGACTCAGCTGAGGCACCAAAGCAGATATTATGCCCTGAAAAAAACTAATTTGGATGCTTAGCAGAAATGCACCCTTTTTGTTTCTGAACCATAGGGCAGTCATACTAAGCTTCCTATATCTGTTCAGGAGTGTTGTGCAAGAAGGCTGTGCAAAATCTCCGTTATGATAGATGCGTAGGAGGTTTGCCATAAAAAAGTCTTCATTTTACCTGCTTCAAACTGTTGTGTCTTAGACAAAGGCAAACAGTTATGAATTACACTCTGTATTCAGTTATAATTTAAAAAAAACCCTTTCAGATGACTTGTAGCCTTTTTTCAATTATAACATAATCAAGCTGCTTTCAGATATAGAAAACAGTAAACAGTGATATAAAATACCAAAACTTTCAAAGATTGTAAATATAAACATGTCATGCTCAGGAAGGTGGAATAATATAATATTATCACCAAATCATAAAATCTTGCTTACTACTTCTCTCTCATCTATTGCAGATTTGCTTTTTGTCATCCCATTGCCTTAACTGAATGTTGTTTGAACGTGCACTTTGTTCCTCAATGGAGTTATTTTCCTCAAAGCAGACAGGCAGGTCACAGGCAGTTGGTAGTCGCTACTCTAAAATTCTAGTCTCAGATTAAGGTCCTCATTTTAAAATTGCAGATCCTTGTTACAAAAAAACCCACTACAGTCTTGCTCCTTCTAAAAAAAGAACCCTTAAACAAATGTTACAACAGGTTCTCAGGCTGGATTGCATACCTACTAGAGGTGGATTCAAAGGGCAGAAGTCCTCAAAAGAGAAATTTGGCTTTTGCTTGCATCTCCTTTCAGTTCCAGTATTCCTCGGGGATGCCTTCAGTGAATGAAAGCTATTCTCACACCAGCTTAGTTCAGCTTATTGTCAGACCAGACTTAGCTTAGTCCTATTTCTCTTCCTCTGGCTACCTCACTCCCTTCTCAGTCCCACCCCCCTCAGTTCCTCTGAATTCTGTGGAGTTTAATTTGCTCAGAAGAAGATCCATAATAAAGATGGGTGTGTGGTTTTTTGTTTTGCTTTTTTTTTGTTACACGAATATTCAATATGTAAAATCTGTCAAACATACATTAAACAGACCAAAACTTACTTCTCATTCCAGTCAGCCAGGAAAAAGAAGGATCTTTTAACTGGTATATTTTTGCAAATCTTCACTTGACATATTGTCTTCCCAGCATAAGTTAGTGAACAGGAAAAAGAGAAAACTTTATAGCTACAAAAGGAAAGAAAAAAAAAGATTAATTGTAATGTACCCTGTCCAGCACAGTAAATATGGGCCTAACCTTTCAGAACCTTGTGAAGATCCGTCCTTACAGGCAAAAAGAATTAAAATAATGAATCTCCTATTAATGGGAGGATGGTTTGTTTATTTTGGATGGTTTGGTTTTTTTTTAATGTTTGGAGTTCCAGAAAAATACTTAAGAGACCCAGATTCCGTTCCAAGTTTTTGTCATTAAGACTGATTTTTTTTTTTTTTTTTCATTATTGCAGTCAAGACAAGTTTGGACATAAATTTTGAAGCGTTACAACTTGTTCATCACACCACTTCAGTTAACAGTATATCTATTTTCAACGTAAAATCAAAAATTATCAGAGGGATGGGACAGGTTTCCTATGAGGAAAGGCTGAGAGAGTTGGGGCTGTTCAGCCTGGAGAAGAGAAGGTTCTGGTGAGTCCATATAGCAGCCTTCCAGTAGCTGAAGGGGGCCTACAAGAAAGCTGGAGAGGGGCTTTTTACAGGGCATAGAGTGATAGGACAAGGGGTAACGGCTTCAAACTGAAAGAGGGCAGATTTGGATTAGATATTGGGCAGAAATTCTTCACCATGAGGGTGGTGAAACACTGGCACAGGTTGCCCAGAGAAGCTGTGGCTGCCCCCTTCCTGGCAGTGTTCAAGGCCAGGCTGGATGAGGCTTTGAGCAACCTGGTCTGGTGGAAGGTGTCCCTGTCCATGGCAGGGGGGTGGGAACTACATGATCTTTCAGGTCCCTTCCAACCCAAATCATTCCATGATTCCATGATTTGATTTACACTTACTTTTTCCCAATCTGTAAAAAACAGGTTAGTACTTAAGGAAGTCTATACATTCATTACAGCAAAAGCATTAAAGCCCTCTGTGTTTGCATTCTTCAGATACTTCACTGACTAGCTTCATTGTGTAATTCGGGTCTGCAGCTATCTGCTGGTTTGATGTTTCTCTTACTGAAATCTTATAAAATTTTAGTCCAAATAGAAGAATAGCATATAATCATCTACTGTTCTTAATTAGTCTTGTAGCTTCCAGATCTTCCTGTCACTTTCAGCTTTAGATCACACTCTGCACAAGAATGCTGAACATGGGAAACAGTCAAATCGGAACAGCAAATTTGAAGTATTTGCAGATTGCAGGTGGCTGGTTTTGCCTTATTTGCAAGAATTATGGTTGATCTCCTCAAGAACATTATAGTAATTGTAATACTTATTATAGCAGATATGCCTTTTCTTATTCTCTCTCTTTTTTTTTTTTATTCAAAGAAAAGGATCTGGAATCTGTAGTACCCATGAGGTATCGATGAAGAGAGAGAGAAAAAATACCTTATAAGACTAGGAAATGCTTCTGCACTTAACCACGGCATCTTTCCTCTAGAGTCTAAATATGACAAATAGTTGGAGGATAGTGCAGGAAATATTAGTTTTAATACAGTCATATTATTAAGTATTGCTGTTTGAATGGAAGTATTGATACACAATATACAGACATATTCCTGATACATACATCATAAGGACCTAATCCTGGAAAGATTAATGCTTACTCAATGCTTCAGCCTGACTGAACTCAGCAAGGTTGTTCAGAGTGCCTGCGCTTCCACCCATTTTCGGTCTTTGTAAAGCATTTTGCCTAGGTAGCCTCCCTGTGAGTTCAAAGGCACGACTCTCTAGTCTTGTCCCAAAGACAACTTCATATCAACCAGATATAGATAGGAATCTTTTTTTTTTTGGCTGTAGAAACAAATGTAGCCAGTCACGAAGCTAGCAATGTTATGCCACTGGCAGCAAATAAGGCACATCTGCTCGGGATTTAAATGAGGTAGAACAATAAACTGATAAAAAGTAACAAGAAGGAAAAAAAAACAGTAAAAAAAGGTAATCAGTTTTACAGCATTATTATGCAACTTATAATATCTGTAATCATCTTTTTAATGAAGACAGTAAGACAGGAGTAAGAAATTGAGTGCATAAATTTAAACACTGACAGAAAGTCAATCCATAATAGTGAACCTGAGATGGATTTGACAGGACACTAACATGATCCTGTAAAAGATAAGACAACTCACTCTCCCTTATCCCAAATGATTAAAAGAGAAGCGATTTATCACATTCTGGTATGCACACAAAAAAACAACGAGTGACAGACAACAAGGGATGTCAAAATTCTAACATTTATAATAAATATATGCAGGAATATACATTAAAATACCTGTTATGAACAGCAGCAAGATCATAAAATGTGACCTTTGGGAAAGGGAAAACGAGAGCCGTAACAGAGCCAGCACGAATTCATGCAGTGCAGAAATAAGAACTGGGAGTATGCATGTGAATAAAGTTAGCAAAAGGATTTGAGGAAACTAGGTGTCAGAGCGGCGGTCCATGCTAAGAAGTCCAATCTAGCTACGAATATTGGAAAGATTGGAAAGGCAAATTAAGTAGGAAGAGAGATTCTCATTTTCACATGCTTGAACATAGCATGTAAGTCATCAAGGGCCTTTCGGCCATATGTAATTTCACATTTTTCTGGTAAAACATAAAATGCAGTGGGAACGGCATAACCATCTGAAAATCAGGATAGCAATTACAGTTTCATATTTATTACCTTAATTAATGTAAATTCTCTCAGATTTTTATTAAACTGCTAATTATAGTTAATGTTGTATAGCATACTCTCTTGCTCACAGCCTAATGCAAATGATCCCGCTGTTTTTTAATCAGTCATTTGGAATTCAAGGTAAAGTGGAAGCAAGGGGAAAACATTAATAAAAATTTGGAGAACAGCATTTTGACTCATGAAAATAATGCTACCAGACTGTAGTCACCTGTCCTTTGATCACGCTGGAGCAGTAAGAGGAAAACACCAGTTTTGCTCAGAGTAGAAAGAGCAGCTATCTGGAGAGACAACTAATTTGACCAATTAAACAATGCAGAAGACAATACTTCAATCTGATTTTTATTGAAGTTGTCTCCCTCTTTTATCTTCTGTGCCATGCTGACATACTCAGTATACTTGGACCTCTAAACTATACGCATTTTACTCCCCATCTATAAAGAGGATCATCAATGCACGTGTTTAGCCAAGCAATGTGGTTTGAACACACCAAGAGAAAAAATTGCTGATAAAGCCTCATTCAGCTTGGGTTTAAGCAAAAGCACCCCTCTGTTTAACTTGGCAAACTGGCCTTCAGCCCTCCCAGTTACTTGTACTGCAGATGTCACACAAAGTCCCAGCGTTAACCCTCCCTGCATGCAGCACGAACCCTTTCCTCCCTCCCACTAAGCAAGGTGGGCACAGAAGCATTTGTACACATACCGTCAAGGCCAGTGCTCTGTCACTGATTCTGTTACCATCCTTCCACACTGTTCAATGGCAACGGTCTAGGCCACCTCCTTGATTCTCCATCTACCTATGGGGCCTGGAAGTCTCCTAGTCACTCAAGCTAAGAAATGCACTGCATGCTACAAAAAACAGTGGGGATACATCCACTTACTCAGTTTCTAACAATACAGGAGTATCACCAAAGCAACAGAGGTAAGCTAGTATCTGTGAAAAACATCAGAGCTAAGAGACAACACATCTTCTTGTGACCACCCGCTGGATCTCCTCCTACCTGTTCACCCAGGCTTCTGGGATGTTATGGGCAGCATAAACAGTGAAGCTGAGCTGGGAATCTAGGCTGATGTCTGCACATGAAGGGCTTTTAGGTTTCCTAGCAAGCTGGAAATTTGCATCAAAGCTGCTGCTGTAAACACGGATGAGACAAGAGATGGCCATGGAGAGTTCAGTCACAGCAGCCTCTATTAACGCTGAGAGGAGAGAAAAATGAATAAAGGTTAGCAATAGGTCATTTATGGAGAACCATATTTATCTTAAACCATCAGTTACAGTTCTGAAATGCTTCCTAATAAAATTTAATTAAAATGACATAACCTACCAACTGAAGCCAATTAGCCATCTGTGCTTCTGAAACCAGCCTTAGCTCTTTTCTGGTGTATCATTAACAGTCTTTCATTACAGTGCTTTCAAATTAAGGCATTTTCAAAGTAAGCACTTTAAACTACAGCAAGTTAGTGTGTGCCTCAGATATGCCATTTTAGTCTGTTAATTTTTGTGCTGGAAGGATTTTTATTATGTAGGTATTTTGAAATTTCAGTAGCTAAGTAGCTACTTAGTTAAAGGGAACTGGCAATGCAGCAGTAGAATGGAGAAAAGGCATTGGTTAAATTTTCAGACTATAAAGCTGTTGCAACTGTAGGTAAACAATTCATAAAATATATAAAACAGCAGCCACAAGCAGACATAGTCAGCACTCAGACGGTCATGGATTGGTGATAAGCTTGCACAACAATGGACACTGAAATACATATCTATATGGACACAGATGAAATGCAGGCTGTACACTCATTTATATCACACCTTTATTTATATTAGTTCCTCTGGCTTCAGCTCTGCAGTGCTCTTTTTCTGCAATTACTGGCCGTTATCCACCTTCCCTCTCCCTGTGTTTTTGGAGCAGCTAGGGATTGCCTGACTGCCAGTGTAAATTAAAATCCCCAGTCTTGGCAGCCTCCATTGAGTGAAGAGAATTGGTACAAGCACTCTCATTCCTCAGGCAAGGGACAGGTTGAGTACCATTCCAAGATCAGGATGATTTGTCTTCCAAGAGGAGTACACCAAATTCTCCTTTTTTCCCCCCCCTCTAACTCATGGGTTCCTACATGATAAAGAACACAGACTCATTACCTGTTACAGTTACTGACATACTCCCTAAACCTGCTGGCCACTGTATTCAGCAGCCATCTATTAGCTGTCTAATAGTGTCTATTGAAAAAAAAGTTAGTGTCTATTGAAAAAAAAAAAAAATTCCCAGGATTAGGAAGGCTGACATTTGCTTGTATTAGCTTTTTACACTCGGGCTAGGTGCAGGAATCCTGCCCAACATCAGATACAGATACCATGATTCACTAGACTTAGCTATCTCAGTTTCCTGACAGAAATGTCTCCAAAAAACAGATGCTCGGTCTAGAATTTTATTCCCCTTTTTTTAACACCTTTGGCCTTTAAACCAGCAAATACTCAGAACTATTGAGTCACAAAAGGCATTACAAAGAGTGCAAAGGAATTATTTCAGTCTTCATGTTATAACAGACAAGTTTTAACTACGTAACAATAGAGATATACACAAAATTGCAATATTTTGACATATATTGCAACTTGCTACTGGAAATACCGACAGCAAACTATTGCACTCATGAAGGACTGTCTAAAATACTACAACTTGTCATGTTGTAATCATCTTCCACGTAAGAAAATGGAATCATTTTAGACACTAACAGGTTAAGAAAACTCAGTCCTTTTACTCTCTGTGTATACTTCTCTGTCTGACACTTGTTTTTAATTATCTTTTCATTTATTCTCTTTACTATTTTCTCCATTTATCATCCTTCACCATAATTGTTCTGAATAAATCTTTTGTTCTAATGAACTTTTTCCCTAGAATACCATATTAGTCTCATAACCAGTTCTCTTGGATGTGTAATAACTTGGTACCTTCTAAACTAAGATTAATTTGCACTGAATTCTTCTACATTCCAAGGAATTACCTATATTCATACACGTAAAGCCTTCTCGAGAGGTCCAGAAGAGGACACCATGGACTATTATTTGAACCAGTATTTTCTACTTTATTTGAAAAGTACCACACTATTTACATTAAGGGAAAACAGCTACTTTGGAGACTCCCTGGCTCCAACCTGTTCAAAGTGGCAGACAGGTAGATGTAGTGTAATAGCAAAGCCCTTATTTATGCAAATTGGCCGACTGAAGTCAAGGCTTGCTGTGTGGAACCTTCTCAGCATTTTCTCCAAATGAGGGTGAAATGTAGTTCAGAATCTGTACAAACCTCCTGCTGTGCATTGAAAAGTACCCTTTGGCCACCAGCAGTTTTTACAAAATCCATATTCTAGGCTGTAAGGCAATGTTTCAAATTTTGTCTCCACAACAAGAGGAAATGTATTATATTTACAGCTAAGCCACAGAAAGAAGGGAATACTCCTTGGACAAAACAAAAAAAAGTCAGGAGAAACATATACAATAGGGTAAATATTTTCCTTAATAGAAAATTTACACATGCCAGGCAAGGAAGTAAGATGCAAGATGCCTATCACTATATCCAAGTCATCTTCTCCACTGGCCCTGTTTGCAGAAGAATGATTTGCATGATTTACCTGAGTCACAGAATTGAATGGCAAATATGTAAAAACCAAACAAAAACACCTCACCCTACTAAAACAGAGGGAAAAAAAGAAAAAACATAAATTTCACCTCAGTTATTTATAACATGCTTCAGTCTGTCAGCGGTGAGGTGAAAAACGTTTCCTGGGTGTCAGGGACCTGCCTACCCTACAAGATCTATGTGGCTAGATGGGGCAAGGTTAAAAGACTACACTTTGTCACAGCAGGCAATGTCAGTGAGAATCCCTGCTGCAGGGAGTTGGGAAATGTTGTTGTTCTTCCTCTCTCTCAAGTTTCCACCTTTCACCCTTGGGCTTGCAGAGTGTGTGCGTGACTGCAGAAATGGAGCCAGTTTGGAAGCAGGGCCAGTGGGGAGGCTACAGGCTGTCTCTCTGGCTACGATGGCGCTTGAGAGGTGAAGGCAGCAATGGGAGAATCAGTTCATTTGCCAGTAAAGGGAGACAAACGAAACTTCCGCATTTTTTATCTAATTATTAGGAGATCCAGAATGAAGATCTTCTCAGGAACAGAGTTCCTCGGGTATAAGCAAACATCCAAGTAGGATCTGGTCTGCAGCTGCAGGATACTTCCTACATTCATTTTCTCACTCTTGTCAGCTCTCAGTTTAAAAACACTATGGTTTCTGTGCCAGTCAGCCCTTCCCCCCCCCCCCCC
>Ga0065711_1004420_pt1 | contig 23640 bp, 7 predicted proteins | sample Hoacrofraction12_FD_59098 | JGI IMG/M metagenome (GOLD analysis project Ga0065711, IMG submission 59098) | Hoatzin crop microbial communities from Cojedes, Venezuela - Epithelial fraction 12 v2 (version 2) | ecosystem: Host-associated > Birds > Digestive system > Esophagus > Crop | place...
CTCTTCATCCAGGTCGTTGATGAAGAAGTTAAACAAGACTGGGCCCAGTACTGACCCCTGAGGGACACCACTTGTTACCAGCCTCCAACTAGACTCAGCGCCGCTGATGACAACCCTCTGAGTTCTGCCAGTTGGCCTCAGCCCATCGATCCAGCCTGTCCAGATCTCTCTGCAAAGCCTTCCTACCCTCAAGCAGATCAACACTCCCACCCAACTTGGCATCTGCAAATTTACTGAGGGAGCACTCAATCCCCTTATCCAGATCACTGATAAAGATGTTTAACAAGACTGAGGGACACCACTCGTGACCAGCCACGTATTCAAGAGGGCCCACTTACAGAGTAGTCAGGAGCCAGATGGAGCCTCCTTACTAAACACATGCTGAAAAAGCTTTATGTTGCCTGGGAGAACCCATTTCTTCCCCAAGGAATTCTAAGGGGATTCATACTCTGAAGTCAAAGAATATCGTAACTATTAACTCAAGATATAACTAAGTGTTGTCAGTGTGTTCATAAACCCGAAGAGAGCACATCCTAGCTCCTGTTAGCTGTTACTTGGACCTTCAGCATCCTTTTGGGCTGCTTCAGCAAGTACAGCTGTGAAGAGCAGCACATTTATTCTGAGGAGTCCCAAAGGGATTCTGTAGCTCTAACGAGGCTGTGCTTTCATACGTGCAGTGCCATTTCTTACATTACTGAAATTCTTCCTGCTGGCTGGGATATTATGGTATCTTCAGTTCAGTGGGATTACATGGGCCATCTGAGTGCCGGCTCCTGTCAGCCACGGAGCCCTGGGCCAAAGCTTACATCTGGCATACAAAAGAAAACAGCACAAACTGCTCTAATTTTCAGTGGAGAAGGAGATGAAAGAATTAAAACTAGCAGAGTGCAGTCCAAAATGGAGAGACACGAGCAGTTAGTCAGAAGAGTGGGCACCATGTCAAAATGTACCTGCGGTAATTTATGGAGAGAGTATTTTTTCTGGATAAGCTGTTAGCTATGCAAGTACATGATGTTAATCCAATGCTGATTTGTCAGGATACGGACCATAGCACCTGAAGAATAGTGCTGGCAACAATTTCAGATCTAGCTACTCTGAACTGTACCTCTGATACTTCTCAAAGCTGCTGGAACTGGTGATAGCTGACTTGAAGGAACACGTGAAATGAGAAAGACCTTTGCCTGGGAAATGGTGGAGATCTGAGAAAAAAGACAGCTCCAGAGCAACAAGTGGGAATGCTGTAGGATTATGTGGATGAGGCAGACACAATCAGAAAAAGTACAACCATTCTCCATATAAAGCTCTATTGGTTTACAGTCCTCTTTAGATCTGCTGTTTAAATTAAACAATATACCATTTCTTGGACATACTAGTTTAGGGACCCTGGATTCCCATTCTGAAGACCATGAGACGCCGTGAAGACTGGCAGGTGCTAATAACAGAAATACAAGTGTACCTAAGGCTACACAGATAGAAATCTATGAGTTTTCTGATGCATTCCTCAAAACAGTAATTTCTGCATTTCTGCGTAACTTGGAAATCTTCAAAGTGATCAAGGTTTTGAAGAGAAATCAAATTTATGCACTCAATCCTAAACCTGGACACAGTAATGTTGCCCACAAACCAGACGAGAGTCCACAGCAAGGAAAAAATTGCTCCTCCTTTTGTCATTCTGTCCTTGTCCTTGGAAGGAAGCTTATATATCACCTCTAAAAGAAGAATTAGTAAAACAACAGATAACCGACTGTGATGATCAACACAACCACAGTTTCTGTCTGTGGTCTCACAGGTATGTGCTTCTTTGTTGGTTCTGTAATTTTTTAATGCTAATTTCTATATTTTAAAGTCATTCAGAAATCTACAAAGAGTTAGCAACCACCGTGGATGTGGTGCCCTGGGGCTGGTCAGAGCTATTTCTCTAAAATGGTCTTATTTATTATTTTTTCTGGTTTCTATGAGTAAAATCCTCCTCTCTGAGATGGGAATGTATTGCTACCCTGTGGAAAATTAATACTTATAAGCTATGTTTTGAAACCATTTAGATCAGAGGCTTCTGATTTTGACCCATTTGCACCTGCTAAAAATAGGGGTAGCTACTCAAATGGCTGGAGGTTGACGTCGGTGTCGACGTATTCTTCTCTTCAGACAATCACCAACTCGGAGTGTACCAGAAGTGAATTAAAAATACTGGAAATAGAATAAGGCCCCCTTTTTAATTGGGCTGAGGACTGAGTTATGGCACTCTCTAAACTGCTAGACACCTGTCCAAGAAATGTACCTCTATTTTTAACAAAATTGCTTTAGTAACTAGAATTTCAAGATTCAGATCTAGAGAAAATTGAAAACCAATACAAGCTGGGCAGCCACTGAAATTCATGCAGCTATACTGGCACAAAGGGATTGACCTCACTGCATATCGTTACACAGGTTAGTCCTAGAGCCACTTCTGCCTTCTGAAGGCAAACCAGCCCAAGCTCAATCTCGGTGGGAGCCATCAGCACACAGTGGGTTTACGAGAGTTTTGCTCAGCATGTGTAGGGTGATGTACTGAATTTAAGGACCTGACCTCACAATAGCCAGACTCAAAGGAATACAAGAAAGAGAGGTTTTACTATTTAATATTAAAGGCAGTATGTAATTAGTTGAGAACTGTGGTTATTTCCAAGTTTGTCTCTACTTCCTTGATGCCACAGATGTTTTACTGTTTTGCTGAGCATATCTGTTATTTCTGATTGAATCTTAACAAACCCTACACTTACACAACCGTTCTGATTTAATTTAGGAATTTAATTAGGTATGTTGGGGAGAGCTCTCCCAAGCAGAGTCCTCCTACATCTTTGCACATTATTGTAGAATAACCAATGCTTTCCGGACAGAATACTCTGCAGTGTTCTGTAAGACTTCTAGCAGATTTTCTCTCCATATTAAGGATCAGAGTAACAGCATGCTTGGCCTTAATTGTCTTTAAACACACTGCCATGCAAAGAAAAAGAGCATCACCGCAGAAGTTATTGAAACAAAGTCACCTCCTATAATTAAACACACTGGCTGCAGTGGGGCTAAGCTTCTCTGGCTCAGCCTGTGGCTGATTCTCATGGCTGTGAGCAATGCCAGCATTCACACCACAGTCTGCTTACTGCCAAGCTCACGCTTTGCATACTTCTGCAGAAAAAAACAGACGAAATATTAACAGTGTTTATTTCTACATTTCTTTTCTGCCTTTTTGTAGGAATTGATGTGCTGATCAGTATTTCCACAAATGAACACCGCGTTAAAAAACACTTTTGATTAAACTGTTGTACTGCTAGTGGTTTTTTAAACAGAGATTTAAATGTTACAGAGAATCTGTTAAATTTTAGTAGTGAGTATGCTTTATTGTGCTATAGGACTCACTTTGGACTTTGCGAGTAAAATTTTCCTCCACCTTTTAATTAAGAGTCTTTCTGTAAAAGTACAATTTATCTCCAGTATAGGCAACAGACTACATGAATAGAGCCTCCCTCGATCTCAACGGATTAGCCCAAAGCACCAGATGTTTTCTGTGAGGAATAAAAGCCTTTGGGTTGCGTTTTTTTTCAGTTCTTAGTTGCAGTCCCCAGACCAACGTACACCACCATGTTGGCATTCAACAGAACAATCAAATGGATGGTTAATAAGGATGATTTTGTCGTGCTTTGATTTACTCAAGAGAATGATCAGAAAAACATTCGCAAAATGGGAGCTAACAATTATATTCTCCAGTGTGGTTTTAAAAAGGAAACTGAAGGAAAAGAAATAGGCTCAATAATGATATACTGATGAGCAGGCTTATACACCACCCTTAATCATAAGAAAAATTGGTTGGCGGCAGAGCACAAGCCAGCTCCAAAGTGGACACCGTGTAGGCCCCACAGCACCTTGCTGGGCTTGGGCTGCTAATATCAGGCTCTCAGCAAGGCTCAGTCGCTACAACTGCACCAAGACAGCATGAGTACGTGGCTTGTGGCTCAGACCTGCTTTGTGTCAGGCAAACCCAGGCAACCCCAGCTCCCAGTGGTTTTAGCACCATCTTCCAGTGGCTTTAGCACCATCTTCACCTGCCCTTCTGCAGTATCTGGGCTGTGGCACCTATTGCTAATGCTCACATCTCTTCAGATGGCTCCCAGCCCTCTTGGAGGCAGCAGTGATGGCTGCATGAGGAACTGGCTCTGGAGACAACTGCTTTCAACTGCTTTTCACCTGCAGCAAGAGCAGGAAAACTGGCACCACGTCTGCTTTTCAGGCTTGGCACTTCCATTACCAGCATGAGCCAAAAGTAGCAACGTTTTAATTCAACAGGAGGGACTGGACAGAAGCGCCTGTCAGGGGACATGCGATTCCCTCTGCCACCTCTGCAGTCAGAGTGGTGACACCCAGCACACAGGCGTCAAAGGGAACAGGCAACACAAGTCAGAGCCCTCAGTCTTTTCCTTGTGTCTCTAATTGTTTTCAGACTGAAATCTCAGTCCCAGAACTGCCTCACCGTCTGCCGTTTCCTACATCGGGACACTCAGGCACAACCATAAAACACACACACACATGCTGCTTGAGCTGACAGACTTGGCTCCAGTCGCTCAACAATTCACCTTAAAATATGAAAACTTTCTTTTGCCAAAAGAGAAGACTGTCTGCATAAGCAAACTTATTGGCAAGAGTTTTCTCCCACATTCTTTCTCTCCCTTCTTCTTAAAAAATTATCTTTTTACCAGGAGTCCCTGTAAAACAGCTTCAGTGTTCAGATCCTTGAGTATCAAACGGCAGAAGTAAGAAACAAAAGAAAGCACACCGCTATGTCCTAGAGATATGCTGAGGTTCATAGAAATATTACAAATTTCTAACACCCTGTTTGTTTTCCTGGTATTATGGAAAGTGTGTCTGTGTAACCCAATTTTCAGTGTTTCACTTCTTGATGCCTTGTTAGCAACAATTGCAGCTCCCGGGAGGGCCTAACAGTGTAGAGTCTTGTACTAACTCTGTATAGAGTGATTCTTTGGGGAATTTCATCCTTCACAGTACAAGCTATCAATACAAGAAATCATAACTGCCTCTGGTTGCACAAATCTTAATGCAGTTACTGTACAGGCAGGAATGTTAACTCTTTAAAACCCCTTTATCTGATGTTCTCATTTCAAATCACATTTATCTCCCAGTATCTCTGAGGTTCAGCAAGTCTTGTCTGAAATGGCGTATTGTAATTATTTTTTCTTCTGCCCCCCTTCCCAGGTACATATAAATAAAGGCTTTTACATCTTACCTCCCAAGCTACTACGAAATGCCTTTGTTTTTGAACACAGTAGAACAAAAATAATGTTGTATTATTCAGTAGCCGTGGGAAATAGTTCTTTATTTGGATGCAATTAAACTTAAATGGTTAGTTCTGCTTTTTATCAAAAGCCTCTATGAAATATGTATAAACACAGCAATCTTTGCCTGCTCATTTATTCAATTTGAATAAACCATACAGAATTAAATTGAGCTTTATTTCTTTCTTGCTGTTAATAAGGTGGATAACTAGCTACTAAGTTCTCAGGACATGTTAAATGCTGTATCGATCTTGTTTCTTTAATCTACATCCAGAAAAAAAGGGGCAGGATGCTTGATGCTTAAACTGCCAGTATTTTCCCTTACTAAAAGTGTAGCTGTGTGCCCCAGCTGAAACGGGTGGGTTTTGGCCCATCTAGTTCTCATGAACTCAGTGGGCATTCTCTCAGTGACGATGACGTCCGAGAGCCTGCGGTTGATTCTCATGGCACTAGTCCACAATGCTATGGAAATCACAATTTAATCTGCAACGCTTCTTAACCCTGCTTCCTGTCCGAGTTTTTGAGAATGGGAGGAGATCTAACTCGAGTTTTCTGAGAAGTGCTACTGCAAGGAAGTTTTAGGGAAAACAGAGGGAGGCTCCTGTAAGAGATGGCCTAAGAGATCCCTGCCAGTTTGGTATGAAAATCAGCATCCCTGGTGTAAACAATGTGGGCTGGTCTGAGGTGGAAGCAGAGCTTGCACAGTCCAGCCTTGTGACTCCAAAGGCTTCGGGGCTCCACTTGCACAGAAGAAAACTCTGACCCTCCCCATCGAGTTAAAGATCACTTCCATTTTGTGTTGGAAACGACCACCAACATTTTGCTTTCTTTACCCTCAGAACAAAATTTGACCATTTTTTCCCCAAAGGAAAACCAGGTTCATTTCCATCATAATTCTGAATGAAAACTTGGTCACAATGAGGGGAGTTCCTGTACAATGGAAATGTTCAAGATTTTACAGTTTTACCTACTGGAACCGTCAGACGGCTGAAGCCACAAAGTTATGGAAAAGATCAGGTTGCCTGGGCAACAATTTTTTCACAGTCAGCAGATCAGTCTTGCAACTTATTTTTAGCTTTTCTCAAGGAGAGAAATACCATTGCAGAGGAATGCTAGCAACAAACAAAAAAAAAGTACGGTTCCTAGAAGTAGTAAAAATATTAGTTTGATTACACTGGTATGAAAGAAAATATGATCTGTGCTTCCACAAAAAGGCAAAATCCCAAGCTTTTAAAGTGAGTAGTCATAATATGCATGAAAAACACCCTGATTTTGTACCTGATTTGTGTAAGCACAAATTCAGCTACTTACATATATAAATGACTAGTTATACATCTAAGAGATAAATATGCTTTCCCTGCACAGAACCCAAAATCTGTTGCTACATCCTACAAAGCAGCTATAATTGTTTACTTAGCAAGTCCCTGAAATTTAGATTCCTATTACACGCATTTCAACATTTCTGTGGAGTAAATATATTCGAGAATTTGCCACACTTCTCAGCTGTCATGAATTTTATTTTGGTGCTTGTTTATGCAAAGTGACTTTAAAAAACAAATGAAACAGGAAAGATAAAAATGTATAAAATTAGTTATGATGTTCAAAGATAGTTCTTATTACCATTTATCCTTGTGAGCAGCAATGTGTTCTCAGCAACTCAAGACTCAAATAAATTGGCTCTAGTGGTGCGTTTTGCACACCAACACTACACTATCTCTAAGGAAACAGTTCAGATATTACAGGGGGAAACAATGGGCAAAAAGCATTTTCTGAAGAACCTGAATTGCCATCTCTTGTTGAAGAGGTGTTATTTCTATCTCCACGGTAGTGAAACTTCCCAATGATCAATAATCTTGGTCTACAGACACTCTGGAAACAGTACTCATCCCAGTTTAATGGATTAAGCCTTATTTAGAAGTCCAACTGAAACTCTTTTTTAAGAAATTCTCCCTGAGAGCCACTTTCCAGTCAGATGCAACTGTTACCTATTCAACCAGCAAAAGTTTTATTTCCTAGCTCAGCACAAACTTCTACTTAGAGTTTACATGTGGAGAGAATATGCAGGTAGATGTTTTCCTCCTTGTTAAGCTACTAAGGCTAGTTTTATAAAGATTTCTTGTAAATGCAAGTCCTGGTGCGCTGTCAGACAAGCATGAGTGCTTTACACAATTAAACAGTCTTGTTCTTTCTAGGCAGCTGCCAAAGCCCTCTGTCTTTCTGGACCTGTTTTGACTTGCCTGTGCTCGGGCTCTACAGAGAAGGGACGCGGGAGGACGGCAGAAATAGCATTTCAATTGCAACTCCCCATTTCAAGAATTTTCTGCCTTTGGAGGGGCCGAGCCAGGATGCTGTGGTTTCAGGTGGCTGCCAGTGACACCACAGCCCTGGACCAGGCATGCTGGCCTCTGCCCATCAGACAGGACAAAGGGCTACGAAAAGCCCATGGGAGAAAGTGCTGCCTGCAGGGAAAGAAGGAGCTGTCACTAGGAGCTGAGGCCCTTTGTTTATCAGCTGTGTGCAAAATGAGGGTAACACATAGCCCACTCTAACTCCCATTCCCATATAATACATACATCTAAAATAAGCAGACAAATGGGAGGAGAAGGAAAGAAAGATCAAGTCAAGTATCAAATGGCCTGCCCTTGGCCAAAACACATTATGTCACTAGTAGCATCTGTGCGAATTGCCCTGCTTTGGGGGTCTTCCTCAGTTCTGTTGTGTAATTCTACTACAACATTAATTAATAACATGCACTAATCTGCAGTTAAACTCCCTTTGTACCCAGATGTTGATATGACCCCTAGCTAGTCACTCACGTCTAGGTTGATATATCATCTGGTAAACTCAGGCAGCTTTTCTCTTCTCAGAAACTAAAATTCTCAGGAGCATAAAGCATCTAGTATCTCAAAGCATAAATCCCTGTCTATTTTTTTTTTTTGCATCCAACTCCTATCTGTTATTTCTCCATAACTGGGAGACAATATGACTTATTCCCCCTTACCTGTCACCCTTAATCTTGGCCTGAATGTATGAGATTCAGCTGTGTATTTCAGATGCTACTGGCATTTCAAAACCTGGTGCAATAAGAAGGTTTCCTTAGCAACAGTCACCACAGAAAGCCCTTTAAAGATGCCTTTCCTGACTCTTGTAATTCTGCTTTTCAGAGATTTATACAGGTAAATCAGATATAAAGTTTTGATGTGAATTTACAAAACAGCAGCAGAAAAATAAGTGTATTGAGTTTGAATGCAAATAACTTATTTCTGAATATGCTCCCAAAACATGTCTCCCATTTAAGCTCATAGTATTATATCCAGCAACAAAAGAAAGCAGAAGGGATAACTTCTCTAAAAGAGTAGCCAAAACAAATTGCTGTCTTCCAAGACAGTTTGTGTGATCATCTTCGATAGGAATGAGCCACACTACATATTTATTATCTGTCACGTAAAGATAATTAAACAACTGGTTTATGAACCATTGAACTACTGCATTAGTTGATGATGCTGTAAGGTTTAGTTGCAATTCATACTCTAGTCCATCTTTCATAATAATCTAATAATGAGGTATCAATTAATTATCACAGCTTTGAAAGGAGAATGTGGAAAATGCCATTGCTTCAGTAATGTCTCCAGTAATATTTTATTTTCTCTTTAATTATATCCCAAAAGCAAATCCAGCCAATGTAACTGCAGCGAAGTCACCACTTGTAAATGGCAGGCTAGCGGACCATTAATCAATAGGCTCTCTGCAAGGAGATACTTCTTCTATGCTGAGCAAAACATGAGTCTGATTTTACAGGAGGCATAAGCAATAAAATACCTACTGCTAATATCTAGTGTGATGATTCCCTTTTACTTGTGTACCTGCCAGTGTGAAATATTACTGAAATAAGCTGTTTTCAAGCATGATGCCTTCGGCACCAGTAAATCAGCATTTCACCGGCAAGGAAAAAACCCACTCTTATTTATGCAAGACCCTTTGCAGAAACGTGCTATTTCTGGAAGAGGCAGCCATCATAAAATGTTTTTCACAGAAAGCATAACTGTTGTCCATGATAAAGAATTATCCAGATCTCACAGCAAGACAAGCATAGAGGGTGAAGTGAAGAATATGAAGAAAAGCCTTCTAAGCTTTGTTAGGGCAAGGACCATGTTATAACTCCACTCTCTTTGCTTGGCAAGCTTTTCCTGCTGCTGTTGAGAAAGCTTATTTTCTCTAGAAGCCTACGGAGAGTGCTGTCTCCCAGCCCTTCTCTTAACACACATTTGCACGTGACCCATTTAATAAATAAAAAATATCTGGTTGATGAGACTGTAAACCAATGGCAAAGCCAAGGCTGCAGACAGGAGGAGGCATAAACTGAGAGCCCTTTTACAGGAACAAGGTAGGTAAGGGCAGCAGAAAAGCTGGTGCAGAAGGAAGATAGTCCATCCAAGAGCCATTGGGGTAATTTGGTAACATAATCAGAAGTGTTGCTAATATTTTTTGCACTGGGCAGTTGCAATCCTCTGTGCTTGCTGCCCATTTGCCCCACAGAAGCAGAATTTGGTCATGTAAAGCTTGTATGCCTGATTGGAGCAAAAATACAAATTAAGAGACAATGGCCTGGGAGAAGCTATCCTTTTGGAGTAATTTATTTTTCTACATCTTGTTTGATCTCCAGAAGCACACAGGCAAAAAAAGGCTGTGTCCCTGCAGATCTGTCCCTCTTCCAGAGGCAGCACCTTCCCTCCCCTCCCCTCCCCTCCCCTCCTCTTGAGCTCTGCTCTGCCCTTCCAACACCTCCTCCCATCCTGTTCTGGGGAAAGGGGGAGCATCCAGCCAAGGCTGCCACTGGGACCACATGCCCTGCAGAAGGTCAGCCCAGACACATATTCCCCTCTCTACAGCTGCTGTGAGGCACCAACCACTGCCTGGATGAAGTGAAATGCTTAAAGAAGTCTTCAGGTATAGTCAAAGAATCATATTCCAGGAATGGTCAGAAATTCTTTCAAAACCACTTAGCAAATTTAGTTTTCAAAATAAAGGGTTTTTTGGAACAGGGAGCATGGGTCTAGAAGTGACAGGAGCAGGGCTTTGCCATACTTTCATCACCTATGCTAACGAACATCAACTTCTGCATAGAACAAACACATTACTCTCAAATGCAATATGGCCGTTTGATACAAGAAGCTCTAGCCAAAACACCAGGTCTCTGCTAGCTGTTTATGTACTCTTTTTAAAGCTCACTTATCAAGAAACACAAGTAGATTATATAAATTCAGTTTTTCAAAGTGTCTGGAGTAAAGACCTGCAAGTTTTGAAAGCTCAGTCATAGTTATTGACTGCTTCATAACAGTACTAAAAGCCTTTTACATAGCAAAAGCACTCGATCACTGAAAAAATATCGATTCAGGCACCAGAAAATACCACTATGTAGGACATGAAGAATATTGCAGAGCAAGAGAACTTAAACACACAAAGAACAATTCATAAAAGCTTTTCACAGTTGGCCTTACAGAAAAATGATTATTAGATCTTGATTTTTTTAATTTCTAGCTGGACAAATCACTGCTACATTATGTTGACTTTAAGGAGAAATATAAATACATACTCTTTTTTGCCCTCTATGTGGTTTCGCATCTTTGACTTTTCCCTCTCAGAGAAGCTTTTTCCTGGTTTGTGGCAGCTGTGGTATTCATGCCCAGAGAGCTGACTTCTCTCCATATCCATTTCTAACAAAACCTCATTTCTTTGTCTTTTGCATCATCCCTAAGGCATTTGGGTACACAATGGGATGGACTCAAAAAATAGGACAGCACCTTTCAGCAGAACGTTTTCTGTTGTGCCAGCCCATTGTTTGTTTCAATATGTATTTTATTAAAAATATCACAGGTGCTCATTCTTGGGATGAAGTGGATAAGATCAGTTCCATAGCCTGCACTGTAAATGCAGCAAGCTTTGCAAGCCACAGATGTCAGGAGATTTCTTGAGTCTGCCAACACATACAAGGCTGCAATTAAACGCAGTGTTGGAAGATTGCATGAATAGACAAAGAGCCAAGCTGTCCCTCAGGGGTAAGTTCACAAAGTTAACAGCTGCAACATTAGCAGGGGATATCATCCTAGAGATATGGAAGATGCTAAATCTAGGATTAAGAGATTACAGTTCCTTCTTTTAGGTTTCCAACATGAAGTACAAATAAGTTTCTAAAGCTCGGGTGTCTAACAAGGACGACTGAAGACATGCATCCTTTGAGTCTATACCATAAGCAGAATGGAAATAACTTGTCCTAGTATCATGTAGCTTTTTTCTGGGGTTAAATCTTAGAAGCGGGGACTAGTTGGCCTCATATAATGTTGCAGTTGAACAGATCATACAGTTATGTACAGCAATATGCATCTACCTGAGACTGTCTTTTTTCTGATTTTGGAATGAAAGCGTAGATTTACTGGTACGAGCCTGTAAGTGCTTCTCTTTACAAACTCATTAAAGAAATACCAACTGTGTGCATTCAGGCTTCTAAAGTCAGATGGGCTGGGACAACAGGGAGCAAGGAGCATTGAAAATTCAGTATTTTTGTCTTGGAAAATCTGAGGAACAACAAAAAAACAAAGAAACAAAGAAAAGAGGGAATTATCTGATGTCTATAGAAACTGAATCCATCTTCCCTTGGCTCACACACCTCAACATCTAGAGAACTTCCGTGCAGGGAATGTGTTAAGTAAAGGATGACTTATGCGGTTTCCTACTGCATTACAGACAGAAATTTCTGTTAACTTATTAATAAACATGGACAATATGCATTATGAATTTCTCAGTGGACATTTTGACTAAGCTGTAAAATACAGCAGCCTGAAATCCTTTCAGATTGTGCCATTACCAGGATGCAGATCAGCATTTAAGAAACAAGCTGAGGTGGCAGCTGTGTGTACCTGGATTCAGCTTCTTCCACAGCTTCAGTGGTAGAAAAGCCACAAGAAACATAATTAGGACTTCAAAAAATGTAACTTTTGACACCAAATAATGCATGAACTTGGCTGGTGTTTGCTTTGAAGTTTGAATAACACTTTATGCTTCAGTATTTGCTACAGAATATGTATCTTGATCAGTATCAAAATCAGATGTCTTCCCTGACCCAATACTACCGCACGTGCTGCTGATGTCCTTCAACAAATGCTGTTGAAAAGCTTCTTAACTAATCAAACAACAGGAATTTGGGAATGTGTTTTGCATCAGTCTTCAGAATTCAAGTATATTTGCCAGAAAAATTCTTGGGTTTATTCCCTAATCAAAACAGTGACCTCCATGGTCTGACAGGCAGTGTAACAGTTGTTTTATTACCCATTGAAAATTCACTCAGGGTTGCTCAAAAATAGTCTCCAGGAATGCAGCTTAGTTGATTACTATCACGCGTTCTCATCTTACATTGCTGCAAGAGGCCATTCAGGTCTGAATCCTAAGGGCCACGATTCACCAGGAGACAGAGGCTACCCTCGCAGCCCACCTCCATTCATCACCAGTGGAGTGCACACAATCCCACCTTTTCCGGAGCAGATAAGTCCCTTTTCCCAGCCACAATTATATCTATAGGGGCTGGATGCTTCTGCCACTACACACACACTTTCTCAGAGCATGACTACAAAAGACAGACACTAGTGGTGGTACCAGAAGCAAAAGAAACTTCAAATCTTCTGTTATTATCAGACCATCCTGGAACCAAAAGATCCCTTAAATCAATACCTAAATCACAGTGCACTCAGTGCTATACTAGCAGATAAGTTTGCACAGTGTTTAAGACCTGACTATCTATGCTTTTTTATCCTTTGGGGGTTTTTTGTTTAGTTTTTATGTTTTTTGGGGTTTTTTAATGTACTTTGTCCACTATTCCACTTCTTCCATTACTGCCTTTCCCTGTTTGCCCTTTCTCTACTCAGCCTCACAAATTGGGACAATAAAGACCAAGAAAAACATTTCCATGCTGTGACAGTTTCATTCCTTACAGCAATGATCTTGTATTTAATACACTTAGGAAAAAGTCCGTTTTCTCTGTAAGGTTTCACCCTTGCTGATGAAGGAGAAAGACATGTCTGAAATTATTTACCTCCGGTCAAAACGCTCTTGCTATGCAAGTGAGAACTGAACTCTACTTTTTCCTTCCAGAGGCAGGTGACCTACCTAGCACACACACTTCTAGATGTTACCTAGCCACAAGCTCATAATAAAGATGTTTTACTCCAAGCCTCTGGGTGAAGATGCACAGAAAGAGACCACTTTAGAAGGATTTTAGAGAAGAATGAAATCTTGGCTTCATAGACATCCTTGACAATTATTCCCACATACATAAAAAGAGACAAAGATTTAAATCCCAGTAAACAGGCTTTTCACCATTAAAAATAAGACAACTTTTCATTTCTGACTCGTGCACAAAAATAATTTGTGGACTGCTTATGTATGGAGAACACATATTTCACATCAGATAGCAAATGTGTTCTTCTGAAAACTGAAACCATACTCTGTGGCAATGTTTGTTATATGTTCGTTAGAGAAAGATTATTCATATTGGGCTAGCTTTTGAAGATGAGCTGTGTAGCACTTGGTTCCCATGCTATTGTACTAAGCATATGCTTTCTGCTGCAGTTGACAGGTGGTACTGTTTTTCTATTGAAAACAATTAACATCAGGGTCACAATGATTAGCTATTTTATTTTTCTGTTCCAGGTCTGGAAAAATGTAATTAAAAATAATAGACAGGTGCTTATTTTAATTTTTAACTGTGTGCATGCCCAGTTGTGTGCATAAATAGCAGCTAAACTAGAAGCATGTTACGCTGTTCACACCTCAAAAGGCAAATCCACCCACTACAGTTGAAAAGCACTTTTCCCTCTGAGGTCACACAAGAAAACATCTATAGCAATTTAGTAGTAACTTTTAACAGCGGGGGGGGCGGATTGATTTGGCTTACAGACAGATGAATCTCATTTATGAGGTGTGTCTAGCAAAAGCTTCCCCTCTGGCAACTCATGCATTGTTGTGGCTGATGTTTACTTGACCAGTTACAGGGTGATAAGAAGAATTATAAACCTAACTCCTATCCATGTTTGGGTTTTTCCTCTTCCCCAGCAAATACTCAACAAGTAAGCACAGAATTGCATGTTTATTTTTTCCTATGTTAAGACTCCCCCAAATTTCAGTAGCTACTAAAATTCTAGGCAACACCTCCTTTGAAAATCTTGCCCTGATTATCCCAAACTGACTGGTGACCTTTGCTGACAGAGAACAGAGCACCTGCCCTTCAGCTCTGTCATCAGGTGCCCCCAAATTTCTTGTTACTTGTATAAATAAATACAGGCATATAAATATCTTTCAAAATTTCAAATTGTGGGTGATTTAAAAAGTTGCAAAGTCTGTTCTTTCAAAAAAAGTTTTTTGGTCTACTTCCTGCTAAAAGAAATCTGGATATCTGTGATTTTTTTTTTTTTCTGCAGTCAGCAAGGACAAAGAGAAGCGTGACTTCGCTAGGTGTTGAAATAAAAATGAAAAAGCCTCAAAGCAGTTGTGGGAATAAATAATAAGGGTAATACTAGAATCTAATGCTAATCTAACAGAATAAATCTATAAGCAAAGCTGACCATTGACCTACCATATTATGATCATTCCAACAAAAATGAATTTTAAAAAGTGTTCTGATTTCTGTGTTGGACCACCTAAAACAAGAATAAAGGCGGTGTCTTGATAAAACACCAGAGATAGGAGAAAAACATCAGTGTAATGTTTAGCATGAAACCAGTATTGACGTGGCTATTAAAACTATTAATTATGTCCACAGCTCTGTGATTCCTTAACCAGTTTTGATACAGTATTACTGTTACCATTGTTAAGATTTATTTCCTGGCTTAATGTATTATTTTAAATTTTAATTTCAAGCCATTTTAAACTCCGCATGTGAAATACCAGTTCAGAAAGCGTGTTGATTAAATTATAGAAATGGTCAGAAATTTTGTAATTATCTGAGCCAGAATCCAGCTTTTAAACAACACATTCTGATTTTCCCATTATTTAAGAAAAACATGTACACCGGGAAAAAAAAGAAAAAGCCTCTGAAGTTTATTTAAAGGGAAGATTAGTCATAGGGATTATTTGCCTTATTTAAGTTGATGTTATTTAATCTTAGCTATTACAAGCTCTAAGTATTCATCCAAGGAGAGTACCTAAATCCCTGCAGCACTTCTGGGATGGGCATATATTCGTCTGGCTGGCTTGGTTGCTAACTGCTGTTTATGACTCGGCTGAGGACTCAAAGAAAAGCAGGCAGCATGTCCAAGACTCGCACAGACACCCTCCCGTATTCATGTCTCAAACTCCAATGTTACTTACTGTTGTACCCAAACTAAAATTACTCCTTGGTTGGTAGGTGAGGCAACAGTCTTCAGGACCTGTTCCTTCAAATTTTTTTTATTTTCACCGCATATCTAAGGTGAATTCCCATCACATGGAGCACCTTTCTGGCTGTGAGAAGCTAACATGGCAATAAGGAGAAATCCCACCCTGATGGGACGGGTAGGGATGACCTATTCCTTCTGCTTTCAGCAGCCAAGACCTGCTTTGTATCACCATGCACAGAGTGATTCATCTCTGCTGGTTTACAGCATCTAAAACATCCTGATCTTTTTCCAATCTCAAATGCATGTTATGGTAGATTATTTTTAAGAATCCGTAAAATAAAGCCAAACATTTTGCTTCAAGACATAGGGCTTATCTTGCAGCCAAGATAAAGTCTTTCCCTTTTGTGGGAACTCAGTGTTCAGCAACGTCACATCAGCATGCTGAAGTATAAGGGGGACTGTGGGAACACAAGATTTTTCATAAATCACTGTGAGCTGTCCCTTGCCAGGCAGCTACCCCTTGCCTAGCGCATGATAACACAGCTGATGTTTGGGGGTTTTTTCCCCACAGGGTATTCTGAAGCCAACTAATCTGTTGCACAGATTAATGAGATGAAAGGAGATCCTGACAGGTAGAAAACACAGAACAACCATTTTGCCATATCTTTGTACTTTAAATGTAAGAAGTGAGCATACTGTATTAAGAAAATTTTTATTGATAAAAACAAAGTTGTAGATGGATAATGAATGAATCCAGAAGCGCTGCTGTGATAGCACATTGCCTTTGAGTACATACAGTTAAAATGCACTCCTGCAAATAAGGTTCAACAGTCAGGTTTTTATTACCCAGTCACACTGTACTTGCAAAAGCATGATTAACTGTTTTGCAATACCACCTCTGCTCGTGAGACCCAAGGAGATGACAGTAGTTAATACATTACAATTTAAGAAGGGATGTGCCAGATTAGTGCTATAATCAGATATTCTTACAATGCAACACTCACCAGCGGCAGGAACTATACCTCAGACACAATGATCATGATGCATTTTATTTATTTGAATGATTGCTTTTACAGATCATATGGTGGTATCCGAGATGCTCTCCCAGACTCAGCAGGTGTTTACTAAAATTGAGTGCTTTCTTACTTTCAGTAATTGTCTTTAGGGATTCAGAAAAACAGGTTGGAGTAATTTTCTTTTAAAAAGGTAGTTGAAAATTTCATTTGCCACCCCTTACATAACAAAAGTTCACAATCTAGCCAAAAAAAGACAAGAAACCTCAATGGAAAAGTAGTTCTCCTCCCATCCAGCAACTCAGAGGAGCCTTATATTCTGTTTTCTGGCCTTTTATATACTGAATGAGCCTTTTCCCTGAAGCAGTCAAGCTGATGGTGGGGACAGCAAACTCCATTTCCAAAGCTTGTCATGCACCAGACAGCCAATTCATAGAAGGAAAAGGCCTAACCATGGTAAAAAGTTTCAGCCCTTGAATAATCCTTTGATTTGATGCAGAAGCATCTCCATTATTGTTCCCAAATTTAAATCCTGATGTGTGTCTTGCCAACTACTTCAAACAGAGCCCCTTCTTGAAAAAAAATCAGGAACTTTGGAAAAGATTTCATAGAAACTTCTACTGCCTGTCAAAAATGGCGCAAGTAATTGAACTATTTCCTCCTTAAAATCTGCCAAGGCAAACAGCTTGTATCATAAGATAATGATCCACATCTAATACTGGAACAAAACTGAGATGAGAGCGAAAGAAAGTGAATTTAGTCTGATTATTGTAGCTCTAAAGCAGAGGAACAAATAATCATGATATTGTGTTTGCATCATTAAATATGATTTAATGGTGACAATCATGTTTTCAGAAGATCCTCTGGTCTGTCCTATGTGATACAGGCCATCAGATTTCAATTCGAATTCCTGTGCATGAGCCTGAGAAAATGCTCTGGCTTAAGGGCATAACCTGTGCCAGGAGACAACCTTTTTGACTCCGTCTTGACTGGATGCCACAGAAGTCTACTGTTTCACCTGAAAGCTTGTTATCAGGGATATTCACCTCGCATTAAAAGTCTGCTTGATTTCTTGGCCTGACTCCAGCTTTCAGCTTCTGCATCCTGCAAGAGACCACTGCTCAGTTTCAGCAGAATAAAATGCACAAAAATAAATTCCTCAGTTTATGAACCCTTGCATAGGAAATACAAATCCACTGACAACCTCAGAAGCTCTCACTCAGTACATGTGTCCGAGTCCGAAAACCACAGCTGAATGCCAGCCTTTTACTCTCCAGCAGACTAGGCAGGCTTGGCTAGTCCTGCACAGCTGCCAGTCCCTGCAGAGCAGCATCGTGATGACATTCATTTTATCGACACAGAAGTGCACAATACCGCCCTCGGTTAAGTGCATCTTTATATAAGAAGTAGACCATAAGTGTCTTGAAGAGAACATGCACCTCTGTGAGCAGAGGGCCAGTGGAGAGCGAGCCACACTAATGGGGCTGCCTGAAGGGTGGCCTGGGCTCAAAGCCCAGTTTTCTATACAGCACGCAGTTCAAAGACCCACAGCCACAGACCCAGTCCTACATGGACTGGACAGGTTCAAAGACTTCTGCAACTGATGCACCGCTGCACCCCAGGCCAGCAGGAAGCCAGCGCAGCTCCCCAAAAGAGCCAGGCTTTGTCAAGGAGGATTCAGACTGTGCTTCTTTGCTGCCATTCCCAGTACAAGGAAGCAAAACACTCCGGCTTTTTCAAGCAGAGCGCGTTTCTCTTGCTCCATGCCAGCTCTGATCGCATATGAACATAGGCACTAGCAGCTCCCTCCCCATGCCACCCTGCACTGCCTGTCTCCTTTGAGAGTCCCGACCAGAGCATGCAGGCTGCCAACCTCGCTGCAAAAAGTGGCCTGTTTCACTCGAGCACAAACAAGCCTTCTTCTGCCCTCACTCCTGTTTTACCCCAAGAATCTTTCCTCTGCTTATCATACACTGCAAGCGTTGTTGCAAATAAAAACTCCAACAAAGCCACCCCCAACCCCATCAGTCCCCTTCAACTCTTATTCTAACATCTTACACAAAAGATGCTCTTTCGCCCAAGGGGGCCACAAATCAATACGCAGTTTTTGAGGTGAGTATCTATAGTGTTATGTGTAGGCTGTAGTGACTTAAAACTGTAAAGACTGAGCTGGGGCTGTTTTGTCACCATTTATTATGTTGATTGTGTATTTATTCCTCGAAGCAGGATTCTGCTTAATGTTCTGTGCTTTGAAAAAGCCTGGCAGCTGGTGTAAATGAGTTATAGACCCATTTGCCACCAAATCAAAGCCCAGAGCCAGATCAAAGCTAGATAAAAAAATCATTTTTCTGTCACAGACTGGATGGCTTCTCCTCTGCCCTGTAAATAAAATTGATATTATTTCATCCAACTTCTATTTTCTCCTGATCAAAATATGATTATGTCTAATGCTAGCCTGTCCAGGGCACTGAAGTTATACGAGATGTGAAAGCTTATTGATGTATTCAATTACTGGATGCTGCTCCATTGTCTGCTGAGCAGAGATGCTCAGTTATCGGTTCTTTAGAGCTGTACATTTCTGCCTAACAAAGTCATAACTCCCACAATTACCTGCCTGATGGATGGAAAACAGAAATATCTCATGAGTCCAATGCTGTTATCGGCTCTTCTCCATCTCCAAAATTGCTTTATATTAATGAGATTAGGGCTGTGAAGGAGGTATCACAGGATTTAATTATTTATATTTTTCCTCCTATGGTAGCAACATGCCCATGTTTCTTCATCTGCATAATGATTTTTCTACAGCACATCGTTTCCACAGTAAGAACGGGATGAAATGTGAAAAGCAATGAAATGTAACCTTTTCTGAAGGCTTATCTAACTAAAGCTTACACCACACTGTTCTTCCCACCATCTAGACATCTAACCCATACATGACTGTAGTTGTCACAAGAATCCTTAGCAGAACCTGCACTGAAAATACAAGACACCCTTGCATTTAATTAGGCTGAAACACACAGGCTAAGCTCTCAGGAGCTAGGTGCATCCGCTGCAGGTATCCACATCATTTATAAACATACTGAATATCAGTGACATGTTTCTCCCTATAGCTTTCCAGCAGCAACTGTCCATGTTTTATAATGGTATTGAGTAATGAGTTGGCATATGCAGAATGCTGCTCTTCAAATGCCAATGCACTTTCACCTGGATTGTTTTCCCAGGAAATCTAGTTGGAGGTTATATGACCGTTGGTGGTGTATTTATACCCCTGCCTTGGGCTTGTAAGAGATATTTTTCATCAAATAGAAACACCTTCTCTTACTATAATTTACTTTGATGAGACAGACAAGGAGAAGTATTTTCTACACAGTTGTTCTGGGATGCTATCCCTGCAGTAAGCAGTGAGATTTTCATATAAACAATATAGCTGTGATACAACACAACTGCCCTCAAGGATGTTGAGGCTGGTTCTATGTGTATTATTTGTGTTACACAAAAAAGCATTTCAGCTTCATCATTGTTAAACGGAGCAAGTTTCAATCCCACAAGGAAGAAGTTATTGTGGAAGTGAAGCATGTGGATATGACCCTGTAAGTATAGCAACCTCAAAAAATTTTCCTGGTCCAGACTAGGCTGTTAAGAAATGCAGCTGCTCCCTGAAATGTGCAAGCAAAATATTTAACTAAGAGATTAAATTTTCCCTCCTTAACATTAAGTAATAGGTGATCTTGGCTTGGTCCAGCACAGGATGTAGCTTGATGCTGAAGCTCCCTTGGCCCATGGGGAGCGATTAGATCATTTAGCAGCTCTTTTTGGCACTCCTGACTGTGTATTGCACACAGTTGGTGACATTTAATTTATCATCCTCAGCTCCCAGGAAGTGGAATTATGGAGCTCTTCAGAAGTGACGGCACAGCCCCACGTCCTGTCGCTCCTCCCACCTACTTGTCTCCGTCTCTGACTGGCCATCTTTCAGACAAAAAGGGTTAAAGTGTCACTGCCACGTAGATGGTTTTCAGCAGTATTTCTCCCTCTCAGCTCATCATTCTGTAGCAGTCTGCCTACTGTCACCCTCCTTTATTATATATAGCAGATGACAGGAGCAATCTTTGGTTCAGAGTTGACAGTTTGTTTTATAAAATTTTAGCATGGTGTAAGCAGTATTACTCGGTATCACTGGCTTATAGCTTGAGATACTCATACCAATGCCAGAGATAACTACATCTTCCCTTTAGACTTCAAATTTATTTTGGATGTATTTGTATAGTGTTTTTGCCAGCATTCAGTCTGCTGTAACATTGAAGGAGGGAGATCTGTTACACTTTAAGATCTATACTGTATTTCATACAGAAAAGCAAAACAGGCATTTTTCAGATCAGAGTAGTTAAAGAGGTATAGATAAAATCCTAGAACAACAGCTTTAAAGACTAGACACCTGCCCTTATTTAATGATTAATCTCTTTGGACTCGTACTTTTCTCTGTATTGCAAATATTGTTTTCCTTCTTTACTCAGGAGCCTGTAACTGTACTGTAAGAAACTGCAAATCAAGATAGTTCATTGGTATTTGTTTAGAAAGCATATGTTATCATGTGAAGTGGAACTACTTGTGACATTTTCAGAAAGCTATGAATAATCACACGTCATTAAAACTGTTGATTTGAACAGTTCTTTGCCATGACATTTTTAATCCATGGCATAAGTAAATGCAAATTCTCCCTAGAAAAAGGAAAAAAACCACTCACAACTCAGAGTATTATACCCCAAACTGTTTTGTCTACTGTATCATTGATATAAAATAATGAAAAAGAAGGATTTATTGGCAAAGCCAATAGGAAAACTTCCATTGATCTCAGTCGTATCAGGTTCACTCCAGTTGTGGTAATTCCTTAAGGAATAAAGAGTATATATTGCCTTTGGAAGGGAGCTCAAGGCTCCTTTCTATCACACATGGAATCTTTTGATGGCTCTACATTCTTCACTTCAAAAAGCTGCTTTATTTTGCTGAATTCAGAATATCAGGCTACTCTGTTAAAAAAGAAAACAGTAGTTTCATGCAATATACATGCTGGGAATATATCCGTTTTGTTTATAGAAATTGTTAAGACACTGGAGTGTAAGAAATTGGAAGAATAAAATTTAGCCAGCACAGAGTATAGGAGAGCTGGCATAACAGAATACATAGCAAATTCTCCTTGTACCCCATGTGGTGGGATTTGATAGATTTCTTACCTCTGTAGACAATACCTACTGCTTATGAACTCAGTACGTCTGAAACAGAGGCTGCCATTTCAAACAGCCCAGGAAACAGTCCTCACGAACACCAAAATCCTACTTAGTTCCAAACATGTCTACTCTAAACAGGAAACCACTATCTAGGAAGAGGCAGTCATTCCCAAGCTGGTTTCTTAGTGACCAACAGAGTAGTGTTTCATATCCTGCACGCTAGGTAGTAGTATTTTAAGAAAGTTTCATTCCTGTAAAGCTAAAGTGACTATTTTTTAATTAAAAAAACTACTAACAGAGATGATATGTGTGTGGCTAACACTTCAGAAAAAAATAATTAAAACTTAAATTAGTGAAGAACTTGATCCGCATTCAAGTGGAAAGAATGCCATCTTCATATAGGAGCTCCGCACAGGAAAGCATTCCCCACCTTGTCTGCAAAGTCTCTGCCCTCTGCTATAAACATTTTCAGCCAGCATCCAAAGCACTCTACAACCTAGATGTCAGAGATCACCATTATCCAGGTAGGTTTTTTCCTTGTTTCCTAATCCTATTTCTCTAGTAGAACTACATACGCTGATGTTTCCATGTGGGTCCACTTCCATTCAAGTTTCATAGGGAGGGGGATGTTGTGTAAGTGCAGCAAACAGCTGATGTGACAAACTTTGAACCTTACAACAATTTCAAATATTTTCCTGGACCTACACACTTACCTGTATCCCAGCTCCTGGTCTTGTTTTCTTTTCACCCTCAAACGCTCTTCCCATCAGCCTTACCCCACTAACCTCCCTGCCACAAAACCATGAGCTGGACACAGTTCTGAGACAAAAATGACTGTCTGCACATGCACACATTTGACATGAGCTTGCCAAAGACAGAATTTAAGTCCCTATAGCTTTGTCCTAAAAATCCAAACCCAAGTATTTTTTTTAAAAGAAAAACAGAGACAAGCCCTGTTCAACCCTTAACTACAGCATACTCAACCAGGTCATAATCAAGTTTGATTCCTCTAGGATGGATGGTACAGTTGAAGCTCATTTGCTTCACCAGCATGCTCAAAGCATGGACAGAAAGCCCTGCTCTATCCTGCTAAGCCTGGAAATACATATAGTACGTTTCTGAGTAACACATGCCTGTTCTCTGTGAGACAAGTACATCACTGGAACGAGGACACAATATCTACCAAATTTCCAAGGGTTACACAAGATCTTCATAGAAGCATTCAGTTTTGTCCTTAAGAAGAAACACTATTTCTCACTAGACTTTCTGGCTAGTTTTTACAGGAAACTTTGGACCAAGACAGACACCTAATGAACTTCCTCTTAAGATTGTAGAAGTTTGTCAGAATTACAAGCAACTGAAAAATCAGGTGTACATTACTTCAAGGCTGACCGATGTTTCCCACTGTCACTGTTTTCATCTTGCATAACAGACCATGCTACACATTCCACAAAGAAACGTCCTTTAAATCATAGAATCATAGGTTGGAAAAGACCTCTAAGATCATTGAGTCCAACCATCCACCCAACACCACCATGCCTACTAAACCACATCCTGAAGTGACATATCTACACATTTTTTTAAATACCTCCAGGGATGGTGACTCAACCACCTCCCTGGGCAGCCTGTTCCAATCTCTGACCACTCTTGCAGTAAAGAAATTTTTCCTAATATCTAATCTAAATCTCCCCTGATGCAACTTGAGGCCATTGCCTCT
>Ga0065711_1034511_pt1 | contig 23640 bp, 23 predicted proteins | sample Hoacrofraction12_FD_59098 | JGI IMG/M metagenome (GOLD analysis project Ga0065711, IMG submission 59098) | Hoatzin crop microbial communities from Cojedes, Venezuela - Epithelial fraction 12 v2 (version 2) | ecosystem: Host-associated > Birds > Digestive system > Esophagus > Crop | place...
CCCAGAACTGGACACAGTACTCCAGATGAGGCCTCACCAGGGCAGTGTAGAGGGGAAGGAGAACCTCCCTCGTCCTGCTGGCCACGCTCTTCTTGATGCACCCCAGGATCACACTGGCTTTCTTGGCAGCCAGGGCACACAACCCTCACCAAGCACAAGATCTGGAACCACAGAGGCCACTCCTTGGTGTCACTTTACCTAACTGCACTTTTAGCTTCCAGGCAATTTCCTTCCCACACTCCTGGCCCACAAACACTATTTTGAGCATGCCTGCCAGCAAGACTAGCCAACACCAGCGGCGGGATGCCAACAAGGACAGACTCCCACTGACTCCCATGACCCAAAGTTCAGAGCTTAACCATCAAAGCAAGACCATGAATCCCAAGCCCATGAATCCCAAGCACACTGCTAAACGTGGTCAGCTCTCACTGGTATCTGTATGGCTGGGGCTTCACATCAAGACTCGACCCCATGCAGCAGGTGTAGCTTTGTCCCAGCTTCTGTTCAGCTCTTAGCAAGTCCCATAAATTATTTTCTGCACATTTGGGAAGGACTTTTGTGGGCAGTGGGTGAGACAAGGGAAAACAAGAGGACAGTGCAAGGCTGGATGGTTATGTCATTCTTACTGTCATTTGCGAGCAAAAGGGCTCTGTTCACTACTGCGTCCAAGGACTCCCACAGCAGGAGGCTGGAGTCATGAGATGGTTCCAAGTGCAGCAGGCTCTGGAGGATGGACAGGAGCTGGATGGAGACTGGAGAGCGGCTCACCTGGAAGACAGGGCAGCTTTTCATCACAGCAAGACTGGTTCCAAGCAAAGTGTGTTAACTTTGCCATTGCATGACTTTGTGCCCCACGTGAGGGCCTACTTACTTTATTGAAGAGAGATGAAAAGACCTCATGATGATCGTTCATGTTTATCCCATCACATATCTTTAATAATTCCTCATCATCTTCTATCTTGAACTCCTCAAATGTATCACACTGGATAAGCAGATCCTCCTCCTCTATGTCTCTGCAATATTACAGCATTCATTTTTGCTGGAGAGCCCTTCAGTGATTTTCAGAGAATTGTTTTTGTTTAAATGGCTTTTATGTCTGCCTCTCAGACTCAGCCAGTTTGTGTTGAAAGTACCCAACTCTACCTTATTTATATAGGATCAAATGCCATCAGTGCATCCTTTCTTGAACTGAATGTACCTCTTTCTACAGTCGACACGTACAAATGAATGCAACTTTTCATGGCATGACCTGGCCCAGTGTAAGCTTTGTATGACTTCTCCTTAGAGCTGTAACAACAGAGTGGCATTTCCACCTGTTTGAAACTGGGCCACCTTCTTCTTTTTATTTTTCTTAAAGTGAAAACAAATTGAAAATATTCCAATGACATTTCTGTTTGAAGAACTTCCTTCTTTGTTACTCAAAATTGGATTAAAATAAGCTCAAACACTCTAAAATCAACTTTTTCAGCACTCTCAACACCATTCAGTGGAGGATCTCTACCCTTGGTAACTGGCAGTATTGAAAGATCTTCTCTTCCCTTATCTTTATGGGGTTGAACGGACCAATTCCAGTTACATGGATAACTGCAACTCACATATAACACATTCTAGAATTTATCATGGGTGTTTCTGACAGAACATCATTTTTAAATCAAGAAACTGCAAAGCTGGGTATGCCCAGATATGTGTTAGTGAAGTGTCTTAGCTGGATGCTTCTGGGACCAACACCAGCAGCGAAGAGGTTTTGAACACAGAAAGCTGCTCAGTGACCCCATACCATTACTTTGGGCTCAGTCTGAAACACAGCCTCCACGAGAATGCTGCTGAGCCTTGCTCCATCTGTACCCAGAGCCTTTGTCAATGCCATCTGCACCAACAGCTGTCCCTGTGACACTGCGGTTGGCAACAGCATCTTAACGCCAGCTTAATGCCTCCGATTCCCACATAATGGGTGCACACTAGCATGGTCCGCTCCACCCAGGTATACTTCAACTCACACAACTGAAGGCTGGTAAGTATTAAGTTTGCATAGCTACGTTACTGTGAATTCCATTTATAAAGAAAGTATTAACAGTGATCCTTACCTTAGCTTGTCTAAGATATCCAACAACTGAAGCCCTGGAAGGACAAAAGTACATATATATTGGCATTATGACCTACTTGGCACTGATCTATTATTATCTTTATATAACGTAATGCTCATAACCACTTTTTGCAGAGAGAAATAGTGAAAATATCTTCAGATGGATCTTTCAAAGTGGGTAGGGTCATCTGGGAAATGAAGAGACCCATGGTACATGTGTGCAGCTGTGTGAACCACTGCAGCATCCCCCTGGAGTTACTGAGGGCAACAGCCACTTCTGGGGCACGAGCCACCTCGTTCCAAATTAGACATCTAAAATCGGTCAGATGAACAGTGCTGTGAAATGTCCCTCGCTTTCCACAGAGAGAAACAGAGCCCACGCTCACCGGCTCAGATGCACGCATTACATCAGGTGAAGCCTAACAACGGTACCTAGGACCCCAGTATTCAAGCAGTTGGAAAGCATTTCTGAATCACAGGGCAGTTTCTCTGGCTACACTGAGTAGACACAGGGCAAAGAAACCTTATCTACTCTTATGAGGAGTTCTAACATATGGAAATGTGGCCCCATAAGATGGTTCATTATAGAAATGTATTGAAGAAGCTCAAGCGATACAATGCTGCTGGGATTCTACAAAAGAACAAAGCTATGGGAAAGCAGCAAAGTTAAAAAAATCTGGTTGCAGCAAGGTTGTTAAAAAGAATAGAGACCAAAAGACAAATGAAAAAGGAGTCTGCCTTTAATATTTGCAGTTTTGCTCCCCAGCCCTCTCTAGTCATCTTACGGATACATCTGAAAAGAAAACTGCTTCACAACTGGTTTTCTCTGGAGAAAGTTAGATGCAACAACTGTCCTTACCTATGAACTCATTTCTGATCTGTGCCCTTGTTCTTAGCTCTTCTTTCCCCAGTATGATGGCATTGATAGCACTCAGCAGTGTCACCATGTATGGCACGTTATCTGTGTTGGAGAGCTCGTTCATTATGACACTGAATCGATACTGCTGGTTCTTCACACTCTGTTAATAACACAAGTGATATTTCTGTTCAGACAGCTCAGAAACATCTACCACTTTGGTGCAGGCTCTCAGATGGAATTAGCATCTTAAAACCTCTCAGTTTATCCCACTGTGCACAAGACAGAAAGATATAGGTAAAAGCAGCACTTCTCCATCATGGAGCAGGATCTGGTCAGCAGAGAAGGTCAGTGAAACTCTTCTTGGATCCCTTTATGCTTTCTGATAACTGAGCCACATACCTGGCATTGTGGCCAGTGAAACCCATGGATGTGACACCATCCATTTTGCTGAACTGGTAGCGCTTTTTTTTGCCAGAAGAAACCTTATGGTTGGCAGTCATCTGCCCAGACAACTCACAGAGCAGTACCATGGGCTTCTGCTGACCAGGCCAAAACTCCTACAGACGTCACCTTTTAAATTCCTGCCTCTCTTAACAAAATGAAGCAAAATGACCTTCATTTTCAGCCCTTTTCTGTGGTACATGGATCCAGCTGCATACATCCGAGCAGAGCAGTACATCCTGCTGCAGCCCTACACTTGCCTTGTAATAGTCCAGGGCATCCAAAGCCAAAGCGTGGCCATCTGATGAGTAAATGCACAGTGCAGCCAGGAGCTCAAATACTTGCTTTTTGACCATAACGTTAGTTGTGTCAAGTGCTGGAGAAGAAACAAAAAAAAAAACAAAAAAGGATTTATAATGACACATTAATGTTCTGAATCTCAGTGTCTCCTGCTACATGGCTTATGACCAGTTGTACAAAAAGACTGAAGGACTGGAGCCAGTATGTGGAGGATAGAAAGAAAGATATCTCAATTTATAGATATTCCATCCTAATAGCAATATCTGGTGGTAACTGCTAGTGGGAACAGCAAATGCTAGTTCAGGTACCCTATCGGCATTTTGGTCCAGTTTGTATGTGTTCATCTCTTCCACGTACCAGCGGCGTGCTGCAACAGCAGCCAAGGTGTCAGCACTCACAATCACACATTTTATTTCCACTTTTCACATATGGGTATTTTCTAGAACAGCAGATGAACCATTTTCCTCAATTAATGAGTCTTATTTTTAGTGCAGAAACACCCAATATGCATATCAAGTAGGCCAGTTGTTCTAAACAGTCCCCATGTATTCCCTTTTTCCACTACTCTTTCTCTGAGAGCCCTGGGAGCTGGGAGGAGTGGATTAGACCATCTTATTTTTCCTTTATCAGTGCACAAAGAAGCTTGACTACTGAAAAGCCCAGGGTACCCCCCTGTTTTTCACAGCAGAAAAATGCCAGCTCTATATTTCACACTGGTTGAGAAAATACAGGGTGGAAAGGAAGGAAGAGGACTTCAAAACTGAAGAGGGGAGCAAGCTAGCTTTCAGACTAAATGCATTTTAAAGAGCTATTAATAATGGTTACTGGGCGCAGCTGTGATCTCAGCTCTGTGGAGCAGCACAGAAGTTATCCTCCCAGCACCATCATCATTAAGTGCTGTACAATAAATCCTAGGAGATGCCTTGATGACTTTCATACCTAACAATGAGCCAAGTGAATGGCAGGAGAAAGTGAGTGGTATTACCTAGCATCTTCTAGAAGGAACAGACCAAGCAGCGCAGAGAACAATCTCTCTTGAGTCTAAGACATGCCACCTTCTCTCTTCTTTACAGGCTACAAGACTCCAAGTCCTTTCAGCTCCCCTTCTCCTGCCCTAAGGGCTCAGAAAGACCAAACAGCAAATGTCTGCTGACAACTGAAGGGTCAAGGACTTCTCATGCCCGCATACAGCTAAGGCTGGGTTTATCCCTGGCTTCTCTGTGAACTATGAAGACATCTGTGTGGAAATGAGCCCATCTAAATAGCATTGAGTGGCAAAGGCAATGCCATTTCCATGCAATTTTTTGCAATAGCTTAAAGAAAACAATGTCTTTCACTGAACAGTTGCGATCAACAGCTTGCAAGCCTAGTGCAGGGCAGGAGGATAAGCAACAGAAAAGTTCTCCCCCCATGCCACATGCGATGGGTGAAGCAGGAAGATGTCTTCTCACCTTGGAAGAGTTTTCTGACGTAGCCCTCGTTGCTCACAATGTATTCAATGCCTTTGTGGGAGTTCATGACTGCTCGCACACAGTTAATGCAGGTGAGCTGAAGCAAGGCATCAGAAATCCGGGCCACTCCTCGCCCAGACAGCCTGTCCAGGGCCTCCAGGAGCAGGTCCAGCCCGCACAGCTCCAGGAATTGGACCATCCAGGCGTCGTTGCTGTTCTCCAGCCGCTTCTTCAGCCCAGAGTAGTTCACCACGGACGGCATTTGCAGGAGACGGATGCACAGCTCCGGCTCTGCATTTTCCAGGTTGGCCTCTGACTGGTCAGTCTCCTGGGGTCCGAGTTTCTCCTTCAGGGCAACCCACTTCTTGTGGGCACCTTCCTTTTTGATCGACATCGTGAACAGTTTGTCCTGAAAGAAAAAGAAAAGACAAAGTGAGAAGTTTGTCTGGACTGACCGACAACTTTCTAACAGCCCTAGTTTTCCTCCTAGCAGTCGGGATGTAAAGCTCAACTGCAGGAGATCCCTGCTCCTACACCAGCTCTCCAGCATGCAGGGCACACACTGGAACCAGTCCTCTGTTAGGGAAACTCAATATATCCTCTCCTTAACCACACACATTACATTCAGACCCTGAAAACTCTGTAGAGAGACTCTTAGCACATCTAAGCCAGCAAATAGAGCTTTGTAAGTATCCAATTTACACCAGTCAATAGCCACTACTTATTTTCATGCCGTGAAAGGATAAGGTTGGAAGCGGCATTATCAGCTCTGAACTCCTTATGCCCATTAAACCACTTTAAAATCTCACTGCGCTGGAGAGGCTGTGCAGTTTCTAAGCATCTGTAATGGGATGGAGAAGTCATTTTGAGCCTACCCTGCTCGTAAGAGCATCCGATTACCCCGTTATTTTTTGCTTTTGTTTCTTTTGACTGATGTGGAGGTTAGTTTTATAGCACTCACTTAAATCTCTTCTTGCCTGCTGTAATAGCAGATGTATTTGCAAAATGTGGTGCTTGTGCGTGATAAGGTGAGAGCCCAACGGCTTGCAAGCGAAGGGGCAGCAGCAGGAGGCCATGAACACAGCAGTGCGTCTTTTCGGAGATGGGCAGCATCTCGTCGAGGCCCGTCTCCCTGGAGGACATGGCCCGTAAGAGGGCGAGGAGCTGATCCAGCATAGAGAAATAGCAAAGCCAAGTCTAATTAACCCTTGGTGCCAAATTCCATGTTTTCAGGCAGGATCTTTATTTTTCAGACCCGCAGTGATTAAGTTAGTCATTTAATCCATTACAAAACTGAATGCAATCGTTTTAAAGCTGAATTGCTCCCAGTGAGGCCAGCTCTCCCACGGAAGGGGGACAAATCTGGGGCCAGCTGCTGGACCCAAGGCCAGCCCTACCTCCCCTCCCTGCTGTGCCAGTGGGACCTCTGCTTCCCTGGGCTGGTGAGCCCACACGGGGCTCAGAATAACCTGGGGCAAGCTGGCCCCTAAAACCCAGCACTTCGGGGACTGAAGGGATTATGGGAGAATATCGCTTTTCCTTAGCAGCTCCAGTACAAGGGTTTCTAGCCCTGCAGCATGTAGGGAAAGGACTTGAAAATCGGAACTGAAAGTCTCTGAACAGTTTTATTTGCCAGAAAGCAAAGATAAAGGATAGACCATTTACAATGGTTGGAAATAATCTTGTTATTTAAAATAATAAATTTCATACGTATAATACATATATTATTTACAGATATATATATAAAAATATAAAACTAGTAATAAGCCTGCCTTGTGATTCTTCCTGGGGACTGCACTGCTGAGAAATGTCCTGGCTTTTTCACCGCAGCAGAGCGGCGTGGCTGCTGGTTTACCCAAAAGTCTCATTTTGGCAGCCACCCCTTGGGAAATACTACACAGCCAAAAAGTGTGCTCACTTATTTGCGGCAGATATTTAGGGCATGATATTACAGGCCTGAACATGCCTCTTGGAAAGATGGAAAGTACAGTGGGATGGGATGTTCGAGACAGCTCGAACAATTCCGCTGGGGCAAGGTGATGGTGGGACTCTGGCAGGCACACCCAGCTCACAGCACCAAAGGCTGCGCTGCGCAAGGGGCAGAGGGGTGGTGGAGTTAGGGGGATACGGACACAGAAAATTGTTTTAGAGGCTCTGGAGAAACTCTCTTTCAGAGTTTCCCTTTGCTTCAAAGGCTAAAGAACTGGCCAAGTGCCTAGCTGTTCACTGTTCAGTTAGCCGAAAAAATGATGGTCTCAATTGAAAAACGTGAAGTTGCAAATATACCATCTGAGAACATACTGTGCAGCGGAAAAGTAATAAAAAGGACCATATAAAAAACAAAAAAACCCCAAACCCAAACAATAAACCCTCCTGCCAAAGTATAAGCTTGAATTTCTAAGATTTGTCATCACTGTCTGCAGCCCAGAGCCCTGACTCACTCCTGGTCAAATTCTTGCTGGAGTTAGTCACTCCAGCCGCTCCCCTGCACCCAAGCCCAGGAATTTGGGTTAGGCTCAGTGCAGGGCAGAAGAGAAACCCTGCCTCCCCGAAGGGAGAGAAGGGAAAGCGTCCTGCCCCGGGGTCACAGCCCTGGTGCTGGGGCAGCGTCCTGCACCCCTCGTTGCAGCATATTTACAGACATGCGGCTGGAGAGGCACTCCTGAGGAGCTGTGGTCAAACCCTACCCTGTGACATGCATCGAGCCCAGGGGTGCTCTGCCAGCGCCTGTAGGTGAAGACCCTCGGTGAGGGGCAGTGCTGAAGACTATCCAGGGTGGAGCACAGCTTATCCTGCCCAGCCATGTTCTTTGGTGTCTTCCCCAGAGACCCTCAGCCTCCTGCCTGGGAGGAGGAATCGACTATCCAGGATTTTTTGCTTCTGCACAGGGGATGGGCACAAACCCGAGGGCTGGCAGTGGGGCCAAGCCCTGCTCACTGGGTGGGACTCGTCCCTCCGCTCGGCTCTGCTGTAACCCGGGCCCTTTCCTCTCCCCAAAGCGAAAGTGCGCACCAAGCAGAATCTGGTTTTGGGCCCCGCGTGTGCACGAAGAGCCTCGTGGTCTGGCGGGGTGAAAAGCCGGCTGGAGGAGGATGGTCCTCCTGGCTCTGCCCTGCCCGGAGCTGTGCCAGGGCTCGTGCCGTTCAGCCGAGGGGCTGCAGAAGCGGCTGCCGACCGCAAGCTGCCTCTCTCTGTCTGACTTCTTTTTATACTCAGCAAATCACTTTTTTATTTGCATATGACTACAAGTTTCTTATCGCACCTGATTAACAAAGCGGGCTGGCTTTTTGCTCCCAGTTGAACAAATATGTCATTATATATTATATCAGCTACAGAAAGCCAGATTATAATAGCGTTATTGACCTTAGGCTTAGCTGATTTTTGAAAATTAAGCTCAACCAGTGAAACAGGAGACAGGAAATACCGACAGAGCATCCTGTTTACTGGCGGATTTGCTCTGAATTATCCTTTCCTCCCCACCTGCTTTGCACAGATGTGAAGAGATGAGAAACAAACCCTGGCAGGTACCTCTCCGAACAGTGCCGGCTTGTGTTTTTATGCACCAAGCTGAACAAATTGGATTGATTAAATATTCTCTGCCACAGAGCGTGCATTCTTTTTGTAGGGAAGAAAAAAGACAGCTGATGTACCTAATTGTAAAAAGGGAATAAAATAAACAGGAGCTGTACCATATAAATGGAAAGGAAATAAATATGGAGGAGACCACAGTACGATTCTGCAGATGGTGTGACAAATCTGTTTACAAACACAGATATGAGTGATATATCATGAACACAACATCTTTCCATATTTCCCATGAAGCACAGTGCTGCAAAGCCACTCAGATACATCCTTAAAGGGCTGGTAGTTTCACCTTTTATCTCTGACCACAGGAGCTCATTAGCAGGTAAATGATCCCAGCAGTGTGAGACAGCTAAGGGATCAAAAAGGCAGGCATCTACCTGACTGTCTCAGGAGGCCATTCAGAGTATGCTGGCTGAGGGAAGGAAAGCCCCCTGGCAATAAGAGACAAGGCGATAGACTTGAGAGGCTGAATCCATCTTGCCTCCTGCCAGCAGAAGGACATGTGGAGCTTTGCTTTTTGCTGCCCAGGCCATAGAGGAGGAAGCAACGGTGGAAGCAATGTCCCCGGCCTCTGTTTCCGACCGTGCCTGCAGCACCCGTGGTCTGCCCTGCCCAGCTACACGCTCGGCACCGGCACTGGGTGCTGCTCCCGAGGGCACATCCCGATGGCGCGCCTGTGCTTGGTGCCGTGGGGACACCCACAGCCCACTGCATCCACTGTGACAAACGCAACCCTCGCCTCATCGTGCTTCTCACCCTCAGAGGCTGGTTAGACCGTGCAGGGAATGACAACTAAAGAAGCATCAATGCAAAAGAATACTCTTAATTTGAAGAGATTCCTTTGGGGAACATAAAGGCACCATCAAGGCTTGTCCTCTTGCACCTGGCCGCAGCCACATTGCAGTCCACGGCGCTAACTTTTCGGATCATTGGCTTTGCAAAGCTGTGATGTTCCCTGCATCCATCCCATTCAGTTCATAAAATTTCCTCCTCCTCTTTTTGAATCAGGTGCTTCCCAGATTCAGTTTTCTGTGCCCCTCTGTCCTTCAAGTCAGCTCCTAGGGAGATGACATCTGTGGGAGATAAATCAGAGCACGTCATACTTTCTCCATACTATGAAGCTGTGAAGAACAGAGCTGCGCAGCACAGCTTTCAGTCTAAATTGTTACATGCCTCCAGGATGACCTGGATCACAGAAAGGACCTGGGAGGACAAGTAAAAAGTGATTTCTCAGGGTAGCAAAGTGTAATTGAGTAGAAAACAAAAAGGAGAAAAACTACAGCTCAAATTTTTGATTTTTTGGGAACAGACCCACTGCCCAAGCTGCAGGATGGGGGGGAGTGAGGGGGAACAGCAGCTCCTTGCTGCCCGCTGAAGGAGTCGAGCGCATCTCGACCCCACGTGCAGCCCTCGCAGCTCCCTGCTTCCCTCTGCAACGCTGCTGGGGCACTCCGCTGGCCCTTAAGAAAAGCATTTTTTTGCTGTTCAGCTCCTCCTCCCTTCCATGCCCGTTCCTGGCACTCCGGAGCCCGTTCTGCCTGGCTGACTGCTAATGATAGGTTTTGCTTCTGAGTAGTTCCAGTTTTCACGCTGCCGCTGGGAACACGCCAAGCCTTTGTATTTTGCAACATGTCAGACTACTCAGTCAGTGAAAAGAAACAACATCCTGGCTTTGTGCTTTCCCAAACCACTTCAAGAAGCGCGATGGGTTTGTTCCTCCTCTCCTCTTGCTTTCATTTGTAGTATTGTGTTCTCCCGTGCAGCGTCTGAACAGCTCGCGTACGTACAGACTCATGAAATCATCCTCCCACGCACCAAAAGAAGTAGGGAGGGACCACAAATCTCTGTTTTAGAAACCAACCTGACCCCTTGGTGTGGGCCCATTGGTGTCGGTAGGAACCGGCAGCGTATTCAGTCTCCCAGGGGAGCTGCTGGTAAGGGTACGGTGGGAAATCGAAGTGTGCAAACAAAAGATGTGGTTTGCCCCACAGACTACAGCAAAATTAGCCGCGAGTCAGACCCAGCATGCAAAACAACTGCTGCTCTGTCCTTTTTCTGCCATAGCCAGTAGCTTCTGTCGCCTTCAGATCTAGTTATTCTTGGTCCTCAGCTGTATCAGAGGCTTCTTCTGGCAGCAAACTCCCAGAGAGGACTTCACTGACAAAAGGGACCACGGCCATACTGACATAAAAGTATATATATTCTCCTAGTATAGCTTATTCTTTTACAAAGAAAGCAAAAACACATTGTCCTGATTCAGTCCCATCCACCATTAGGATACTTTGTGCAGGAACAGCTTCCCTCCCCTGGCCAAATATAAGCTACGATATCGAGTGATGTCTCACACAAGTGGGCAATGTGCCCATTCTGTATGTGTCGGTAGCGATGGCTGTACACCAGGATTAACTACACCTACACCAGCAAAAATAATCGCTGATGCCTTCTTCCTCGCCAGTAAATAAAAAAGTAAATAAATCCTCAGGCTGCTACACGTACCACGCACAAATCACACTCAAGTGAGATGCTCAAGAATGTTCATGTTAGGACGTTCAGCAACATCTAAAGCCTTATTTCTATTTAAAGGCTGGACTGAAATGGGTTTAGAAAATCCTCTGTTACAAAAGTAACGCTGTCTGAAGATGCTCAATAACCAGCTTACCTCAACCCGGTAAGCCAGGGTGCAACCAAGCTGGTGCAGCTGTCAGACCTTTGCTTCAGAAACGGCCACTGCCACGGGGGAGACCCGGCCAGAAGTAAGGCACCAGCCCTCCCTCTGCCTCTGAGCGCCAAGCCAGCCGCACCAATTTCAACAGCTTCCCGCGGGAGACGCGAGCCCTGCGGCACCCTCCCACGCTGCCCCAGGCCTCGTGAGGTTTCGGGTTGGAGGGATGCCGGAGGTGGCCAGCACTTGCTCGCGCAGACGGAGGGTGCCGGCTCCCAGCTGCACTGCAGCAAAGCGGGCTGCAAAATGCCTCGCCCCGTCTCTGCAGGGCTTCGTCCCCGCTGCCCATGGCTGAGCTACGGGAGCCAGCGAGGTGTCCTGGCCCCAGCTGGGAAGGAACGGGACTCGGGTCTGGATCCCATGGAAATCCAGGCCGGGGGGTAAGGTGGCTTGGGAGGCCCCCCCGCTCCCTGCTCCAGCACCCGCACGCTCCCGCACCCACCCCGCTGCAGCGACTCTGGCATCATTTGATATTCTGGGATGCAATTTATTACTATGATTTGGGGGTCACGTGAGAAGCAGCAACTGTTACCCAGCAACACGGACAGTGCGGTGGGAACTTTCTCCGACTCTCCCGGTTCCCACTCGGTGGGAAGCTGTCGCACAAACAGAAATGACGAGAGCCAAATGCTTTTTATTGCTTTGCTTGTTTGTTTTTAAACACCTCCACAGGATGCTATGAGGACAGAGAAAATGGACAGAGGAAAGAATTCCTACCTTGGAGCTGAAGCCAAATTATTTTCTTGTCTCTCTCGCATGAAGGATCCTCCTCGACCGGCTCCCCAGCCAGCTCATTGTCTCCTTCCCTGCCAAGGAGCCTTCAGTCAATAAAGACTAAATCCCCGAGCGAGCGTGTCTGCAAATCACACGCTCTAAGAAAGTTCAACAGGATGTCGGTGTCTAATCGCATGCAAATACCAGTCTTCGGGAAGAAGACTTTCCTGCAGCCTCCAGGGAAGGCATTTGCATGTCATCTGTCACCCCCCTCATTCACTCCGCGCTGGCCGCTGGGAGGGTGACACTTTGGGAGTCTTGCACCGCACCACACATCTGCAGGCGAAAGCAACCCTGGCGTGGGGTGACTCAGAGCAGGGAAATGACCAAAGCAGGAAAATGATCTGGCAAAGGAAAGGGGGGAAAAAAAGCCCAAAAGAAAATAGAGGAAGAGGAAGCCGGCTGGCCGGGGTGGATGGGATGGAGAGCGTGGGGGTGGCAGGTGGTGGGGACAGCCTCTCGCACCTTGCATCACCCACGCGGGGTTTTCTGGCTTTATGGCACCGGGGTTTTACACACTGCAAGATCTCAGAGGTCTTTCAAATGCTGGGCGAGCCAGGACAGCTCAAAATCAGCAGGGTGTCCAAGCCAAGGCTGCTCACCCCAGGATCGACAGCTGGGAGAGGGGCGGCACAGCAAAGGTTGGGGGCTCAGGCAGTGTCCCCCTAGGCAGGGGCTCGGTGATGGGAATCCTGCTCTCTCCAAGGCATCCCTTCACTCCAGCCGGGCTTTCATGGGCTGAGCAGGCTCTGCAGACTTTAAAAGCTCTTTTTAACAGAAAACATCTCTGTGCCTTTCTGATCGAGATTTCACGTGGAAACTAGTTTGTGAGCCACAGCTGTAAAATGCATCCACTCAGCCTCTCAGGAGGTGTTAACTGAAAGCCAGTTATTATTAAATTGTGAATATTTCAACACAGCCCATTTAGCAGAGGCATCCTGCCTGGCTCAGGGTAGCAGTTAGACTTCAAATACTGTTTTTTTCTTACTCTGTGGGCTCTCTGCCCTGAATTGAACTAGATCAAAAGTTGGAGCCCACAGCAAGAGTTTTTCTACCTTACTGGGGAACCTCAACCCTTGTGTAAATGAGTACAGTTCCACCACTATTAGAAATACACTGATATCTCTGCCCTTTGGTCCAAAGTCAGCTAGCATTTAAGAGCAGAACTTGCCCACGTGCTTTCTATTTAAGGCAGTTTCACCACAACAATTCAATGTCCAGGGAAATGACTCTGCACAGCTCCCCACCCTGCTGTAGGAAGCACTCTGAGGGCGTGTTTATACGATCCAAGACAAACATTAATTCATGACAGGTTTTACATCAGCGAATAAATTTCATTTTAAGTTACGTGCACTCCTGATGCGATATCCTCAAGTCCTCAAAACATTAGTCGCTAATCTGGTTGCTGGGAGCAGGACGGGGCTCACAGCAGGTTTAAGGGAAAAAAATAAAAAGTTCAGAGAAAAAAAATTCCCGCAAAGAAAGGATTGTTGATGTTGCAAATTCCTGTCCTCGCAACCACGGAAGAAATTTAAAAGGCTATCAGCTCCCATCAGGTTTCATCTGAAGCCTGGACCTGCGAGATATGCCAGAAACGTTTGTGTTCTTAGAAAGGCTGCATCGTCTCCCACATAAAAAATAAGAGAAGCAGAGAAATTGGGCTAAAAGGCGGAAAAACCAGCCCCAGGGCTGCTCTGCCATGACAGATTAACAGCAGCAGCAATGGGCAGCAGCTGAGAGAAACGAGGGGGTTTGGATCCCGGCCCCTGCTCCCAGCCCATGTGTCGCTGGTGCTGCTCCCAGGCGTTTGCAGCCCTGCCTGGCTGCTGCAGGCAGCTGCCCGCGCCCTCGCCACGCTCTAACACCAGCCTGCGTGGGAGCCGCTTGCAGGTGGACGGACGGATGGACGGATGCTTCTTCACCCTGACAACCTCAGTCCCCAGCCGAGGTCCATCAACTGGCTGTAACTCAGCCCTAGCACAGCCATTTGCTTTTCACGGCTGGACCAGAAAGCGTCCACGCGTGGGGCTGCCTCTCTGCCTGAAGGCTTTGGGCACCGTCTGGGCAGTGAGGGTTTCCTCAGCAACCCTGGCCTCCTCTTCCTCTGCAGGAAGCAGCGGCAGCCTCACACTGATGTGCTTGGAGCCGGGAGCCGGTGGGGAGTCAGAAGGCTCGTCTCCCAAAAGAGCTGAGCGCTGTCCCGGGGGGCAAAGCTTTGCCCCCAGACCACAAGGATGCAGGGTGTTAAGGGCATAAATCCTTTTTTGGATCCATCCCCTCACGTCTGAGCTCCTGTCCCACCAACCTGGCTCTCAGGTTGCTCAGAGAGAGGGCTCATGGTTTTCCCCGAGCAAATCAGCCCAACTTCACCCCGATTTTCTAGCAGATGATTTGGTGGCCTTCTGAACAGTAATTACATCAAAATGAGACAGATTAAATCAAGAACTGAGAGTTTAGTCCCATGTTAGGTAAAGAAGAGCCAAGACCTTCTACAGCTCCAGCATTGCTCTGCTGCCTCTGGATCGCAGCGCAGTGGCTCCCCTGCCCACACGCTTGGTCCACGAAATCAGGACTCAGATAAATAATAAATAAATACACCCCACTTGCCCTTAGGAATCATATTCTTCCTAATTGCAGGAATCAGTGTCTTCTCGCTGCTCTACATTTATGTGACAAATCAGGTCCCGTGCCAATGGCTTGTCTTGTAAGTTGTGTCAAGGGCTTCGGAAAGGAGACACCCAGCTTGTTTCTGACTGGCAAGGAGAGGTGCCAGCCAGAGGTCTGCTGCAATGGCTCTTTTTAGGTGATCCTGCCTAAAATGCCCAGCATCGCCCGCTACTAAATTAATAAACAACAGCACAGCCAGTATTCAAGAATTATGGGTATCATACTCGCCTCCGCTTCTCTGCCACCACCTTGTTGGGTACTGCTGCTCCTACGGAGCCAGTGAATGCAACCACATGTTTACATGCGAAAAATTAGGGTACCAGAAAGAAATCTGGATAATTCAACAACACTCCTTCATCCATCTGAGAACTGAACTCTGCATTAAGCAACCAGAAGGACCTGTGTCAAAGAAAGTGCTGAAAGGGCACTTCAAGGGGGTTTGGCCAGGTGAAGACATACAAATTTAGGGGGAAAACCCAATCCTCCCGCCGACCACAAGGAAGGGAAGGTGTTGCCTTTCCTGCAGGATCCCGTGCCGCGGGGCTGTCAGGAGATGCCAGAGGAGCAGCTGGGGAGCAGATGGGGTGGGCCAGCGAGGACCTCCCTGGGCACTGGGAGAGCACGGTGAACACAGCCGGCTTGCTCCCTCCTCGGGGAGCGGAGTCACCGGAGCATCCTCGGGAAGTCGCAGGATGAAGACAGGGAGCTACAAAGCTGACTGCTGGCTCTTCTTACCCAATTTCCCTATCCTCCTTGGAGACTGGCACCCCCTCAGCCCTCTTGTCACAGACCACAGTCTCTGACTGCTTTTCTGCTGAATACATTCACTTTAGATGGTGCTATAAGGAGGAAAAACCCCACAATCTTCTGAAGTAATCTTTATATGATGGATACTTCAGATGACAATGAAAATAAAGGACTCTGCTACTGTCAGCACATGCGTATTTCTGGGAACTTTGTATTTAATGGCATTGATCTGCTTTAAACATCCAATACATTCACTCCACAGCTCTTTTGGTAGGAAGTTTCTGCAACAAAAAAAACATCCTGTTTTGGGGAGGGTGCTTCCAGCTGGGGAGACCACTCCGTTAAATGCAGGGTGCTTTCTTTGGACAGGTGATGACAAAATTTTCTGTCAAAACCCCAAACTGCATCACCAGTTCTACCCAGAGCAAAGGGCAGAGACCAGGTTTCTGAAGGATGTGTGTGTTCCTAAGCACAGGCTGAGTAAAGAGCCTGGTATTTATTCAGTTTATTTATCCTGCATACATCTATTACTCCCATGCTAAGGTTGCAGGGGAACCGCTTAGGGATTACCAGGATGAAGGCTGCCCAGGCGGCTGAACTCTGCTCCCTTGCACACACGCTGCCGCCGCAGGAACAAGAAGATGTGATTACAGAAAAAAGACTTTTTGAGCCCTTCTCCAGAGGGAGAGAGGCAGGCAGGCCCTGCGCAGGTTTTAGCCATACTTCTCCCGCACAGGCACAAACCCTCCTCGCCTGCACAGGGATGAACATCTTTGGGCAGGGAACGGCTCTTCCCTGACAACCGATGGGATGTGGGAGGTCCACAGAGGAAAGAGCTGTAGGCACCGTTAAGCCGAAGAGCTACACAGATCCATATCAACGTTTACTGATGTCCCTGCTGAAAAAAGCTACCGAGTCTGCAGAATGGTACATAAGGAAGCGGCATTTTTCCAGCTGTTCTCCAACCCGGCTGCAAACACGACACCCGCCTGTGGAGACCAGCTTTCCCATTCAACAGCTGATGAATCATGGTGGCTCTTATCTCACCTGGGGAACAGCCCAAGAGCAAACATCCTGAATGTTTCTGTTCAGATAAGGCTGAGCATAGCCAGGATTCCTAACGGCACAGGCAAAGTACATACTGCACACATTATGGAGAACAGACCCGGATACTGCCAGGTACTTCCCTGCGAGCTTGTCTGAATATGAACATTACTCAGAGCAGCTGAGCATGTTCTCTGGTTACCAATTCAAGAAGTTAAGCATTTGAGCCATTTAAAATATAAATTCTTGCACAGAGCAGAAGAGTGGCTTAGCATGATTTCAAAACTAATCCACTCCAAAGATGCTTTCAGACTATTTTCTCTACTGCTGGGTGAAAAAGTTTGAAGTCCCTATTTTATAATGCAGTAATCCTAGAATGTTGACTGGCTTAACCCCTCATTTTGCTACAGTACTTGGTCCAGCTGTTTCCAGAGGACCTAAATTTGTCCTCCTAGACATCACCTTTCCAGTTCTAACTCACTCTTAGAACTAATGTGAAGGGATTTTAATATGGTTCAGCCAGCTGGAGGTTTACGATGGGAAATTCTCCCACTGGGGCAAAATGACCTTACTATATATAGGTCTAACTTACATGCAGGATATCTTATATCAGCACTTCAATCTCTTTTAGTTTTTCCTGCATAATAATTTCAATCACTTTAGAAACAAATAGTTGATACTGTTTTTTCGTTTGCAAAGAAATCAGTTGTTCAGCCACATCCTCAGGTTTGCACAGCGCAAAGAGTTGCAGTGCTTTATGCCAGCTGAGCATGTGGCTGTCGTTGATCATCAAGAGGAAAATTACTATGTTTACCTGATAGATAAATACACAACTAATATTAGGATATCATTTTATAAGTGATTCATCTCTGCACATATGGCTTGCTCCAACACTTGCTTTACAAGTGTTATCAGAACAGAGGTTTGGGAATTACAGGCTTGTAAATCAATTTAGCTTGTGATAGTCCTTTCCCTTACCTTACTTCTAGATGAATAGAGGCCATATTTAGTGCTTGGTAATGGCTGTGTAGCTCCAGTGCATTCCGAGTAACGGAAATAACAAAACCCAGAATTTATCCCGAGGCGTATGAAAGAAGCCTCAGGACTGGGTAAATACAAAATAACTCATGAATATTGGACAGCTTGTTCTGCAGTGTGGAACTACAGCCCATCAGCACATAAACAAGCGAGCAGCGCCAAGACGGCTGGAAAGCAGCCCTCCGTGGGAGAAACGGAGCCGCTCAGCCAGGCTCCGGACGCGAGCTACTCGGGGGGCCGGGCGCCACATCAGCGTGATGCAAACCAGAAGGGAAACAAGTCATAAAATGTATCAGGGAATAAAAATATTTGTTCCCCAGTTAGCCTGCATCGCGGGCTCAACTTCGCACCACTCGCTACGTAAGTCAAGAATAAGACGCGCTCACCAACACTTCCTAAACTGCAGAGCCCGCTGCTGAAGTGCCAGGTAAATATCGCAACCCACACTTTCTTTTTCCATGCAAACTTTCTTGCTCTGGCTCCGAGCACATCTGCTTTACTGCATTGTACACGCAGCTGAAAGTTAAGCCGACCAACTCTAAAGGATTTCTTTTTTGTTTTTTTTTTAAATAGCAGAAGTAATTAATCTGCTTCAGAGAATGAATCAGCCTTTTTCTGAGCTAGAAAGGCACAAAGGAGGAGATTGTGGCTGTTTCTGGGGCAGGAGGGAGCCTTACTCACACGACCAACACTGCGCAGGCAGCCGCCCAGGGTCCGCAGCTCCAGGCAGCAAAGGGGGCAAAACCCCCAAGCTGATGGAAAGAGCTGATCTGCCACCTCTGGGCTCCATGGCCGGCTGTGGGAAGAAAACCATTGCTCACAAGAAGCTGCTGCCTTGTACTATGGAAACTTCTGTTTCCATCTGGGGCCTCTGTCAGAAGAATAAAGCTAACGCTTAGCTCGCCGCTTTCAGCGAATGCCACGCCATGACAACAAAAAGCAGGACGGACGAGAAGTAGACAGTTTCCAGATAGAGGAAACCAGCAGAACAGAAGCAGCACAGTGATAGCTGCCTTATTAAAAATAACACAATTTAACTGACAGAGCGGAGGGTAACAAAGTTACTCCTTAGCTACACCGACACAAACAGAGCCACTCACCAAAGTTATAAATAAATAAATAGAAACAATGCCATCCTCATTCATCGACTTGGAGAGAAGAAAGGGGCTGCTGCCGCTTCCCTCCCCTCGTCCCCGCCACAGCCGGGGCAGCTGGAGAGGGGCTGTGTTTCCAGCAAGGGACGAGCTCACTGTGCAGCCCCGGGGATGGGGACGGGGCTGGGGCTGGGGCTGGCAGGTCCCCCGTGCGCACCGGCCCTGCCGGGGTGAGGGGGGGCCGGCAGCCCCGACGCCCCGCGGAGAGGCTCGCTGCAGAGCGGAGCAGAGCCGTGGGTCTCCAAACTCCTCTGGCCTCTGCAAGGGCAAAATCACCAACATTTTCCATTTTCAACCAGAGCTAAATTTAGAGGTTTTATGGTTGCAGGGTGCCTCCTTTCCCACACTTTCCTGGAGTGATCTCCACATTCCTCCACTGTCCTCGCTCATTAAAACATGACTCAGATCTCCCAGCTGGAAACGTGAACACCAGCACAGTCCCGAGGTGGTCTGCTGCCATTAGTGGTGTCCTGCTTCGGCATTAACCATCAGCTTGGGAGCAGCAGAGGCAGCAGAAGGCTTCGCAAGTTGGATTTGGGGAGAAATCAGTGTTACTGAACCTGCGGGCACTCTGTGAGCAGCTACGCAACCTACCAATGGGACCTTTTGGGAAAGTCCTCCCAGCACCAAGGACTGACCAACAACACCTGCATAGCAGACTGAAGCGGCAATGCAAAGAGCAAATTCCTCCTCTGCCCTTAAACATTCCCCCAAATTAATACCATATACACCAAAGCCAAGGCAAAATAATGGGCATGGTGAGAAAAACAACTGGGAAGTTCATGCAAAATAGCCCCAACTGGTGACACCTGCTACAGCCATGCCAAGCCGAACGCTGCGCCCTACCAGCTACAAGATGTGGCAGCTCTTCATTTGCTTCTACTGTTTTTATTGGACATCGTGCTGGAGCAATGTCCCTGCTGAACTGAGCTGTAACTTTTAGGATACCGAAACATTTTGGAACCAGCTGAGTGACTCCCATGCTGGGATGAGGACTTCATCCACTGGCTCTCAGTCCTCCTTCTGCCTTTCCCCAACCTCCTTTATCAGCTCAGTAGGTTTCTCAGAGCATCTCGAAATACGCCATAGAGCTTTCTGCAAACACTATTGCTTGCTTAAGATTTCCATTGATCTGTCGCTTCAGCATTCCCAGCGCTTTGAAATGTCAGCTCAGGTATCAAACTAGTAGAAACAGCTGAATCTGTGAACAGTATCTGTTCATTACATCAAACAGAAAAGCTGTCACGCTGTTAGACCCTCTCCTGATGCTTTCCGCAGATGTGAAAGGCTAAGTTGACAAAACTGCAGCCAAAGTTCACCTGCCACACTGTACAACCACTTCTTTTAACTGCAGCCACTTTTGTAGATGCCAAGCTATGACTCGGGGGCTCATGAGCCCCATGCACCCTCTCCCTATTTGTTTCCACATTCAGTTCCATAAAACAGGCTCCTTGTCTACCACTGACAACATGTGGTAGCAATCATAAGGCTTGGCCATTCCTCACTGGTTATTTTTTCCTAGGAAAAAAGGAAGCAGACGATATTTGCCCTTCAAGAGGATCCTGAGTGGCACCGAGAAGTCGCACAAACGTAGCGAACCCTTTTTTGAAGCATTCCCGTCTTGCTCTTCGCTCCAGTTTGTACAGCACGCCTGCAGAACTGGAACAACTGGAATGCCGTGACCTACCAGCATAATGCCACCCTCCATTAGAAGGAGAAAGCCAAGGCTCAAAATTTGCCATAGCCTCTTTCCTTCTCCCAATGTTGTCTTAACATCTCAGCTGACAGCGCAGCACCCAAGAGCTCTTTGTACAATTAAAATACAGATTGTTTGCCCGCTCTGTCGTAGCACTTGGTGCTCTCAGAGCTTTTTCTACTGGGAGATGAAGGCAGCCTCCACAGCACAATGCTCACAAGCACTGTATGATGGACTGCTGCACACGCAATGCAGAGAAACACTGGAATAAACTTGAGTTTGGTGGATAATACCAAAGAGATTATAACATATTAGGTCAGAAGGACGTAGCCATTCTCGAGCGTCCCTCCTACACTGAACACCAGGGCTACCAAGCTGCCGGGCTGTATCTAGCTTCTGCAAAATATTGAGCTATTTTTCACCTAGTTAGATAAAAAGCCATGTACAATGTTAACGAACGCAACAGGGATAACTCCTTGTGATGTGTTTGCTTGCACCTACCAACTGCAGTACTTCATATCAAGCAGAGCTGGCTTTGATCCACTGTGTGATCCTCCGAGTTGACTTTGTTGATTCAGTGGGTGGTATTTCCTCTGAATCATTACTGATAGACCTTATTGCAAATATTAAGAGCAAGGATATTCAACTGGGAGTTAAATCTGAGCTTAGATATGAGCACTGAGTTTGTCTGAAGTTTACCCGACTGTTTCAGCTCTACGAATATTGTGCACTGCTTAATCTATGGTATTGTGTTGCTACCTGCTGTCGAATTACTCCCATCTTCTTCTACTCATGGCTGGTTAAGGTACCATGGTGGGATTAAAAATCCCTCACCAACAGAATAATCGTTGCAGAAAAAATAACAATAATTGAAGACATGGAAGTAAATGGGGGGGGGGGAAGAGGGACAAAATGCAACTTAGTTTACTTTGATAAGAACAATTTTCTACTCGGTTGCTCTGGGAGACCTATCTGGCATACCTTGAACACAAGAAAGGGGTAGAGTTCAGCTTCCAACACATTTGAAGCGCAGCCACTTGGTACACAGCTCAGTAAAACTGGGAGTTCAGCCACAAAAGAGGAAAATTTGTAATAAACAGAGCACAGACCTAAAAGGATCAGGCAGCCAGTCCCACAGGAGGGGTCAGTCTGAGTTTGGCAGGGGTCACTATGGAAAGCGAGGGAGACCCCATCCTACTTAAATCTCCCTTCACAACAGAGCGAGTGGGAGAAAGCTGGGAGAATACCGCACCAGCACAGAGCATGGGGAAACGCAATTAAAAGGAGATGAATAAGAGGGCTGGAATGAGATCAGATCTGACAGCAGAAAGCAAAAGTCAAACGGACACCTGGGGATGAAAATCCCAATTTCCCACCCTCATCCCAGGACCGGAGGAGCCCGAGGAGGAAGTTAATTGCAATACCTACCAGATGAGGTATTTATTTCTAGGTGAGGTGTCAAAGTATGAGAGGCACTGGACGGAGCTCCGAGCCTTGCAGCTCTGCTCATCCAAGTCGGAGAGCGAGAAGCCCAGCGCAGGAGTGCTGGGGATCAGCAGCAGCCGGAGCCTCTTTCATCAAACCAGATGGCAAGTTCTAGCTTGTTTGGCATTGCACAGCGAAGAGAAAAGCGTGCTGCTCCTATTTCTACACTGATAAGAGAGAAAAGCATCAGACTGGGAGAACTAAGCAATCACTGTGCAAATACAAAGTAAGAGAAAGCCAAGTATTGAGGAAAAATATTTATAGTATGAGTTCAGCAAAGTTCTGAAACTTCCCCTTCCCGGGAGACCGTGAACAAATGAATTACAGCGGTGTGTAATAAGGCGTAATATCATTCAGTGCCTAGCTTTGCTGACCTGCCAGGTCCCTTCCTGTCCCACTTTTAGATTATCTTTTACACAATGGCTCTTCTACGCTGTTTGCATTTTTGAAGCAAAATTCTTGGACAACAGCCTAGAATGGGATTATTAACTTATAACAGGGCAAAAGAGCGCACATATGCTCATAGGTTCCTGCAATCCTCCCCCCCCCACCCGCAATTTTGGCAGCCACTGCTTCTCTGTGTAGTGGAAAAACAAGCTTAAGTGGATGGAAAAGAAATAAGATTAGTGTCCAGGCAGCCCGAATTCTGTGCAAGTTCAGTAGGACGATTGCAACCTTTACTGTAACTGCTGACTCCAACTTTTCTTGTTAACTGACTTAGGCTAGAAGTTTCCTTGCAGTCTACCAGGGAGCCTAACGTGTTTTGCAACCAGCAGGTTTACTCAGAGAAATTCTCCGGTCTTAGGAATCCGAAAAGAACGGCACCCAGTTCACAGTGCCAACCCGGTACTGGGAGGGAGGACCACGAACACCATTTTGGGGTATTTCTCCTAAGATCAGTGTATTCGAGCAGTCCCTCCCCGCCCCCAAGCTCTGGAATTCGGCTTTGGGTGCTGATGTTGCAAGAAGCCACTTCATCATTGCAGAGCTATTGAGCAAAAGGGAGGATAAGGCATGAGACAAGTATGTAAGTAAACCCGGGCAGGACTTGGCAGACCTTGTCCCCAAACCACTGGATAACAGAACCTTTCAAAACAAACGCCTGAAAGCGGCCCAGCGCCGGGAGCAGGCACGGCAGCCGTACGCTACGTGTTAGCAGACGCGCTGTCACACCCGGGCACAGCCTGCCCATCGCACCATCACACCTGCACCCTGGACCACCGGTACCTACACACCACGCCGGCGATCCGGACCACCTCACACCTCCACGTTGCGTCGTCGCACCGGCGACCCCAGCCACATCCAGCCCGCGCATCCCACCTTCGCTCCTGCAGCCCAGACCAGCTCCCACCCGCACGTCCCACCCTCGCAACCCGGGCCTCGTCCCACCCAGACGCCGCACTGTTGCACCCGCAACCCGGACCGGCTCCCACCCAAACCGGCGGTCGGGACCGCGTCCCAGCCATGCGGGTACGGTCGCACCTGCGCCCAGCCCGGGTCCCACCTACCCCTCCCTACCGCGGCACCGGCGATCCCCGCCGCAGCGCCGAGCATCGCCCCCGAGCAGCCGGCGGGGGGCCTTCCCCCCGGCGCC
>Ga0065711_1004419_pt1 | contig 23638 bp, 25 predicted proteins | sample Hoacrofraction12_FD_59098 | JGI IMG/M metagenome (GOLD analysis project Ga0065711, IMG submission 59098) | Hoatzin crop microbial communities from Cojedes, Venezuela - Epithelial fraction 12 v2 (version 2) | ecosystem: Host-associated > Birds > Digestive system > Esophagus > Crop | place...
CGGGCTGCTCCCGGAGAGGGCGGGCAGCGCCGGGGGTCCCGCCGGCAGGGGTGGGCCGACCCCCGTCCCAGCTGGCTGCTCCGGGCGGCCGCAGCGGCGAGGGACGAGCGGCTCGGAGCTGCCCCTTCGATCTGTGCGTCTGCCTGTGCTCACAGAGCGCTTTGGGTTGGGAGGGACCTTCAGCGGACATCTAGCCCAACACCCTGCAGCGAGCAGGGACATCTTCAACCAGACCAGGCTGCTCAGAGCCCCGTCCAGCCTGGCCTTGAGTGTTTCCAGGGATGAGGCACTGACCACCTCTCTGGGCAACCTGTGCCAGTGCTTCACCACCCTCAGTGTAAAAAATTTATTTCTTACATCCAGTCTAGATTTATCGTCCCTTAGTTTAAAGCCATTACTCCTTGTCCTATCGCAACAGGGCTTAAAAAATATTTTCCCCATCTTTCCTACAGGCCCCTTTCAGGTACTGGAAGGCTGCTATAAGGTCTCCCTGTAGCTTTCACGAGGCTGAACAGCCCCTACTCTCTCAGCCTTTCCTCGTAGCAAAGGTGCTCCAGCCCTCGGATCATTTTTGTGGCCCTCCCGACAGGCAGCACTGGCCGTGCAGGGGGGGCTCTCTGCACCAGACCCGCACAACTCCAAGAGGCACCCTGACACTGACTCCAGCAGGCACCTCCCCTGCCCTCCCCCATGAGCTAGGTGTTTGGTTTCCACCAAAGGTAATAATGTCATGAGTGATAAAGGGCAGTGCGAAGGCTGTTGGCAGAGCAGTGGCAGTGCTGGCACAAGGAGACATGGTTCTCGCAGGAGTGTGCAGGGTTCCCCTTCAGCCTCACCTTTGCCCTTTGTAACGTGCCACGGGAAGAGACATCACACCAGCGCTCTTTTGCACAAGCAGTCCCACAGGGACACCAAGCTTGGCTGCCTAACCCCAAGCTGCAGCCTACCTGTGTAGTCAGGGTCAGATACTAAGATTAAAGAGAGGATGGAGCTTCTTGTACCTGAACCTGCCCTTACATTCATTTTGAGGTGTGAAGTAACACCCCAGAGTATTGGCAGCTTGAGTAACACTTTTCTGTCCCTTCTTCCGGGTTTGAGGCTTGATGTAGATGGTGGGCCTAGGATCCTTCCCAGGAAGGTTTCTAGTACTTAGATATATTTGTGGAAGCTTCTATGTCATGTGAGCCCACAGTACTTGGCAGGTTTTCAAAAGTATAAATTGTCAGGGACTGTCCAAAAACCCCATTTCAATAGCTCTTGCACAAACATTTCCACTGCTAAATATCCTAGGTAGGAAAAAATCAAATACTCCCACCTCTGAAAGGTAATTTATGAGAAGAAAAAAAAAAAAGGTAGTGCTGGGTGGGTGCTGTGCATGGTGGTGGCCTCCCCCGTACGAGAAAGATGTTGACAGTCTGGGATGAGTCCAGTGGAGGGCAGCCAGGATGCCTGGGAGGCTGAGAGCTGGGCTTACTTGCGGTGGAGAGGCGGCCACTGAAGGGCAGAGGGGATCCACCAGCTGTTTTCAGCTACCTAATGGGTGGTTATGTGAAGGTGGGGCCAGACTCTTCAAGGAGCTGCAAAATGAAGGACAAAAGTTGCTGGCCACAAGTTGCCAAGAGGGAGATCCCAGTTAGGTGTAAGGCAAAGTATCTTCACTGTGAGGGTGCTCAAATGCTGGCACAGGTGACTGGGCAAAGCCCTGAGCTGTGTACCATAGCTCTGGCGTGGACTGGCCTGGAGCAGGGAACTGGACCAGTGGCCTCCAGAGGTCCTTGGCAACCCAAATTCCTCTGAAATGGGATTCATCCAGACCGAAAGACCTCTCAGCTGAGACAATATCTGGCAAAGTGGAGAAGAGTGGCACCAGAAGCAACAGCTGGCTTGTGTCCAACATGCTGCCCACTGGGACCAGCCCTGAGGTTGTGGTCAGCAGAGCCGCTCCCCAGCCAGCCAGTCCACAGCCTTTATCCTTTCAAGGTGTTGTTCTGTCCCGGGTGCACAACTTTCCCTTTGCCCTTGGCTCTTTGCCTTTGATACAAGCTGAAGCAAGCCTTGTTTTAGGACAAAGTACAACAGGTTCTTATCAAAACCTCAGACCTTGTCTTTATGGCTGCATGATGACGAGATGACGTTAACGCCCTTGCTTTCCTGGGCTGATTTATTTTATCAGAACTAACGCAGCACATCTCTAAAGGAGACTTGTGCAGGACAGGCTGGAAAAGTGAGTCCTGGTGGCTTTGTGTGCTTTCTACCACGCAAGTAGCTGACCTGTGAAGAGAGGAGGTTGTCCCTTGAAATGTTTGCTTCATATTAAAGATCTAATAGCAAAAAATGGGGAAAAGGGATTTCTATGATTCTTTGCAAATACATGTGTTCAGATGATAGCGTCACGTAGTTACATGTCCCAAACCAAGCCTTTGCTTGAGTTGTTTTCATGGCATGCAGTAAGACTTCTCATTAGTGGATGAATGTTTTAGGCCTGTTGCAACACCTGGCTTAATTGGGTAGTGATGGGACAGGGGATGAAAACTGTTTCTGAGGATTCCTGTGTCACACAAGGGGAGCAGTGAGTGGGACCTTGCTTCCTGCACTGCAGATAGAGCAGTTTCCCGAGCTTTAGCTAACGAAGGACTTCCCAGTCATGTTTGGGGCTTTCATGTCGTTTTGGAGTCCAATTACAATGCAGGAGCCAAGCAAGTGAAGGATTAAAAGCTTTTGTAGATGTTGGGTAACTTTATTGAGTGCTTGTTATTTTAAGTGCCTCCGGGTTCCAACAGAAATAAAATAAAGCTTGTTTATACTGAAAAGAACGATAGCATGGCTGTCTGTCTCTCAAACAGAAAACAGATCTCGAGCACAGCTTGCTTCATTTGGAGAGGAGCTTGGCCAAATCTTCCTTCAGATGTACGCAAAGCCGCTGGGAATTCGCCACTCACAGCCAAAGGAAGGAGTTGATCTCTGTTGAATACAGCTATTGTATTCTGAAGGGTTAATCCTTTTTATTTATTTCTGCAATTTCCATATTAACCAATGATTGTCCTGCTAGGTTGTCCTCTTTTTTTCAGTGTTTGGGGCTTTAGACAGGAGACTGTTCCTAATTTTACTCAGTTTAACTCCGTTGACAGAACTGAAGTTAGGCTTACCAGGACTGAGCACATATTAAAGAACATTTAGTGCAAATGTCTGTTGCATGTGCAGAAGCATAACGGTTGCAGTTGAGATTCAGTCAGCTAGCCAAAGAGCAGAGCAGTTTGCTGCGAGCTCCCACCCGGACACAAACATCTCCTATAATCCAGCAGCAGAAAGGACCTTGTCCTGCGTCTCTGCCCTGGGCTCCCTGGCCGCAGGAATGACCCTGGTCCCCAGCTTACGCGCGTGAGGGCTGGACTTTGGGACAGCTAGGTGTTATCTTTGTCTTTCCTTACAAGGAGAAGTACAGGAGAGACACCTGTGTTGCATCACTGAGCCACAAGGATTGCAACCAATACAAAACCCTACGTTAGCATCCTCCTGACACTCTTAACCTTCGTTTTCTGCAGCTTTTTATTTGGACATCTGCCAATCTTGTGGAAAATGCTGAGGAAAGAGGAGTTTGTGCATGATCTTTTCCTGGAGTGGTAAGTTGAGACGCATCACTTACGCTGAGTAGGGTAGCCCTGTAGCACTGATTGGGAAATCAAGGCACAGAGGCCCTTAGTTTTACATATTTATCATCATTCAAAAGGTCGATGGAGGAGCTAGAGAGAGAGCATTGATCTTTCTCTTAATGGCTTTATTCGCTGAAGACTGCAGTAGTTCCCAGTAGATGCTGCTTTGGTTCTTTGAGGTTGTCAGGTCTGGACTGTTATGTGTTGGTAGTTTGTACCATAATTCCATTTTTTTATTCCCTTCTTTCCTTGTAGGGCAGAGAAATATGGACCTGTTGTACGGGTTAATGCCTTTCATAGAGTCTCAGTAATGGTTCTGAGTCCTGAAGGAGTGAAGGTACTGTAGAATAAAGCCGAATCGACAGTGAGGATCGGCCTGTCCCTCTAGAAAGAGAGAGGTGGTGCCTGGTGTTCGGGACAGCGCAGTGCAGCCAGTCTGCGCCTGTGGAGAGGGCGGCTCTGGCAGAGTTAGAAGGATGAGGTGCTCTGCTCTCTGGGCTGTCCCGATTTGTTTTCTTCCTTGTTCAGTTGATTTACTCTGTTACCTTTATTTAAACAACAGATAAAGCAAGCACCCACCATTTTTGAAGAGCAGGCTTTCTGCAAGAGCTTAATATCTCGAGTGAGGCAGAAGGGACTGAATTTCTTCCTCTAAATCTGTGCAATAACCATAGAGTGAGAACTTGGGTCATTGCACAGAAAGTGCTAGAGGCATGCAAAACAAGCAAGCAGTGCAGGGACTGGGGAATTGGGGCACACCAAATAATTCATCTAATCTTCAGGCTATTGCTACGGGAGGAAAAGAGTGAACGTGTGAGTGGCTTTTTATGTTCTGTCTGAGAAATGGATTGTAGTTGGTATTCACTGACCTGCGATTTGATTTTAGGAGTTCTTGATGTCACCACAGTACCCAAAGGATCGGCTGGTGTACAGTCGTGTCTTCAACATATTTGGTGAGAGGTAGGCAAAACCCATCGGAAGCCACTGTAATCTGAAAATACGTGAAAGATAAATAACGCCACAGGCATGACACTTACTTTGATTCAGACCATTTACCTTAGCGTTGGGATTAATGGCTAATTTCAGACTTATGTAAGCAGCATGTACTAAATTATATGTCAAGTCAAATGTCTTCCCAGACAGGGAGGAGGTTATGTTGGATTTTTTTACCTTGATCATATTTTTTTTTCTCCCCCTGTGGATGCTGCGGGTGTTCAGTTAGTCTCAAAATAGTTTGTTCAAGACCATCACAAAACTTCTCACTTAGATTTTAGAGCACTGAATTATTCCTTAATGCATGGGAGTTTCCAGCTTCTAAACTCAATAACAGAAAAGGGGATTTTTCTCTGTTAGCCTGAAGCTTTTAAAAATATGATAATCCAGTTATGTTAATTATTTGCATAACAGCTGTAATGAACCAGCATCTTACTGGACTCAGCCATCCACACCTACCATGCCAAACATATCTGCAGTTCAGTCATTGTCCACAGCGATGCAATGACTGTGTACTCAAAGCAGCACAGTACTCCGTACACACAGGAAAAATACGAGAAAATAGATGTGGAAGAGTTATCTTTGTGATTACACAGGGTTCTGCTGGCTCCTTTGCTGAAAACTGTTCTTTTCCTTGTTTTCCTAAATACTAGGTTTCTAGGGAATGGCTTGGTAACTGTGTGCAACCATGAGCATTGGCACAAGCAGCGGAAGATAATGGATCCAGCTTTCAGCCGAACGTAAGGCAAAGATCTTTGGCATGATCTAGTGGTTATTTCTACTGTATTTTCATGATTCTCCCTGTCAATGATCCATTATTTGATATTTAGACAGAGAAAAAAAACATTTAATGCCAAAATCAAGTTTTACTTGGAGTCCACTGCACTGTTTCCATCACAAGTATAAATTTGACCAGACTTTCCCTGGGTGAGTGACACCCATATGAGCTTGGCGGTGGCAGAAAAGTCCCAGGGTTGCGTATCCAGGAGTGCGGCGATGGCTCCTTATCCTGTTGGAAAACAGACCTCGGGGATTTGCAGTGGGCAAGCCTCATCATTCACCTGCCTGAGGGATTCGCTGTGGGAGATATGGGGTGGTTGAGGAGTAGGAGGGTGGTCTGGTTTGCTTGTGTGTGCCTCGAGGCATTGCGTTCAGGGTCTGAAGATAAAGCCCATTTGCCTTGGCATGCAGAGGCCAAAGTCCTTTGCCGTGACAGCCCTTGTTTACATGGCAGGGAGGAGTGGGACTGTTATAAGAAGAATTTAGCTCGTTCTATCTGTTTGCTTTTCAAAGAGTTAAGGCAAATTTATTATAAATTAAAAAACAAAAATCCTTTACGATTTTCAATGGAAAATAATGAAGATAATTTTGCCTGAGTAAATATGTCCTCTGTAAACCCCCCATCACTCATTTTTATTAATTGTTCAGCTACCTGATTGGTCTGATGGACACTTTTAATGAAAAAGCAGAGGAGCTGATGGAGAAGCTAGAGGAAAAGGCAGATGGAAAAAAAGAGTTTAGCATGCTGACGATGATGAATCGGGTGACATTGGATGTCATTGCAAAGGTACCAGCTGTCCGCTTTCTTGTTTGCTCTGCAACTGGCAGGAAGGAATGGAAGTAACGGGTGCCGGCAGCAGGATGTGATCAGGAGCCAGAGCCAGGGAACAAAACCTTTACCCAGCAGTGCCAGAAGAGCTGAAGGACTAATTCTGCCACTTCCATTCGGGCTGAGCCACAGGAAGGGGCAGTTAGGGAAGGGTCTGCACAGCCTAGGTGTGGCCTGCAGGATGGGGACCCTTTGCAAAAGCCGTTACAGCCTCATATCTCCCACCCTCCATGCCAAAAGGGCACACCAGTGCTCATTCATGTATGGATGTTGTGTTATTGCCATTGCATGTCAGCATGAAGTCTGCCTTATGCTGGCTTTTCCCTGCTCTATGCAAAACAGTTTGGGATGAATGGAGAGTAATAGTAAGTTATTAATCCCCCCCAAAGCAGGAGGAAGAATAATCTAGATATTACCCTTCCCTCACAGCCTCCTGCAAGGCAGGATGTATCCTGAGGTGTTTTTAGGGGAAAAGGCGGCAGTGTGAGGCTGTCCTGCTCTGTCACCCCAGCCCCAGGGAGCCAGGAGGATGCAGCGAGTTGCTGCCTTTTTGTCTCCTCAGACGGCTTTTGGCTTGGAATTAAACGCGCTGAGCAATGACCAGACGCCTTTCCCGCACGCTGTGACCATGGTTTTGGAGGGAATGACCAAGGCGCGCATCCCCCTCATGCAGGTCGGTACGCACCTCGCTTCAGTCCTCTCTCCTCGCGTCCTCCTGGAGCCCCTGCTCCTCTGCGGGCGGGCCGGGGCTGTGCGAGGTCTGGGCACAACGGGGAAGGGGTCGTCGGTAGCTCTTTCCCTCCAATGTCCATTGAGATAAAATTCATTGGGGCTTTAAAACACTTGCAAAATTCGTATTAGTGTTTGATGCCTCCTTTCTGTGTCTCTGCCTTCTCTTCCCCCCTGCATGTGTTGTCTTCTCGTGTGGTTTTATGCTTTCACACCCATCCCTGCAAAAACTGATGTTTCTGCCATTTGTCCAAGAAGGAAGGCAACCTTCACTCAAGGTGGAGGAAATTGGAACTTTCTTACTGTAAAAAAATTATATTTTCGACCAAAATACATACAGTGGGAATTTATGGATGTGATCTGAAATATTTAAGCTAAAAATAATTCCACAGCTTCTTATGAAAGTTGTAGTTCAGGCTTTTAGAACTCCTGTTTTCCTGTTTGAGCCCAGAGGTGAGATTCTGTATTGCGTGCTGCAGTTTCTCTCCATGGAGAGCTCAGGAATTTTGCTCACGGTGCTCAGAACATCGGCTCTGACAAGGTAGGACATCAGCATGCCCAGACTGAATAGTTCTCATTTCAGCCCAAACCATTCACCTTGGGGACGTTCACTTTGTTCCGTGGAGAGCAGACATTTTTGTGACAAAAGTCATGTAGCAGAAAACAAGGTGCTTGCTTGAAAACTAACATTGGCGATATTTTTTACCAGCAAAAGGAATAAAATGACTGAAGAAGTTCTGTATTCAGTACATTCCAGGGAAACGGAAGCTGGTAAAGGAGGTCAGGGAGAGTGTGAGGCTGCTGCGGCGTGTGGGGAAGGAGTGCATTGACCAGAGGAGAGAGGCCATCCAGAACGGGAAGGAAGCCACGCTGGATATTCTTATGCAGATACTGAAAGGAGATGGTAGGGGACACCACTGCTGTTTCAGTTAATTTGTCTGTGGCGTGTTTTGCCGTGAGATCTGGGGAGGCTTGTTTTATGGGATCTGATCTTTGATCCTCCTTTAATGTCTTCAGGAGGGGTTTTTTCACACTGAAGATCTGCTTTGAAAATTCCCCAGGTTTTTTGTGTCCGGGCTGCTCACTCGGCATCCTGTGGCATCCCCATGCCACCTCAGACAAAACACAGAAAACATGGCAGAGCATTCTGGCTGTTCCATCTGGGGCACGGGGACACTTTCTAATCTCCTGTGTTTTTCTATCTTGACAGCTCTGGAGGAAACTAAAGACGATGAGAGCATTTTGGACAACATTATCACTTTCTTTGTTGCGGGTGGGTAGCCGTTCTAATGTTTGGAAATGTTACATGGGAAGCTGTACCCGTTCTTGGGCCATCTTACAGGGTCATGATTACTGTCCTCGCTCGCTCCGTGTGACGCTGCTGTAACTGGGAGTCACGTGGTTGGGAGGCAGCCGTATCACACTGGCGTAGGACCAACTGGGCGAGGTCTGAAGAGAGCTCTTGGTTTTCTCATGGGCAAATGCTGTGTTGCATCGATGCAGCGAGTAGTGCCAGGCCGGTGGTTTCCAGCCTGCGGTGCAGAGGGCAGCGCTGCCCGCTGGGGTCCGAGGCCGTTCCTCACGGGGTTCTGGCCCGCCCTGCAGATCCTGCTAAACCCCACTGAAAGTGTTTTTAACATATTCCACGTGTCTCCTTGTCGCCTCACCCACACAATTAAATGCTGTTCTTGCCTTAAGAGTGTTAGCCAGCGGTTGGCAGACGGGGCACTGTCAAACCGATCAGAAACATCAGGGGCCGAGATGGTACAGGAGGTAAACAATGTAGAAAGATCAGTCTTGCAAGTCAGCAGGATTTAGGTTCCTAAGCAAGTGAGGTCAAAACACAGTTCTCTTGCAAGAAAGATGTTATTGCAACCAATACATCTTTGCAGAAGTCTGTTTTCTGTAATGCTTTAAAATAATACATATGCTTATCCATGAAAAAAATGAAAACTATCCACTTAAAGCAGGCATTTGAAAGAAAGATGGTTAGAAGCTTTGTTTTTCCTCAGAACCAGTAAACCTTTGCTTCTCGGAAGAACCGTGTGTCCCATAATATGACAGGGCACTACTGAACCTCATTGGCCCTTCTGTTACGGAGCTGGTAACCAGCAGGTGCCGTATGCAGGCGCTGCAGCTTGGAGTGGAGCAAGACGGCTCATACCTTTACCAGCTTTGTCGTGTTCTTGCCATTCTTGGAAGCTCCTTATGTAGAAATTATATCCCTTTTAGCATTTCCTTTAATTTCTACAATACTTGAAAATAAACATTCAGGGCCTGTCATTTCATGTTCACAAGCACACTAGTAGACCATCTTTGTGTCATGTTATTTCATACTAACCTTTAAACCAATTTTTTATGTCATTAGGTCATGAAACCACTGCCAATCAGTTGTCATTTACAGTAATGGCACTGGCTCAGCATCCTGAAATACTGGGAAGGTACGTGCACTCCAGTTTGGAAACCCAGCTCACTGTTAATTTCAAGGTGAACTTAACTATGAGGATTATTAAAAAGCTAAGATCAATTCCCAATAAATTCGAGCTTTTCTTCCAAAACGAACAGTTTTCTAGTCCCATTATATATAGAATTTTAAAAAAGCTTAGATGGAATTGGAATAATTAAGTGATTTTTTTTTCCAAAGCCTTTATACAAAGCTGGTCCTGAGTCCTGCCTGATTCGGCTGGATTGGACAGACATTGCTCCATCCTGATAGGAGACACAAGTTCGGGCAGGCTGGCTGGGAATCAGTAGGCACTTTGCCTGAGGGTGGGAGTCAAAGTCTGACTCAGTGTCTGGGAAGTAAAAAAAAATGTAATTTGTCAACTTGCCTAGCAAGAAATGGGCATCTGCAACTAACATTTTTTAATTTAACTGCAGGCTTCAGGCCGAAGTGGATGAAGTTCTTGGTGCCAAGAGAGACATTGACTATGAGGATCTTAGCAAACTCACCTACTTATCGCAGGTACTGTAGGAGTGCGGTAAAATATCAGTCAGAGCTGTCTGATGGCACTCCTGCCATCTCATGGGACTCCCAGGAGGTGCCCCACACTTTTAAAATTTTAAGAGCAATGCCAGTATTTGGTCCTGACAGTGTTTGTCCCCCAGCAGTTACTGTGAGCTGTTTGCAGCAGCCCAGCCTTCATAGGAAGGATGCTCCTTGAATTTCTTTCCAAAATCCCACATAATTTCTTCACTACTTGCTTTAATTATTACCAAGCTGGGAGCTAGAGTGCAGTTGCTTAATCTCTACCTGTTTAAGGTGAAACCGTAGCTGTATTTTAAGAAGGGTTTGCAACTTCAAGCCCAACCTGTGTGTGAGTGCCAGGCACCTCCCAACCTCCCAACTCTATTTTTGTTTGATTATGGTTAAAGTATTTCCAGCTATGATCTCAGTATGCACCATAAACTCAGCAGGATTTGAGGACATCCGAAGATAATGGCCATTTTTTGCAATTTTGATTTTTTTATTATTCAGTCTTGAAACCCTCTTTAGTCACTCAGGGTGTTGGAGGCAGAAAATTTGGTCCTAAAAGAGGTCCTGTGTACAGAAATGCTGTTTAGTAATGGCAAAGCCAGGGCTTGGCTACTCGCCAGCATTTGTGTTGCGTATCCTATTTTACAAGACGGGGAACACAAGTAGCCCTCGAGAGAGGCTGAATCACAGTCCTGGCAGCTACTCTCCCTCTTAAATTCCCTGTGATTTTAGTAGTCTGCCATGATCGTTCTTAAACTGCCCTGTCAAAGCGGGTGATGGTGTTTTACGATTTGCCATATCCCATCCCACAAATCGCTGTGCTTTGACAGGGGATACATTTCAAAGGTGTATTTCTCATAAGGAAAAGGCATCTCTGTGTGATTACAGAAACCAGCAGCTTTCCTTGGCCTTCTCCAAACACCACCACAATTACACCACTCCAACTAGGACGAGGTATCTAAGCCTTTCAGTTTTAAGACCGGTCACATGAGAGCCTCTCAGAGCAGACCGTTTACGTAACAGAACAAGCCTGGATCTGTACAGCCGAAATCAGTCACCCTTGTTCAGAGCCAGTCCATCACTGGAGTGTCAGAGGCCACGGAGCTCCTCTCCTGTCACTCAGGCAATTCTGAATCCTTTTGTCCATGCTTCTTTTTCATTAATCCACTCGTGCATATGCACCGTTAATTGCATTTGTGGCACGATGCTAATGTGCACTGTTAATTAGGTTTTGCTTTGGTGAAATAAGCCATTCTTACAGCTCCCTGCCACCAAAAGAACTGGGCTCATTCCATTTTTTCTCACTGTTCCCTATTCATTTTCCTTTGCCAGGTTGTTTTTTGTCATTTTGGTGCTCTGGCCTGGCTCAGCTCCCCGAGCAGCAGAAGCAGGACAAAGGAGGGAGCGGGAGCACAGTGCTGAAAGCGGGAAGCGAATGGGAGCAACCACCCATCCTCGTGGCCGCCGGCACCGAGAACGGCTCATCAGTGGCATGAGACTTAAATATTCCGTTTGAATTTGCTTCTCAGTACTTTTTCACTTAGTCGTTGACCTGACTTGAGGTGTTAGATCTGCTCAATGCATAGTATCTCTTGTGGTTTTTGCTTCTTTTTCTCTGTGTTTTATCAGTCGTAAGAAAGAACCAGGCCTGAAGGTGCTGACCTAGCCATATAATTTGTCCACAGGGGTCCAATGGAGATACACCAGCATCTGTTCCACAAGTCAAAAGCTCCCATTTAGCCAAAGCAAAAGGCCATAGGGAGGTAATTAATTTTATTTCCACTTCCTATGCAGTATTAACTAACTGACCTTTTGTGCTTTTCGCTGACACAGGTCTTGAAGGAATCGCTGCGGCTGTACCCGCCTGTCCCAGGGACGGTACGCTGGCTGGAGAAGGAGCACGTCATCAACGACGTCAGGATTCCTGCAAACACAACGCTCGTTGTGAGTCCCGTCCGCCAGCAGCAGCTCTTAGCCGCTGCGGTCGATCCAAGCGTAACGGGCCTGTATCAGAGGGCCAAAACACTCCCTGGGTGTATTTGTGCTGGCCTCTCTGAAATTTTGGGCAAAACTGGGGTACGAATTGGGACTCTGAATTGTTTTTGCCTTGGGAGTGGAAGGCAATTACAGTTTTGTAGCTGTGACAGCAAAGAGGCATTTCCAGCATGCTGCTCCTGGCTAACGCAAATGAACTCTTTCTTGACAGTTCAGCACTTACATAATGGGAAGGATGGAAAAGTATTTCAAGGATCCACTCACTTTCAATCCAGACCGATTTAGCAAAGATGCACCTAAGTGAGTTTCTTTTTACTCCCAGGTTATTAAATATGTAATAAGGAACGATTACAGGAAGAGATTTCAAGGGGGGAAGAAAAGTAGACTAAAACTATTTTTCCATTCCAGTATGAGTAATGCTAAGTCCTTATCCAAATGCAAATAAAGAGCAGTAATGTGCAGCTTCTGTTCAGAAGTTCTTTAGACCACGTGATACCTTACAAAAAAGGCCAGTACTGATGCTATTTAATGTTTATATTGAGGTCAAGGCTTTGGGCCAAAACCAGGTTGAATATTTGCCTTAGTGCAATACAGACTTTTGATGTGTGGCAGCCCTGACCCTGTGATGCGGAGAGTGTCTCCATGTTGGAGAGGGGACGGGGGGCTGAGGGACAGGAGATGCTTAAAGTGTCCCCACGTTAAAGAGAGGACTTGGGGCTGAGGGACAGAAGATGCTGTTCAGCCAGGTGGGCAGGCAGCCTAAGCTGAGTCGGTAGGCGGGAGTGCAATAGGAGGGACCAGTGGCAGCACGAGCTGGTGCTGATCCCTGCGCCTAACTGCATCGTGAGTCGGGGGTTTTACTCCAGCCTAGAGTTAGTCTGGTCCTCTGAACCAAATGGACCCTCGCGCACACGGTTCATGGCTGCCCAGAGGAGCAATGATTGGGTGGATCGTTACATCCTGGTGAAGGGTTGGAGAGCATTTAGAGGGTGCTTGGTATTCAGCTTTGGAGGAAGGTTTGCACGCATCAAAACAGCTCGGTGAGCAGAGCCATAGAGTAAGTGGAGATGACAAGGAAACTTGCTGCAGAGCTGTATTGCTGCTCTGAAGCAAAAAAATGTTAATAGAGATTGTCTTAATAAGTCAGCTGGGTGAGGTGGTGTTTAGACCATTTCCTCACTGCTGTGATGAAATATTTGCTTGTTTCTTTATAACCCAGCTGTCAGAGTGAGAGTTTTGAACATTTTTCTTTGCAGGCCGTATTACTGCTATTTTCCGTTCTCGCTGGGACCCCGATCCTGCATCGGGCAGGTGTTTGCACAGGTAAGCAGAGTCCTGGAACGACCCTTCATTAGCGAGCACTGGGCCAGCTTGGGGTTGCTGGCTGGGGCTGGTGGTGGGGGACCAAAGGCCACCCTGATGGTGCATGGACCCTCTTACCTCTAGAGGGAAGGTCCCCACCATGCCCACGACAGGGCTTGTCTCTCAAACGCTGTCACGTGAGCAGACACACATACTGAACGGGTCCCGTGCCACCCATGCCCGCACACAGCCACAGTGCCTGCAGGGGAGGGGGCAGCAGGCTGCTCTGCCTCTGAACTGTCCTGGGTCAGCCTGCTTGAATCCAAACCCTTGGTGGGACTCGCAGTCAATATCTCCTTGCCAGCCGTGCTCAGGCATGCGGGGGGTGTGCAGGGGCTCTTGGGGACCATCCCGTGCCTGCAGCTGGCAGTCAAGGCAGGGAAAATGTCAGCTGGCAGAAGGGCACAAGCCAGGACTGGCACTGAGAAGGTGAGGAGGGGACTGCGTGGATGGGAGGAAGAACTTAACGAAGTGTACGAGCATGGCAGAGAGCATTCAGGAGGACAGTAGGAGGCCAGCTCTTCGGGTCTGTGCTTTGAGTTCATCTAAGCAGAAGTGCTCCAAATCTTCAGGTTGAAGTGTTTGGTTTTACACTCTGATTTCCAAAACAGGGTTAATGCATGAACACAAGGACCGATCTCGGTGCCTGTCGGTTGCCTTCAAATCCAGGAAGCCCCAGGCGACTCTGTTCTTCCTGCCCAAACTCAGCCGGCTGCGTCAACAGAGTAACATTTAACTTTAAAATCTCTATATTGACAAAGCAGCATGGCATAACACACTGACTTTAAGTAGGTTCGAGCTGTATTTGCTGTCACTGACGACGAGTTTGCTCTTCTTAACAGATGGAGGCAAAAGTGGTGATGGCAAAATTGCTGCAGAGGTTTGAATTCCAGCTGGTGCCAGGGCAGAGTTTGAAGCTGTTGGATTCCGGAACCTTGAGGCCACTAGATGGAGTGATGTGTAAATTAAAGCCCAGGAGCCCTGCAAGAGCCTGCCAGGCGTGACTGCTCGCGAAAGGAGCATGACGTGGTAGTGGTAGCGTTTCTTCCGATTTTGAAGATCTTCATACTAATCAAAGGTTAAATTTTTCAGGCCCCTTTAGAGGATTATTAGACTGCAATTTTTCCTAGGCTTCCTCATCATTTACAGCAGAAAACCTTAGGAGAGTCAGTCCAGTGAGCATCTTTGGTCTGGAAGTGTACCTGGAATTGCAAAGCTTGTTATTTTTCTGGGGGACTGTTTGGTTCTGACCAGACTTGGAAAAGAACATCCTTTCATTGGAGTATCCCTGGAGCTCCATACAAACCTACATTCAAATCCCAGCTGATGATACTTTCCACGAAGTTTACTTGTGACACAACATGGTCTAAGTAAGCCCTGGTTTGGGGAGTTTCCTACTTACACAATGAAACTGGAAGACAGCAGAGGGTGAGTTTTGGGCTGAACTTGGGAAGAGAGGTTTGGAGATGTTCTCTTGGTCAAAGCAGTTTTCCCATCCCTGCTCTAAATGAGAAGAACAATTGACAGGAGCAATCTGAAATAAAAATCAGAAACTGAGACCACTGCTTTTCCCTGTTGCTTCTTCTCATTTTTATTCAGTCTCTCTTACTTTTCTTCCAGTATTATTTGGAGGGTAGATTCCCAGTCCATGCTGTAGAAAGGGGCACTCCTGCTTCTTCCTGCCCCTCCCCACAGCCCGTGCTCATTCTCCTGAGACACTGTTCTTTTGGGGAGGTCTTCCTGGGTTTGTTTTAACCTGGATCGTTTTCCCCATCTGGTTTACCACAAAGCTACACCAACACTTGGATCAGATGGGTTGGAAGTGAGTTCCTGGAACCAAGTGCTTCTTAGAATGATATTGCTGCTGAAGAAATGCCTCTGCAGCTTGAGCCAGAGGCAGGAGGAGGTCCTGCACCCCCTTCTTCTGCATGTGTGCCAGAATTGCTCACTGCATGTAGGCCTGCAGCCTGGCTCTGCTAGCGAAAAAAACTACTGTGAAAATGCCCCCTTCCAGAAATGCACGGATACCTAGTATGAGGTCTGTGTTGGGCCTCGTCTCTGATGAAATACAGGGAATTCGAGACATTTGGTGCTGCCACTGTTGTTTTGTACCTTTTTGAATTAAAAGGGCAAAAACCTGATCTGTACACTGTTAGGTTCCCGTGGTGGTTGGGGAGTAACATCCCAGAGCTCTGCTCTTGTGCACTGTCTCATTCAGTGCAGCAGTGGCACAGCAAGCTGATAATGTTGGTGCAGCTTTTGATAATACAGGCAACATCATACAACGTACTGATCTGGCTTTTACCCAGAGGTGCCAATACCTATATTGCTAGGGAAAGTTTAGTCCACCTATCAGCAGACCAGCTCTGCAAGCTCTTGTGCTGGAAATCTGCTTATCTGTTCCTAGACATTAATAAATTCTCACTGGGAGAACTGAGGACTCTCCAGCTGGACGTGTGTTCCTGGGAGCTGATGGGGTCAGGAGCCGGATGCTTGATGCCAGTCAGGCTAGATGTGCTGGTGGCATAACAAAAGGCTGAATACTGAGAAGATGTCGAAGGGAGGGAGAGATCTCAGCGGTGCAGGGGGTGGTGTGTGCTGTGAATAGCACACAGACAGCTCGACGGACATGCTGGCAAATCCTGCTGTGGAGTTGTGAGATACCACCACGCCAACTCTCTGCTCTGCCCCACAAATGAATGAGTTGAAATGTATTAGTCGCACAAACACGTATTCCCTTCTGCTGCCTCTGCAATGGGGACAGGCACCTCCAAGGAGGGCTCAAGGGGGGTGGTAGCATGTCAAAACCCTGCAGCAAGTTTTGTCAGACATCATCTGCCCAAGAGCGGAGCCTCCTGCCTGCTCTGTGCTTACCCCCCCTCTGAGGATGCTCGTCCTGCTCTGTCTGCAAGCCCAATGCCATCCAGCTCTCCAGAGACTGCTGCCACAGGCCTTTCTCCTGTTCCTACACCCAAGAGCTCCTGTCAGACTGTCGCCTGTCAATGCTGGTCGCCTTCCAGCAGATGGCAAGCTCTCCTTGTCCATGCACCCAACGGGAGCAGCGCTCCTCAGCCTTGACAACTTCTCCTGGGAGGCAAGCTGTCCTGGCTCCTCCGGACCGTCACATGCCAGGAGCAGATGATGCCCTGTGATGCTGTGCAAACACCCTGCAGTGTTCTCGCGGTTTCATCCTGCACCCCCAGCCAGGAGCCGATCCCTTGTCTGCCGAAAAGAAAGGAACAGGTTCAGGAAACCTGCTCCGTGGGGCCCTGTATGCCAACCAAGTGCCAGCACAGGCTCAAGCTGACAAACTTCAGGCCAGAAGTGCCTAGGGAGACACAGCTGTGCCTGCCACGGGCTGTAAAAAGACCTGGGAGCTGCAGCTTTCTTGGACACCACAGAAAATGACAGTTTTTCCTTATTCTGGGGAAAAGAAACATTATTTCACTTCTGGGGCAAACAAGCATCATCTGCACCAAGCACTCTGCTAGGGATCGTGGCCGGTAAGGCAAAGAAGCAGAGCAAGGTCTGTCTCCCCTTCCAGTGCTCTTCGCAGCTGCTTGTAGGGAAGTGTCATACCTGCTGCTGATTTTCTTCTTCTCTTTTTCCTGGCTCTTGAGCAAAGCAAAGAAAAATCTGGAAATGGCTGGTGGGGTGATTTTTCCCCGCATGGTGTGCCTGGAGGCTGGATGCAAAAAGGTTTCTCAGTTGACACGGAACTGCAAATCCAGGCTGCTCAGGGTGGCTCCTGCCCTGCACCCGGCAGATGAGAGCCTTGCCCATCACCAGCTCCTCCTGCTTTCACCCTGCCCCAGATCTCCACGCTTGCAGACAGATGGGAATAGTCTGGAGGCAGCCAGAAGCTCAGCTGGCAGGAGTCAAGGTACACAGCTGCCCCCAAAGGTGAGGGCACCAGGGGTGACACTCCCATGAGACTTTATTAGAGGTGTCTAAGTCTTCCTCCTGCTCTGACAGATGGCTGCTGCAGGTTTCTTTGATCCCTGTCCCAGGCATATAAACTTTTTGCCCCCCTCTTCTGGACTGATGCCCAGGATTTTTATGTATATGCTCGGAGTGAAGACTTCGCCCCCAGGATTTCTCCCCAGGTTTTTCCTGCTAACCCAACAGCTTGGTCTTACCCTTTTTAGATCAACCTCACAGATGAGAAACAGGGAAAATGCTGCTGCCTAGACCTCTTGGGACAGGAGGGATCCAGTTAAGGGACGTGCATCCAGAGGAGCTTCTGTCTTCCAGAAGAAGGCAAACCCCTTCACTGCTGGCATGGGAGAAGCTGATGCTTTCTCTCCCTAGCTATTCTGGAGCATAGGAGACTCCCAGTTTTGCACCTACACCTCATGTATAGACTCATCTACATGTCCAGAGAGAAGCCCAGCTAGCATTAGTGCCAGGATAGAAGTGGGAAAATCACCACAATTTTTCAAGAGAGGAATCTCATCCTAGCCCTTGCATTCCTGCCAGGAGAAGCTCAGAAGCATGGGATTCTATCACACTAATTGAAATTATAGCACAGCCTGGTATTTTCTGAACAGTGGACAGCCTTCTGCTCCATCTATAGCCTCTGGAGGAACAGATGTACATAAGAAAACATAAGATACTGTCCTTTTTTGCTAGAGCCAGGTATGCTGAACAGGAACTGGGATATTGCATTTGCTTTCAGGCTCACCTATCCAGCCGTGGCCAGCTCCTAGTTGCTTTCTTCAGCACAGCAGCTTTCGAGCACTGTGCTAGGTGTGTGCAGCACAGTTAATTACCGTATGTTTGGAAGACCTGGTGCTCCTAGGATGTGGTGGGTCGAGTGCAAGCGTGCAGGTTACCCATACACGCATTTGCACTTGGAGTGATTATACGATGTGAACTGCAACAGGAGACCTTCCCTGGCTCTAAGCAACATCTGCTATTGGGACAAGACAATCACAAAGCAGGTGTCCACAGCATGTACCCAGCCCATCTCCTCCACACAGCGCTCACATGCCAGCAAAGGCAATCAAGTCAGGCAGAAACTTCCTTCTGCTGACTTAAAAGAGAAGCATGGGATGGGGTGGGGTGGAGTGGAGTTGTGTGGGATGGGTCAGGCAGGGCTGTTGCACCTCCTCTCAGTTTTGCAATATCTTGTGTTCTCCTGGACTCAGGGACAAAAGCAGCACTTGCAGAGGAGGATTAACATTTCCTTACTGAGGCAGTGGGTATGCTCTTCCTTGCTCCTTCAGTGGTATCAGGGACAACAGAGGGACCAGCAGGGTTAGGGAACTGCCCACAGTGGGACACTGCAATCCTGCCAGTATCTCAGGAGGATCATCTTAAGGTTCTCCACCTTACTGCCCATGCCAGTGCTTTGGTCTGCTCTGCAGGGAACTTTATGACATTATTTGCAATTAATCACTGTTTGTCTGTCTTGTGGTAAGGTTTGGAGGCTGCACTCAGGTGACACTGAAGCTGAAGTGGGACTCTTTACTCTAATTTACTCCCTGTGAGCTCAGTTGCTTGCTGTAGACTCACAGCCCCTTAACTGCAGGTACTGCGAGTCAGGGAGGCTCAGAAGATGGAAAATAAAATGACATAGGCCAAATCTAGCCAGCTCAGAAAACTTTCTAAAATGCCTTCCTTTCTTGCATAAGGTCTCCATGTGCAATGTTTGGTGGCAAGCCCTGCCCTGCCCGCCATGACCACGTGTGCCCATGCACAGGTCCATGCGAGGTAGCGAGTGTTGTTCATCTGTCTCTGAATCGGTAGTGATGAGTGTTCAACGAATTGGGAGCTACTGACTCGGGTACCTCCCCTTCAAGCCCTGAAGCATCTCCTGGTCTTGTCCTGCTCCACTGTCTCAGCAGGCTCTGGGGTGGACATGGTCAAAGCTATCTGCCTTCCACTGCAGCAGAGCAGTGAGCAGCTAGACTCCTCCCTGACGGGAGTTTGCTCTCTCTACATTCAGCACTTCTTTGCTCCCTCCCAGGGCCTGCAACACATGAGCTCTGCCCTGAACTTCTCCAATGGTTTTGTACCCTCGGAACAAACCATATTCTGCTCCTCCTTCTGGTTCAGCCAAAGTCCCCAGAGCTACTGGGAGTGAGACAGTGCTCAGGAGCAGGACCTCCACCTCTTCTCAAGGACTGGTACTATTTCCCCCTCGCTCTTCAAAACTCGTAGGTGACATCTACATTAATAAAGGAAATATGCCTCGGACCTTTCCCTGGCACTGAGGTGGACGAGCACAGAAGAGCCATGTCCATCAAGCTCTCGTATCCTTCAGAATACATGGCCATGTGCAAGCTGTCTATCAGGAATGGTCTCTGGCACGTCTTGACTCCCAGAGGAGTTGTCAGGGGAGTGCTAGTGGCCAGTGGCTGCTCTAACAATGTGGCTACAGGGAAGGTCAAGTGCCAGTGACCTCGGAAAGTACCTGGCACTTTCACTTCTCCAGTGTGTACTAGTCTGAAGACTGTCCATCTTTAGAGCTACTCTGTGCTGGGAGGCTCACCCTGCTAGCAGGGCATTTAGTGTCAATACAGAATTTCTGCCTCCCCTCCTTCCCCTCCAGCTCCATGTCCTCCTTCTCTCAGCAACGCTGCTTTCTCCTGTCTTTTGCTCTGGAAACACCGCCACACTGCTGTCTCGTGCTCCAGCTGTCCTTCTCCTCTTTGGTCTATCTATGGGATTTGCTTCCTATCTATAATGCCCCCACACTGAGGTCCAGCTGAGGGTCTCGGACTCTTTACCCCGTGCCAGTGTCCCCGCTGGACTGGTGCAGGAGAAGTTTGTCCTCCAGTACAGACCATTGTAAAAATATTAAAGACCTGCTTCCTTCTTTTCAGATGGACTTTATTTAATTTAACCTCGTTCCACTCCCCACCCCCCCCGCCCCTTTCCTCGGAAGATCACAGCACTGTAAGCTACAAACAGATGCTGGAGGATCTCCAGTGCCTAAGGCACCAGCAGCATCCCGTAAGAGATCATGCTGGATCCACCCTGCGGATCCCAGCAGGGGATACTGGTGCCAAGCACGGGGGAAGACTCCAGTTCTGTGGGGTCTTTTCAGCTCTTCTGGTAAGTAAGGGCTGATCCTTGTCCCGCTCACCCTCACCTTCCATCTCTTCCCTCATCACCTCCTCTCCCCTCCTTTGTTTGCACAGACCCTCCAGGGAACTCGAGGACCCTCAGACGACCACGTACTCCTCTGCTACACCCTCACTGCAGCACTTTGCTGTGTTTCCCATCCCAGGTGTTGGCTCCATCAGGCGAAGCCACCTCTTGTGCCATTGTCTGCAAGAAGCCTTGCACAGCAGAGCCATGATCTTGGCAGGAATCCTGACGTGCTACTAGAAAGCCAATAAATAATCAATCATTATTATTTTTATGTATCTGTGAGTCTTCTCTAATAGGTCTTGATATTATTATGGTGCTCAGGATAGGCTGAAATTAGATAATACTACACTCAGCTGCCATCTATTCCCTTGGAAACACAGGTAAAAATGCATTTAATAGCTCTCCAGTGACAATGAATATTCATTAATATGACGCAGATGCATACTTGATTTGAAAATAAGGACAGTAATTAAAGAGCTATTAAGGTTAAAAAGCAACAAAGGAAATTCAGCTACCAAACCAGCTGTTCTGGGATCAGCCCGTAACCTACACGTGCACGGATAAGCACAGACGGCCTCAGATTTTCTACTTTATTTTACGTATCAGCGGATCGCGGGTTCTGACTTCCCTCCCCAACTCCGTGATCTGGAAACATTCTGGTGAATTCAGAGTTTGTTTTTCCTGCTGTTTTACAGAGCAGCTGTACTCTGCTGCGGTGCTGCCGCTCGGACCCTATCTCACCCACTGCTTCGGTGANGTTGGACCGACAAGAAGCAGAGAGGAANGTTTCTGCAGGCTTTTGGGAAGGAAGCNGTCTATAATTGATTGCTTAATACTCATTATTTGTATTAAAACAGCCTTGAGGATTGCCAGTCATGCTAGCTGCTCTGCTATAACCTCTGAAGATCTCCAGCCCCCAGGCTGTGATGCTGAGGTGGGATTTCTCAGGGAGGTTTTGCACAGGTTCTTTCGCAGGGGTGGCTTCAGAAAGCGACCCGAGCCGCGCGTGCTCTGTGTTACGAGCGAGCTGGGAGAGGCAATGGCACGGCTGTGCACGGAGCGAGGTGAGGAGGAGCAGAGGTGTCACAGGGAACCCACAGAACTGCAGGACCGAGTGGTCATGACGCTCGCTCACAGCCAGGACAAGCCCTGTGTCCTCACCCACCATGTCCCGGTGGTCTCCTCCTGGCGCAGGCAGAAACGGGAGGCTCTGAGCAGAGCCGGGTCCCTCGGGGCCGCGGCAGCGGCTGGCGGGCAGCCCCCAGCCCGGCTGGCAGAGGAGCAGGGTGTGGTGGTGCAGCCCCCCCAAACCTGGCGACCCCAGAACCAGCCGATGCCGTGTTCTTGCCTGCGCTGCAGGAACAGCTGGCGGGCGGGCGGTGAATGGCGACGACCGGGCACGCTCCGTGTCCCTGTACGAGAGCAGCGAGCCGGGCCCCTCGGGCGCTCCCTGACCGCAGCTGGAACCCCTGGCGCCTGGAGCCGTACCCGCCCGGTGAGTGTCGGGGCCGGACAGTCTGGGCAGCGCTGGAGCTGCAGAGCTGCTGCCTGCGCCACGGGGCTGGGACCAGGACGGAAGGTTACTGGTGCCTGAAGTCAGTCATGAGACCCTGCACACAGCGGCGCCAAGGAAGGCCCTCGGAGCTCCTCCGCTCCGCGGCCAGCTGCGCCCAGGGACTCCCCCTGAGCGGGACGCTGCTCAGAGCAACACGCGAGCTGCCCGGGCTGAGCAGACAGCTCTGGGCTGAGGCTCCTCGAGACTCATCCTTCGCCCACTGAGAAAGCGTTTGGTTTGGAGTGGGTATTTCTTCATGAGGAAGAACTTCTTCCCTCTGAGGGTGACGGAGCACTGGAACAGGCTGCCCAGCGAGCTTGTGGAGTCTCCTTCTCTGGAGATATTCAAGACCCGGCTGGACAAGGTCCTCTACAGCCTACTGTAGGTGACCCTGCTTCGGCAGGAGGGTTGGGCTAGGTGACCCACAGAGGTCCCTTCCAACCCCGACCATTCTGTGATTCTGTGATTTCGCTGAACTCGAGGGGAATTTTTATGATTTTGTGTGTGCGTGAATCGATTCAAAACAGTCTTCTGTCACTGTGATTGTAACAGCAAATTCTTTCTAATCGCTCAGTAAATGTGCAGTTAGCCAGCGACTAACAGCTGCCAACTTCCTCTTGACGCGCGGAAACAAACTCCGACATGGCCGCAAAGCTGTGTAACAAAATAAAACTAAAGCCGTAGCGAAATTGAATGGAATGTCCATTTCCCACACCACCGTGACTGTCCTCAAACCGCGAGCGCGCCCTGGGCTGCTGCGAGACACGTTCCTCAGGCACAGCCCGCGGCGGCCTGAGCCCGGCTCTGCATCCCGCCGCAGCCAGGCCCCTCTCCGAGAAGGAGTCCGGGGAGCGAGGGGCTCCAGCCCCAACCCGGCGACTCAGCGGGAGGGCTCCCGGCCCCTGGCACTTCGCTTCTACTCTGTATAAACCGTTTTCCACTCACCCCCCAATTCGATTTTGTATTCCATTGACTCCGTAAGTAACAGAGTGAACCTTGCCAGCGGACTCTGTAAGATCACGTTTTCTAAATTCTCAGTAAAATCTTTTCTTGCGAAACCTCTGAGTGATCATCTCAGCGACCCGACCGCTCATCCGCCACACAGCGCGCCGAGCACCGGCCGAACCCGGGCGAGCTGTCAGCGGGAGGTCACCGCGCTGGGCTGTGCATCGCCCCGCTCCCTGTCCAGGGACTGTCTCTCGGGGTAACGATGCCACCGAAGAACCCACAGCAGAAACCGGAGCAAACCGGGCCGGGAGGCAGGACGCCATTCCATCTCCCAGCCCAGCAGTGTAACGGGGAGTGGAGCAGCGAGCCAACCCCCCAGGCTGGGGCTTCAGGCTGCCGGGTGAGGAGAGTCAGCCGCGCGTCACCTGAGCCGGGAGCAGGCACACCGTGTCCGGCCCTGCCACGAGCAGTACACGTGCATGGAGCGGGTGACGGAGCCGAGGCACGTGCCCACCCCATGTCCTCGCCTTCGCGGGCACGCCTGCGGCTCGGCGGGCAGCCCTGAGCTGCTGCATGTCACCAGGCCCATCGATTCCCTGACGAACCAGTGACAAAGCCGGGTTTTCACAGAATCACAGAATGGCAGGGGTTGGAAGGGACCTCTGTGGGTCATCTAGTCCAACCCTCCTGCCGAAGCAGGGTCACCTACAGCAGGCTGC
>Ga0065711_1005002_pt1 | contig 23638 bp, 15 predicted proteins | sample Hoacrofraction12_FD_59098 | JGI IMG/M metagenome (GOLD analysis project Ga0065711, IMG submission 59098) | Hoatzin crop microbial communities from Cojedes, Venezuela - Epithelial fraction 12 v2 (version 2) | ecosystem: Host-associated > Birds > Digestive system > Esophagus > Crop | place...
TAGAATAGAATAGAATAGAATAGAATAGAATAGAATAGAATAGAATAGAATAGAATAGAATAGAATAGAATAGAATAGAATAGAATAGAATATTTTCAGTTGGAAGGGACCTACAATGATCATCCAGTCCAACCAAAGATAAAGCATGTTATCAAGGGCATTGTCCAAATGCCTCTTAAACACTGATGGGCATGGGGCATCAATCACCACCCTAGGAAGCCTGTTCCAGTGTTTTACTACCCTGTCAGTAAAGAAATGCTTCCTAATGTCCAGTCTGCACCTCTCCTGATGCAGCTTTGAATCATTCCCACACGTCCTGTCACTGCATAGCAGGGAGAAGAGCTCAGCACCTCCCTCTCCATGTCCCCTCCTCAGAAAGCTGTGGAGAGCAATGAGGTCACTCCTCAGCCTCCTGCTCTGCAAATTAGAGAAACCAAGAGCCACTCCTTATAGGACATTCCTTCCAGACCTTTCACCAGTTTTGTTGCCCTCCTCTGAAGGCATTCAAGGACCTCAACATCCTACTTAAATTGTGGAGCCCAGAATTGCACGCAGTACTCAAGGTGAGGCTGCACCAGCATTAAATACAGCAGGATAATCTCCTCTTCTGATTTGCTGGTTGTGCTGTGCTGGATGTACCCCAGGATGCGATTTGCCTTCTTGGCTGCCAGGACATGCTGCTGACTCATGTTGAGCCTGCTGTTGACCAGCACCCCCAGACCCCTTTCTGCAGGGCTGCTCTCCACCCACTCCTCTCCCAATTTTTACTTGTGCCCAGAATTACTCCATCCTAGGTGCAGAATCCAGCATTTGGACTTGTTAAGTTTCATCCCATTAATCGTATCACAGTGCTTCAATCTATCAAGATCCCTCTGCAAGGCATCTTGTCCCTCAAGAGAGTCAACAGCACCTCCCAGTTTATTAGAGACTGTTACTTTAACACAGCAATAATAAGCCTTTCTCAACCACAGAGAGGTGTTTGTTGGATGTCACTTGCAGAAGAGGCTGCAACAGAATTCTAAAATAATTTTTAGTTTTCTTGCTTCCATCAAAACTTGATAGAGATCATTATTTTAATATAATAATAGTAAAGTGAATTCAGGCAAACATGAGGTGAAAGCTTGAGGGTGATATGGAAAGAGAGGACTGTATGAGAGCTGTTCATTAGATTTTGGTATGATGTTAATGGTGGTGGGTGAGAAGTTTGCAGACAAATGGGAGGGGAAGGACATGAGAAAAAAAAGTGCAAGGAAAAAGGGGGTGAATAAAGAAAGTGGTACTTGGGTAAAAAGAAAGGAGAAAATGTAGCAAATAGATAATCTGAGAAAAACAAGGAAAGTCTGCTCATAACTGTGGGAAGCTGAGGTTCTGTTTAGCATAGAATCATTGAATAGTTTGGGTTGGAAGGGACTTTTAAAGGCCATCTAGTCCATCCTCCTGCAATGAGTAGTGACATTTTCAGCTAGACCAGGTTGCTCAGACCTTGAATGTTTCCAGGGGTGGGACATCTACCACCTCTCTGGGCAGCCTGTGCCAGTGTTTCACCACCTTAATTGTAAAAAATTTCTTCTTTATATCTAGTCTAAATCTACCCTCTCTTAGTTTAAAACCATTACCCCTTGTCCCATCACAACAGGCCCTGCTAAAAACTTTGTCCCCATCGTTCTTATAAGCTCCCTTCAAGTACTGAAAGGACGCAATAAGGTCTCCCCACAGCCTTCTCTTCTCCAGGCTGAACAGCCCCAACTCTCTTAGCCTGTCCTCATAGGAGAGGTGTTCCATCCCTCTGATAATTTTTGTGGTCCTCCTCTGGACCCGCTCCAATGGTTCCATATCCTTCTATTGCTGAGGTCTCCAGAGCTGGACACAGGACTCCAGACAGAGTCTCACCAGAGTGGAGTAAAGGGGCAGAATCCCCACCCTCGACCTGCTGGCCATGCTGCTGTTGCTGCAGCCCAGGATACAGTTGGCTTTCCGGGCTGTGAGTGCAGACATCTATTATCTATTATCTATTATCTATTATCTATTATCTATTATCTATTATCTATTATCTATTATCTATTATCTATGCTTTGGCTGTAGTCTCAAACTCCTTTAACGACAGCTTATACTACAGATCAAAACAATGAGAGGAGTATAAATCATGAAGTTTCAATATAAAATTGAACTTAATCAAGTGTCTAGTTACTGGAGATATGTCCTGGACCCTTTTTTATTACTGAATAGTTTAAGTAGTTTTGAACTCAGAACATGCGTGTCTGCAAATTCCGTGTTTCACATTGCATAAGACTTTCAACTATAGCACTGTTTAATTTGATATGGGTAGGTAGTAAGGTTTGTGTTGGAAACTGAGTGCAAAGGCTAAATTCTCATCTCAGCGGACTGGGACTTAGGTACCTATCTGCTTTGAATACTGTCAGAAAAGTTATCATATGCAGGAAAATTCTTGAGCACCTGTTATGGGTTTGCGTGGCAAGGTTTTGGTAGTGGGGGGGCTATAGGGGTGGCTTCTGTAAGAAGCTACGAGAAGCTTCCCTCATTGTCTGATAAAAGCCAATGTCAGCTGGCTCTAAGATGGACCTGCCGCTGGCCAAGGCCAAGCCCATCAGCGACGGTGGTAGCACCTCTGTGATATCACATTTAAGAAAGGGAAGAAATAAAACTCTGCAGCAGAAATGGCAGTGAAGAGAGAGGAGTGAGACAATGTGAGAGAAACAAGTCCGCAGACACCAAGGTCAGTGAAGAAGGAGGGGGGAGGAGGTGCCCCAAATGTCAGAGCAGAGAGCCTTCCCTTGCAACTCGTGATAAAGACCATGGTGAGGCAGGTTGTTCCCTTTCAGTCCATGGAGGTCCGTGGTGGAGCAGATCTCCACCTGTAGCCTGTGGAAGGGACCCCATGACAGAGCAGGTGGATGCCTGAAGGAAGCTGTGACCCCGTGGGGAGCCCCGCGCTGAAGCAGGCTCCTGCCAGGACCTGCGGACCCATGGAGAGAGGAGCCCACCCTGGAGCAGGTTTGCTGGCAGGGCTTGTGACCCCGTGGGGGACCCATGCTGCAGCAGCCTGTTTCTGAAGGACTGCACCCTGTGGAAGGGACCCACGCTGGGGCAGTTTGTGAAGAACTGCAGCCCATGGGAAGGACTCACTTTGAAGAAGTTCGTGGAGAACTGTCTCCTGTGATAGGAACCTTCACACTGGAGCGGGGGAAGAATGCGAGGAGTCCTCCCCTGAGGGACAAGGAGCAGCAGAGACAACATGTGATGAAGTGACCGTAACCCCCATTCCCCTTCCCCTGCACCGCTCGGGGGGTGGAGGTAGAGAAACGGGAGTGAAGCTGAGCCTGGGAAAAAGGGAGGGTGAGGGGAAGGCATTTTAAGATCGGGATTTATTTCTCACTATCCTACTCTGATTTGATTGGTGATGAATTAAACTCCCTTTTCTCCCCAAATTCAATCTGTTTTGTCCGTGACAGTGATTGGTGAGTGATCTCTCCCTGTCCTTATCTCTCGCCTGTGCAGTTGAGGAGGGGGTGTGATAGCGTGGTTTTGGTCGGCACCTGGCATTTATCCAGGCCAAACCAAAACAGCATCACAATACAACTGCATCCTCAATATTTGAAAGGAACATTAACATAATTATTTCAAAGAGCATATAAGCCATCTTTTTTTAAATATAGGTAATATGGATTACATTCTCTCTAGGTAACATTTTCCATGTTTCATAAGCTCTTTTGGATTTAGAAATTTGTGGAAGTTTTGAAAATTAAATGCTGCTATTGATTAAATACAAGCTTTGTTCCAAGACATGATTAAGATCTTATGTTTATCAATAATTTGTTATTTCACATTTGAGACACTACTGATTTTTCCACATGCATGCAAGATTATCATTACACTAAACAACTCAGTTTTGAATACCTGACACTTTTTCCTTAGAATTTTGTATTAGTTTTGGCTTTTTTGAAGCTGCATAATTCCAGTACCAATGAATCACTTAAATAATTCAGTTGCAAAATCAATAAATCTTACTCTGCAACACAAAAATCTCAGTGTTGTATAATTTTGACATGAAGCTTCAATCTGTAGGTTTTTAACATACAAGAAAGACAATTCACAAAGTTAAGTCTCCACATGTGTTAATCAGAGTAATTACTAATACTTTTAACATCTTTGTTTTACAGTCACTGTGTGCATATTACTTCGTGTTATTAGGCAAACTGTGTTCCACATCCTTTGAAATGAAGTGTTTCCACGCTTCTTGTGCCTTTAATAAAATATATTTGATAACATAGCTCAGTGATGAATGCAAAGATTCCCATAATTTTAAAGCAAACCCCAAAATTCTGCATGAAGAAGTGTTCAGTAAAGTTGGAAAGAGTCCCAGATTTGAATGTCATCATTCAAGCACTACTAACACCATCAACTCTCTTCTGAGTAACAACCCACAATTTGTTCTGTCTGCTCAAGGGTCCTGGAATAAAGTAAAGGATGAGGTCTCCCTCATCCTTGGGCGGGATCCAGATCAACAGTCTGTGGATACGGCATTTCCTATGTGTTTTTTCATGACATAATATCGAACACTTCCTTTCAAATCTTTTTCAACGGAAAGCTTTCCACATGCAACAAGGCTCATACTCTGGCACACTCTCCAGGAAAGCAGGAAAAATTGAAATGCAACAAAAGCCTAAGGCTACTACAGAAAAGAGGCCTGCTTTTAAAACTAGAATATCCCCTGGTGCATGTTGTAATAGGTGGTTATCTGGATGTGTACTGGTTCCACGTTCCAAGAGACCTACCAGGTTCAGTGCTTGTGGAGGCACTGATGAATGTTTGGTTTCTGACTTCTGACCAGAGGGAAGGGATGGCAGTAAAGACCACTGGACTGCTCAGTCAGACCAGTTCTGGACACAGAGAGAAACAGAACTCAAAGCGCTTAGGGAGCCATACTACCAAATAGGGATTGTCTGGGTAAGGCTGTCTCGGCGGGCTTCTGAGCAATCACTGTTTTCATAGAAGCATTGTAGAATGGTTTGGGTTGGAAGAGACTTTAAAGATCATCTAGTTCCATCCCCTCTGCCATGGGCAGGGACACCTTCCAGTGCACCAGGTTGCTTAAAGGCCCATCCAACCTGACCTTGAACACTGCTAGGGAGGGAGTGTCCACAACTTCTCTGGGCAACCTGTTCCAGTGCCTCACCACCCTGGTGTATGCAAAACCCTTGTTTTGCATATGAGCACCTCAGTTCTATCCCGTTCCTGTTAAGACACTCATCCATACTGGCTCCATCCACATCAGACCTGTCTGTCGTATTTTTGCAGATATAAATGACTGTCTTGCACATGAGCTGACTCAGAGCATGTTTTCTCAAAAAGAGACTTTCTAAGGAAAAGACCAGGGGACAGTTAGGTGGGCCCGCTGAAGACAGAGTCTGTAACTGAGCTCTGAATTATGTAACTGTACAGCCCTGCAAAGAAAATAAAGGAGCTGAAAAGAATTCTTCAGCATGTCTTTTATTTTAAAATGTTAGTCTTGTTGACTAATGGAACTTTAAAGTGATTTAAGCATGTGATTGAAGTGCTTTGGTAAAGCACTATCAACACTAACAAAACTTCTTCTTCTGGAACCAGTTTATATCATGGGAAACTCTACAGGACTTGAAATAAAATTTGAACGGCATGTTCTATATTGTGGAAACCCAGGATTTTTCCTTAGTAACTTTATGGCTAACAAAAGTTCTTAATATGCTTTGGCACTTTGGTAATAGAGTTATTATGTTCCATACATTTTTTCCAATGTCTCAGAAAATGCAACTTAAATTGTTCTTAATTTATCTGTGGTAGACACCTAATGCACTCTTTGCTGGAAAAATATAAGAACTTCTAAATGGTACTTCAGATACTTAGATAGCAACAAAGAAATTTAAACTGTATTAAATACCTCTATCCCAGGCCAGAAATATTTTTGAGGAAAGGTGTTTTTCCAGAAGAAGAAACATTTTTTTTCAGTCTCCATCTACCTTTACTGTATTATGTTATATTATTTTAAACTGAATTATATATTCTAACAGAAAAGCTACTCAAGGTTAGAAAACTTCATGATGTGAGGGCTCCTAACCTTCCTCCCACAAAAGAAAACAGTATATACATACATGTGTATATAATATACATAGATACATGTATTCCAAGAACCACAAATACTGCTTCTACATCTATTTCACATTCTCCTGAATTTCAGTCCCAGAAGTGAAGTACTTATTCATTTCTCAATCTTACTAATATCAACATGTTTTTGTTACCACTAATATAAATCATCAAGGCTTATTTTGGCGTCGTAGGTAATTTACTTCCAGCTCATTTAATAATTTACAATAATCAGTAGTGTTTAAAATCAGCAATTTTGAAGTTGTGTTACAATCAAAATGCATTTAGATTGCCATGTAATTCAACCTTACAAATCACCAGCCAATCAGCACCCCCGATGTTGTGAAGCACTCTTATTTTGCTCTAAGTGTTATCTCATGCTGCTCTTAACACATTTGGAAATTGAGAACGTTGACTGCCTTTGGTGCCTGCCTCTATTCAGTGTGTTTAATGTCTGAAACTTCATCACTATTCTGTTCAATATGGTATGACATTTCAACTGTTGCTATCTAAGCAGTAGTTCTTTTCAAGTCAATAAATGTAGATTCAACCACACATTACAGAGAAATAAATTATGAAAGGAATACATTTTGAAATGTGGGAACTCTACTTAGTGTCTGTTTGACTCCAAGGAAATTATGGAATTCAGGATAGTTTTAAGGCTATTTAGATTTCAATAGCATGATCATCACTGCACTGCCTAGGAAGCTGGGGAATGGATATGATCTGCTTTACCCATAGAAACAGCAGAAATAAATTCTGCAGCCTTCAGAATGACTCCTGCCTTTCAGTTTATGAACCTTGGACGATCTGGATAGGTTTTGTTTACATTGTTTTGTGTGATCCAAGATGGATTAATCCTTTCCTCTTCTGTGAGGTAATGCAAAAAAAACATTCTAAGCATCTCTCTTGACATTAGCAGTATTTAGTACTTAAGACCCTAAACTTTAAGAAAGCAGGACCCTAAACTTTAGGAAAGCCAACTTCCAACTCTTCAAGGAGTTAGTCAGTAGAACCCCCTGGGAAACGGTCCTCAGAGACAGGGGGGCAGAAGAGAGCTGGCAGATCTTTAAGGACACTTTCCATAGAGCACAGGAGCTCAGTCTCCAGGTGTAAGAAGTCAGGCAAGGAAGAGAAGAGACCTGCTGGTCAAACTAAAGGGCAAGAGGGAATTGCACAGGCAGTGGAAGCAGGGACAGGTATCTTGTGAAGAGCATAGGGATGCTGCTCGGTTGCGTAGGGATGAGGTCAGGAAGGCCAAGGCGTGGCTGGAGCTGAACTTGGCAAGGGATGCAAAGAATAACAAGAACAGCTTCTACTGGTATGTCAACCAGAAAAGGAGGGCTAAAGAAAGCGATGAGCAAGAATGGCAACCTCGTATCAACAGATGAGGAGAAGGCTGAGGTACTCCACAAATTTTTTTGCCTCAGTCTTCACTGCCACCCTCTCTCCTCAACCCTCCCCAGCTGATGGACTGCAAGATGGGGTCCAGAGGGGCAAATCCCTTTGCTCTGTAATGGAAGACCAGGTTCAGGACCACCTGATAAGCCTGAACATACATAAGTCTATGGGACCTGACGAGATGCATCCCAGCGTCCTGAGGGAATTGGCTGATGTCATTGCCAAGCCACTGTCCACAATATTTGAAACGTCATGGCAGTCAGGCAAAGTCCCTGGTAACTGGAAGAAGGGAAATATTGTGCTCATTTTTAAAAAGGGTAGGAAGGAGGACCCTGGGAACTACTGACCTGTCAGCCTCACCTCTATGCCCAGGAAGATCATGGAACAAATCCTCCTAGAAGCTATGCTAAGGCACATGGATGACAGGAAGGTGATTCGAGACAGCCAGCATGGCTTCACCAAGGGCAAGTCCTGCCTGACCAACCAACTGGTTTTCTATGATGGTGTGCCTACATCAGCGGACAAGGGAAGAGCTGTGGATGTGATGTATTTGGAATTCTGTAAAGCCTTCGACACAGTCCCTCACAACATCCTTCTCTCTAAACTGGAGAAATATGGATTTGATGGGTGGACTGTTCGGTGGCTAAGGAATTGGCTGGAAGGTCACAGCCAGAGGGTAGTGGTCAACGGCTCGATGACCAAGTGGACACCAGTGACAAGTGGTGTCCCTCAGGGGTCCGTACTGGGACTGGTGCTTTTTAACACTTTCATCAATGACTTAGCGAGATCAAGTGCACCCTCAGCAAGTTTGAAGATGACACCAAGCTGAGTGGTGCAGTTGTCACACCCAGAAGGACTGGATGACATCCAGAGGGACCTGGACAAGCTTGAGACGTGGGTCTGTGTGAACCTCATGAGGTTCACCAAGGCCAAGTGCAAGGTCCTACATCAGGGTTGGGGCAACCCCCAGTATCAGCAGAGGCTGGGGGATGAAGAGATTGAGAGTAGTCGTGCCGAGAAGGACTTGGGAGTACTGGTGGATGAAAAGCTGGACATGAGCCACCAATGTGCGCTCATAGCCCAGAAAGCCAACCATATACTGGGCTGCATCAAGAGAAGAGTGGCCAGCAGGTCAAGGGAGGTGATTCTGCCCCTCCACTCTGCTCTAGTGAGACCCCACCTGGAGTCCTGCATCCAGCTCTGGAGCCCCCAGCACAAGAAGGACATGGAGCTGTTGGAGCAGGTCCAGAGGAGGGCCACAAAGATGATCCGAGGGCTGGAAGACCTCTTCTAGGAGGACAGGCTGAGGGAGTTGGGGTGTTCAGCCTGGAGAAGAGAAGGTTGTGGGGAGACCTTACTGCAGCCTTTTAGTACCTGAAAGGGGCCTATAAGAAAGATGGGGAAAATATTTTCAACCGGGCTTGTTGCGATAGGACAGGGAGCAATGGCTTTAAACAAAGGGAGGATAGATTTAGACTCAATATAAGGAAGAAATTTTTTACGATAAGGGTGGTGAAACACTGGAACAGATTGCCCAGAGGGTAGTGGAGTCCCCATCCCTGGAAACATTCAAGGCCAGGTTGGATGGGGCTCTGAGCAACCTGGTCTAGTTGAAGATATCCCTGGTCACTGCAGGGGGGTTGGACTAGATGACTTCTAAAGGTCCCTTCCAACCCAAAGCATTCTGTGATTCTATGATTCTATGACTCTATGATCACTTAGTTGAGTGATTTCACTGAATATTTTTTTTTGGAGAATTATTTTTGCTTCTCTTTCTTTGAGTACATTCGTAAAAAAATCTAGTGCTTTTATTAGATTTTTCTGACTTTTTTAATTGTTGATTTTTGCTTTTGCCAGCAAAATAATATTTCATTTTTATTAGAAATCTAATTGTCTGATTTTGGGGACCCTATAAACATGTGAAAAAATAAGTCTGTAAGATATAGCTAGCTGTACTGTGTTTGCTCAAGCTCCAGTTAGGTATACTTTTAAAAGCTAACAATTTAATATTGCTTATTTTAACAATAGAACATTGCTTATTTTAATCAGTAGCACTACTGATGCAATTTGCTTAAATGAAATTTTGTTCTGTCTAGTCATCAGGAACTCTAATTTTTGAAAAAAAAAAAAAAAGAGAGCTTAATTAAGCACATGCATCTATTCCAGCTGACAATATGAGCAGCAAAAAAACCCAACCCAACAACCATATTTTCATTTGAAGTTCTTTTTTCTTATTATGTAGTCCTTTGCTTTATTGCTAATATTCCACAAATGCCATGGCAAGGTTTAATATCAGAGTTATTGATATAACAGAATGGAACACTATGGATAACTTCACTGAATGAACAAATAGTGACGTGAATAAAAAATGTCAGTATTTCAAGCTAAAACCTAAACAGTTCTTCTCTAAAGTCAATCTGGTTAGTGTGTATATTTTCCATGTAAAGTTTCATCTTTGGTGTTTTGCTTTGTATTTCAACTAAGCGGATAGTACTTTCATTCTGGACTTCTTTTATCAAAGGCTAAAAGAAAAGTTTAATGAATTAATTTTTGTACTTTATCATTTACTCTTGAAGGAGTAGGATTACTATTTTGCATGTAGAATGTCAAGGAGATGCCGACACCCTAAGTACACGTAGGAATGTAATGTTGTGCTTGTGAAAACAGAGAAATACAGAATACAAATCCTTCAGCTACTCTTTTTTAACTTACATCTTTCATACAGCAGTGATAACTAACAGATATCTCTGGACGGTTCTGTGTATCGCATTGTACAGCATACAGAACTATAAAGAATTTTGGTGTCAGCACATTTTTCTTTATCCAGTCTACTGCCAGTTCTACGTATTCACCTATATAGGCTCATTCTCTCTCTGGACATCTCTTAAGCTTCTGGTACATGTCTCTCATCCAAATCCTGGCCTCTAACAAAGACCTCAACGTGCTATCCGTCTTCTCTCTTCCTGAGCTCATCCAATATACATATCTCACTATGATTCTTGTCCAAGTCTCCTCCTTAGCTTCCCACAGTAGCTCCTGAACAACCCCCTTCCCACATCTCTCACTCTCTTCTGCTCACCTGATTCTTCAGATACTTCAAAGATCCCTTCTCACCCTTTATTGTCATCCTCCTCTTCCTCGAATGGCCACCAGTCCCCCTACTCCCTTGCCTGGTTTCCCTGCAGAGAGCAGCCCCTGTTGGTCCTGGCACAGCTTGTTTCTCAACCATTCAATACCTTCCCCTCGGGTTTGTAATAATTTGCTTCCCTAGCAACTTCCATGGATCTACCACGTCAGATCAATTTTCCTTTCAAATTAGGTGACTTTGTCCAGATGCCCTGCACTCCTTGGGTGAGACAGGAAGGGCACCAAGAGAGTCTGAGACACAATCTTTCTCACTGTGCTTTTTAGATCAGTTGCCAGGATCTGACACTAGATGCAGGAGCTCAGAGCTGGAAGGAAGGGGAAGTCCCATGCAGGCTTAGAGTGGGGACATGCTTACGACATAGAAAATTAAAGAATTCAAGCTAATAAAACATTTTCACTGAGCATTTACTAAATACAGAGTTTTGAAGGTTTTGCAGTTTTAGCCATATTCAGGCAAGTATTCACAAAGGTGGCAAAAGGCACTTGCCCGGTGAACTTCAAAATTCTGCTTCAGGGATTTGTAGTGCTTGAGCTTGTTCAAGACAGGGGTGCCAGAATTTTGCAAGAAGGAAAACTATATACTAGTCCTTTTACTTAGTTATTGGATCAGGTTTAACCATTTTTTACTAAAATTAAACATAGCAGCCTAAGGCACTCACTTGACATGACAGATTTCAGCTTGGTTGATTAAATTTTGTCAGAACTATAAGCATCTGAACCACAGCTCTCATAACGGGAACTTGTACAATCCTGAAAGATGCATGTGTGTGTATGAAATGTATGAACACATATATACGTGTTCCATATACAGCTGGTATGGTATAATGTGGCGTGGTGTAATTTCTGTGCTAACTTGTTTCATATAAAATTAATAGTATTTTTCCTAAAGCATCCATCCACAAGAAAAGCAAGCTAAAACATGGCAGAGAACAAATCTCTCAAAATTACATAAAACATATTAGAAGACCATGCAGGATTCTCCTACTGTAAAATCCTAATTTAAGATAAATTCTGAAGATACGCATGTTATTTCTGCTGTGTGGATCAGTCTTGCTGAGCATGTGATTTTATTACTTACTCTGTTAAACATAGTAGCAGCTGTCCTCTTTTACACCTCTAGGGGAAAAAAAAATCAGAATGGATTATTCAAAAGATTTAAATCCCTTTGAGACATGGCCCTTCCAGCAATACTATAAATTCTTTTTCAGTCCAAGGTTAGATGCTATGTTGGCCTTGATTTAAAACCCAGGATTCTGTGGAAAATGGCAATGATATCCAGCTCTGACAAATTGAATTGGTCTCAAGGTATTGAAGGATGACTAATAAATCTGAGACTTGATCCTGAAACTTTTCTACACATCCATTGAGTCTCTTTCTTCTTGAGACATTTGAGTTACTGTTAAATATTAAAATCATGTCATACCAGTGATCTATTTAATTGTCTTAAGTGCGTTTTTTATTTTCCTTCAGGATAGAATTGGAAACTTTAATGAAGTTTGAGTGAATATAGCTTGCCTGCATGTTAGCTACAACTTTAATTTGCTTTGGGTCAATGCTACTAAACATTTCATCCACTAAAGCACACAAGAAAGAATTTTCATGTAGATAAAGAGGATTACATGTGCCAGACTGCTGGCATATTTCTAGAACTTCTTGCTTCTAAGAAAAGATCGATGCATATTCAGTATCCAAAGCAGAATCACTAGGGTTTGACTGAAACCAGCAAGTGTGAGGGTTATGTTTTGCCACCACATTTATATTCAGTTTGTAGACTTTTCTTTAACGGCCAGTTGGTCACCCTGCATGCTAAACAAGCCATCTGAAGGATGCATAATGCAATGAGCTGAGTTTGCAATGTAGTGAAGATCCTAAGATTCGGGTAAGTTATTTGCGAGTGTGGACTGGAAACCTGCTAAAATATAAATTCAAATTTTAAGTTGGTCTCTTTTCCTTTTTAAATTCAACCTAAAGTGAACTTCCCTTAGGGGACTCTTTCGTTCCATTAAGAACGCTTATTTGGTCAAATAATATATAGAAACTGTAACAACTGTGTGTACTGGAATGGATCCAAAGATGGACAAGGAATTATATAGCAGCCACTAACCTTCTTGACCATCTGTATAGAATTCCATGTATGTTTTAGTAACTAATGAACAGCCAGTTAAAACGATTTTTCCTACCTACTTATTTCTGGGTAACTACAAAAAAAGCAACCTTTCCCCCAGGTCTTGTCATTCTCCAAATGATCCATGTACCTCTTCTCATTTCCTTTCACCAAGCTTGATCTTCAGTCCTTTTAATGGTGCTCTGTTCCCTATCACCCATTAGCCACACTTACTTTTTAAAGTTATAAACTGTGATCTTGTGCACCTTAAAAAATACCTAGATTGTTAAAAAAAAAAATACATTTTTTCTGAATAAAAACAAAAGGAATATTATCTTAACTTTTCTTATTTCTCTTTTAAAAGAAAAATATCACTACCAATCAAACCTAAAATAAGCTTCAGTGTAAAGAAAAAAAGAAGCTACTTCCATTCTTCTGTTAACTTGTCTCAGACTATGTGCTGTGCCAATTAGGTCAACAACCTTGTTAAACGAACTCATGAAAATTTTGTCATGAAATCAGGAGTCTTTTCAATAACAGAAAAGAAATTGTCCATTTCTATGTCATATGTGCAAAAAAGGAGAAAAAAAGTCTCTAGCTTTTGACACAACTCTTCATTTAATTAAAATCTAATGGATGTAGCTTGCACCTTTGGAAATACTCTTCCAGTTTTAATTTTTCTTCCTTTTTAGTACTCCTCTTGACTGGTCTGAAGCTGTTAAATTGTGGAAAGCCACATAAAACACAAGACGACTTGCTGGTAGATGTTAATCTCTTCTGTTACCCCCAGTCAGATTCTGAACATGAATATGTGTTAACAGAGAAATTCATAATTGCAGCAGGATCATCCACAGCATTTATCTGGACAGAGTGTGTCTCTTGCTCCTCTGTTAGCCTCCTTTCTGATTCCTCACATAATAGCTATCAAAGCTATCTGAAACATAATTGTGACTACACTCTCACAGTTAACACTTCTGTGACTTTAGAATCACAGCTCTGGGGATTTTGTCTGTGAGTGAGAGCCCATAATTTTGCAAGGCTTGGAGACTTACTTCCATAACACAGAGAAAATTTGGTACAACTGCTGAATCAAAACACCTGGTCTATTTTCCCTCCTGTTGCCAATCCTATTCTTGGTGTGAAGTAGCTTCAGCTGTGGCTGATTTTGGAGACAACCCAAGCAACTCACCAGCAGCCACAGGAATTCTGGAGGCTGCAGTGGTGGATGGTAATATAATGGCTAGGGAAAAAAATTGAAGACAGATCTGAAGTGATTCCTTACATGCAGTATGGGTGCCTAAATAAAAAAAGGAAAAAAAAAGGCATAAAGAAATCTGCTGTTCCAAGAACTGTAAGACCATTTCAGGAGCCCGTTTTCCATTTCCTGTTGTGATGAACACCATGGTGTGGGGAAAATGCAGGCATCAGACCCAGGAAACTCCATAGAGGCAGAAATTAATTTTGACTTTGAGTATTTGGGTGCAAGGCTGGATCAAAGTCACTTCTGCCACAGAAAATTGAGGGTTTGGATGAGTAGCTGCCTTTCCTGCTTCTGGTAAGGAAGATGGGAAACATGGAGACATAAAGTTTGTGGAGTGGCCTGAACCCCTTTGTTGGTAGTCTGCCTTCCAGAGTTCTGACTTTTCAGGACATTTAAGGTAAAACGGTGTCACTGTAAGAAAAAGTTGATCAGTTGGATGCCCAGATGCAAGGCCCAAGCTGTGAATTCTGACTGGAAAGCTCATGGCCCAGGGCCAGGCAGCCTTGCTCTCCATGTACTGCACAGGTCTTTGACTTGCTTTCTTCTCACCCTTTGGATTATATAGGATCTTCATTGCCTCAGGTCATCTCACTGGGAGGAAGTGTTTAACTTTTGTGTGTTGCACTGCAGCTGGTGCATGGAAAGAGGACTACTCTGTTTGTGTTCTTTCTCTACAATTTAGACTGCAAACATAGTCTGTACTGCATATTATACACTATTATAGTGACAACGAAATTGTGGTTTTCTGATATGAATGCTCAAAAAACCCTTTTCAAAGGACTGCAATTTTCATAATATTTTTAATGAAGCAGAAATATTGTTACCCAATGGAAACTATAGCCCTATTTAAAGAGAAGGTTATATTACTTCACAGCACAATCATTCAAGGTACCCTTGAACAGCCAAATGGATTTTGCTCTAAAAAAATTAGCTGTTGAGTAGAGACCAACCATGGCAAATTTCATACCAGGATCTCATTGCTCAAAGAAAATTATGTCCATCTCTTTTTCCAAGCTTCAGATTCAGTTACTTTGGTTAGAATTAGTTTAAAAATAGGTAGTAGCTGTAACATTTACACTGGGAACTGTTGTTTCACTTTCTTTTAAAGATTATAAATGAATTATAACCGGTCAAAGGGATTTCGCTTAATAATTGTAGAAAAATATCTTTTTGAAGGTGGAAAACTGTAGAAAATACATGCTAAAAGCAGAATGTTTCCTTCCACAAACTTAAAAATTGGGACTTATGATGGAAACTTGTTTGTAGTCTTAGAATATGTCTAATCAACTGTCTAAGAATAATGCAAACTCTGCTTCTCATGATTTGCATTAGTTGGGTCTTAGCCATTAGCCAGAAGACATAATCCTGTTCCCAAGCTGATGTGCATAGCAAGGTATATTAACTTAGGCACTGTGCCACTACAATATGGCTATAAGATTCCTGGACCAGAGCTGGTTTCTGTCAGCTCTGATCACAGTGAACTGAGTTCATGCATATTTGCATCTGTTGGAATAACTCTTCCTTTTATATACTAGGCACAACAGCATATCTGCTATAAAAGAACCAGATAATGTTATTCTAAAACCACACAAGCAAAAACAGCCTATGAAATAAGTTGAGTGTCAGGAAAGTAAGTGAGAAAGCATATTGCTATTATTAAGGGCAGTAACTCCAATGTACAACTGACTGGAAATTTTTGCTTTTAAAGATATTGGAAAATACTAATTCAGCAAAACAGAAACTTATTTAATAAGCTACCAGTTTAGCCAATGTTTTAGTTTGTCCACATCTTTTAGCCACAGTATAGAATTTTCTTTGAAAATCGTAGAGGGACTTGTCTTTTTAAAAATAGATAGTTTTTCTCAAATAACTCATTTTAAATCCAAAACTGTTGACTTCCATATGAGTACAGCAAATATTCTGGTAGAAAACTCTGTCAGTCCCTCCTGTATGAGCTAAATGGCTTCACATAAATGAACATCTTTTCTTTGCTTGACAGGCCATGCAAAAAGTTGAAGCTATCATGAGGATATAAGAAGACTCGTTCACACCTCTGCTGTTCCCATGACTTATTATCAAAATGTTTGCCAATAATCTTGGACTATAGTGTAAAGTCTCTTTATAGTACAAGTGATAATGTGCAACTGGAACAGCTCCAGCAGACTGATTAGTCCATCCAGAATAGCCATTCGCCTGGTGCTTAATGCTCATGCATGCAAGGTCAAGGCTCTAATTGTTTGTCTAAATTTTGCAAAGGAAGAATTTACACTCATGCTTCCCAGTTTTTCCTCAGACAGGACAAGATGAAAAAGGCAAAAATGTCAGAAACACTGATAAGAAAAGAAAAATGTTATATACAAAAATGAGTTAATGATTTTATTCTATGAATAAAATCTGTTCTATGACTGTGTTGTTCACCTTACTAAGCATTCCCATATATCTTCTATGAAATGAATCTGCCATGTCTCAGTAAAGGAATGCTGCAGATCGGGGAAAACTAATGTGAAATGTTGAGAAAGATGTTGCTATTGTTCCTTTCCTGCAAACCACAAAGACACACTGAACAATAAAGAAAACATAAAGAAAATATTTAGCAACAAATGACCAATCAGCAGTCTAAAATCCATCTCCAGGTGTGCTATGCTTTGTTACTTGGATTTGGGCAGGACCTTTTGAAAAGTAGTTCTAGAAAACAATAGCATTCTGATTTTCAGTACTGTTAATGCTACCACTGCAAGTATTTTCTCAAACAATATAAAAATATAGCTTTGTAAGCTGTGTAACTGCTCTGATGATATAAAGAATGCTCTAAGAATCTCTGAAATCTGCAGAATAAGAGACTTTGCCAGCTCAAGGAACCCTGGACTATAATGCATTTTCCCATGAGGTACCTCTTCGCTGTGTTTGTAAAAACTGGGTCACTGTTCAACAAACAGTATAAGACTCATTCCACAGGGAAGAGACAAAAAAGAAATTTCATGGTTTTATACCTTCCTAACACGGTGGCTTGGCAACTCTTGTCTCTACATTCAGTCATCCACTGACTGTCTAATTTAATTAATCACTGAAGTCCACTTACCCATTTATTTACCTTCAAGAACTGGTGCAATAGTACAGACTCCTGACTGTGATTACCAGGCAGTATAGGTATGATCATACTTTGTTCTTCCTCTCACACTATGACTCACATTCTCTAAAGCATCAAGCAAACATCAAGCATCAGTACCTCCTACAACTTGAGAAAAAAGTTTAATCGTTCCATTAGTACATGAGTTAAAAGCAGGATCTCCTGAAGGAGATCCTCCTCAGATCTCCTTAGGTCTTACAGCAAATGCTTGTAGGTATATAGATTCTCTGTAAAAGATTCAGGTTTAAGACTGTGAAAGGATTTCTTTCAGCTATGCTCCAGGTGCTTGGCCTTCAGAAATGGGAGTGATATCAGGTATATTGCTGTGCTTCCACACACCTCTTGTCTGTTCTTCTAGATAATTCTTCTAAAGTCCATAACTCTTTCCATGTGGCACAGTGATCCTTCATGCTCAGCTCTATGCTTTGAATACTTCTCTGAAGGCTATAAGGTGAAAACGAAGGCACCAAAAATATTGAAGTAATGAGTATATAAATGCTCAAGTATTTTATTCAGTCCAGCTTTTAGATTGGAGTGCTGGGATTTTTTTTCTGGTGTGCAGTAGGAAACAACTGACTTCTTCTTCAAGTACTTAACTCATCAAATGTCTAGAGAGATGAACAGAAGAACATGAAGTGCCATAAGAAAGCTGAGTGTCTGTAAGTCTAACAGCTGGTCAAGACTCAATAAGGAATTTTACCACACTGCCAGAGTCTGAAGATCTCTCGGGATTCTGCTAGAGCTTTGATTTCAGGAAACGCAATGATGAAGGAACCAGTGGTGTTTTTAGAGAAGACAACACGTTATTTCAACCTAAGTTCTACTTCATAACAGGCTTACTTGCAGCAAGCTTCTTGTCTTCCTCCACTGACTGTGTTTGTAGCAGACTATCATTATAACTTTAATGTTGAAGCTTCTGCTGCCATTCCCAAAGATGTGTAAGAGGCAGAAGAATTCTAAAGTTGTTCTGTTTTTAGCAATAACAACAACAAATGTTTAGAACCTTAAACTGATCAGTATTTGAATAAGAAAAAGTAGTTGGGAAAAGCTTTTTTCTTTAAATCTCACTAAAATTTTCTTTACATGCTCAAAACAAATTAGTATAACACAACATTAAAAGAAAATCTTAAATTTGTTTAACTACCTGTCTTTAAAGTAGTTTCTTTTACTTTCATCTTCTTTTTAGGTACTGTATCTTGGCATCTTTTGCTCATATTTGTTACCATCAGCAGTGCTTTCAATCCTTGCACTATGATTTAACCCTTTCTGTTCTTCACAAATCGGCTTCTCTGTCCTTGAAAAACAGGCATTTTCAATGAAATTCGTGTTCCACCCAACTAGGATAACTGGCTATTTTCTGTAAGCTGAGACTCTGATATTGTTTATGCATTGCATATTGACCTTTTCATTCAGCCCTAGAGATCTTATTTATATTCCAGTACAGTGGGTGAATGAGGCACTGTATCAATAATAAGCAAAACTTAGGAGATCATGAAACATATGTAGGGTGTGTGCAGGGGGCAACTATCACAGTGTTCATAACTACATTTTTTATGATGTTGTATACTCAGGAATTTTTTCCCCTTTTCAAAGGGTGCGGTTTTTATACAGCTTTGTTGTTGTCCAAGGACAAGGGACAGATAACACTGCAAACAAGTCTCAGCAGGCATCTGGAGGATAGAAAGTACAGTTTAAAGAACACAGGATATAAAATTTTTGGCTTCTCACAAACTTTTCTAAGCATTTTTTTTTTATGCTGAGTGGTCCTTGTTAACCTCTCCAGCCTTGTGGCAAGAACACTGGGCACAGGTCTAGTAACTGAAAAGATATGATCATTGACAGAAGGTTTACATTTGTTCTACATGAATAAATATATAGGATTCATACTCTGAAACAGAATTAACGTACTGCTGTTACTAGCCAAATATACTGTACTACCATGTTCATGCTGGAGAGCTGCTTGTTCTTAGTGAGCAGGGAAAGGAAGTGACATGAGAAGGTATTTGAATTTATGTCAGCAGGGATATTTGTAAAAAGAATATCACTGGGTTCGTTTTTCCTTATACACTATTGCATAGAAATTAGCTCAGTTATTCTTCCATTCTGTGCACAAACACTGTAGTTAGGGTACCACACTGGGTGCCAGAAAGGACTGTGGTGTGTAGAACAGGCTGCCCAGGAAGTGGTGGAGTCACCATCCCTGAAGGTGTTCAAAAAACATGTGGATATGGCACTTCAGGACAGCTGGATGCCATGTGCCCACCAAGACTCTCTATCACTCTCCTGCTCAGCGGGACAGGGAGGAGGAGGAGATAAGATGGAAAAAACTCATGGGTCAAGATAAAGGCAGTTTAATAAAGCAGAAGCAAAGGCCACGCCTGGAAGTAAAGGAAAACAAAAGATTTATTCTCTGCTTCCTGTCAGCAGGTCATGTTCAGCCCCTTCCTGGGTAACAGGGCTTCAGCACGCATAGCGGTTTCTCCGGAAGACAAATGTTGTAATAACAAATCCCCCCCACACACACACTCCTTTCTCTTAGCTTTTATTGCTGAGCAGACATCATAAGGTACAGAATATCCCTTTGGTCAGTTTAGGTCGCTGTCCTGACTATGTCCCCTCCCAAAATCTTGCCAACGCCCAGACTACTGGTGAAGGGGAAATGTTGGAGAGACAGCCTTGATGCTGTACGAGCACTGCTCAGCAGTAGCCAAAACACTGGTGTGTTACTAACACTTTCTAGGTACAAACACAAAGCACAACACTATGAGGGCTGACATGGGGAAAATTAATGCCATCTCAGACAAACTCAATATAGTTGTTCAGATGCAGAGCACTATAATCTACTGTTGAAAAAAAGTCCCTATGTTTGTAGGGAACACTAAAGTCAAATATTTTATTGCCTTGTGTTTTCAGTGTCTTTAGTGCTTGTCCCTAAGCTCCTGGTTACAGGATCCTCTGGAGAAGGAACTGAGGAAGTTAGCTATAAAACTGCCTCTAAAGGCTATTTCACAACATATGTTGTAGGACTCAAGGTAAAAGGGGCAAAGTTGGTTTTGCGTGCAACACGAAACAATACGGACATTTATGAAGTGCTGGGCCTTGTCAAAGGCCACAGGACTGTGCTGTCACGCAGGCTGCTGTCCAGAGCTCTGTAAGCTTATGCTCAAACTACTCAGTCTGGGATGTTTCTCCTGGTCTTTAGCAAGCGCACATCCCAGGTGTATATTGACTTACTGTGGGACAAGACACAGGTAGTTTCTTCTGCTCCTCTTCTTCCCCATACCATGGGTTCTAAGGGAAACAAATTGGGAGTACAGGTCCTATGGGAGCTGCAGTGTGTTACATTCAGAGCTCTGATTGGGATGGCTGGCATTACAACTGACAGAGCAGCCAGCCCACAGTCTAGATATAGCCTCAGTTCATGGGCTCAAACACAGTGCACCAAAGTACTTTGAAATTATAGCATCTTCTTCCAATATCTGCACTGCCTGTTCTGTTTGATATCTGAGGTGCCATAAAATCCTGCAGTCAAACATCAGTAGTGCTGAGCGGGACAGATCATAAAACATGACTTGCTCTAAGAGGTTAGAATCTCACTTCTAATTGCTGAACCTGAATTCTTGGGCGTACCTCAGAACCTTAACTTCTGTCTTCCTGCTTCGCAAACCTATGACTGATCATTCTTTCTGAGTTTTGAATAAGCTTGCTTTGTTACTGCATCTGCTTGATTAAAGAACTGCATTTGACAAATTCGAAAAAGCTTCATTAGAAAATATGTTTTCAGGAAGAAAAACTTCAGAGAATTTCACATCACAACAACAAAAGAAATGGAAACTTCCCCTTCCTGCCTTCCCCAAAGATCTAAAGGCTGGAAAGTTTCTCAGAAATTCAGAACATTCCCCCCAGGTCTTCTATCCACAACAAAGACAGACTCACATTTCCTTTAAAACACTGCCTAATGAAAAATACTAAGTACTCCAACATAAGAGATTTTTAATCATCCAAAGTGGTGGCTCTGCAGTACAAATCAAGGAATTAGCAGCAACCGGTTTTACAGAGGAGATAGAACAAAAGTGCCTTGGGGCAAATCAAAAGCCAATCTGTACTTCTATAAAACTGTGAGGCAAAATTTCATTCAGTGCACAATTTAAACATATTTTTTCACAGTAATTCCATATGTAATGTGCCAATTTTAAAGCTGGAATAGGTTAAAATGTACCTTTTATTATTAAATATTATGAAAAGTTTAAACTGACTACGTCTTTCTTTTCTAGACCTTTCTATACTATGCAGCTATTTTGTTAAGAAAGTATTTGCTTTGATACTAGAGATGTTTTGTATTCTTTCATAAGATCTTTTTTTTATCAGGCATGAACGCTGAATGCAATGCTTTGTGTTTGCACTTGAGTTCTGCTGGTAGCTCAGGAGATAGGTTTAGGGACAGCTATAGAAGGGAAAGGGAAGGGAACAGAGGAAGGAAAGGGGAAAGGGGAAAGAAAGGAAAAATATCTTGAAGCTTATGGGTATTGCAGAGGGGTCTCTGTAGTTACTATGGATGAAAACCACATTTACATATATATTATGACCCATAGCTGCACTGGGCAATGATACAGTCTGAATTTCAGAAATTAGAACATTGAAAAAAGTCTTTGAGTAAGGTATTCCAAGATCAAGAAATAGTGAGCTGTGACATGTGTCTCTTCTCAACAAATATTTAGAGAGAATTGGGTAATGTATCAGGTTGGAGGGTTAAGGTTTTGTTTCATTATTGCATTGCAGCTACACTATTGTAGAGGTTTTTCTGTGGACTACAGGCACTTAAATGAAATTCATGAAAATATTTTGTTTCCCCTGTATTGCCAGTATTTTACATCATGCAGGGACATAATGTTCCAGAAGCATTTTGCTTAATTGAAGCAACCAAAAAGTACTTCATTAATCCATTTTTTTAAAATGTGGAGGTTTTGTGATATATATTTAGTCACTGTGTAGTCTTTTATGATGTAGTTTCTCATTGGCGTGAAGGTCTCACCAATTTCATCCTAAATTACAACTCATATTAATTTGATTCTAAATTATGACTCTTGTTAATTGTAAATGGGAAATAAATATAGGATAGCAGGGCAAGCGTGCAGCAATTATTAAAGATTCCACAGCCAACACAGACTGTGATCTCATCACGCAAGCCTGAGTGTGGGTCACCTGGCATACGACTGAGTAAATTTTTACACGTCTTGTTTCTCCATATTCTAGCTACATCTACCCTGTGCAAATGAAAGCCCTTTGGATTGTTTTAACAGGAGTTTCAATGTGAATGTGAATATCGTCTAAATTACAGGACATTATAATCATGCTGGAGGTAGTTTTAGGGTGGGTACCTCTTTGGTCAAAAAGGATTTTAAGGCCAATGACATTCAAATCTAGGGCCCTTAAAAATGTGATTACAATATAGTTAATCACATCTTCTTGTGTATTCACAAACCCACATTGCAACAAAATTAGGTAATTTATGATTATGACAAAAGGATAACTGAACATGTAAGATTTACATATACAGATACTTGTATCTGAAAAGACTGAGAGCCATTATTTAGAAGCTTATTCAGAACAAACTATTACAATTCAGGAGATAGCATCTGGAGTTGTAATAGATAATTTTATGGAAACATAAAACCTTGATAGTGATAAAAACACCCAACAGCCAACACTATGAATCCTATGGGTTGGTAGGAAATATTTGCAATGTAAGAGTCCAGGGTACACCTGCATTTTAATGCAGTAAAATTCTGGTTGTTCAATGCCAGAAATTATGTGGTACAGTTAGGAAAGACAAAAAGATACAGATAAGGATAACGACAATGATCATATAAATTATTTTAACTGTGGGATAGACTGAGCCTGTTTAACCTGGAAAAGAGAGAGCTCGGTGGGAGTATAATAGTAGTCTGTAATTGTGGGCGGCACAGGGAGTAATTATTCACAATACAGGAAATAAGGGACATCAAATGAAATTATTATATAACAGTAAGTATAAATATCCCTATGTTGGTTTCATATTCTTCTCAGTACAGCTACTCTGACCACTCCGAAGAATGATACTACATCAAATAGATATTTTGTTTCACCCAGTAGTGCTTTTCTTACAGGGACTTTTTTCATGTCGCCATTTCACAGAATCACAGAATCACAGAATGGTAGCGATTGGAAGGCACCTCTGTGGGTCATCTAGTCCAACCCTCCTGCTGAAGCACGGTCACCTACAGCAGGCTGCACAGGACCTTGTCCAGGCGGGTCATGAATATCTCCAGAGAAGGAGACTCCACAAACTCCGTGAGCAGCCTGTTCCAGTGCTCCGTCACCCTCAGAGGGAAGAAGTTCTTCCTCATGTTCAGACGGAACTTCCTGTGCTTCAGTTTGTGCCCATTGCCCCTTGTCCTGTCACTGGGCACTACTCAAAAGA
>Ga0065711_1034512_pt1 | contig 23638 bp, 8 predicted proteins | sample Hoacrofraction12_FD_59098 | JGI IMG/M metagenome (GOLD analysis project Ga0065711, IMG submission 59098) | Hoatzin crop microbial communities from Cojedes, Venezuela - Epithelial fraction 12 v2 (version 2) | ecosystem: Host-associated > Birds > Digestive system > Esophagus > Crop | place...
AAAAAAAAAAAAAAAAAGAAGGAAAAAAAAGAAAAAGGGCAGGAACTTTGAAGTATTTCCTGCTGCTCCTTTGGAAACCAAGTACCATCACTTAGTAATTCACACACCATACTGGTATCACCAAGAGGGGACACTAGGGGACTGGATTTGGGGGCTTTTTCTATGTGGCACACCTTAAAACAAGAAAAGATATATTTAAATGGAATGCTTCAACCCTCTGTTAGAAAATCTATGTTTTAAAAAACTTTGCTAGATACAAGTTCAAACTTAATATTAAAAATAACGTAAGTTTCCTGATTTGATACTTCAGCTGCCTGTCTCTTTCTAAGCATGTGATCTAGGCCAAGGTTTACAAGAAGCTCTGCTTTTACAGCCTCAGCTTTGTAAAGAGGTCAAGGTGGCATGCTTCGATTTTCCAGCACTGCTCTACGTGGTGTGGTGGCAAAGAACGTGAAACTGCATTTAAGCACTTGAAATGGACTCCTTGGTGTCCAGCAACACTTCCCACTGCTCGGCTCAGTCTCTTTCCTCGACACCTCTAGTGGCCGAGCCAGAAAAGTCAACAGTCTGAAGTAATGAATGAATACTCCAGGACCCTTTCATACTGGTACAGCTGACTGAGGCCCTGTTTGAGAGGCCTTACCTCATTTCCCACACATTTTCTGACCCATTTTGTCTGCCTTTTCTCAGAGGGGTTTTGCCTGTTATATTGTGGGCTAAGCAGTAAACTAATTATCTTGTTCAAATCCCTTTGCAACGCCTCTAATCCTATTAGTTATAAGAATGTGTGAATACTGATTGCACAACTTAAAAAAGGGAAAAACAAAAAGAGACAGAGGGAGAAAGCCAAAAGGCAGGATCCAGGAGAATCTGCTAGCCACTTCAGCTTTTCAAGACTTGTCAGGAGGCTCAAGACTCCCATCTGTCACGAGACGGGACACTAAGCGGGACAATTTGTAAAGTCTGTATTTCCATTTTCCGTTTGTCTGTCGCATCTGCCCTGGAGCCGCCGCTATTATCCAAGGCAGCTCCAAGCCCTTTGCTCACAGCAGAACTTGCTGACCCTTGACTCCAGTTAACAGTTGCATTTTTTCTCTGTCCCCTTTCATAATGAACATTTTAATGAAAGGGATGACAATATTACAATGTGTTGAAGAAGCCATATGAAGTACAGGAAATGAATGAATGTTAGTGTAGGCATCTATAGGCCCTACGAGTCCTATTTCTTTTCATCAAAGAAGCCTCAAGTCTTATTAAAGAGCCCTCTGGCTCTCTCCCTCGACTGAAGATACCAGAGCGGTTGCCTCCTGCTGTCCAGTACTGAGTGAACTTTAATCACTTTTCCTATTCTGTTCACACTGGGGAAGGAGCCAGGCTTCAGTGAAAAGCCTGCAGTCACAGTCGATGTTAAAGAGCATGAAATTTATCTGACTTCCATAAAAGATGAGTTCTGCCCTTCCATTCTTGCTTTTGCTAAGCTGGCTGCTCCGGGGACAGCCATTCTCGCCTCCAAAAACAAATATTTGCTTTTAGCGTGGATGGATGCTGCTGCCTAGGAGCACCTTTTCCCTTGCTTTTTAAACTGTAAACTTGGTTGTTTCCACCTACAAAGACGACTTGTGGTCTTGGGAAAGAAATTTAACTTTATCATTTAGACATGCTGTTTGGCAAATGAAGGTTTAAAAATGCAAACAGTTCCTGTTTTACATGAGTAATAAGCTCGGGCTAATTGGTTACCATAGAAGCAAATTCACCAGAATTCTCAGAGAGCAAGAGAAAGGTTTACCTTTATTTTCCCCTCTTTCCCTGCAGACATGTCTACGTCAGTGAAAACCTCTTAGGGCAAAATATTAAGTTTGTTTTCTTATATACTGTACCTAGAGATCTGAGACACCATTTACCCGATAAAGATCAAAATAAATTATATTATTCCATAGCATTACATTATTCAGTTTAAAAACCTTAACATTTGGAATTGGCTCTACAGTCCTTGGAAATCATATTTCCATTATTTGTACAACGCTCACTTCCATTACAATGGCAAATCAACGGCACATCTGTGTAGAAATTGGAAGAGTAAGTCTTACAATGCATATCTTTTCTAAGGATCAATGCATTATAAACGAGCATTTTCAAAGCAACTGACTGTGTGACTTCAGAAATACACATCTTAGAAGTGGTGCCACTTCTGTGTCTTTTCATTACTTACATATTTCAAATACAGCAGAGAAATTGAATGCAAAGAACCCAAAAACAACTCCGGAAGCAATTTATCCCCCAAATATTTCCTGTACATAAAAAACTGAAAGCAGTCACAAAATTCTATCAATGGGTTCGATAATAAAAAGATTGTGTTAGAAAGGAATGAAAAGTGGTACTGATTCACTGACCATTCGCTCTGCATGCCATAAATCCATCTAATCCCCAACTGATACTGACAACTGCAATGACAAGGGCTAAACTGGAGCCATAAGTGGGAATAATGATAGACTGTCACTTCAGTATGTCAATATTTCCAGATTAAAATTAATACCACACAAACGCTTTTCCCTAAAGCAGAGACTTATCAAAAGGAAAAGAAGTGTTCCTTTAATAGCAACGCCTCCCAAAACCACGCCACGGAGGCTGAGCCAGGCGCCCAGTGCCCAGCAGAGGTTAGCTGTCCACCACTGGAAAGAGATGAGCAGAGGAAAACTGTTCCTGCTGTACTTTTAGTCATGACCACCTAGGGGCACTCAGCGTCCTAGAAATGTATCGCAAATCTCAGATTTTGATCCAGCACCATTCTGGTGTAGAGCAGAAAACATATTCTCTGTCAAGCATCCTGTCTTATATTCTGCTCAAACAACAATGATGAGTATTGTTTATCGATACTTTGTTACTGGCAGATAACCAGTCAGACAGCCCAGTTCCCTCTAAATGCTGCTAAATAGCTGTTTCTGATAAAGGCTTTAATACACCATGAAGGTTTCAACCAATAGGCAAAAATACACAGACCATATCTTTTGAGAAAGTGATTTCGCATTTTAAGTCTGGACTTCTTCCAAACTGCAAAGAAACTACAAACCATGTGGAAAGCTGTCTGGAGGGAATTCTCTCAATTATAATTCACTACAGCTTTGCAAAGAACATGGCAAAAATGGAAATTAACATAAAAACTGACAAAGCAGCACAAGGTCAAATAATTGCAATTTTTTCTTCTTCACATACATTCTTCCCTTTCTACTTCTTCTTTTATATATAAAATGTAAACACAAATAAAACTATATTCCTATGTTTTGGGATTCTCTGAATTCTTTCAAAAAAAAAAAAAAGAACTTGGTATAATTAGTCTTCCAAATTTTCCTCAAAAAAAACCTTAAGTATTTTCATTGAAGCAATCAGCAAAATAAAGTTTTAGATTGAAGTAAATGGCTTGTTTAGGCTAAACTACAGCAGCCTACTAGCCAATCCTATCTGACATTTTATGGTCAAGTTTTATAGTATGAAAATTCTGACTTTCTGCCACATTTTTTTCTGCTCCAACAGGGTTCACTTAACAAGCAGAATGCAGACCTGCTGCTTTCCCTTGTGGCCAACTTCACTTGTTCAAAGTCTTTGAGAATCTTGGAACACGGCAATAGCTCTTAAAGGAACTTTGGCCTGCAGCTGTTATTAACTAGCTTTGGACGTACGGACCTCCGTTGACAAGCACCTCATGTAGAGAGGTTAAAAAATTGCTACCATATGCTTTCAGCTTTTTTAACCTACAATGTAAAGGCTCAAAAAAATAAAAGGAAAAGAAGCAAAAAACCCCTTTCACTACTTTAATAATACAAATCAATTTACACATAAACCAAGACTTCTTTCTATCTTATACTTCCTTACAGTTATGAAATCTATATTTTATTTTTACAGTGGTACTGCAGTGTTCCAAAGGCAGGACCTGATTTCAATGAAAGGAACAACTAGTTATAGGTATAAAGATCTCAACAGGCTTTATTACTGGACACAAATTAAAAACCACCACACTCTTAAAACCAGCATTAAATAACAATAAAAATCTGTGTCATGAGAAGGTTTCTATTGCACAGAAAAGCATTCACTCCTTAATGAAAGCTAAAGCTAGCACTGCTTATTACACCTTTACTTTGGCCTTATGTGTGTATGCGTTATGTTAGTTTTTAATTATGTGATCCAGTTCAGATCTGAAGAAGGACCTGTATGCCCAACTCCTTGTCCCTTTTTTCCCCGATAGATCAACCAGTTTACTGAAAGGTATTATCTCTTTGGACAAGCATAGCCTCATCATGCAAGTAATACTTTCCAGAGAACCTTTCTTACTCGTCGAAGTACTTGTACCAGTACCTGTACCATACACTTCCTAAAATGGATATTCAAAATTTTTAACATTGTTGAAATGAAAAAAAATAAACACAGAAACCCCACTCCAACAAAACCAGTTCTTTGCTGAACTCTTTTATGTCTCTGTTCTACAGATTCCCATATGATTCTCTAAAAATACCTTAACAGTGTTTAGCAAGAATCTTAGCCTCAGTTCAGTGTACAGCAGAGTTGAGTTCACAGATTTCGGATTCTACAGCTACTGTACAGATTTCCTTAGTTACTGGTGAAATACCACTGAATATCAACAGAAGTTTAGTTCTTAAATTGAAGCTATCAATGGGTTAAAATGCCTTTCTGGAGTGGCAGATGAAAAAAAAATATTATCATGTAATCAATCACCTTATGCAAGATAGTTTTCCCATTCACGTTGTAGCCAAACATTCTAAGCAGTAATCAACAGTAAACCAGAAATGTGTTTACAAACCCAAGCTACTGTTCTAGCAGATGACAATAAAAGCCCAGGACACTTAATTTCTCTTGTACCATAATAAGCATTACCTTCATGTAGTTAAATCCAGGCCACACTTCCCAAAATCCAGGGATATTCTGTGTGTTGGAAATAACCTAACATGTTATTTCTCAGATGACAGAACTTACATCAGGAATACTATTAGAGCTACCAATAATTATATATAGATACATGGGCAGAAATAGAGCATTTCTGTCCAAACCTAGCAAACTGTAGATCTAGAAGACATGCAGCCAATAAAGTATAATTTTTTGCTTACAGAAATCCCATTATCAAGTTGCCTAATACTATTAATATTTACTACTTTTATAATAAAATAATAATAAAATAAACATTCATAGAATCTAGAATAGCTCGAGTTGGAAAAAACCTTTAAGGATCATCTAGTCCAACTCCCCTACAGTGAGCAGGGACATAGAATCGGAGTGGTTTGGGTTGGAAGGGACCATAAAGATCACAGAGTTCCAATCTCCCTGCCATGGCCATGGGCAGGGTCACCTTCCACTAGACCAGGTTGCTCAAAGCCCCATCCAACCTGGCCTTGATCCCGCAAAGTATATAAATACAGTATAATAATATCATTTTAAGATGGGGAAAAAAGGGATCAGGGCCAAGCAACTAGCCATGGAAGTCATCTCATCTATCATTAGCCAGCTGAAAATCAGAAATCTAGTCTTAAGTTAGGTGTCTACAGAAAGGTGAAGGCAATTCTAGAAGAAGGATAGCTTTATCTCTAATTCCGCATTTGAGAATACAAGAAGTTTTGGAAGTGAGCTTGTACTCAGCACTTCAATTTCAGTAAGGTCAAGCTAGAAATCCACACGGACTGACCCATTCATCAATGACATGGATGAAGGGACAGAGTGTACCCTCAGCAAGTTTGCTAATGACACAAAACTGGGAGGAATGGCTGATACACCCGAAGGCTGTGCTGCCATTCAGAGATACCTGGACAGGTTGGACAGTTGGGCAGAGTTAAGTCTGATCTGCTGGAAAGCAGCTCTATGGAGAGGGACCTGGGTGTCCTGGTGGACGACAAGTTGACCATGAGCCACCAGTGTGCACTTGTTGCCAAGAAGGCCAATGGTATCCTGGGGTGCATCAAGAAGAGTATGGTCAGCAGGTCGAGGGAGGTTCTCCTCCTCTTCTCCTCTGCCCTAGTGAGGCCCCATCTGGAGTACTGCGTCCAGTTCTGGGCTCCCTAGTTCAAGAAGGATGAGGAGCTACTGGAGAGAGTCCAGCTGAGGTCTACAGAGATGATGAGGGGACTGGCGCATTTCTCCTATGAGCACAGGCTGAGGGAGCTGGGCTTGTTTAGCCTGAAGAAGAGAAGACTAAGAGGAGATCTTATAAATGCTTACAAATATCTGAAGGGTGGGTGTCAAGAGGATGGGGCCAGACTCTTTTCAGTGGTGCTCAGTGACAGGACAAGGGGCAACAGGCACAACCTGAAGCATAAGAAGTTCCAGCTGAACTTCTTTACTTTGAGGGTGACAGAGCACTGGAACAGGCTGCCCAGAGAGGTTGTAGAGTTTCCTTCTCTGGAGATATTCAAAACCCACCTGGACGCGGTCCTGTCCAGCCTGCTCTAGGTGACCCTGCTTTGGCACGGGGGTTGGACCAGATGATCCTCAGAGGTTCCTTCCAATTCCTACCATTCTGTGACTCTGCGACTCTGTGAGCCTGCCACACTGCCTAGCCAAAGTCACAAAAGCAGTCTGTGTCAGTCACGTACTGATGTCTCCCAAATACCAGGATAGTTCCCTAAGTATTTGGACATTATGATATAGCATTCTCTAACAATGCAGGTTTATCCAAGATTCTTCTGAATAGTGGAAGCAAACCAAAACTCTGCCCTCCTCTAACCAAACTATGGACATCTCCTGAACTTCACAAACAGCTCTAAAATATGACAGGACAGCCTGTATTAGAAAACCCACAACTGCTCAAAGCTAGAGGCCTTGTCAGCTACCACAAAGTCTTAGTCCCCCTTCCTCTAAGATATTTAATTGAGAACTTTAAAACAACAACCAGCTCTGTATATCTTTACGTTAAATACAAGGAACTCAACATACCCATTTCACAAGAGGTGGCCAGGATCAGCATCCGGTGGCATTTGATACTATTTACCACTCAGACCTGCTCTTTAGTCATCAATAAAGCCAAATTTTTCATTTAAATTAATAGCTGGATCAGCTGTTAGCACTTGAACTGGCAAATCTGCTTACCAGTTCAGGCTCAAAGACATTCCTTTCCTACAAATGAATTCTACTCATATAACAAGAGGATGAGAAATTGCTAAGACTTAGAAAATACAACGCTATTGAATGTCCATGTAAACTTTCACCAGTAGCTGGCTGAAACGACTTCTTAATAAAAAGAACCTGTTATCTATTATTGATATTCTACTGCAATATTTGTCAACTTATGGAAGCATTTCCTACTGGTGAAATAGCACTAAAATACGTGGGGTGGGGGAAGGTGTGCATTTGTTTGCTTTTTTATTTGTTTAGTTGTGGGGCTTTCTTAAATCTGACTTTTGGACAAATTCTTAGACAGCCCATGTCTTCCAGGATTACACAGCTTTGCCACACAGGCACCCTTAAAGGGAGGGATCCCCATTCTCCACTACCCGCATGAAGACATAAGGCAGAAGGTTCATAGAAGTGCTCCATCCCTGCAAACGCAGCATTCCCTGGCCCACAGCCCAGACCCTGACAGCCCCAGCCTGGGGGAGCTCCAGGGCTGCTCCACTGGAGCCCTCCCAGCCTCCTGCCATCCTCGCCACCCCAGCACAGCCCAGGACGCCCGCGGGCAGCGGGGCAGCCACGGGAGCCTCTGCTCTCCTGCAGAAAAGGCAAACACAAAAGTCAGAATTTTTTCAGTTTGTAAAAATTCTCAGGATGGACCTTCCAGGAGTAATTTAAAAACCTCTAGCTTACTTTTTCTCTCTGAGAGAAATAAAAAAATAAGACTTTCAAATTACAAGGTACAAGAAGATCCATTAGTGTGAAAGTCCCAAAGTGAACTTTCACTTAGTGGAGCTTTCACAATATCCAGTAGATAACACTATTTCTAACACACTTCTCTGCTTATTTTGGTTCTACGTACCATCAGACCACTTAAAAATTAAAAGCACATAAGTGAGAGAAACATTGTTCTTGTTTAAAATATTAGAAGTATTTCAGACATGTATATGCGACTAACAGAAAAAACAGAGAAACTTTCAAAACTTATCAGTAAATCTCAGGTCATTTTCCAGAAGCAGTATCAGCCAACTAAAGCAACCAATTAAAATTCATCTACCTTCCATACTGATGTATGCAAGCTACGTTATCATTAAAAATAGGATAGATATTCTGATTGGCATTCCTCCCCATATACTGTGAGGATTTTGCCAGTAGTATATGGTGTAAGTTATCTTCCTTTACTTTTCTTAAACATTTCATTGGTATTGGAAGTTTACCGCTTTTGGAATAGGGGCCTTTGTTTTAATAAAAGCCAAAAAAAAAAAAAAATTCCTTTCTATACCGCTGTTTTCATGTATTTTTCTATGTGACACTATTGAGTGACTCAATTATTCTGGTCTAAAAAGTTGTCAGTATTTACAGTAAGTCCTTTACAATTTCTTCAGCATAAGTAACCCAAGGATTTTAATTCAACTTGGTAATAATAGGCCACAAATCCTTACATAAAATTCAAAGCCACTGGTAATGAGAGTGGGAAAGCCACAGAAGGGTAAAACAACAACTTGACTAGTTTAATAGTATTTTTATGTTTGAACTAAGCATAGGTTTTAACTCTATAATGGAAGTTTCAATGATAAAAGGTCTTAAACATACTTGGAGGCATGAAACAGCATTTAATATTTATATTGTACATCAAATGTAAGATGTAATAAGCCAATAGTTGGCTTCTTTAGAGAACAGACCTTTTTCATTCCAATGTGAAATATGACGTATTTCCTATATATGATGGCAAAATGTGTATCTGAACAGTAACAGAGCTAAATATAGGAGAAACTTGTGATTTAGGAGAAACATTTGTTTCATCTGAAGTTAATAAAGACCCCACAGCCTAGATACAGCTCTGTTTTCATCAGGGAAAGACACAATAAGTTGAATTTCAGTTATTGTAAATTTAATGAATTTAATGAACCCATTCCATTATGTTAAAATCTGGTATTCTTCACAGAATCAAGCTTGTTATATTTTATGAAGTTATTTTGGCTGTATCTACTAACTTTTATAATCTGGTTGGGGGGCCCAATTCACCAGCTCCTGGAAAGCATCAGGGTCCTGAATAAGCTGAATAAAAAGATAATGAACAAAATGTCCTCAGGCCAACAGGACTGTCAACATATAGAAATTTGTTTAAACTTCTACCTATCCATTCATGCTTTGAAGTACTAGTACCACTTCTAATGAACATATGAAAAGTGCTTTAATTCTTTAATTCACGCATGATTTAACATCAGTACAAATTTCCCAATATGAGCAATTCTTGAATGAGAGGAAAAAATATAGTTCTTTAAAGAACAGAGATTCTTTAATGGATTATTTCTCTGTGTTGTTTCCTGGGTTTAGATTTAAATCAGGGCAACTATTACAGCAGGCACCTCTGTTACCGGGGGATGCTAATTCCATCTGATGCAGCTAACCACCATGCAGGCTTAGCCTATTTATCCAAATGTCAATAGCATCATACAGTGTCACACAACCGACTAAGCAAAAATTGAAAATCCGTTATTCAACAATCATGTCTTCATGGTCACTTGCACAAGTATTATGTTTCATGCCACAGATATTACAACAATCATGTGAATATACTTTATGGGTAACCAACAGCTTTTTAGAGTAAATGCAGCCCAACTTCCTGTTCCAACAAGCATTAGGAAGTTATTTCACAGAGAGGTGATGAGTAAATATCATTCAAAAAAATTTACGAGAGGGTTTTTTCAATAATTATTGTTTTCCTATGTATAATTCTTTTGTTTCTTATTACATGTTAGCAATCAACTTTTCAGGGATCCTGGCATGAAAGCTCTTTGGAGATTTCAGCAGTACTGCAAGGCATAATTATCCCTTGTATCTGCACAGTGTTAAACTAATTGCCCTCACATTTCAAATGCAATATCAGAAGCCATGTGATGGTTTAAACTGTGTTCTGCCTTGTGACCAGAGGTCTACGCAAGAGGTTGGCAACAGTGTGCATACATCTTATTCCTTGAAACTTGCTTTCACAGCCCCATGCTGAAGCACATTGATTGACTATTTATGAGAGAGAAGGCCAAATAAAGCAACAACCAGAGTCATGCTAACACCTTCGACAACTGTCAGGGACATTCTACTTCATAATAAAGCAAGTCTAATTTCAACACACATGTCCACAGAGTTACTTCTAAAGAAAAATAACAAAATTTTTAGAGAAGTCATCAAAGTCATCAGAGAAATACAAATGATAAATATTGCACAAACAAAAATAATGAAACTCCAAATACTGACTTCATCCTTTAACATGTTCCTTTGACAGCCACAAGCTTTGATGGGATACCAACAGCAAAACACTACAAACAATTTCTGCTGGATTCTGGTAAGAGTGATCTGTCCCTGCATCTGCAAAGCAAAGCAATCATGAGTTTTGAAATGAGAGCAAAGATGTGTCATGCGTGCCATGAGGGCATATGCAAGTTCTACAAAAACAACGAAAGAACAAGGGGAATTTCAGATCATTTCATATCAATTGTTATCTGTATCAGATTTGATATACTGCATTATTGAATCACAAGATGCTTATCAGCTTAAACAACTTTTCTCTTTCCTGTGTACAACAGAGAAAATAATCTACTTATTTTTTTATTTTTGAAATGAAGAGTATTTCTGCTAAAATATTTTCAACTTAAAATTTAGTCCAGAGTTGAGCAGCAGTCACTGCTCAACAAGTACTGACCTAAAGGATTCAATTTGTAATAAGTTAAATACAATTTAAACTGCTAGACATTAAGAAAAAATACTAAAAATTGTTAGATTTGAGGTTTGGTGGTGATTCTAAGGACAGCATGTAAGCATATGCATAGAATAAAAGTTTTTAAATACTAAATAAAAGTAGTTTCCAGATATTAATATCAAACTTTAAATATTTGCAATCTAGCAAACTATAGAATGTTTCAGCAACTGATCTCTCAGCTTTATTCTCATTCATTTACAGTTAAAGAGTATTATGGGATGACATATTATGAAAAAATTCTATGCAAATATATTCTAGATGATTGTGATATGCTTCTCTACTTCACAAATTTAAGAAATATTAAAATTCACTCTGTAACTCTAATCTATTTTAAATAGCATTATAACATCAAGAAACACAGAGGTTTTAACATTGTAATTGAAGGTGGAGGAAGGAATAACATGTATCTGCTTCTCTGAAAAAGGAATTTCCATTCAAGAATTTAAATCTTGAGTCTCTGAAGTGTAACATGGTGAGAGTATGAGTCACATGGGAATTTTTCATCATACAATTCATTTCTAGACATGAGGTACTATTTTACTGAACAATAGCTTACAAAAAAAATACCCAAACCTCTACTGCATATAAAGCCATTGATAACTAGCCTCATTACTTATATAGGACCCTCATTTGGTTGAATTATAATCATGGCTTACGGCAGTATATAGATTTGCTTAGCACTAACTGAAGTATTTTTGCTCAGTTTCATAAACAGTCTCAGACACAGAAAATGCAAAGTTAGATTGTAAAATAAATATTTCAAATCAATATAGGATAGTCCACCAGCTCTAATAATTAATATGATGCAGAAGAAAACAGAATTGAATAGTGTTTTCAAAATTTTTTAGTATTTTAGTAACTTGTATAAACCCCCAAACAGGGCAGATCCCCTCCCTCTCACAGACTATAAGCAGGGCCGAGGAAAAACCTTGTGAAGGAAAACCAGAAGACTCAAGAGAACTACCTTTCTGGCATGTATTGTTAATGAAAGCTGGTGACTACGACGCAAAATTTAGAAGTAGATCTGTCCCCCAACCTTCAAGTCTACTAGTTCTAGTGGCTAAAGTCTCTCCTACCTGGGAAATGATCTTGAATGGAAAACATCTGAACCATCAGCCACCACATAACTCTTGAAAGCACTGACTATCTAAATCGGAACCGTATAGGCTCTTGGTGTTCAACTGAAACCAAGCCATGCCTGAATCTGGCCTGAAAATGGCAAAGAGATTAGACAACTACTGACCAGCTCAGAGAGTCTGAGAAAAACATTGAACAAAGTATGATTATGTGTCAGCATGCGACCATAGTTAAACTGCCTACACGTGTAATCAGCACACCTTATTTGCATAAACTGTAAAACAGAGACCTGCCCAAACTTGACTTCTTACGAGGTGTTGATGTAGTATCAGTAACCTATAGGAGTTACTCAAATCACCAAGATATCAGATGACTGCCATTGTCCCAATAAACCTTTGGGAAACAATACCACTCCAGTATTTGTATGAGGATGTAATCAACATCATTCATCAAAATGGCATTTCAGCAGAGCATTAGGGCTCCATTGACATTTTCTCCAGAAGCCCAAAGATTGCTAGGAAGAGGCAAGTATACCCCATTTCAGCATTTTCTCCTTGAAGCCTAGATTACCTCTCCTGGAAATGCCTGAGTAAAAGTAATTGACTGAAAATAAATTCAAGTTTCCCGTATTTGTTTAAAAGAACCTAAAGCGAAGGATGGGAAACAAATTCACAAACAAAACGTGTCAAGGGGAGAGAGGCATAAACCTGCCCTGGGAGGGCTGTCGACAGGCTGCTATGGACCACAAAGCACAGAGAAAAAGGAGTCTTTGAGCAGGGCTGTGGTTTTTAAGCTCACAGTGAACTTCTCAGGCAAGAGATGAAAAATGCCAGGACCATGGATACCAGGTCCTCAGAAGTAACAGGTCTTTGGAGGATGCTTACAAGCCCTCAGCACTCCCTTCAAAAGTCTGAAGATCTTATAAAGTGAAGAAAGTTGCAAAATTCACATTGTTCTCAAAAACAAACTACGATTTCAGATTTCACAATGGTCTTGAGGTTTCCCTTCTCCCTTTCTTGAGGATGATAAAGGAGGAAGGGAAAATGGCGAAAAGCACTTGTCCCATTGCAAAACTTTCCATGGAAATTACTTAAATGTAGCTGTCAGAGTGGCTCCCTGAGCTGTTAGAATGCCTCCTCATATATCAAAGTGTAAATGAAAGCAGGTAGCAAGGAAATCCATAACAAATTCCTCCTCAGTCAAACTATAAATTTCCATACCAAATTACACAACATTTTTAGTATTATTTTCCCTATTACAAAGAGTTGTCCCTAAAAATAACTATAAGACTTTTGAAGTCCTTTCCAGGCCATTATTAACAGTCTTCACAGTCATTCTCCAAAAATAATATTCCACACAGATTTATTTTACCATATAAAAGCAAAGTTTTTAATTCAGGAAGAGAATATTCATCAGATCCTACCTTAACTTAAATAAAATTAAAGCATTTAATGCCAGTGCAGAATGGAAATTAGGATTAATTTCCCCATGGAAAATACTTAACGTACATAAGATAGTTAATGGAAACAGAACTGTACTAATGTATTTTATACCATGAGTACACATACATATGTTATTACTTCACACTTACATCGTGCCCCTTATCTGATAATCCTCAAATGTGTTTAAAACATTAATGACTTTGTCCTCACAGAAGCTCAACTACATTGGAAATATTTTCCTGTTGATTTTATTTCCCCTGTGAGCTTTCTGGGCACACACTACTGCATTCTATCTGTCTGGAAAGCGTCTATCAATACCATGGAGAAATCATCATCAGTAAATTCACAATAATGTCACCCTGGAACACTGAAATTTTGCACTGTGTATGCACCCAGAAATTACTTATATGCCACAACTGTTATAAAACCATACCATATTTCTGTATCTGTCTACTTGTAACCCTTCAAAACCCTAAACCAGAGGTGTTTCTACTGTGTTACATACCACACAAAAACTCCCATGCAAAAGAATACGGCCACTATTTCAAAGAATTTTCAGATTAATTTAAAGCAAAAAGAGTACGCAAGAGAAGGAAGACAAAACATAATGTGATTATAAAGCCGCAGGTTAGTGGTATTTATAATTAAAGCTATTAAAACACTAGCAAGTTCTCTTCTGCTCCTCTTACAAAGATCAGTTATGTGTGAAAGCCACTTAACTTGGACCAAATGGCTGAATAACAAAGGAGACCTTGAAGAGGATAATAAAATGCTCTCCTTTTGACAGAAAAATACATGCTTTGGATTACATAAATTGATTAATTATATATGGACTATTTATATGAGCATTACGGGTTTTAAATATTAAAAGTGTGACAGTTTCCCAGCATATAAATAGGACTTTTCTATAAATTATTAGTATATTTAAAATTTACATTATTCCTCGTAGGATATTTACATACACTGAAAAAGCTGGAATTTATGAACACAAAATAGTATTTCTTCAAAAATCTTGGGACTGTTAGAAGTTAAAATACCAACTGAGAGAGGATTCATGCTCCTCTTACACTGAAGAAAATTTTGCCTGTGGATGTATATACTGATGAGCTCACAAAAAAGCTGTCTCTCCTTTACCATCAGTGACTTATGTGCTTTGAGATCTATTTTAAGATGCTATTTGTAGAACTTTTCTACAGTTAAGACAGAATTCTCATGACAACCCTAGTGAAACACTTCATTTGCTACTTATAAAAACAGGTTTCCAAGTAGCTGTAAAGACCTCAGTCCTTCAGCTACCTGCGAAAAAAGGTCACATGATTTTATTTCATTTTGTATTTGAAGCTGTTTTGTACAGTATGTTCCCATCTTTATCTCTACCAATGCATAAGTCCAAAGCAGATAAACAGCTATCTTATCACCCCCCCATATGTCAGTCTCTAGGAGGTTATCTTACATGTGCCTTTCAGCACACTTCTAGCAAACCGGACATAAATGATTTTAAGCAATGTTTGGAAGGCTTTGGTTGAGCAGCAGCTCTGGTCAGACTTTGTAACATAAGACTTCATCCTTCACCTCCAGAATCAGAGTGTTCATCATCGGAATCTGGATGCCAAAAACTAGAAGGCTGAGAATCCTCGGATTATGACAGGGTTGCATTACCACAGTTACCATGGGTATTGCTATGCCTTCAAAGAACAGGAAATAGTATTACGCCAAGTATTCAAGGCAAGCATTTCATTGCCAATCCCTGGAAGCTATAGCGGAGTTATTTCTCTGGCTCAGCAAACTTATATTGCTTATACACATATGTGAATTAACTGCAGTAGTGCTCATTATGTTATTCAGACTTTCAAGTAGGCACATGAACATTTAATAAACTAAGCAATAACATATCCATCTTATTAGTTAAAGATTAGGTAAACAACTTCTAAAGAGAAAATTCTTAATTTCTAATGCCTGGGCTGTGTATAGGCTTTGTGCTTGCTTACCAATTACTGCATTGAATGAAAGAAGCTTGCACTTCTGGTTTCAAAATTTCTTTTTCATTTCCTACTCTATAGCCTCACTATATCAATTCCAGTAGTATATATTTTGACAGATTTAAATCAGATTATGTTCCCTTTGCTACAACCTTCATCAGTTTCTAAGATACAAACTGAGGCATTGCGCTTCTCAAAACGTGGTCATTCAACGAGATTCCAAAGACCCTTCCTTGCTGAGGCACTGAATACATAATTAGCGTGAGCTAATGTAGGGAACAGCATGGCTGTAGGCTTGAAGGAGGCAGCACTTGTATTGTCACAAATTGACCGGGTGGTATCAGGAGACAAGGAAGAGACTTTGGGGAAAAAAACCCAAACCAGTAAACAATCAAGAATCTCATTATTTAAGAATAATGATTCTGCACTGTAAAATACAGTTTTACCGTTCGATACACTTCGTGTAAGATACCCAACAGCCTATACTGACAACACTTCACAGGCTGTGAATGATTGTGGTATGTTTTTTCCACAAAGCAGCACACAGGCTTTCTAAGTTAATGTGGAAGTAAAAAGACTGAAGTGCTGCACTTGTTGACCACAGAAGTAGACCCATGACCACCTACATCACTTAATCATTTACAGTATTTTGCTACATATTGCAGATGCATTAGGACATTTGTATTCAGCACATCATAGCAAATGGATATGCTTGCAATAGCTCTAAAATATCTTGCTCCAAACCCTCATAAGAACACACTTGAAAATTTGCCATTCTTATTCTTTTGCTTTGTATTTCAAATCTGCCCACACAGAATTGTACTTAAAAAATTATTTAATCAAATTAATATTCCACAGTCCTTGCTACATCAGTCTTCAGCCATGACTCCATTTGTTCCAATTTTCTTCAAGCTTGTTCTTGGCTTCAGGTGTTACATAATAAATAATTTATGTAATCCATAAAACTGCTTACCTATAAACACAGTTTCACAGAGGCGGTTTACTAAAGCCACTGCAACTGTCCACAAATTGATTTCAGCAGGAATAAAGAAAAAACTATATACAAAATTGATTTCTGTGGAAGAAGAGTAGAAGAATCCTCTCAAAGAATTAACAGAGGCTCTGAAGCCAGAATTTCTATACAGAAACTACTTTGACAGCATTTGTAATCTTCAGAAACTTATTCAATGTACATAACTTTGTACCTTAAGCAACTAAGATGCTTAAGTATTTCAGGCTTCAATAGTGTGCGGGAGAATGGACAAGCAATACATACATAATGTTTTCTTCATTACATAGCTTGTCAATATTATCCTGGAGAAGAGTTACCAAAGTCATAGCAAATGCAGAATCTGTATATTCTGAAGACACTAAAAGATTTCCCTTTAAAAAGCAACAACACCGGCAAGGATGTGACCATATGGGTTTCTGGCAATCATCTACAGAAAGAGAGGAGTTTTGGGAATACTAATAACCTAAGTGTCTTGTGAGATCTACGCAGAAAATAGTTCTGACATAACATAAATATATTTCACTCTAGAATTTGTTATTTTAAATTAGTTTCAGCAAAGAGTTCTCACTTGGCAGTGAAATGAGTTAGATGACTTCACACATATTCTCCACTGCTGTTTTCTATTATTTTAGCTTATAGAAATACAGAATAATTTGGGCAGGAAGAGATGTTCAGAGGTCTCTAGTCCAACTCCCTGCTCAAAACTGGTCTAATCAGATCAGGTTGCTCAGGAGCACACCCAGCTGGGTCTTGAACATCTCCAAGGACAGAGATCCCACAACCAGTTTGGGCACCTGCTCGATGTTCAGCCATCCTTCATGGTGAATTTTCGCCTCCTAATATCTAGTCAATACTGCATATACTCAGTTTCTGTATTGCCTCTTGTTCTGTCACTGTGCGCCTCCGAGAAGAGCATAGCTTCATCTTCTCTGCTTCCTCTGATCAGGTGGTTGCAGATAGCAATGAGGTCTGCCTTCATCTGCTCTTCTCTAGGCTAAACAGACCCAGTTCTCTCTGCCTTACGTGCTTCAGCTCCCAACCACCGCGGTATGATCTTTTTCTAACGAGGAGCCCAAAACTGGACACAGTTTTTGGATGATTTGAGAATACACATTTGAAAAGATTGCTGACTGAAGTAAAGCTTTAAAACATACCCTAAAAGGAATGTAGAATTAGCACCCTACAAAATTTTTGAAAGTCCGTATTATCTTTCAGAATGCATTTTCGTAATTATGTATTTTAAAGATTCAAAACTAAAGAAAAATAAAATATCGATTAGAATTTTTGTATAAATTATTATGTATAGTCATAAAGAATACAGTTCCAAACAATGTTAGGGAAGGTAACATGCCAGTAGAATTCAAATAAATCCCAATTATACATCTTTTAGACGCTAGATAAGTAAGACATTAAGACGACCATTCCACAAGGTATTATGAATGCCAAATAGAGACTCTATGGAGATCACTTCAAAGGCCAGTTTCTTGCATCCATAAAATCAAGTTTAAATTATGTTCTGCATGGGTCTTTTATATGTGGTACTGTTACCACGAACAAACAAATTCCATTACAGATCTATGAGAAATTGTTTTCCATTTTTTATGAGACTGAAAAAATATGCTCTTTAAATAGATTTTCATTTTTCTTTTGATTTCACAATATTAACAGTGATAGACATTAAAGGTTAGCTGAAAAGGACTGACAGAGCATTTCTATGCACTTTTATCTCATCTCAGACTTAGGACATGATCTTTAATCCTGGTACATACAAAACTTCGCTTGACGCAACTTATTTTGTCTATGAACAAAAACTGCAGAATTAGGTCTATTTGGAATTTCTCTGCATTTTTCTTTTCCTTGCTATATCCAGTTTCAGAACTGTGATGAATTGACTTTAAAGTGAATAGTGAAAGCAACAAGTCTGAGCTGTCTCTTCCTTGGAAGTCAGCTTACATATTAACAGAAAAGAAATTAAACTTATTTAATTACAAATTACTTATTACCCATTACTAATTACTATCATCTCATTAAAAAAAGAACAAAGTAATGCTGAAGCCTCATTGTTTGTACATTATGGGATTTGTTTTTAAACTGTTTTCTCTAACTAATACTCCTCATAGGTCAACTTAAATGGAAGTAACTTCTCAGAACCACATATAGTCATGAAACAAGACAGAAAAACTGAAAGCGTACGGGAGTTACAAGGCCTTTCAGTATATATCTAGTGTTCTTTAGGGCTTCCCTTAAGAAAACCAAGATTGTTCTTTGACAACATTACTTTATATGAATTTACACCCAAGAACTTTCAGCAAGAACTGTTAAATTTCACAGATTTTCAGATGTCTTTCACCCCGAACGATGCATTTCTCCCATGCACCTGGAACTTGACCAGGATTCAACTTGCTAGGTCACTAAAGTTTTACACAACTTCAGTTAGGCCAGAAAAGGATAAATTAAAAACATTTAGCTCCTTCCACTTTCAGTGGCAACTGTCATTGGATTAAAACGTTTCATGTTTGCAGCAGTATAAAGTACACCAATTTTCTATGAGCAGAAGAGAAGAACTAGGCATTTCCAGTGAGTCTGGTAAAGAGACTGGTGAAGAGGCCAGATCTGCTTGCCTACTGCCAGGATTGTCTGAAAAGTGACAAATTTTCCATGTGATACTTAAATTCATTTGCATTTAGATTTGGTAAATAGGAAAATCTTTGCTGCTTCTGCTCTTCGTGGAATTGTTATAACACTAATATCCAAGCATTGTTTAAGATTTCGATGAAGTACTGCAGAAATACTACAGACAATGATAAAGTGTATTCATGAAAGTGGAATATTTATCTAACTCCAGTATCTTCAGCAGTGTACAACGATTTTATCCTTCTGGGGGGAGAAGTGTTGTGGAAAAAGGAACTTTAACCTGTATTTAGATTTTGTTGACTGGATTACTTCTTTACAAATGTTTACTCTAGAAAAGGCTGGACATACGGCTGCCCAGTTACGGCAGTCAATCACTCACCGAGTGTCTGAGACCTGCAGCTTTCTCTGAAGTCAACAGGAACAGTGAGTGCTCAGTGCTCTGAAAATCAGGTCAGGTTTTTTCTCCTTATTGTTGATAGCTTTAAAAATGTTTCCTAGATGACCGATACATAACGACTTGATTTATAGTATCTTTTGCCCAACCACTCCCTTTTTCTGTTTAGCACTACTATTTTTTTGCTCTCCCTCACCCCCATCATCCTATACCCTTCCCCAGTAAACCAGTCACTTCAATATGCAATTCTCAAAGCTACAGAAAACTGTTAACTCCCTCGTGGTACTATGCTGAATATAAGCTACAGCAGATGAAGTAGACCTTGGTACAACAAAACATTAAAATACATGCTAAATTTGACATTCCGCAAGTCAATCAAACAAAACCTTACAAATAGAAGTTCAAATTTTCTAAATATTTTCTGAGTGTCCTAATCCTGGAAGCTTTTAATTGTATGCCCTCAACGGGACTTCTATTGCAGAACTCAATAGAACCAAGATTTCATCCTCTGATTCACAGGAGCTACACTGGTTTAATCACAGCAGCTAATTTTAAGCACCTACCTACATGTAACTTTGCAAGAACAATATACTCATCAGTATTTATTAACACAAGATTTCTACAAAATTGTTCAATTTTTTTTTTTCCAACAGCAACAGAATAAGGAAAACAAGTATTCACTCTCTTGCTTCCTAACTCTGTTGTTGTTTTAGTTTCAGTCACAGAAATAAATTATTTTCAACAATACTTGTGTGACTGGATTTGTGCAAGTGTAACAGTGCACGACTTGACAAAGCTCTGCCACAGGAAAGGATAAGACAAGAAAATTTACATAATCTTTTTTGGAAACTACTGTAAATTTTCCGAATGTTTATGTTTCTGGAAACCGGTCTAAAAATAAAAACACAAGCACACAATACTTTTCCTCTTTCCCATCCTCATTTTCCTTTCAAAACTAATGGAGTAGATTGCCTTTTCAGTCAACTGAGCTCTTTTCCTCATATCATGTTGACTACCTATTCCTTTTTTTTTCCTAGAATAAAGTTACTGTCTTGCAGAACTATATTTGCTAATGTGCTCAGCTTAGTGAATTTCAAATTGCAAGCATTTCTTTTACAAAGGTGATTTTCAGTCTTTCCAGTGACTGCTGTCCAGTGTATATTTTAAGATTTGCAAAAATCTTATTTCCTGAAATCTAAAAAGCTTATGGTGTTAGTATTCTCCTAGTCAATTCCTTGGAATGCCAGTTTTCAGCTATTAGATCCACATTTTCCTATTCTCACATTCTCAAGTTTTAGTAGTATGCAGAACTAAAAACTAACTTTAAGTCACTGTAGATCATTTCACCAAATTTGTGCTTAAATCAACCTGTCAGTGGGCAACACTACTGAACTTTTTGACTTGCAGAATACAGACTCTAAGTATTATTTAAATTATAAAGCTATTAATTTTGACACAGGTAGGCTATTTTTGGGCCAACATTTGTGGTAATCTCATTTGGTGTGATGTTGAGGACTTCCTACTCAAGATGTAACTTTGTTTGCACAACATATTCTTTCATGTTCCCTCAAGTGTTTGCAGCTGTCGTTCTATCCAATACCATTTTCAGGGCCAAAGTTTTCACTCCACTAACACAACCATCTGTGACATCTTACTGATACTTTCCTTTACCCTCTACCTATGCATGTAGACCTCAAAATGCTGCTCTACTCACATGTGCCAAAACCCACATGAACTTTCCAGAATCTTCCTCCTGATCCCGACTCCATCTCCAGCTGCAGATTAAATTAATCTCCTACCTACTAAAATAAGTTTTAGGAAAGAAGTAAGCAGTAAGCAATCCGGTGAAAATCTGCATGAATAACAGAAATGTTATTTTCACCCAGTTTCAGCTGAACAAATAAAAAGTAATTTCTAAAATTGTTTGGTAGTGTTCCTCTTTCTTGCATACACAATGATCTGTATGGTCATACCCTTCTGAAATCACAGTACTATCATTTATAGGAGTAGATGCATACAAATATTGAAATGTAGAAGAACTGGATTTTTTTTCAGGTTTTTTCATAGAATATGAGTATGTTCATTTTTTCCTCTCGAGTTAACTAGCTTTCTTATTTACAGGGAAACACCATGTTCTGTTACCATGAAAAGATTATTACTTGGGTAAAATATCAAACAGAATCGATTTGTAAAAGCACTGTAAATAATATCTGTGAAAATAATGCTGGATATGTTTATCTTGGATACAGCTAAAAGCTTAAATGGACATTAAATTAACATTCTCTGTAGAGCTACAGAAACATTAAAATTTCTTTCCTGCGGGAAGCAAGAAAATAAGCACTGTTATTTCTATTTTATGGCTAAAGAAACACAGACAGAAGTAAAGTGACTTGCCCATAGCAATGCTGTGAATCAACGTCAGTGCCAGGACTAAAATTTATGAGTTCCTTTTTCCTACCAAGAATGCTAAGACACACACTGCTCTCTAAAATATATACTACTTAATATTTATTACTACAAAAATATGCAGTGTACACCTGGAATAGGATTAGTACGAATATAAGTTAATGGTTTATAGTCCTTTGCTGCTAGGTGAGTTGGTGGATGGACAGAAATACTAGTTTGGCTACTGAATTACAGCTTTACAATTATACATTTTTGGCCATATTAGTATTCTGCTAATCATTTACCTTGCTTTAAAGCTCCTCCTTCCTTAGTTGAACGAGGTCCAGCAACAATCACTAGCATTTGAAAATTGCTGCACTGGGTGGTCTTGATTCCTAACACATCTATACATGTACTGTATATTTTAAATGTAACCCTGAGGTAGCTCACTTCTGCTAGGATCAATATTTCTATTTATAAATAATGTTGTTTTTCACCTGGATCCAGTAGTATCTGGAGATCACAACTGAAAGGAAGGCAGAGCTGCCTGGCAGCACTTCACAAATGCACAGCAAGAAAGGGATTCAGGTAGATGAGAGAAAAAAAGTAAAGAGGAAGCAAGAGCAAAGAAAAATGAAGTTGTTCGCTCCAGAAGTCTCTCAGATGGTCAGGAATTCAACCCTACTTTTTATTGCTGCTACCATTGCTTAATAGACAGCTTTGCCCCTCAAGCAGGCATGGTCCTCCTGTGAAAGCCCAGGTACCAAATTTTCCTTTCAGTCTTGGATGACTCTCTCCATAGCATAACATGCAAAAGCTCAAAATGCAACTGTTCACATCAAAACTGTGCCTGAGTAACTCTCTAGTGCTGGTGCAAAGTATACGAGCAGTTTAACATATGTATGACAAAAATTAGGCATCATGAACAACTTTATCAACAACTGAATGCAAACCGAGGTAAAGATGCAAAGCAGCCAACAGAATTCTATTGGTATAGAAAGAGGTAGTGCGGATTACTATGTCTAAGATTAAATATACATCACTTCATTATACTTGTAGTACTTCCCTCAAACACTTTCTTAAAACAAATTAATCTCAAACAGAATTATTTCACATAGCAACCGGCACTTAATGGTGTATGAAAACGTAATTTGGAGTTTAGATTAAATCTTGTGAAAATGCTTATCTGAGTGACTTACCCAATCAGCTCGAAACATCAGTTAATCAATGAAATAGTGATAGCACTGACTGACACGTACAGAACATCCTACCAAAAATACAGAAAGTACAAGACAGAACAATCTGTAGGCACCACCTATTTCGGTATGAACGATGTATACATCTGCAGGAACTTGACCTCACTATAGGTGATACCGCACATGACATGTAATATATTCCTGCAGATCAGCTAAGGAGGGTCTTCCCAGTATTGAATAGCTGTGAGACAGAAGGAAAACCGGAGTTGTTTAAGGGAGGCTGAAGGAAGAGATGACAAAGAAACGCATGCAGTTCAAGCCAAAACATGCAAGAAAATCATAGCAAAGAAAAATCTCAAAAGAACATACATGCGGAGTCACAAATTTCTTTCCCACATTTTAAAAACATTTGTGCAGTTTTGCCTGTGCATGCTACTTTCCATGAACTCAGGAATATTTCCTTCTTAAGCCCTACACCTTCTTACATACTGCAAACTCTAATGACAACAGTAACATCTATCTGTATTTAGCCTGAAGAAGAGAAGGCTGCGAGGGGACCTAATATATACTTACAAATATCTGAAGGGTGGGTGTCAGGAGGATGGGGCCAGACTCTTTTCAGTGGTGCCCAGCGACAGGACAAGGGGCAATGGGCACA
>Ga0065711_1034513_pt1 | contig 23637 bp, 35 predicted proteins | sample Hoacrofraction12_FD_59098 | JGI IMG/M metagenome (GOLD analysis project Ga0065711, IMG submission 59098) | Hoatzin crop microbial communities from Cojedes, Venezuela - Epithelial fraction 12 v2 (version 2) | ecosystem: Host-associated > Birds > Digestive system > Esophagus > Crop | place...
GGCCGCCAGGCTGCGCGGGTCCCCTCGTCAGGCTGACACTCGCGCACTGGGGTGGCCGGAAGTAAACACACGGCGCTAGCGGCCGCCAGCCGCCAACCCGGAAGCGCCCCCGCCTTCCCCGCCCCGCGCGCCGCCCGCGGCACGCCGGGAAGTGTAGTTCGGGCGCGGGCGTGAGCGCTGCGGCGGCCTGCGGGGCCCTGGAGCGGCCGCGTCCCTCAGCGGCTTCCCCCCGGCTGGCAGCCGTTGGTTCCCGGGCCGGGGCCCTCCAGCCTTATTCATCCCCCTCTGGGCGGGTTTCGGTGTCCGGGACTGGGCCCCAGCGCTTCAGTGCTGGGCTGTGCCGCAGGCTGCCGGAGGGAGCGCCGGGGCGGTCCCGCCGCCCGGCTGGCGAGGGTGTGAAAGCCTGGGGCTCCCTCGGGGCCCCCGGCGCTGACCCGGGCCGCTCCCGCACGGGGACCGCTGTTCCCCTGCCCCTTCCAGCGCCCCGAGAGGGTTCCGGCGCCCGGGAGGTGGGAGGTGGGCCGGCTGCCTCCCTCGCCTGCCTCCTCCTCTCCGCTGCTGGTTGTGCCTTGCGCTCCGGAGTCTCCTCCTCGACTCCAAGTCTTTCCTTTCGCAGTTCCTCTAATTGCAGAAATAACCGACCGACGCCTGCCCGCAGGCAGCCCGCCGCTGCACCTCTTCCAGAGGTGACCAGCCCGAGCTGTTCAGCGAGGGGCGATGCTTTCCGCGCAGACCGCTGAGGCGCAGCGTTTCCAAAGGCTGTGCCGCGCGCCGGGGATGTCCTCGTCACCCGTTGCCCCCCATCAGCAGCACCTGCTGAGCCGGAGAGGTTTACAGAAGCAGATCTGTGATCGCACGCTTTGGGCACCTGTATTAATCAAAAGCTGTTTTGTTTTATAGGAGAGTGATGGTTACTGCATCAGACTCCCTGAGGTCACCAGCTTTCTGAGGGAAGGGCTGTCTTTCAGAGGCTGTTTGAGCCATCATCCCCATCCCCTTCCTCCACCCCGCCGTGCCCTGTGGTGCTGCGGGCATGGGGGTCCCCGGGGGTCCCCGGGGCCCCTTGCCCCACAGGCACCCTCCTGTGGTCCCACTCCTTCAGGGAAGACGAGTCGGTCTCCAGCCATCACACTGACTCGCACAACAGTTTCAACAGAGCAGCGTTACCCTGGGGCTAGCAATGCATTACAAGGTGGTGTCACAGGGGTGGTTTGATAAAAACCTGTCTTGGTCATGGTTGTTCTGTATCCCTTCATCCTGAGGAAAGGCAGTAGAATTATTTCGTATTGAAAACCATATTGCACCGTCATTTGTGGAACTGACCTCTCTGAAATCTGCAGGGGATCCCTTTGCACCACACATGACTGCTTTATTTCACCATTCTCCTGTAACAAAACTTCACCCTGAGAATTATTTGGGCATCCAGCAGTGTAGTATAGGAAATGGAAGACCAGAACTTGAAAATGTATGTTGTCTGCGTTCAAATGGAATATTTTTCTTTGACACCTACGTTTTATCTATTAATTGTTTATAGTTTTAGTTATGTTTGCATTTAGAAAATGTAGCAGAGGATAGGAAAGAGGTCTCTTGCAGCAAAACCCCACATACTTTACTGAGTGGCTAGGAGGAGGATTTTTTTACAATGCTTAAAATACCGGATCAAACCATCTGCAGAAAATAATTATCCTTTATGCAGACACTTGATCCAGTCATTATCTGCAAACATTTCAGAACAGATGTCCCTCATTTGAATTATGTTTTCTTGTTGCCCTTTGTTAGGAGCATTTTTGGCAGGGCATTTGAGGATGAGCTCCATCCAATTTTACTGTGGGGTGCATTGTACCAGGAGTAGGGTGTTTAGTCATATGACACATGTTTTAAAGCAGAGATGACTTCTGATACAATGAGTTTGTCATGTCCGATTGGCTGTTTTACTCCCGATTGTATCAAATTAAATATACGGCAACCGGCACTAGGAGAATTACTGGTGCAAAAGAAACTCAGACAACGAACATCTATTTCATTAATCTTTTGTAGTGTACCTTCCAACGGCACATGGCATTTATCTATATCGCACCTAAATCGTACTTTACAATTTTTTTCCATTGTTAAATTGACATTACACCTACTGCTTTTTTCCTTCTCCCCTCAGCCACTGGAAACCCCAGAAGTCCCTTTGGCAGACCAAGCATTTCACATTCATCCCCATTCAGTCAGGTCCCTCCGTGAGCTGCTCTGAGGGCAAAGGATGTGCCAATCCAAAAGCAGTCTGCAGTGGTTGTCCTGCAACTCCCCTTCTGTTTCTAAACCCTCTAAAAAATGCATAGCAGCGATTATTTGTTTGACAATAGCAAGCCTGGCAGACTCTGGGGCTCTTTTGTGCTAAGCCCTATGCACATGCATAAAGAATGGGGTGCCCCTTGTTCAGGGCAACAGGCTTTCAAGACCCTGTAGGACACGAATACGAGGTGCTTAACAAGAGACAGATTCTTGGCATGCAGATGTGGTGGGAAGCACAGAGGATCCGGGAGGTTTATAATGCTTGACGTTGGAGGATTTTGCACCGACTCTTCCCTGGATTACTGTCCCACAGCTTACTTGTGTCTAACAGGATTTAAAATGCAGGATTATTGCCAGACAGTCTGGGCAGAAAGGCTGCGGTGCACACTGTGGGCTTGCAGGACCTGGACTCTAAGACTTTTGGCCTGTGGCGCATTGCGAGGAATACCACGTTCACTTGCTCCTCACCTCCTTGTTCTGCCACCGTTATGCCCTGGCCTAGCTGGCACAAGAGGACCCTGAAAAAGTGCATGCCACACTCCTGGCCTCCAGGCACAGGGTGGCTTTGTTTCCAGGTGTTCCTCAGCAGCACCAGAGCTTTTCAGGAGCTGATGGGAGGCGGGGGTGATCCCATGCAGAACAGACCACAGGAGCTGGGGCAGACAAACCTTTCCAATGAGCATTTGGCAGCCATGTAAAGCTCGGTATAAAAGCCAAGGTACAAGATAGCGTGGACCTGAGGGCTGTCCCAGTCTACCAGAGGGCTCTGCCGGGTCCCACAGCCCCTGAAGAGAGACACTGCAGTACTGAGACTGGCTCAGCGCTGGCTGAGAGCTGCCTTGGAATAGCAAGCCTGAAGGTTTCTTTCCTTATTTTTCCCTCCCGCAGTTCTCATGACCAGATTTGTGCAAAACAGGGTATTTGACAGCAGCGCAGATAACATCTGTTGTATATAGCTGATTTTCGCATTGGCTTTGCCGGTCTGGTAATAAAGTAGTGCCGCAGATGACAAGCAGCTATGAGGAAGCAATCAAGGCATTGATCTTTCTGCAACTCTGTCCCTTTACTGCCTCTGATTTTATTGTCATTACCTTCTGCAGCAGGAAGAGCACGACGCACAGGTGGGCAAACATTGCCTTGCACAGCCAGGCGCTAAGGAGTGGGAGTGAACTTTGCTCCCTTACTGGCTTCTTGCATCAGAAACACCCGTCCCTCCCTCACCACCCAATATTTGGCGTGGGGCTGAGCGGCCTCGCAACTTGAGGACCCTGACAACAGCTCTTAGAATCATAGAATCGTTAAGGTTGGAAAAGACCTCTAAGATCATCAAGTCCAACCAACAACCCAACACCACCATGCCTACTAAACCATGTCCCGAAGCACCATATCTACACGTTTTTGAATACCTCCAGAGATGGTGACTCAACCACTTCCCTGGGCAGCCTGTCCCAATGCCTGACCACTCTTTCAGTAAAGATATTTTTCCTAATATCCAATCTAAATTTCCCCTGACGCAGCTTGCAGCCATTGCCTCTCGTCCTGTCACTAGCTACTTGGGAGAAGAGACCAACACCTGCCTCACTACAACCTCCTTTCAGGTAGCTGTAGAGAGCGATAAGGTCCCCCCTCAGCCCCCTCTTCTCCAGACTAAACAGCCCCAGTTCCCTCAGCCGATCCTCGTAAGACTTGTTCTCCAGCCTCGTTGCCCTTCTCTGGACACGCTCCAGCACCTCAGTGTCCTTCTTGTACTGAGGGGCCCAAAACTGAACACAGCACTCCAGGTGCGGCCTCACCAGTGCTGCGTACAGGGGCACAATCACCTCCCTTCTCCCGCTGGCCACACTATTCTTGATACAAGAAATGTCCCTTCATGTTCCCTTTTCTCTCCCTAAGTGGCTGTGGTAGCGCTGAAGGAAGGGGCAAAGGAGGAAAGAAAGCACTGCTGAGGGCTGTGTGAGTTCTGCTTCTCTTGATCTGAGGCAACGTCATTCCCATGGAGCTCATCTTACCCTGGGCAGCTGAGAAGCCTCAGCAGGCAGAGAGATGCGAACCTGTTTGCCTGGCTGAGGTACTTCCAGAGGGGTGGCAGAGAAGCAGAGCAGGTGATGGCTGCCCTGACACAGAGGGGGTGTAACGTTTTTCAGCAAGCTGCAAATCTGTGGCTCAGATCTGGGTCTTCAGCAATGGGAGGAGATACACCCTTGCTTGGAAGATGTGGCAGACTGATGGGCTTGGGTTCAAAATGGTGTGTTTGTGAAGCTCTGAGTGTGGCACTGGCTCTTTAAGTCAAAAACATTCAGATACTCCTTCCCTGAGACAAAACGTCTTTGTCCCTGTGCGTGAAACATATTACAGTTCAAATTCCTGCAGAGCCATTTGAAAAAGCAAAGTGCATGAGTCTGACAGCGTGGGCCTGCCTGCAACTCTGAATGTGATCATTAATCATGCTGGATATTAATAACAGCATCTCTTCTTGGTTGGAACATTGGATTTTTTTATAAATAAACACTGTGAGTGGTTATAAATATTGATCGCTGCCAGTAATAGTAAGGCGTTTTAGATATAGTCTTGCAACAAGGCAATCAATCCTGCCGAGGCCCAGCCTGAAAAGAAAAAAAAGACATTTTGGGTCCTGAACTAGCTGGAAAACATGGCTTGTATTCAGATGTCTGAGAGAGGGCTGTAGCTTCAGGGAGGAGGAAAAATCTGTCCTTGGGGGTCTGCATTTCTAGGGATGCTGAACAAAGTTCCGTCTCTCTCCCAGTCACAGAAGAACAGAAGTAGTAGGCATTTCCTCTTTTAGACAACAACTTATGAGTGGATGTTAAAGCACGAGACTGGTGGTGACTCGGTTTTATTTTTTCCCACACTAATGAGGTCTTATTAAGCAACGCCTGCCTCACGCCTCAGTTTCCACATCTGGAAAATGAAGGAAACGCTTCCCTCTGCATCAGAGCCGATGTGTAGATGATCAGAAACCTTCATTGCTTAGGAGTGCTCAAAATTAGCTGGATTTCTCTGCTCTTCCAAGCGGGGAATACAGAAATTATGCTACAGTGAACTGAATAGCAGCCAAGAAAGTTTTAGTTTTGATTGGGAAGCTTGGGAAATGCTGATGGCCACCCGTGGGGTCAGTATGCCTGAGCTGTGTGTGTTGGGACCTCTGCAAGCCGGATGAGCGTGGGTTTCCTTTCATCCTGGTTCTGGTGATACCGCGTCATTGTGGGCAGGCTGTAACCAAACCCACGCTCTCATGTCCCCTGACCAGCACTAGCCAATTTGAATGGCCCCTCAGAAAGGGGAAGCAGGAGCTGCACACCAGCTCCTTTGTAGCTTGCTGTAGCTGGTGCTGCTTTTCCTCACTGATAAGCTCTTCCCCAAGTGCATCTTATCTTACTGCCTGTGTTGGGGCAGAGAAAAGGGCATAGGATGAGAAACAGGAGGTGTATTTTCAAGTTTGGAGAGGGATGTCCGCTCAGTGCGGTGGGCTGGTAGGCCACCTGCAAACAAAAGGTAACTGGAAGCTAGGTCTTGCCCATGCCCACTGGTTTTGCAGGAAGATGGGAGACAGTGCTGCAAATTGTTTGCATTATTTTCCTAATGCTGCATGTCCCTCCCAGATGCAGAAACTGCCCCTAGGCCTCTACCTCGAAAACACCCAGCAGGCAGCAAAGACCCTGGAAGCCTGTTTTTCGGAGTCCTGGGTGGTTTTAACCAGTCCTTGACATTATTCGCAATGGCAAAGAACAACTTTCTGTCCTGTCTTTCTCTCTGGTACAACTGGCCGGGGCCGGGGCAGGGCTGGTGCCGGCGGTGCGAAGGCGGCCTGCGATGGGTGCAGCGCAGTGTTCCCAGCCCCCACCGAGGACAGAGGGTGCCTGGCCGAGCAGACGTCTGTTTGTCTGCTGCACTCTGCGCCAACGGTTGCTTCTGTAAATACGTCTCACGTGAGCAATCAGCCCCAACGATAAAGAGGTCCCATCTCTGCCGAGCGGTTTGAGGACGCTGCTCCTCACCTCGCTAGCATTTTTCTCCTCTTTCGTCTTGTATGATCAAACCCTAAAACCAACCCAGGGAAAGCACTGATCTGTTATTATTCATGCATACGTGCAATGCCAGGTAGAGGCCTCAGCTGGACAGCAGGGCTGCCTGTGCCAGGCTCTGCTCATGGCAAAAAAACACAAAGAGATTCTTCAACACCAAAGCCCTGAAGTCCCACATCTGGAGGGGAGATGTCAAATGTGACAAGCACATCGCAAGCAGCGTGCCTTGACGCACAAGGCTCTTCTCCATATAGCGCGCTCTGTGCTAAAAAAAAAGAGGGGTGGGGAGGCAGGGTGATGTGGAGGGGACGCCGTCACCCCTGAGCGTCAGGCAGCCGGCAGCCTGCTCTCTAGGACTGGCTGAGGAGGGCAGATCCCGCGTCCCAGATCACCGTCGCACAGGGAAAGGGCGCTTTCGCTAACACTGCTGCTCCCTGTCATTTCTGGCCCTGCTGCTTGAACTCAGTTCATCTTCCTTAAGTCTTTCCAGCAATGAACGCACCTTTTTTTATTCTGGAAAGTGGGGAGTGGGAATCGAGGCGGAAGTGCTCCTGTGCTGCTGTCACTTGCTCCTACACTGGTGTCCCTGGGGTCCAGCTGCAAAAAGATAGCCAGTCTGGCAAGTCTTGTGCGAGAGCCAGAAACAACGGTGACACAGCTGCTTGCTATGGCATTTTGGACCAGCAGAAACCCCACATTTGCTGTACTGTGCCAACACCTGTGCTAGAAAAATCTCTTTGTCTTGCCCTATCTGGAACAGTAAAGCTCTATTCCTTGCCTGCGAGGTGGGGCAAGACGCCAGTGTCGTCCGTGGTGCCAGCCCGCTGTCCCCGGGGCTCTACATCCCCAGAAGACTCAATGGCACCATCTGATGGACGTAGGAAAAGCAAGCAAGTAAAAACTGTTCGCTCCTGGAGACCGAGCTGGGGGGAAGAGTCATGGGAAAGCTATTCCCAACCAATAACGCGGTTTCCGACTAGGCGCAGGTGGGGTGGTGGTCCTGCTGGAGAGAAGAGGCGGCTCTGGGAGGGAGTCAGGAATGTGGAGAGGTGGGCTGGTTTGATCTGCGTGGTGGGAACCTGCTCCCCTTCCTCACTTGGCTCCTGGAGCATCTCTGGAGCACGTACGTGGGAAAGGCAGGCGAGCAGCAGCCAACTCGCAGGGTGCGACTGGGAGAAATGTAGTGTGCTGCCCAGGCTCCCCAGAACCAGCTCAGGGCAGAGTGCACAGTGCCAGAACTGGTGTGGTGGCAGAAACAAAAAAACACTGCCAAAACCACCTGGAGAAGAGGAGAAGAGAACGCTGAGCTCCTGCTGGGGCTGCTGAAGAAGGTTTGGGGTGCATGGGTGGCCATGTGAGGCTCCGTTGATGCAGGTGATTCAGACCAATGGGGTTTCTTTTGGTAAGTGGCATTTCATTGATTTTTTTCTACGTATAAGAAGTGTTGATTCCTCTAGCAAACACTGTAAACGAAGGTCAGGTTTATTCCATGTCTACTTTGCAGCATTAGCAGTGGGAGGTGACCTGTCCTCTTTCTCCTCTGGCTCTGATGACTGCAAGAGCAGTAAGTGCAAGGAGTCAGCTAAATTCTGGCTCCTGTGCACCGTGATGTGCTACTACATGAAATCCAGGAGGGTAGGGTGAGGGCCAGAAAGCTTTGCCCAGGGTAATTTCCTCAGATTGTGGGGATCAAACGGTGCCACGACTGAATCATCACCTACAAAAATGCCACTGGTTGTTACCGTAGGACCATCTTTCGTGTACATGAAACCGGCTGAAATAACTCCTTGGAGTTTGTGTTCATGGGGATATGGAAGTGCACCCGTTGATCCTTTCATGAGATCGGGCCTCTGCTCCAAGGTGTGGGTCCCATCTGCAAAACGGGGCTGCACGACCAGCTTTTAAAGGAAGAGATGAAACTCCCTGTGCTGGGCACGCCAATGGCTCTGGCTGAGCGTGGAGGTTTCCTCAGGGCATCCACAGGCTCCAAGGCTCTGTTGTCCACAAACCCTCCCAAAAATAAGAGACTTCTCCCTGCTAGCCCTAAGCGGCCTCCATGGTGAAACACAGCCACCACCAAATCCCCTTCTCCAGACGAGCTTCGTGAAGGCGGCTGTAGCAAAACCTGAGTTTTCCTCCCTCTTCTGATGGTTGCTCCTTCCCAGGGGCTACCAGCCTCAGAGCTTGCCTGGTCAGGGCACCCGGTGGCTGTTTGTCCACCTGTTTCTTAATCTGGCTGTTGTTCAAAGGCAAGCCTGCTTCCTGAGTGGAGCTGATCGATAGATGCAAGGGAGGCCTTGATCCCGGTCTGCTTCTGGAAGCCAACACTAGCACTAACGTTTGCGATGGCTCGTTAGTCATTTATGAACTGCACCCAGGCACCTGAAAGTCTTCCTGGGGATGCGGGGGGAGTGAAGGAACCCATTTTATAAGGGGCTAGGCAGCAAGTTGTTTGCTTTGTACCTAGGAAAGGAGGCCAGAGCAGATGACGAGGTTTCTGGTTGTAGCTCCACCAGGCTTTTTTGACTCCTCAGCTGCCCAGCATAGTTGCTCACCCTGCCAACTGGTTACTTGGGCAAGGTGGCCCTGAACAGATGGGAGGAGTGGCCTGAGGGGTGCAGGAATGTGCTTCTAGGGGTAGCAGGAATATGCTTCTAGGGGTAGCAGGATACTGCTGAGTTGATCATTACCATAACTGGGTGCTCCCTGGCAGACTAACAGGCTTATCTGCTTGTGCCGCAAGGATGAGTTTGCACGGAAACATAGTCTTCTGTTTACTGGTTGCCACAAGTCATGCTGACAGCTCTGCAAACGCGGAAGAAGGAGAAGAGCACACTGCTGTGGGCACCGCCCCTTCAGAAAGTCCATGCCATGGATGAGCTGAGACCACGTAGGGCTGGTTCCCATGCAGGACACCAGGCTTTCCCTCCCTTAACCTACAACCTTAACCTGGGGGAAAAGTCCTCCCCTTCCTCTGCTGAAGAAGATGGAAGAGGATGAACACAGCACGCAGTCAGCCACAGCAAACAGGCAGCGCTGGCTAGGCCAAACCCTCACCCCGCACACTGCAGTCCCAGTTGTTTTATTGTTAACTCCCAGCTCCAAGGTCCCTCAGACAAGCATTCCTGGAGGCTGTGGAGGAGAGACAAGGAGAGGAGAGTCAAAGAGGTTTCCTGAAACCAAAGCTCCAAGGGGGACGCATAAGAGGCGTGGATCGATAGCTGCGCTTCCGAGAGCTTCCAGACTCCCTGGATCAGCGATTATTAATAGAGGGGTGAGCTCATTGCTAATAGCTTCGGTGGCTGCGAGAGCCAAGGGCAGCCAGTCCGTGTCGGAGAAAGGTTTGATATCGTCTCTGCGGCTCTGTCAGCAGCACTGCCTGGTGCAGAAGGCAGCAGAAGGATCCTTTTTCATTCATTCCCTGTGCATGGACCATTTTTTTAGTGAGGAGAGGGATGAAGGCTTGGTCTTTGGCTGGGTAATATCAAATACGCAGTGGAGCTGGCAAAACCTCAGAGGCTATCTGAGCTAGATGGCTCCTTGCAGTGATCCAGGTTGTCTTGCTGGCTGCACCTCATTTAATCCACTCTGACATAAAAATACCCCAAAGAAGGAGGCTTCCCCTGCCCAAGGATCTCTGTACGCCTGCTGCTGCCCTGCTGGGCACCTGATGGACTGGCTTTGGAGGGGTGCAAGAGGCATGCTGGTGGGACTGGGGTGAAGTCAATTACCATGAGGAGTCCACAGGTGCCTAAGCCTCAGCTGTTCCTGTTCACTGCCTGCTCCTGCTTTCCCTGGCAGGGTTTGCCTCCCCTGCACCAGCCTTCCACCCCGTGCTGCAGCATGGAGGGCTGGGGAAGCATGGCGAACAGATTTGCAGAGGAATACTGAATTTTACTTTTTTTTCCTCCGGTTCCTACAACTGAGCAAACTCTTCAGAGCTGAAAGCACTTCAGGAACCCTGCATGACCCCTCTCCAAGGGGGGAGAGAGGCAGGCAGAAAGTTCACTGTCCTCTGAATGCATCCCACTATGCTGGCCCAGTGACATTATGGCCTCAGCTATGGCCCCCATGGGCACCGCTTAGTCAGTGCCTTCATCCTGAAGAAAATCGCTTTTTTCACTTCTCTGACTTGTCCGTACCCCCTGTGCCCCCCTCTCAGCACAGCGCCCGGGGCTGAACCCATGGCTCTTTGGGCTCACCCTGCAGCAGGGATAAGGGGCACAAAGCCCTGGGTACCTGGGCATTTTCTCAGGGGCTGCAGGACCAAAACATCCTGGTCATCTACAACAGTCAGTCCCAGAGGTTTGTAGTGAGAGGCGGGTGTGCTAGGTCATTGCGGGGTGCATCTCCTGCATGTCCTGGCCCTTGTCGCTAGTAGATGGCCTGCGCAGCAATTAACGGGGAAGCAGGGCAAGGAGAGGCAGCCCTGGCAGCACTTTGACTTTATGATGTACTTTTGCTTGGCATCAGCAAGGTCTGAGGAGCGTCTCTGCTGGGGGAAGGTTAATGCTCTCTGCCTGGAGACGAGGCCGTCTGGCTCTCTCGCTGGGCACCACCAAATCTGCTGAGCAGCGGCTGTGCAGAGGCTCCCTTGGCCCAAATGCAGACGCTTCGTCACTGCACTGTGCCCGGGGGATGCCGGGGCAAAGCTGAAGCCAAGCCTTGAAGTCAGGCTGAAGGAAGCAGCATTCCTGCACACCACCGAACGATGGGCTGAGCCGGAGAGGATTGTTGCTGAGCTTCCCTCAGCTCCTGGTGTTGGGGAGCGCGTATGTGGGTCACAGATGGGACACACAGTCTGGAAGGCAGTGGGAACCTGTCACTGACTTCTCTTGCTGGTGAAGAGGACAAGCTGGGATGTCAGTAAGGGAGGTTTGGGGTGCAGAGCAGGATCTCCTAGAAGTGGCGAGGACTGTAGCATCTTGTACAGCCACCTGTCAGCAGCCCAACATTTCGTGCCTTGAGTTTGCCAATGTCCCAACCCAAACCTGGTCCCCAGTGGCTTTAGAGATGTGAAAGACTTGGATCACGTGGTTCAGGTGAATGAAGCAGGACAGATGTGTCTCTTAGGAGCACATGGGAGCTCTTCCCTTCCCAGGTACAGCGTGCAGCCGGTGTACTGGAGATAAGATGGGAGCTGACACTAGTGCTGACGTGTCCCTCCCAGCCAGGATGCAGGAGGGCAGGTTGATCGCAGAAACACTGAGCCAGCATGGCCATGCTCTTATGCAGTAATTTGCACCTGTAAAGTGCAGGAGATTTCAAAGCTGAACCACAGAAGTAGGCACCTGCCCTTCCTCATGTCACACAGCCTGGTGGGGCCAGAGGTGGGCTAGGATCTCCTGTCCTACCGTGGGCTATCACCTTGCAGATAGCTTCACCCTCCTACATCTGTCTAACAAGGTGTGTGAGCGGCCGTTGGCTTTCATCCCTCCTTTCATCTCCTTCTCCCCCTCCTCCACTTCGCACCAAATGCCTGCAGCGGTACTTCAGCACACTTGCAAAATGGGGTTCGTCCAGCACTGAACATCACCCCGAGTGCCCCTGAAGGACATGAAATGAGGGTAGACATCCGCTCCCATCGCCTGCTGTTGCACAGTCAAAATTTTGGCCGTTGAAAGAGGTCCCGAGCCGTCGGGAGCTGCCACTAGAGGTTGCTCGCATGCCTCGCTGCCAGGGCTGCGGCTTTTGCTCAAGACACAGCCCAAGGACTTCCCTCCAGCCCTGCTCAGAGCCCGGCTTTGAGGCAGGTGCCAGGCAGAGGTGTCCCACAAAGCTCTGGTTTGGGCCACCGATGCCCTGTTGTCTCCTTGGGCACCGCCTGGCTTTGCTGTGCCCACAGTTCCCGGGGTTGCCACCAGCCGCTTGGCAGCCTTTGGTGGTGTGATGGATGCTGTGGGGTGGCAAGTGGGGTCTACAAAATGGGAGCAAGCCTGCCAGGTTGGTCCTGCTGTCCTATGGCATCATACCCAGCCGGACGGCCCCACGGGTTGATATTGAGGGGAGATCACGGGGACAGAGGGAGCACACAAATATGGGTTTACCAGGGCGTGTAGGGACTTCATTTCCAGCCCACAGGCAGATGTCTAGGCTCCTGCTTCCCTATGTCCTGCATCCCTGGCTGCCGTCGGCCTTGGCTGAGCTTGGTGCTGTGGAGCTGGGTGCACCATCTCCTCCAAGGCGTGAGCCCCCAGCTCTCCTGTGCATGGCTTTTTGGAGAGGCACTGGGGCTCTGCTCATCCCTAATGGATGGAAAGACTCCCCCCTGATTAGCGGAGCAAGATCAAGCCCTTAGCATCTGTTATGTAGAGAGACCCAGGGCAGGGTGGTGAGGAGAAGCGCCCCAGCCACAGCCCGAATCCAGACCAGCTGCCTGCTTCCGTGCAGGATGGATATATTTGCACCCAACAAATGTCTCCGCAAGACACAGACCAGACCTGGCTTGGTGTACCCCAGGTGTGCCCCAGCACGGGGGCTGTGTCTGCTTTCAGGTAGCCCTCTTGGTGCTGCTGAGGCTTTGTGAAGCATCTCGGGCTGGTAATGGGCCCCTTGATGACAGGAGGGTGGAAGAGGGATGCCGTGAAGCGGCAGGGTTGGAAGAGATGGAAGAAGACCCTGAAGAACAGCAAGAGATGGGGACTACGGGGATGAAGCAGCAACAGGAGAAGAAAATGCCATCCCAATGCACCTCATCCAGCTCTGCTGCCAGCGCCGCGCTTGCCACATCCCGAGCGACTGTCCCCGCAGTGGCAGGGCAGGCAGAGGAGCCGTGTCCTCCCCTGGCAGTGGCAGCGCTGGCATGACAGCACCTTGCAGACACAGATGCGTGCCCATCAGGGTACAGCAGTGTTCCCAGCACAGCACGACTGGCTGTGACTCAGAGAGTGCCTCGGGGGAGCAAGCCAGATGGGGAAGATGGTGCCTTTTTGTTGTAGGAAAATGGAGCCACTTTTTAGCACGGAGGACTGTTTTAATTCGCCAAGGTGTTTTACAGACACCGCACCACCCACTGGGCAATAAGACACTCTGCAGAGAGGAAGGAGGGGTGCAAGTAGTGTGGGCTGTGTGTGGGATGGGAGCCGCTGGGTCATGCCGTGGGCATCTGAGGGGCCAGCTGTATTTGGGCACAGCCAGATCCACACTGACATTCAGCATGGATGGTTTCTGGAGGAGAGGATGTTTGTCAGCACGCTTACCCTGATGCCATGAAATGCAATTTTGGGAGGCTTTTGCTCTTGCCCTGCTCCTGCCCACACAGCTGCCTCCTGGCAGGGCAACGAGCAGGAGCAACACTGAGGGGCTGCCAGCGTGATCGATGGGGGTTGCAGCATTTTGGGTCGGGGCACACATATTTAGTGGTAAATCCACAGCAGGATAATTACCTCTCTTTGTGGATGGCGGCTTTATTAAAAAGAAATAAATAAAGCATCTTTAAAGGAGAGGCTAGCGAGAGACACAAACCCCATCCTTGGGGCAATGCAGACGGATGAGTAATGGGGCCCTTTGAGTAAGTGCCTGCCCGGCCAGCTCTGAGTCATTGAGCAAACAGCACCAGCCTGGAGCCAGCAGCAGGGCTATTCTTAGCCGCTCGCCTGTCAGGAGATGCTGCTGAGGGAGAGGAGGCAGGTTAAGGAGTGTCAGCGGGGGAAAACATTTGCTTTCCAACTAAAAAGCCCCTGGCGCCAGCGTGAGGCTTGGTCGCAGTAACCCAGACTGGAGATGGCAAGTGTGAGGATGAGGACGGTGGCTGCTGCTGCACCGGGGAGCTTGGGCTGAATTTCTCAGGGAGCTGGAGGGAGGGGAAAGGCACCTGGGTGCTTCTTGGCCATGCGCATCGACAGGAGAGACCTAGAGGTTCCCCAGTCCTGGGGACAGCGGGCAGCACAGACCAAACACTGCCCTCCTCTGCCCCCTGAAGCATCCCCTCCTTCCCACCCACCCCACAGGGTCCCACTTTGAGATTCCCAAGAGTGACCTCCTCCAAGGCAGCCTGACGTCCCTGCCATGGCTGTCATTGCATCAGTGGGGAAGGGAGGTGGCAGAGTGGGGCCACAAAGGCCTGGGCTCAGTTGCACTTGGGCTCCTTCTAAATAAAGCGTCTCCAGTCATCCTGGCTCGAGCTGCTGGCTCAGCCCAGAAGCCTGGAAAACTAAATGACATCATCTGGGTACCGCTGATAGACGGTATTTCCACTCAGACACTGAGCGTACAGGCTTCAGCTGAAGAGTGTGGCCAGGGAGCGTTACTGGTGTTAGGGAACCCCCTAATACTGCCCTTTCTCTCTACAAAAGACCCAGGCCAGCAGTTGACCCTTATTTTGGTCTCTGTTCTCACCCATGGCATCCCAGCCTCTCTTTGCCCCAAGAGGGACTCCGCACCCCAGGAGGGACACCAGCGGCAGCTCAGCTCTCTAAGCCACTCTTACTCCAACACCGCACAGCTGGGACAAGCCCAAGGACTGGGCCGTTGTCTCCTTTCCCCAGTGCTGCCAGCGCTGTGCTGCCACAGTGACAGGGACTGCTCGCCCAGTGGCTGGGGGCTGGTGGGGCCAACCACACGTGGCAGCAGGTCCGGGGCTGTGATTCCAGAAGGAGGGTCATGGGTGGGAATTTTGGGACTCACTGCATTAGTACTCCAAACCAATATGCTCACGAGCCTGGTCTGCATCTGCTACCACTGAGAGCAGGGTATCTCACCACCTTGTGAAGTGACATTGTGGAGAGGCAGGTAAGCACTGATACAAAGCATCCACATCCCTCTAGCACCCCACAGGTGAGGACCTGCAAGGGGACGAGAATTACCGTATCAACTGGAGAATTATAGCCTGGTGGCGCAGGAGCAGGACTGGGGCCCAGGATTTCCCCCGTGCACTAGTTTTGCTCCAACTCTGCCTTCCTGGGTGGCCTTTGGCAAATAACCTGTCGTCTTTGCTCCAGGTTTCCTATTTGTACAAGCTGAGGCGAGTGGGATTCTCCTGTGATTTCCAGAGCTCTCTGGATTTGGTAGAACTGATCTCCATCTGCAGAGGTACATGGGAAAGGAAAAATCAAGCCCAATAACAATAATTACCTTTCTCCTTCCCATGGGTGTTTTAAGGATTGGCTCATGTTTAGCAAAACTCCCTGTAAGTGCTAAGCGTTATTAATGTCTTGGATTGCTCCAGAGGCGAATGTGGGTTTCCAGGGAGTGACGGGGTTTTTCCCTTCGCTGCCATGAAGCTGCAACCAAGTTGTCCCAGCCCAAGGTAAGTAGCATCCTACTTCTGTTAGGCTGAGGGTGTAGGGCAGTGTCCTCAGCGCAAGAACAGTCCTCACCTTGCCTTCCATCAGTGTTGGAGACATGAAGCCCATCAACCAACAGGGCTCTGGCGGAACATGCATCCCATGGAGGGTCTCAGGGCACGGTGTCCGGATAAGGACTCATGTCACCAACGTGCCAGATGGTGTCTCTCAGACACACAATAAAGTGGGGTCAAGCTGGAGGGTCCCACCAGGAGCAGCAGGGGCCACAGCTGCAGCTTTGCCTGAGGTCCACACAGCAGCTGGGGCCAGAGGCCAGGTCACAGCAGCGGTGCGGCTCGGGGTACAGGTTTGAGTGTCCTGACTTGAGCAGAGGTGCATGGGTGGGGGCCAATTTGTGCCCTCAGGTGCCCTCAGGGTCCTGACACACAACAGCTCTGTGCACCAGGGGTATTTACATTCCTGCAAAGCATGGAAAAGCAGTGCACATCACCTAATGCTGGAAAGCTTGCGGGAGATGATAAATTCTCTTTTCCAGGCTCCAGTGCTGGAAAAAAGGTCCTGAGTCCTCCCAGGAGAGGAAACTGGCTTGTGGCTGGCTCAGCCCCTGCCCAACCTGCTCCAGCAAAGGTCCCTCCTGGGGACCCCCCAGCTCTCTGGGCAGGGGTACAGGAGGCTGAAGCTCCTCCAGCTGCCGGAATCTGCCCCCCTGAGTTTCCAGCCCTGTGGAGACAGGGCTGACTTTTTGTGACCCTTTCTCCCCTGCTGACTCAGCCATGCCCCCGTGGTGGGTGGCCACAGCCTGGGGTGGGATGGCGCAAAGGTAGAGGCACTATGGACTGGCAAGCTTTCAAAGACGCCACAAGCTAAATAAATAGCCAGCAGCCTATTTCAGTGGCTGCTATATTTAGCTCAAGGAATATTTATTTATAGGCTTGGCAGTCATTCTGAGTCAATAAAAGCCCAAGAGCTGGAAAAAGGACGTTCCTGGGTTTCTCGTTGCTGTAATGGTTTCAATACCATTCAAACCATGAGGAGCGAGAGGAAAGGCAGCCTCGGCTCTGGGGCAGGGGGAGGAAGCTGTGCTGGGTGAGCACCCATGGGTGCCTCTGCCAGGGGACAGAGCCTCTGCATACTGGTAGCCCTAGCTAAGAGCTAAGACATCCCACAGTGTCACCTGGGTCCCCTCCTGCATGGCCGTCGCTGCCGGTCCCCTGGCCCAGAAGGAATTCTTCTCTAAAACACGAGGGGATTTAGCTGTGCCGGTGAAAGCAGCGACGCAAGACGTCAGCCCTGGCGACTCCATTGCAACATCGTCCGCAGGGTAGCGGGTTTGGAAAAACAAAGCCAGGAGCAGGTAAATGGGGAGGGAGATGGGAGCAACGCTAACGTGTCTGTGTTAAACAGTTTTCCCTTTCCATGTCACGCACGGTAATGAGTGGATGAGCGAGGAGGGCATGCAAACAGGCCCTTTGAGGCTGCTAGTGGGGTCAGCTGAACAGGAGGCCGAAGCTTCACGCTGGGCAGTGTAATTTCTACCGCAGCAGCAGACGATGGCAGCAGTTTTGAGAGGCTTTACAAAAGACTCGGCAATTGCAGCTGGATGAGGTGAGTGGATTTATAGAAGACCAGGGGATTTAGCCCAGCCTGTGGAAAACCGCCGTGGGGATAGATGTCCCTTCCGTGTTTAAGTCAATAAGTGCTGCGGCTTTCTGGAGCCAGAACTGCAGGGAGCCTAGCCTGCTTGCGCCTTCTCCTCCCTCCAAAGCAAACCTGCTGTAAGGGGGGAGCAGGCAAACGCTTCCACCAGCCTCTGCTTGAGCACAGCCCAGCCGAAATGGGGCTGCTGGTGGGCACCTGCCGGCTGCCCCCCGAGCACAGCACAGCGGCTGCCGTGGGGAAGAGGCGACGGCCCAGTCGCCCATGGGTGTCCAGGGGTGTTTACGGGGTTTAGCCATAGTGCGCAGCAAGCGTGCGGCTACACACTGCCGCCGTGCCAGGAGGAAGGTGGGACCAAAGCGTAGCTGGGAGGCAAAAAAAATTAATCATCATCATCATCATGTATTTCAATGCAAACACTCCATGCCTTTGTGCTTTTTAGCTTGGCAGTCTGTACCATTCCCTACATTTGTATATACCCATCTGAAGCAGGACCTGGCCACTCCTTTCTACTAGAAAGGGGCTGCTCAGGTGCCTGCCTACAGCTTCAGAGCCGTGAATGACACCCTGAATCATCAGAAACCCCTAAAGCAGCTGTTTGCAGTGCATGGGTCCACGAATGCCCTAATTAATTGTTATCCCCCTATTCCCTCAGCCATGAATTTTATTTCTGCTTTGAATTAGTCCAGCCGCATCTTCCAGCCGCTTGACCCTATACATAGACACGAGTCTGGCTGTGCATCCAGGTATGGCTGCATGTCCAGCTCTCCACCAGCTCTGGCCCCCGTCAGTGCAGCTGAAGATCCACTGCCCTCCCGAAACCCCCAAAGAGGACCCTCCAGCCCCACGTGAGAAGGTCTGACCCTCAAAAACCAAGGCTGACACCAGCTGTTAAAACACCTATTTGGGTATTTATTACAACACGTTGTTCCAAAATACAAAAGAAAGGAAAAGAAAGTAGAGGGTAGAAAAGCACTGCTGTTTACAGCCTCTGGTAATAAATAAATAAAGACGAGGCAGGGGCACGGTGTCTTCCCAGGTCTGACGCTGGCGCTGGCCGAAGGGGCAGCAAGGAAGGGAGCATGGTGGGGCTGGTGGCCAGAGCCTCTGTTCCCTGCTCGGGAGTCCCCAGTTACACCAGGGTGGGTGCAGACCCCTCCCCGTGTTGTGCTTGCTGAGGAAGGGCCTGATCCTGCGGGGATGGGGACAGGAGCTGAGGAGGCCCAGGCCCAGTGTCGTCAGGACCTGCTCCCTCCCCGTCCATGGCTGCCCCAAGGCAGGTGAGGTAGGAAGGGTGACGCCAGATCAGGACCCCAACGGGGGTCTGCCAGGGTCCCCCAAGAGAGGGGTGAGACCTGAGCTCTCTGCTCTCTGGTGCAGTCTCAGAGCAACCTCGGAAATGAGTTCAGCACAGCGTAATGAGAGGGAGCCCAACCCACGGTGAAGCACAGTCACGACAGAGAGTGCCCAGGCTGCTTGGAGAAGGGCAGTGCTAAGCCTCGCAAATTAAAATGACCCTTCGTGGGCTTGGGGCAGCACAGAGAGTGTTTCGTACTGCAGTGCAGACAGGGTTCCTCTTCCATTCCCCTAACGTCTCCTCCTTCACCTTACAGCCATCTGGAAACCTCCAGGTTGTACAAGGAGCCCAGGCAATGGGTGTGAAAAAGCAGCACTGGGCTCTGCCTGCTTACGACACTCCGATTTCTCAGTGTTGGGTAAAGGCTGTATCCAGTCCCATGTTGGGAGCCATTCCCAGCCCCTTTCTGAATCAATCCCTCCAGGTACTGGGGGCCGCTCACATCTCTCCTTGCTGCTCCGCCACTGGCCTTGCTCTAACACCGGCCATGTGTCCTCCCCAGGCTGTGCTGCCCCTGGGCAGGGGTCTCACCGGCACAAGGAGCACACTCAAGCCAAGAAAGCCCAGGGCACCTGGCAAAACGGGGCACCAGCGCACAGGCTCGGCTGAGCAGGGGGAGCTTGGCAAACCAGCTGCAAAGGCCCAGCAAGAGGCCCCCGCAGGTGAAGATGCGGCCAGCAGAAGTATGTGAGAGAACCACAGCCTGGAGCGAGCTGACTCCGTGAGCTCGATGCCTGGCCAAAGATCCTTCAAGCTGTTACAAAAGCTTTAAGCTTTTGTCATTTAATCCTCCTTTCTTGGTGCCAGTGGGTTCCTGCCTCTTGCAAACATGAGCAGGTGCCTGTATGGGGGAGAGGAGCCGCAGGAAGAGAAGGGAAGCATTAAGAGAATGGAGCTGCCCTGGGTTTGGGTGCCTTTATACCCTTAGGAAGCACCACCCTCCAGCTCCTCTGACAAGCGTTTGCCTCCTGGGGCTCGGGACAGCTGGGAGCTGTGCCTAGTGCAGCCCCAGCCGGGCTGTGTGGAGCAGAGAGAAGGTGTGATGGGGCCTTGCATTTATTCACAACAGAGAAACAAAGAGCAACATACAAAGAGTAAGAAGCAAAAGAGTACAGAATCATAACCATAATAATCATAATAATAATAATCATAAATACTCAAATCTATCATTCATAGATTGCAATGACAACACTGATAGCTTATTACCATTAGTATTAAAGATGGGAGGGGGAAGGGGACAGCGGGAGAGGGTTCTAGGGGGCAATGTGTCCTAAGGGGCAGATGTAACAGGGATGGACATCCAAAGAAACAAGCAGACAAAGAGAAGGGCTGGGAAGGCAGCAGGGGCTGGGGATGCTGCTGCTGAGGCCAGGGACGAGCCTGCTCCAACCCAAGCCTCTGGCTCAGTGTTGCCAACCTGGCTGCCCTCCTGCTGGCTTTGCTCAGCTGCCAAAAAGGCGGCTGGGAAGGTGCCAGGGGGCTCAGCCCTGGGGACAGGCAGGGGCTAGAGGGAAGGGCACAATGTCCCTTCTAGCCTGAAGGAAAGCTGTGGTTTGCTCCGTCCGTCCTGTGGTAGAAAGCTCAGCCATTGCCACTGCCACGACCATCAGGCACTCAACGGCTTTGTTGGTTCCTCCCTTGAAAGGAGACATCTTTCCTCTCTGCTCACAATTCTGCCACTGTGGGTCCCTATGAACAAATGTACCCTCATCAGATCAGCATGGAAAGATGATTTTTGGTTCCAGTGAGGCGTTGGGCTGGGTTGTCTGGCTGTGAGAGCCCATAAAAAGACTTGGCTGACAGATGATGAGGAGGGCTACCAGTCAACACATCCGTCCTCACAATAACTCACAACTCTCTGATTCATGGACAAAGTGGTCTACTAGGCAGTGTCTGATTTTGAAAAGTCTTCTAAGTTAATTGCAAGCCACTTGGTGAGCCTGATGGCTTTGGGTCAGCATTGACAAGAGACACTCAGGCAGGGATGCTCCTGCAAGTCATATTTTCTGGATGTAGCCTTAAAATATTGCACACGAGGGCTTCTAGTGCACATGTCCAATGTAAAGGGGAAGGATGAATGCAAAGTACATCAAAATAAGGCTGCAGAGGTAGGTCATGAATATCTTTTGGCAGTTATGATCTACTAATCTTAAAATCTACTTCTCTTTGCTCTGGTTTCAGAGGAGAGACAAGTCCATAGGGCCTAAAGCCTCAAACATGGCTGAGGAGCACCCAGGGGATGGCAGAGTGGAGATGACAAAAAGCAAACCACGTATCTGTCTCCTTGCAGACATTCAGAGCCTCACTTACAACATGTGCCCTCTCTACCCTGACTTACTCGAGCTGCTTTTTTGCGCTCGTAATGCACCATGTCAGCTAATGGGATGAGTTACATGAGAGCTCGTGAGCATCTTGCCTCATCTCCCCACCTGGCTGTGCTGACACCCGTTGTCCTTTTTTGTTAAACCCCTTGGGAAGTCATCTAGCCCCCCTCTATTGTCCAGAGCTACACCCAACCAGCTCCTGCCAGCAACTTGCCTGACCCCAGCTCAGTTGATCCATGCTGGCACCAACCCTGGAGGACTACAGAATGGGCAGGAACTGAGAAATATGGAGCACAGATCTGCAGGAGATGACCCCTGGCACATCTGGGAAGAGATGCCACCACCAAGGGCAGCAGGAGGGAAAGGGGGACCAGCAGTGCTGCTTGGGCAGGAGGCAGGCGACACTAACCCTGGGCTCAGCGGGCTTATCGGAGGGAGGACGAAATCTTTTTTCCCTCCCTCCCTGGACTTGACATTGATGCTCACTTAGGAGACTCTGCTGCGAGTGCAGCTGTTGAATAGCTGCCTGGCTCATGGGATGGACCCAAATGCTTACTGGAATCTAAAAAGGGAGCTTAGAAAATAGTGTCCTTTCATGGCCAGAAGGGAGAAATGTTCAGGCTGGCAACACTGAGCTGGCTTGAGGTGGTTGGTGGAGGCAATGATGGGTGGCAGTGGGCTTTCGAGGGATGACTACAAAATCTCTCGTCCTCATCAAAAGTGACGTGGGGAGAGAGGCAGGTGGTCCCTGGCTCTCCAGCCACCCCGTCCCTCTCTGACACACCTCAGGAACCAGACAGGAGCAGACGGGGGTCCCCAGCATCTCACCAAATGGCCCCATGGAAAACCAGAAAAACTAAAGCCAGCCTGAAGCAAGGAGCCTCTGGGGAGACTCGCCTCAACTGTGGACACAGAGGTGGTTGGGGAAGCAGCCAACTGAAGCGAGCAGCCCCTCCTCGCACGACTGCAGCTCCTCACGCCTCTGCTTTGTGTTCAGTTTTAAACCTGAGATCATTCGGTTTTGTCACGTGCAGTTTGATTTAAAGACAGAAGTGAACGATGAGAGGAGGAACAAGGGAAAGGGAGAGAAACCATGTGGACCCAGAAAAAGAAAAAACCAACACTCCAAGGATGACACAGGACACAGACATGCACGAACAGAGACCCCTGAGGTATTAGCTTTGCAAACTAGCGCAAGACGAGGGAGAAAGCAAAGACAGCCACAGGGAAAGATGTGCTTTGCAGCAGAGGCAGTTCAGTGCCTACAGCTCCAGAAAGCAGCTTCTCAGCAAGCCTGACGTCGGAGTTTAGGGGCAAGAGCTTGGATCCCCACTGGGACAGGGGGAAGCAGCCAAATGCCTCTGCAAGTAAGCTGGTTGTGCCCCGCCGTGTGCTCGCAGAGCTTTGTGTCTGGCTGGCTTATCGCCCGCTGGAAGGAGGGGAGCCAGTACAGAGGGGAACAGGGCCGGGGGAGTCCCGGCACCTGCAAACACGCTCCCCATGAGTTTCTCAGATGTGAAGCAAAGGATGGGGGAAGCCTGAACAACCACCACCCCGAATGGGAAAATGGTCCCCATATCTCCCAAGCAAGGTGGCTGAGGTGAGGGCGAGCCGAGGGGCTGGGGCGGGCAGGCAAGACACCCCCTGACAAGAAATTCCAACTACCACCAGTCTCCCCTCCCTGCCTCCACTACGGCAGCCAGTGATGCCTTTCCCTTCCCCGTGCAGCTGGAGGTGACACCCAGAACCCTTTCCCTCCGCTTTGGGTGACTCCCTCCTCACCTTCTCCAGCGAGAGTGATCCCAGGGGAGGAGAGCGGGGCATGGCTGGGATGGGGCGACGGATAGGATGGGGACAAGGGCTGGGATGGGATGATGGCTGGGATGGGGGTGAGGAGAAGCAAACAGAGACCAAGGGGTGAAGAAGCGGCAGCAGCTTCCAGAAGAGAGTTTTCTGGCTCAGTTTGTGTTGTAAGAAGGTTTTATGTTTGCTTATTCGCTTGTTCATTTCTAGAAAAAGGGCCCAGAAGAGTCTCCTGTCCCCTTGTCACTGTGCCCGGAGGGAAGAGGGGGAAAATTTTTGTCATCGACATGAACTATAGAAGGAGCCACAGGCCTCAGATATTGCTTAGAAACTCGTATTTCAGATTTAAATACCATACACAGTAAAAATAGAGCTGAAAGTACCGCCCCACATTGTCTGCAAATCATTGCCAGAATGAACAGCTTCAATAAATTAAAAACAAAACAAAAAATTGAAATATTATTTACGTCTCAATAAAAATCGCAGTAAAACCATTTACCTTTTCCTTTGTGTGTGTGTTTTCAGGTTTTTTTTTCTTTATATTATATATAATATATATTTATATATGTATAGGGCTGCTCCAGTGCAGCATTTTTAGGATACTTAGCCAGAGAAACACAGGGGAGCATGCTTAGTGCACCGGGGTGCGGGGAAGGGGTGGCCGCGGTCCCCCCCACGGACAAAATTGTGACCCCTGCCTCTTCCCGCCCAAATTTGACACCCAACTTTTGAGCGTGGGTGTCCGATGGCTGGGACCCCCTGCGGATGGGTGGGAAGGACCGGGGCGGGCGCAGGAGGGACACTAAGCATCCACCGTTATGTTTCCTGACTCTGGAAAGACTCATCTGCCTTTGCTTCGGTTTCAGCACGTGCACTCCTGAAAATGCACACGTGGGTATAAATACTCCCCCCCCCTCCAACCCCAACCC
>Ga0065711_1034515_pt1 | contig 23633 bp, 15 predicted proteins | sample Hoacrofraction12_FD_59098 | JGI IMG/M metagenome (GOLD analysis project Ga0065711, IMG submission 59098) | Hoatzin crop microbial communities from Cojedes, Venezuela - Epithelial fraction 12 v2 (version 2) | ecosystem: Host-associated > Birds > Digestive system > Esophagus > Crop | place...
AACTGAGGGTTCAAAATCCATTTTATGTGTTTATTTTTTCACTTTCATATTTTCCCTTGCAGTGCAACAAACAGAGCAGAGAAGTAACATCTTCAGCCCAATAGGAAAAAAACCTCATCCTTCTGAGAACCCACATTGTTAAAATAAAAAGGGAGCAACTTTGAAAAAATTTGATAATACACAAGGATTGCCAGAAAATGTGTGTGCTTTCACATGCTCCTATCTACCCCAAATCTTAGAGGCAGGCAGATATAGGCTGTGTTCTTTCCCTGTTACTGATGACTGTATTAACTTCTTGACGAAGCAGCTGGTACTGCTCCCTCGTGCCTGCCAGCAGCACCCTGGGCTGGCTGCTGCAACAGCTGATGGCCGAGCTCCTCGGGGGCTTCTGAGCAGTACCTGTGGGCGCAGAAATCTTTCTGATTTCCACCTGGATTGACAATAAGCTTTGTCCCTGAAAAACAGCGCTGAGATTCTGATAAATATTTTATTAAAACCCGTAAGAAAAGGAAAGCAGGGCTGATAAGGGCCTGAAGTTATTGGCAGGATGCGTCCACAGAGCGTGCATACAGGGGCAGTGAAACAGTAACGCTTCCCAGCCCTGGCTATTGCACACCCCTAACACACTGCTGGCACAGGCTCCTGCTGCGGCTCAGGCACTTGATCTCCACTCCCATCTCATCCCTGACGGTGAGCCTGGCCACCTCGAGTTCCCAGGCCACCTCCCTGTCCCACAGACACCGGAGCTAGTCGTGGCCGTGCAGGCATTTGGAGATGTGTACACCAGCAGGGACGTTCAGCAGCTTCAGGGCTGACAGGATTTCAAATGCCATTGATTTTAACAGTACAATGTTATTGCATTTTCTGTCTCAAGTCCTGTTGTGTGCTCCTTGTCATCCCCCTTACTCTCATGGTGAACGCCCAAAATACATCACTGACTTCCACCCTGGAGGTATCTGGTTACGGAGAAGGAAAGATTTCAGAATTCCCAAAAGTTGTGATATGTTTATAAAGGGAGGGGGAATACCTTGAAATAACTTTGTACAAAGTTTGCCTAGTTCCTGAACTCTTTCTGTTCCTGAAATGGGTGTTACAGGACCATGATGGTGGAGCAGATTCAGCTTGCACTGAAGGCTGCTCCATGCGAGTACTTCCATTGCCTCACTGGCTTCAGTGGTGCTATTCCCATGTACAAGTGTCTGCCTGGTAGTTTTAGTGAGTGTTGTGACCTTAACCCTGTTACACACAGACTCTCCTATCAGCTGCAACTCCCACGGAGCTGCTCTGGGTTAGTATTGCCATGGCTCCCATCAAATCCTGGTGCTTAGGCTCTGTCTGAGTCAGAGAGCCCTCGCAGCCATCACCAGGGTCATCCCCACAAACCAGTCAGACTACTGAGCATAGGTATTTCTATGTATTTCTTTGTGATGAATCTTTTTATACTTTTGCATCAAATATGTAAAATACTGTCTCTCCTTATACATTTCCTGCTCTGCTGTCAAAATGGGAACAAAACTGTGGTTTACAGGGTGCTGCCTGATTTCTGTGCAGGTTTCCTTTTCTCAGCATCTTCTGCTGGGGACAAAAGACACAGCGTGCAGTACTGACAGTCTGAGTGCTGGCCACTAGCCATGACAGGCAGGTTTCAGATTCAATGAGCAAAATGTTGCCCCATTTAATTGCAAGGTTGCTATGGACAAGACACTTCAGTGTAAATGAGCTCCAGAGAACATCTGTGACAGGTTCCTGGCATATGCTGGGAGCCTCCTCCTGCAAGTGGGAGAATACAAGAAGAAATGCAGCAGCTCGAGTGCAGCTGAACGGGGAGACGAGATGGCTGCAGCTCCATCCCACCTGGCTTCATGCCCACAGCTGGACTGCACAAAAACCAGGGCAGGGGACTTGCTTTTCTGACGCAGATTTTCTGAGGTCACAAAAGAAAAAGGAAACCTCCTCCCAGAACACCAAACCAGGTTTTCACATCCCAGTTAACCCAGTGCTGCCTCCAACCCACCTGGGTACCAGATATTTGGGTAGTGTTTCTCCTGCAAAGCATGTTCCCCACTGCCAGGGCACTTGGGCATGGGGCAGAGAAGAGCAGGGGCATCTCTAGACCAGCTCAGGGACATAGTGGCTTTGGCTTGCCTCTTTGGGGAAGCAGGAGGAGTGGAAGGTTCTCTCCTGTGGCACTTGTAGTTGCATGGAGTCATAAAATGAGCTTGCCTCAGCTGAAATACTGGCGAATTCAAGCTCAAAGGTTGATGGGATGCCTTGTGCTCCTGCCTTTCCAGCTCATGCTGTCCTTGCCCATTTGCTCAGCAGCGGGAGGTGGCATTGCGGGAGGGCACTGGGTCCTGCTCCCCTCTCAGCCCTGGGAGCTGAGACTCCTGGCCTCACTCGGCTTCCAGATCATGGAAGCTGAAGCAACGCTTGTTCACTGACAAATGCTCAGTAGTAGAAAGAGATCCACAAGAAAGAAGAGCAGCATCAAAAGCAGAAGTTAATTTTGAGATGAGCACCTTGAGGTTGGCCAGTGCATGGGGCTGGCTGCTGGGCTGGCTCGGAACTATAAATATTTCTTCTTACTTGAGTATCGGACCACCATCCCTGTGAGAGCTGGGACTCCGTTTCAACTCCCCACCATGCGCATCAGGCTGCTGGGCTGGTCTGGCGGAGCAGAGCCCGGTGCTTTCCCTCATCCCGGGGGAGCTGTGTGCTCCCCGCAGACTCCTGCTTCGTTAGCGCAGCGCGGGTGATGTTTCGGAGGCTCCTGCAGATGAGCTGCTTTCAGATAATATCTAATCAAAAGGAAATACCCTCTTGGCAAGGCGTGGGAGGAGCAGCACGGCACTGTGCTTCACTGGGGACAAGTCACACTGTGATCTTCAGCTGCTGGAGGAGAGTTTGGGATGACTAATATGTAATAAAGCAGCACAACAGGTTTGGCCCCCCCCCCCGGTAAAGCCTTTGATTTCAGTGGCAGCCATTGACAGATGAAACCAAGAAATGCTTCACATGCTCAGATAAAGCCATCTGAATATTCTCATAAATGGAAACTTTAAATAGACTTTTCCTTGCAAAGAGGATGAGAAATTATAGTTATGGAGGAAAGCTTTTGAGGACCTCTGTTAAGTCACTTGTTTTGCATTTGTTTTCCCAGAATTTTTTAAAGTAATATTTATCACAAAATAAATAATTCAGCATCTTTAAAAAATATAAATACGATCTGTGATCATTACTTCCAAGAAACAGTATCAAATATTTAGGTTTTCTGCCTTTCTAAAGGGACTGTTTCTGTCACAGGATTGTGGCCTCCAGTGTGGCTGAGCAATGCAATGCTTTCATCTCCAGTCAAAACAACCATCAAATGCTTCTGCAACACTCCCCGTCATCGGGAAATCTGCTGTTTAAAAGCTCTCTCCACTTTTAGGCTCTGATCTCTCTGCTGTGTTCAGCTGGGGGGGGGGGAATTTTAAAATTGGAAAAGCAATTTTTCATCTCTCGGGGGAGATTTTCTCTTTGGGAACTCAGCATCCTCGGTTGCCTTTGGCACAGCCATAATTCCACAAATACATCAAGGTCTGACTTGGAGCCCGTGGGCCCTGCCGTGTCCCCCTGATTGTATCCAGGGAAGGATGTGCTGTCAGAGGACTCCTCTCCAGGGACCCTGCTTGGGATGCCACATAGCTGGGGGGTTTGCTTGGAGGGACCAGGGCAGTCCTGGCTGGCCCAGGGAGCAAAGCCCACTGGTAAAAGCAAAGGCAGCCACGTTGGTGCAATGGTTTCATTGCTACTCCCTCGTTATTAATGCCATGTAATCAGTTGGCCCACAAGTGATTAATAATGGCTCTAATTGCCTTTCTTCTCCTCCACCCTTCTGCTGGCAGATGCATCTGCACAGATCTGCCTTTGCCAAAACCCCAACGTGTGCTCCAAGGCTGTGAGCGTGTCACTCCGCACGGGTCTCGTCCCCTCGCTGCCCGGGTCTGTGCGGGCACCCAGCGTGCCATTGGGAAGGGAGATGAGCACCCTATTTTCTTTCAGAGCCCCACACTGATGCCAAGGACTGATTTGGTTTATTTGGCAGTGACAGCACAGGTTGATTTATTTTTTTAATTCAATTTGAATTTTTATTCAACCCCAAAAAGCTATTTGCTAGTACGAAGGCTGTGCATACGCAATAGAAACACAGTGAACATCTGCACTTGAGCATTTTTGTTCCCAACAGAAGCTACCAAGTGAAGATGGGCTGGTTCCCCGCATGGCACTCAGCAGCACAAGAGGGCAGAAAGCATGAGCAATGCAGTTGTGGTGTGGGACCGCAGCGAGATGGCCTCCCAGCTTGGCCAGGGATGGAGATGCAGCAGCTCCAGCGCTGCTTGTTTGCACCAGGAAGGACCAAAGCTGCTGCTTTTCTTACTGAATTTAAATCCGGGGAGTCCAGCAGACTTTATGGCGTGGTTTAATCTGCCAGAGCTCACATGCTCATTCTGGCCACCCCAGCAAATCGGGTTAAAAATGGGTATCTCAAAGCTGCTGCCTGACATGTGAACACGGCAGACCACCTCGGGTATTTTGGTGTGGCTTTGTTTGAAGAGTAGCAAAGTGACACGGGAGAAAAAGGCTGGGGAATACTTCTAAACTATGATTAACATGTTCAATCAAAAAAAGAGCTTGTTGACATCACCTCAGTTATACGAGGGGTGATCTTCTGGCTTCAGGATAGGTCTGTGACATCCCGAATGTCAAGAGAACCGAGCTCAGGATACTTGATTTTATACCAGCTCTTCACAGCTCTTCATAGATTAATGGAAAAGAGTTAGAGACATATGGAGTTCTGGATCCAGGAGGTACTTTGTGAAGCTTTTGTGTTCCCGAAGGAGCGATGTGCCATGTTGGTGTGGAGAGCAGGTTGTTCTCCATGTCTGTATCAGCAGTGCATCGCCCAGGTGAACTGCAGCTGAGCCTGCGGTGCCAGGGTGCCCAGACCCTCCCCGGGAGGATCTGCAGTTAGTGATCCATAGGCTACGCAAAATGAGCTGCTTGGATGCAAATACACTCTAAAGAACTTTAGCCATCATCAGCTACCAGAAAGAAAAACAATCAAAAATTCATTGCTACTGTATGGAAGCCAAATGACTGAAAAATCATTGCATGTGTCAGCTGTGAAGTGAGGCATGATGAGGTGCTTCAGCAGTTGATCGTGGAAGAGATGAAACCACTCTATGAAACAGAGGGGAAGGGGGAAGACGGAAGAATCTGCCTACACCCCACTGAGCCCTCTCCAAGAGACGAGCCACTGGTTTTGTTGCACTGAAGGAACCGCTAAAGAAGAAAACCATTGAACTTTACATTGGAAAAAATAGAGATCTCGACTCAATAGGTAGAGTCCTGATAGCAGTGGCTGCAGTCTCCAGCTGTGCTATCGCTCTAACAAAAGATCCTGTTTTTCACTGCAAACATGGATGAAAACATTTCCACTGCGAGCAGACCCACCTCAGCACTTAGGAGCATGCTGCTGCGGCCAGCAGCCCTCCTGCTGCACAGTACTTCAGAAATAATTGTATCAGGACCTCCCCCCCCTGTATTAGCCCTGTAGCCACTTTAAACCTAATTACCCATCCTCAGACCCGAATCTGTCTGAAAGGCTGATCTGAGCACAGCTCTACCATGTCCCCATTCTCGCCCAGCGCAAGTACCACGATCTCTTTCAGTGCCTGACCTTACCCATAGCTAAAAGAAATTGTGTGTGGTTTCACCACATCCAGTGAAGCAGGACACCTGCCCCTGTGTCAGGGACCTCTCCTCTCCGCTGCTCACCGCTCGCCCCAGCACGGGTCAGCAACCAGCCAGATCCGACAGGATTTCATGTGGTTTTTACCAGGTAACCAATGAAACGTTCCCTGCCTTGAGGCCAAGGAGCGAATTCTGCAGAGATCCCACTTGAAACATTCCCACATCAACTGGTCTTTGACAGGTAATTCTTTTAGCTCGTATTTAATTCACTTTGTGTGCTGTGCTGATTTTGTACTGAACTGGCCTCTTGAACGTTACATTGTGGGATTCCAAGTCAAATATTTTACAGAAGCTTAAATCAACACTATTTCCTTTATTAAGCAAAACTGTAATCTCATTACAAAAAAATCCAGTTAGTTTTAGAAGATCTATTCCTCATCAGCCCCTGTTGATGGGCATTAATGATATCATCGCTTCCTATTTTTTAATTTCTGCAGTTGTTTCTCATTGTCTGGGATCCATTATCTCCCCAGGACCAAAGCTCAGCAGGCCTATCAATATCCAAACCATTCAACCTTCCCTTAAGTAGCAGCTTTTCTTCTCCTGCTGTAATTTTGCCCGTGCTCCATGATCTATGCAAAAACAGCATTAGCAGTCCAGAAAAACCAGTAAGTTCTCTTCAAAACACTTCTATGCAAATTATTTAGACTGCTGATCTGAAGATGCTTAGCTGTTGTAGCTTAGTGCTTGCTACCCCCTGAACTTCTGCTGTTATGCAAATTGTTGTATCATCATCATCTGATGGGAATGTATCATTTGCAGTTGTTTTTCTCCCCAGGTTCAGAACAGGAATATTTGTTCATTAAAAAACATTTGCCTTTCTGCATAATTATTGCCATTTCTATAATTTCAATTTGGTAATAGTCCAAAGACATTGTCTGGCTTCTCTTAATCCCTAATATATTTTAAAGACTTTTTCTTAATGCTCTTTTCTCTGTAGCTGTAGTCTGTCTCTTCTATTCTTTTCCTTCCCTTATCTAATTTATCCAGTTTCTAATTTCCAAATTACACTAATTTCAACTTTCCTCTTTTCTGTTTGTTTTCTATTTAGATGCAAACATTGCTCCTTTCATTGTTTCTCTCAGACACGTCCAATTTCTGTAACCATCTTGGGGATCCTCTGCCAGCAGAGGGACTGGGGCTTTCAGAGGCTTCAGCTGCAGTAGCCTAGAAAGGAATTTCAGTATTTTCTCAGTTCTGTTTCACAGTTTGTCCTGGTACATAATTGTTTTGCATTATGAAACCGTTTTTTTCAAAGTACCAAATGGATGTGTGAGTAGCTGAGATTTTTTTTCAGCTTTCCATGAGTTAGGGTCCACTTGTTGATCTTGTTCTTCTGCAGGAATGGCTACTTCTCCATCCTGGAGTTAATTCCTCTCTGTCTGAGACAAGATACTCTCTCGCTGGATGTCATCTGGTTTTGGATTGGGTGATTGAAATAAACTCTAGAGCTTCAGTGGGTGCTGACAGGTATGCCGGGATACCTGCTTTCGGCCAGCCCTCCCTAGACACTTTCTCACATTTTCATCCCCAGCTTCCACGTCCATCAGCAGAGCACCCTGAGCCGCACATGTTTTCTGGTCTGGGAGAAGTGCACTCACGCGAGCAGCAGCTTATTGCTGAAAAGAGGATGCCCCAAAGAGGCAAACAATTTCTCATTACTTGGACAATCAGGCCAGGGCTTTCTGACTTTGGCTTTTCTGCATGAGGTTAATTTGTCAATTGATGATCATTTTCTGCTGGACAGGCAGCATGTTTTCTCAATTATTTCTGTTTCTGCCTTTAGATAACAGACCTAGATCGTCAGAGGTCATCCTATGGACATTTCTAAGGATGTTGAGTCTGGCCCAGCTGCTGCTGTCAGAGCCATGTGATGTTCTCAGTGGTAGGATTCTGAAAGAGGAAGAAAGCTTGACAGGAACCTCTTGAGGTAAGTGATGATTTTTGGTGATCAGGAAGAGTGTTCACCTTCATGGTAGCTCTACCAAAAATCAGCGAGACGAGTAAGGAAACCTGGCAGTCCATCCAGTGCTCAGATGGGTGCCCCAGGGCTGCTGCCTTCCCCAGGCCACCTGGGCTCACAGAGCTGGGGCTGGGTTTGCAAGGGTGGGCATGTGCTGCCCTGAACATTTCGCCTCTGTGACCTCTCCTCTCACATCTCAGTCAGGCTCCGGTGACTTGTACTCCACACACAGTGCCAGTCTTGAGGGAATTCACTTTTTAACCACCTCCCCACATAAAGGCACTGCAGGTTTCTGTGCATTTCTCAGATAAGGAGCTCCCAATGGAAACCTCAGCAGGTCTGGACAGCACGCGAGTTGGTCACACACCCTGCTGGTGAGGTCAGCAGAAGAGGAAGGCTAGCAAGCCGTGAAGACAGCACCGTCCTCTCTGATGGAGATGCCTTTCTTTGCATTTTGCTCAGACTGTTTAAAATAAATTGCATCAATTTTCTTCACACTGCACAGTCTGAATCTGAAAAAATAGCTCTTTGGGGTATGAATAAATGGACAACAACATGTTATATTCCTGAGGAGTTTTGGTCTTCCAGGATATGACTACCTACTTGGATAACTTCTTGTTCCACAGAGGAGACAAATAAGTAGTTCTCCACTAATTTATGTCACTAGGTTGTAATTATTTTCTAGTAATACTCTCGTGCGAGGCTCTGTATAAATACAAAATATAAAAACATCCCCTGTGCTAGGAACTTGCAGTTCCAATGATACAGAAAGCAGTGCCACATGAACGAACATAGGATCACAGTGGGCCTTATCTATCCAGAGTTAGCTATCAGATCAGGCTGATATTAGATAAAATACAATTACAAGTATTAACTCTGATCATTCACGTTAAAGTTATTATAGAAAGTCACTTAAGCAAAAGAAAAAAAAAGACACAGTCTGTGTTAAGTTTACTTTAGTGCTAAATACAAAAAAGCATTCTATTAAAGCAAAGCCTTGCTAACATCTTCCTCCTCTTGTACACCAGCCCGTGTGTTTCCCAAGCACTGATCTTCATGGGAATACCTCTGTTCTCTTTTTACACCAAAACCTTTCACATGGCCAACCACAGCTTGCTCTGCAGCCAGCAGTGTGGCATGTGCCCTCTGCAGTGGTCAAATGCCAGGGGAAGGGATGCGCATGGTACCCAGAGGGCAGGGGGGAAGCTGCATTTCCAAAGCACGTGGCACTGTGTGCATCTGCAGCATCAAAGTCCTTCCCACAAGGCTCTTACAGGAAGGCATCTGTTGGACATTTTTCATTCTCAGGACGACATTGGGATGTAAAATCTTCTTCTCTACAGAGGAGAATTAACTGAACAGCATCTCCAGGAGCCCACTCACAATGATGACCTCTACATACACAGCAAAATTGATTAAATGTACACTTACTTCCCTGAAGCTTCAGCAAGGCCAGCAGGTCAATCACATTAATATCAGATACTCTGTTTTATTGGAGATTTCTTGCAGAAATAAATGTCAGCATGGCTACAGTCCAGAAATCTAAAGATTCACTGAAGTCAAACTTAAATGGATCTTATCTTGCCATTTGACAAAGCTTTTTCCGTTGATATTTCTCCCTAGGCACCTCAAGCTATGGACGAAACATAGGATATGCTCTGTGAGTAGGAGAAATGTTTTGTCAGATAAAGTGTCTTAGCACAACACGGAAGCAAGTGAAATGCAGGCTTTTGGGATGCGACACATCTCCCTTGACATTGGATACATTATTATAAACATCTCTGTCTCCATTAGGGCATGGGCTCCTTTCATATCTAAGGCGACAAATCAAGACTGCTAAGGCAGGAGCTATCAGACACATTTAAGATACTCATCGTAAAAGGAGATTGGCCATAGCCTCTCTCTTGCAGTCTCTGCAAAAGATGGTCTTTGTTTGCAGACAACCAGCAGTTTCAGTGATGGATGTCTCGGGGGGTGCCTGCAGCAGAGCTAAGGGAATGGCCATGGCCTGCCAGCCTTTCCACTCTTTCTCCTTTTGCAGACTCCAGTCCCCTGCTCCCTCCATCGCTTCACTGCCCTGAAACAGCCCCTGTGCCGTGATTGGTGTCACTGCGGTTTTACGATTGTGGCCACGTGGACCGGAGACCTGGAAGCAGCTTAGATGATTGGGGATTTCTTCTGCTTTGCTTTACTGCCCCAAAAGAGCCTACAGGCTCGACTCCCATTCTGCCTGCAAAGCCCAAAACCTCCAGGAGATTTTAAAGGTTACACTGCAGTATGTTAATGACACACCACATACTTGAATGCGTAACTTCAAATATGAAGGTGTAATAGAACAAGGTGGAAAACAAAGGGAAAGAAAAGGTAAGTGCTTCAGTGGTCCTGTCCTCCTGCCATCCTGGCTCCTGCCCAGCAGCACGCAGGCAGTGTGACACTGAGCCTGTGCAGCCCACCAAAAAACTCAGATATCTGCTGAAATCAGTGAAATGACTAAGACACGAAGCTACTAGCGCAGAGGTGTTTGTATGACTGGCAACTGCTCGCTAAATTTCATGTTTTGTTTACTCATATTCATCCTTGTCAGATTAAATTAGGTTTCAAAACACTTTAAAAATGTTGGGCAAATTCAGTATATCATTAGGGAAGATTCATTATCTGTGTAGCATTATTAAACTTCTATCTTATACCCTTTTTAGCACCAGTTTTTTGTAAGTTAATTGCCCAAAGCTTTTCTGCACCAAGAACACTAATGAAACCTCTAACAGGCTGCAATCAAGCAATTTTTTTGTTAATATAGAGAAGTGCTTGGATTTATGTCTAAAGACAAAAAATGAAGAGTAATGCCAGATCTTTGAAGAATATACATTGCATTTGCAGAGGCTGGCTCATTCCTTGACCACTGTGTCCCTTGATTACTCTTACAGATGGGGCGAACGTGGCTGCACGAAGAGAGCGGCTTGCTAAGGCCCCCGCAGTACCTGTAAATCACCGGCAGCAGCAATTGCTTCTCTTTTTCCCTGAGGGTCTCAGAAATGTTTGTGGTCTCAGCTGTTTCCATGACTGGTCGAGGACCCAGTCACCATTTCGAACACCATCCCACGTCCAGTCCCAAGCGGCTGAGCCGGCTGGCAAGGCACGGCCAGATGCATGCCGGGGGATTTGCAGGAAAGAAGAGAACTTGTTAAAAAAAAGGCAAGCAAAAATAGAGAAATAACAAGAAAAATGGCTCAGCGCTGTTCTTTGACCAGAGCAAAGCAGAAATGGCAGAAGCTCTCAGAGTAGAGTACAAGATGACACATGTTTTGGAAAGAAAAGAAACCAACAAAGACTGTAAGTATCAGCAGTCTGGGGACTGTATTGCAGCTCCCTGTCAGGGAAATGGTGGCTCCCTTCTTTGTCGCGGCTGCCCGGAGAGTGTTGGCATCTCCCTACATGGGCTGCACATCCCAGCGGGCACCGAAACCCTGTGTATCACCCCAAAAGGGGGGTGCATGAACACGCGAAACAGTAAATCTCAGTAAACACCGGGAATGGTGATGTTTTGGAGCCTTCCCTCAGAAAACACCCTCCCATGTGGCAGTGATGCCGGGAAGAGATCCCTGGGACGCCTGCTGCTCCCTGCTCTCTCTGGCTGCTGGGAAGATGCTCTGCCGAGGGGACCAGGAGCAGCAGCTCCTGGGCCGTGAATTACCGTGGGAAGTTCGATAGCAAGAGGCAGTCCGCTTACCAATGCTGTGACATATACTCTCAGAGAGCCTGATAAACTACAGCAATATTTACCTAGTCCTCCACTTTCTATTTCAGAGGGAAAAAGGGCAGCAAACATTACAGAAAGTGGCCTTGTGAGAGCTTTCTTTCTCTCACTCATTTACAACTGTAAGACTTTTAAGGGATGAAGGACAGTAGGAAGGCTAGAAATAAACTTGACATCTTTATTGGTTTATAAACTTTTGACACGGAAACATGATCTCTCATATATAGGAAATATTGTATAAAAGAAAGGTGTATTTGCAGTGCTGTAGAGCTTTACATAAAACAGTGAAAGGAAGCCAGGCAAGCATTCAGTGAACAACCCTGAGCTTAGCATCTTTGGTTCTTTGGTATAATTTATTGTCTCTTACGAGGTGACTTGACCAGACCCTACACAAGCCTATGCAGTGGGAGTACATGATGCTGCCTAGCAGAAAATGGCACAATGAAATGGGAACCAAACACAGACAAAAAGCTGAAAAGACAGCACAAAACGCTCGACAGAGACAATATTTAATAAGCTGTGTAGATACGGCAGCTTCCCCAGCACTGCAGGGCTTTGCATTGGGACTGGGGATCCTGACCTAAGGCACTGCTGAACTGCAGGCATGGTCAATCAGGTTGATTGAACTGAGATTCAGTTTTCAACTCTTCTGATCACACAGGAACGTCTACAAGCCTGGTACCTCCCACATAACGGTGGGGCAGCCCTCTGGAGCTCGTCCTTGCCGTCTGCGGTGACGGACACATTCATGTGCTCACAGGACGGCACTGACCGGTGGTGGGATCCTGCGGGGAAGAGGCACAGCACAACGCCTGCTCAGGGACAGCTTGCCTGGGTGACACAAGCCCAGGGTCCCACCGTGACTGGAGACTCTGCCGGCAGTTCTCTGTAGTTATGATTATTCCCGGTGAATAGCTCCTTACCTCCCCGGCGCTTTGAGCTGTAGGGTTGAGCTGCTATTAGCCTTTTTCCAGCTGTTTGAAATCCAGCGAGCAATGCTGCTTTGCCATTGCTGGCCTCCTTGGAGGGAATATTTTGGCTGTTTTCCCATGTGAAGATGCATTTGGAAATTTGGATGAGTCCAGGGAGGAAATTGTCTCTTTCAGCGCAAATACCACTAGAGTCATTGGGCTTCGTAGTTATTTCCATCTCCACGTACTCGTGGTAAAACACGGCCCTGCCCTCAGCAGAGATGCTAACCCTCCCATGGCTGGTCCTCATTAGCATGAGCTGTTGCTTGTGGTTTTCACATTATGGTTTCGCTCACAAATACTCACAGAGGCTAGCCGGCCCTCGGCATGCTGGCTGGGCACTGAGCAGGGGCTGAGGGAGCTGAACTCCCCAGAAGACTCAGTCCTGATGGCTCTGGTGCAGCCAGCCTGCCCTGTGTCTCCCCACCTTGCTCCCAGAACATCCGAGGACGACGTTACCTACTTCATCCTTGTTCCTCAGTCTCACCGTAACGGCATGGGGCTGAGTGGAACTCGTTTCTTCTACCCACGCAGCCCGAAGAGCTGCCAGGGAGGCACACAGCCTTGGTCCCTCTGCTCTACACACAGTAAAACGGCTGCAGTAGATCAGCTTGTCAGAGATTATGCCAGCGAGGCCAATAAAGCAACGAGTGTTCAAACAGAGTTTCAGCACTGCTCTTCAAAACCTGCTGTTTAGAAGAAATAAGCTCTGTCTTGATCAGCACAATCCTGTTGGAAAAACAAAGCCTGGCTCTGCGAAACTGCTGAAGTTTAGGACTTGTCCTAAAGATGTGTGATTGATTGATCCACGGAGCATGAAGAAGACGCAGGTGGAGAAGCTCCCACCAAGACTGATGGGGAGCTGGTGGATGTCCCAGAAACCCAGCACTCATGGGGCTTCAAGCTGGGACGCTCTTGTACCCAGAGCACGTGCAGCCCTCGAGGCAGTGCCAGGTGGAGAGGGATGCACTAGCCCTGGGAGACCGGAGCGGCTGTCCCTGTTCGATACCCGGGCTTTGCTGGTATCACAGACCAGCTGCTGCAAACCACTTGCTGAAATAGGATTTTTTCTGTAGGACAAGTCATGCTCTGGCTGAGGGTGGTGGTAGAAGCCACTCAGCAAGTCTGCAATCTGAAAAATCAGGTCCTCTGACGCTGACTACCTGTTGCAGCTCGATTTGCCATTAAACGGGATCTTTTCTGTTTCTGCGTAATGTCTCTGCAGGCGCTGTTCAATTCAGAGCACGGCCCGCGTCCAAGGCAGCGAGATCCTCATGTGAGTCACAGAAACCATGACACAGGAGAATTATTTTTGTTCAGCGATCTGACCATTCTTATAATTTATTTAAAATTAGTAGTGTCCTAGGATCACTACAAAGAACATAATCTTTTTAAGTAATAGGCTGAAGCAGTTCTATAGCAATTTTACTGCTATTATTATCCTTTTAACCACCACTTACATGTAGAAATATTCATTTGTGTGTATATATATGTATATTTATACAGTGCTTGATATTACTGTGGCATCGAGCTTCTTAGCGAAGGAGAAAATTTTGCATCTAACCTGAAAGATACCGCTTGCAACAAAAATACTTGGGGAGTAATGAGAAGTGCTAACACTGCACAAATGCTTGGAAGAGATCCAAACCGATGCTTTTAAAACCTACATCAAACCTTCCCTTTCTGTTGCTGCTGCTGTGTGATACCATGTACAGAGATGTCAAATTACTCAGAAGGCTGAAATCCATGCGACTCAGCACCTTTCCCATCAGTAAATTAAAGAATCAACGTGTAATCAAACTATTAGAGGAGGTTTCCATGGTGTAAAGAGGCACTTTTCCCTGCATTAATATGCTTTTAAGGGGCAAATTCACCCAGCAGTTGCTTTACCAGCTTGTAAAATGTGCAGCGTGAGCACAGCCAATGCACACAGCAGTACAGATCCTGACCTCTCGCTGCTCACGAAAATCGCTTCCTCTCTGCAAACCTCAGCAGCTTTATCAGTCTATGATTTTACCGGGGCTGCATTTGGGCTGTATTTCTCCATGAGCAGTTCTCCGTGGTCAGTTGTGTCCCACTTGGGTGAGCACATCCCCAACTCTGGGCAGCTGGTTGCGAAGGGGTATTTAATCAGACAGAGCCTTCTCGTCTGCCTTGCCTGGGAAGGCCGAGCCCGCAGTGGGAAAGGTGAGGCGGCAGCAGGGCTGTGCCTGCAGGAACCAGCCGGACCCCATTGCAGCCCCTCCTTGGAGATGGCTGCTGTAGCAAAGGGAGAGGAAAAAGCCAAGCATTGCTCTTCACTGACTTTCCAAAGTCACCCCAGGTCCCTCAAACACGGTAGCCCCACCGGTTAAACCACAGCCACGGGCTTCTCCAGATTTACGTTACAATGCCCTGGCACTGCATTTCTAGCTCGACCACAAATATGTGCTCATAGCTGAGACATTGAAATATCCAGGTGATTCAAAGTGAAAGGCATGAAGCTGAGGGTTTTTTTTTTGTTTGGTACAGCTGAAGACTTTCTTTTTCCATCAAAACTTGACAAGGGATTGATTAAAAGCAGCTTTCAACCTCTTTCAATTTGTGAGAGCCTAAAAATTTCCCAAGGGATCTCTCCAGGAATTTCACAGGGATCCTGGCTGTGGCATTGCCCATATGAACAACTGAAAAATGATCCTCTGGAGTAGTCAAAGAGGAATTCCTTTGAGAAAACTCAACGAAATCCAGCAATTCCTGAGCAGCTCAGGAGGGGACCCAAGAGCTCTCCTCCCACTGGGTCTCGGTGTGTCGAGGTGCTTGCCATCATTTCCAAAATAGCCAGAGGAGAAACAGCCCCTTTCCACATGCATGAGCTTTCAGGTGGAGGAAATCCCCCAATCCTTACCTCTGTAAACTCTTTTGCTTTTGCCAACCATGGCCAAGCTCCCGGATGGGACACTCGACGAGCTGGATGTTACCTGCATTCTGTCTGATGGCAACAGCAAAGTCTTTATGAGCAGCGTCAAGTCCACTTGTCACATGTGAGCTAGTCCTTTGGTGAACTAATAGCAGAGAAATTTCAAAATGCTGCGAGCCATGGCCATGCCACTAGAGAGGATGCTCCGCGGCACCCGAGCGGTATCGCCGGGAAGCGTGCAAGCAGCTGGCTGGTATTTGTGTCAAATTGTTGATATGTAAGCAGGGAGCATGCTGTGCATTTAAATCACTTTCGCACTAAATTTGGAACAGAAATCATTAAATATTTATTCTGTGCCTAAAATACTGCTCGAGCGTCCTACTTACTGATATTACATATTAATTCACACAGACTTTGCAGTACTGATAATGTGTTTATTTTAAAATGGTGACTCTGAGGCATTCATTATGATTGGGCTGTTTAATAAAAAGTGAGATTCATGTCCCCAGAGGAATCCCACCTTGTCAGTTCTGTAAACCTGAGGAAGTGGCTCGTGCGAAGAGAAATTCAAGGGCTCATAATTGCCGTGAAAAAAGCCCTAGCTGGAAGTTTTTAGTGATCTGTTGAAGACCAGTAAATTCAGTCCTTCCAGAATAAAGACACTTCAAAGCCTAGTAGAAATTAGGAGTTATCTCCTTAGCAGTGGGAGTACTGTACATTCAGAGAAGCAATCACTCAGCCAGAGCATAATTGCTACAAATCGATTGCTGACTTCTCCAGGTGCTTTCCTGAAGTGTGATGACCAGCTGAAAAACTACCACAAGAAACTCAGAAAGAAGTGAATAGATACACCTTGACTTGTAGTGACCCCGGGGGTGGCAATCAAGCACTGGAAGGCAGCAGCAATCCAGCCCAGGTTTTGTCAGAGCCCTGCGCGTGCTGGAATAGATCAGCTGAAATCATTTCTAGGCTCTGGGCTAGCAGAGTAGGGTGCATTTAATAAAGCTCCCGTGTTCCTCCTATCTGCAGTCAGCTTCAATCATTTTTAATTATAGACGCCTCGAAAGCTGGGAACCAGCGCTGACTGGGCAGCAAAATACTGCTAAAATCTTCTCAGCAGTGTTTAGAAAAGGATTTTGGTGCTGAACCTGACACAGAGGTGATGCTGCCAGTCTGGCCAGAAAGAAGAGATGAACGGCTCGCTTGTGGACTGTGTTGAGTAGCTGCAGACATCGAGCCTGCCCTCTCTCAGGGTCTGCTGAGTCAGGCTAATCTGGTGTCATTTATTTTAACACCTGGTGTAATAAACCCTAGGAAGGGGCTGCAAAGGCTGGAGCCAGCATCAGGGCCAAGCACATCCCCAGTGGCGAGCGGGCTCTGCCCCAGCCCAGGGGAGGAGAGCGGTGGGGCAGAGGGCCCAGGACACGCTGCATGTTTCCCACCGTGCTAGGGTTAAATTTCCCCACCTCCTGCCCTGTGTTACCAAAGAAAGGAATTCAACCTCTCCTCTGCCCATGCCCTGATGTGCGTCTCATCGTGCATCACCCCTTCCCTCCCTGCAGCGTTTGCTCTCCGGGTGCCTTGGAGCAATAGCAGGCGCCTGGGAGAAACACGCGTGGTCGGTCACCATGAGCATCAGCCTCAAGGCACAGGAGACACCAAAGCTGATGTGCCGGGTGTCTCCTTCCCGCAGAAGGACCGTGGGAGGTGGAGGGCTGGGGATCGGCAGCATTGCCTCCGGGGGCCAGGGCTGCTTCAAGCCCAGCCACCAGCATCCCACACACAGCGGTGGCTGCAGCATGTCTAAATCCAGTCACAGGGTGGAACAAGCACTCCCACCTCAGCACGCGCGGCTATTTCTGACTCTGGAGCCTGGCTGCTGTGGGAGCTCTCATTTTCCTGCAGATGCTAATCAGGTCTGGAGAGCAGCACCCGGCACCTGCAAGGTGGGGAGAGGGGAGGGAGAACGACGGCTCAGTGGACTTTTTCGAGGGACTGAGATGCTTTCCCAAAGCGTCTTCAAACACACTACTCAGAAATAGATGAGGAGGTGACCTCATTGCAAGCCCCAGTTTCCCGGTGGCACGGGCAGCGCGGGGCTCTCCATCTCTCCTGGCAGGAAGGCTCTGCAGTGCTCACCAGCAGCTGCCACCAAGCAGGACACAGACAACTGGTCCCACCATGGTCCCTCCGACTGGAAGCTGCCCTCTGAGAGGGCAGTCTGCTGAAGAAAGGAAACTTTCCTGCCCAGGTTGTAACTCAGAGAGCCCTGCGCCGTAAATACTCCATGTGCAGGGCAGGGAGGAGGCTGAGCAAACGCTACAGCGCTGGCAAGAGCAGTGCAGAGCTGCAGCAGTGGCCTCCCGGCTCTTGCCCTGCCCACAGCTGGGTGTCCCACCGTGCCTCTCGTCCCCGTCCCACGCTTTCCCACTGCCGAGGGGTTAAGCGAGGCCAGCAGCCCTCCCTGGCCCCTGCTTTGCTCCCAGCGCAGCCCAGGTGCAGCCAGGATCCCAGTGTAAATATTAGCTGAGCGCGCGTGAAGGGGCGAAAAGAGCACCGTTTTAAGCCCTTCTGTTGGGAAGACACCGCAATCTATATAACGCTGTTACCAAGAAACGAGGATTGTTTTCTGTGCTATTTCAGGAGACGGTGAAACAAACAGAGCCTAGGACACACCAGGATTTCTATTATTTCCTCTCCGTAAATTAGTGTTATTACCAAGCGGCAGTGGTTCACGGTGGCACTCTGCAGCCGCAGACCGGACTCGATTTATGCCTGAGAGAAAGGATGCGTTGCTCGAACTTGCCCACACTCCCCTCCCATTATGCAGTGTTGTAACTGCTGTTATCTAATCTGCCCAGCTGCAAGAGGCAAACTGTCCAGCCCCCCACGGTGTGTGTCCAAGGACATCACAGCCAGTCCTCGGGAGAAGGTACCACGTGCTCGGTGCTACGTGTTGCACAGCCTAGGCAAGGCTGGCCCTCAGCAGCTCCTCTGCTTCCTCTTTCAGTCACTGCTGAAATTTCTTGTTTTTATGAACTGGAAAATAATTTTAAGTAGACTTTTTGCCACTTACTTTGTCCCTTTTTTTTTTCCTTTCCCATGTCACCTGCTACCACACAAAATTCAGACTTGTAGAGCAAAATTGCTTTTCCAAAACAGGAGGTACAGCTGAGCAAACACTTCACGTTTTGATGGCACGTTGCCAAAGGGCCGGGGTTGCGGTGAGTAACAGCCAGAAGAACAAACGATCCCAGATGTTGGTCTCCTATCCGCGCTGAGAGCAGCAGCCAGCAGGCATCCTGTGATTCCCGGGCGGCTGGCGCCGGGCAGCACCGTGCCCACCTCCGCCTCACCCTAGAGCAGGAGCTGCCCTGCTCGTCCAGTCGGTCTCAAAGCAAGGGCAAATCCCAGCTGAGGCCCCCGCACACCCCTCCGGCATTTTCGGATCCTTCCCCAGCACACCGCAGGCAAATCAGCCCTGGCTCATTTAACCGCCACCACCCGGGCTGGGCCGAGGACAGGAGCCAGCGGGCACGGTGGGTGACCGGCGGGGAGAAGCAGTGAGTGCCCCGGCACTGGCAGCCTGCGGGCTCACCTCCCTTTCCAAATCTCATGCTCCATGCAAGCCATTTTCCATGGCCACAAGGGATGTCAGTGGAGACCAAACAGCACAAGAGAAGCGCTTTACTCTCTCTTTTCCCTTCTAGACCATCCCCATGACTCGCTGCCGTCGGTGCACATAGATTTTACAAAGGCGCTAATTGCTTCCAGCTTTCATAAATATTCTGGTTTAGGCCTTTAACCAGGATTAATAAAGAGCGCTGGTTTGTGTGTTTTTCATGCAAATGTGAGCCTCCCTGTGGGAGCTATTCAGTTAAGCTCTCCCACATGGCTGCTTTAAATGGAGTTTACTCTTTCTGAGGGTTTCTCCCAAGCCATTGGGTCCTGCCAGCCTGCTTGCAAAGGCAGCCCCGCAGCACCCGCTGCCGCGTACGGAGGCTCTCTCTTTCCAAAGCCAGAGCCTCTGCTTCTGCTCTGCTTTTCTTTACAGTCATTTCCACAAATCATTATCTACTCTAATTTCCCCCTTCTAATGGGAATAAACGGAGAGGGATATGAATGCTACAGCAGTGATTTTTTCTAATATCAGCAGGTTCTTCCCTATGACACCATACAAAATGGGAACAAATTCGAAGCATTTCAAAAAATACTTTTAATATTCTCCAACCAATGCTTTCAATATCCTTCAGCCGATCTCCTTCACGCAGCCGCAGTGGCTCCGGCCAGGAGCGGTGAGCAGCGTTACGTTACGCCGTCCGCAGGGATGGTGCAGGCGCTGCCGGGCCAGCGCGCGTTTGCTGCTCCTTGTTTGTCGTGTAAACAGGAGCAAGCACGGAGGTCGAGTATTCCCGCACGGCGTGCATTGCCTCTTACTGGAACCCGCAAGAGAGCTGGCAATGCAGGCACTTTGGATCTCATTAGGTAATTATTCTGGAAAGTGTTGTAGAAGAAGCAATTAATTCTTGATGCTGGGATCAAATAGGTTGGGGCAGATTTTTTGAAACCTCCTGGAGCCTGCTCTGAAGTGATAAGCCAGAAAGGACCATGGCTTTTGCAGCTGTGTTGCATCTTGAAAACAAACTGCCCAACATTACACATCCTTCTAACCCAAACAGCCTCCATTTTAGTATCCTGAGCAAACAGGATACAATATAATATCAAAAATGACTTAGCTAATGCTCTCATTTGTCTGCATTTACCCACTCATAATGGGTAATTACACAATTACCCACCAGGAAATATGACCACTGAGTTATGCACACGTAATTTTCATGACCGCTCCCCTCGCGCTGTTTCCCTTCCCGCACGGTGCCGGATGGTCGTGCCTGCTGCGCGGCTGCTTTGCGGGCTCTCCCAGCCATGTTTCAGATCATCTTTCCAGATGCAAAATTCAGGGTTCACGTGCTGTTCATGTTTTTAACAGGGCAATATTCCTCAGGATGCTCCAACACCATGGAAGCCCTCAGCTTCTGCACAAAGTGCCACAAAGACGGGTGCAGGGAGGCTAACACTGAAAGCATTTGAAAATCCTGCTCCTCTTGCTGTCATCAGAGGGGGTCTTTCCTGCAGCTGGAGATGCTGCAATAGTGCTCCTTTGCAGGAGGATGCAAACAACTGTAAGTGGGAGATGTTTTAGAGGGAGCGGGTTACACCTTTCCGGACAAAAATGGCATTTGGGAACAGAAAGCGAGAGGCCTGAGACTCTTTGACCTTGTTCTTTCCTTTACTCAGGAAAAAAGCATTAATGCTGTAACTGTAGATTCAGACATAGCCACTGGGAAAACACAGCTGTGTGAATTAAGGAAAGAGAAAGTGTCGATCAGTCTCAGGGCGGTGTGACCCTGCTTCCCTGGACCAGCGGTACTTCCAGATGAACCTTGACTGATCCTTGCCTGGATGTCTAGTCAGGCCCTTTCAAGTATATCCAATTTCAAAGTTCTCCAGTGAGCAAAATCTCACCCACCAAAGCATAAATATAATTCTGAAAGCTCCTAAAGAAGAACACCCTTTTTTGGGTGGTTGTATGTATCTATTTTGCATCGATTAATTTAAGAAATCTTTTCTGACAATCTGTCAGAAAAGTCAATCTGTCTCTATAGATAGATACGCAATGTCTATGATGTTCCTACCAGCAAAAATTGCTTCAGTCATCCCCAGCTGCTTTCCTCTAGCAAATCCACCTCTGCAGAGTTACCTAAACAGTCCAGAGCAATCACCACTGAAAGAAAACCTTTCATAAAAAATGGTCCTGTTTTCTTTTGATCATCTTAGAGAATTTCGTTGCTGTCGTGTCTGAGTCAGTGAAGACAGAGAGCTGCAGCTAACGTCAACCTCCTCACTATGAGGGAGAGCACCTGCAGCCTCATGTCGCAGAAAGAATTTTCTCCATTCTCCATAAACAGCATTTCTTCCTGGAAAACCCCACAGACAAAGGCTTCTCCTCTGTTGTGGGATTACCTATAGGTAATATCATTACAGGCACCGGTGTAATTGATTCTATGATTTCTGCCTTCACAGTTGGCACAACTCGACTCAGGGCAATGAGTTTTTCTGATGGATAATACAAAAATGGCATAAATTTTAAAACCCCAAAAAAGACTTGAAAAAATAAGAGAACTTTTTCTGAGGAGGAGATCTTTGGGACGTTCCCATCACCGTTGTGGTAGTCGTCCTTGTGTTAGTCACGCTAGGACACGTGTGCCAGGCAAAATGGCACTCGGAGGTGCCGCATGAGCTGTCCCCATTGCAAGAGACCGGCAGCGCAGCATGATGTGCCTCTCGGGCGAGGAGGGGTAATCGCATCACAGCTATGATATCACGGCACTTTGTTTGTTTGGGGAGATAACAAATGGAGGCATGAGGTGAAATGATACTGTGGAAGGCTGAGAGGGGCTGAAAAACCTTTTCCCAACCTCAGCTTGGACCAGCCCGCGTATCCCGACACCACACCCTGTGTGCTTTCCTTTCCCAGACTGATGGGAAGACGCAGAGGTCGGAAAATGCCTCACGCTGCCAGCCGTCATCGCCGTCCTGCCCCACGGCCAGCAGCAAGCCGCCCGCCAGCGCCTGCACCCTGCACTTGGTTCACGCCGTTTACCCCCAAACACCAGCTGGGCTGCGGGTTCTCCCAGTACGATGCCGGGGTGGCTTGTGCCGGCTTTCGTCAGCCGGTGGGTTGGATCGACAGTCCTGGCAGCAGCTCCAGAGAAACCGGGCAACAAAGGACCGTCTCTGGAGGTGGCCTCAGAGGAGAGCAGGAGCTGGGCAGAGCAAGCTTGCGCGGCTGTTCCAGCTTCAGACATCTCCAGCCCGACGCGCAGTATTTCTTTGGCTTGCTGACCGTGCTGCTGCTGACACCGCAGCGTTGCTTTCCAAGCGACGCAGACAAGGAGGGCGGTGAAGGTGGAACGGGGCTGGAGCTGTGCCTGCCTGCTGTGTCGGCGCGGGGCAGTGCCTGGTACGTGCAGGAACCCATCCGCACCCCGCGGGGTCCGGGCTCCCCCGCAGCCAGCAGGCTTGCTGGGGGAGAGGGCTCGGGGCTGTCTTGTAGCTCTCACCCTGACATCTTGGGCAAGAAGCTGCTCCCAAGAAAGGAGCATCCCAGGAAGGCTGAGCCACGGGTGTCCCCGTGCCGTGCCAGGGGCGCGAGGCTCCGAATCCCAGCCTTCCGAAACAGGCTTCCTGACGGGGAGCACAGGGAAAACTTTGCTTGCAGGAAGTCGACAACTTTGCTTTTCCCTGCAGAGAGCTTGGCATCTCCGGGGCTTCTCGCGTGGCAGGCAGGACATGCACCACGGCTCGAAAGAAGTGGACTAACAGAAACGGGGAAAGCCATTTCCCACCCTCTGAGCCCATTTTTCAGCCGCTTCCCGCGGCTTTCGGAAATGTGGGGCCCTGAAGTTTTTCCAGACTCATCTGCTACGCCCAGCTTTTAATTAGAAGTAGGCAAGAAGCTCGGAAAGCCCAGCTGAGGTGAGAATCCCAAAGCGCAGGGTCTGAAGCAGCGCCCGCCGCCCCTCCCGCGGGCGAGCCTCACAGCCCCGTCACCGGGAGCCAGCGTTCACCTGCTCTCCCAAAAGCGAAACAAACATTTATTAACGCGTGTAACCAGTGACAGGTATTTTGACATTAACAAAAGCAGCACTGCTAATTGAGCAGAAAAAAAAACACAACAAAGCTTGAAAACACCCGCCCACCACAAACGCACGCGTACGCGCAAAGGAAGTCTCCATCAGATCCGAAAATCACTGAAAATTAAAATATTGAACACACACAGGCACACACACACAACGTCTGCACTGCTTCATCCCTCAGAGCTGCTCCCGGAGCCCTCCCCTCACGCTGGGTTATCTTCAAAGCGGAACGCCACGGTATCATTACACGTGTAATAATTAGTGACTCGGGTGAATTATTTATTAGCAGCATCGCTTTTCAGTCGGGATTTTTAGCTGCGCCGAGGTGCAAGAAGAGTCCCTCGGCCGAGAGCGAACTTTCCGAGAGCCCCAAGCCTGAGGGGATTTGCGCGGCTGGGGGGCTGCGGGGACCCGGCGGGGGCTGGAGGGGGCTGCGGGGAGGCAGAGGACAGCGCGGTGGCCGTGGGGACGCCGAGCAGAGCGCGGTGCCCCGCTGGGAGCACACCCGGCCGCCGACCCTATTCCCCCCTCGTCGCCCTCCTGATGCGACCGCCAT
>Ga0065711_1004766_pt1 | contig 23632 bp, 15 predicted proteins | sample Hoacrofraction12_FD_59098 | JGI IMG/M metagenome (GOLD analysis project Ga0065711, IMG submission 59098) | Hoatzin crop microbial communities from Cojedes, Venezuela - Epithelial fraction 12 v2 (version 2) | ecosystem: Host-associated > Birds > Digestive system > Esophagus > Crop | place...
TCAGACGGAACTTCCTGTGCTTCAGTTTGTGCCCATTGCCCCTTGTCCTGTCGCTGGGCACCACTGAAAAGAGCTTGGCCCCATCCTCCTGACACCCACCCTTCAGATATTTGTAAGCATATATTAGGTCTCCTAATATAACTAATGTGCTCACAGGGGACTCTTACCTCATGTTGTCCAAAGCTAGCGGATTTTTTTCAAGGCAGCCAACACACCATGAGTTCAATTCACAACAAACTTTACCCAGGGTCACCTGAGACACAGCACAGGTGAGGGCTGCTCCATTCCCTCTAGTGACCACGAGGAGAGGCTCCCAGACCACGCTGTGGGGCAGCCTCAGCAGGGGCTGACAACTCCTGTCTCCACGGGAGCTGCTTTTAAGACAAGGCTCTGCCACTCGGCCTTGCTTGAGCTACAGCTCCCGTGCTGTCGAAGCCATGCCTGCACCTGGCCATGGGCCCTGCTGATCCAGACCGCTGTCCAGATCACGGACCCACAGACTGACTTCCCGGCTTGGCCTCAGCCCTGCCACATCCCTGCAGACCTGCCTGGTGATCACGGGACTCCAATTGATACCAGTTAACGTCTCCAGACCTGACCCCATCTTCCTCACTTCCAGTTTGACCTCGGACTTGCCTCAGTCGATGCTGGCTGCCCTCCTGGTGCCTGCCCTGCCCATCTTTCTGGAGTGCTGCGGGACAGGTCCCTGGCACTGCCAGCGGTGTTACCCCTCTCGGCCCCAGCACCCTGTCCCCAAGGGAGCCACCGGCCCTCACTGCGCCCTGACAGTAAACCATCCAGCCATCGGCCACCTGGGGCCAGTTACACCATGCTGGGCAACTTCAATGGTGCAATCAAAAACTCTTCTTTCCATAGAAAACCTTAAAGTATCAGTCTGTTACACGTGGCAGGACTCAGGATGAGAATTACGTTTTCTCACTGCCTGTGTCCCTGGTCATTTTGAAATTATGCTTTTTGAGGCAGAGGAAGAAATTAGTAGTCTATGATATCAATATCAGATGACAAAACTCTCACCCACTACTAAGAGAGTTGTCCTTGAACTCTGTTCAAGGCAAAATACAAGGTCATTGATTCCATCTACTTCTAAGGAGTCATTAAAAAAGGCCACCTTCGCTGGCAGATTAGCTGCATGCAATCTCAAAGGAAAAAAAAAAGGGGGAGAAAAAAANNCAAACAATCTCTGACAGCAGCAGGTAATATGATATCTAGCTCCCTGACAACTTACTTGTTTATTTTCCTGGCATCTGGAGTTTTCAGCCAGTCATTGAACTTTGACCAGTCATCAGAAGGCTTCCAAGCTCCTCTTCCTGCAAAAAAGTATGGGCAGATGGCTCTGCACACACAGACAAACACACACCAAAAAAACAAATTTGAATGAATTAATCAAATGCTCAGAGTTTTTTGGCCCTTCATAGCAAAGGAAAGTTTATATCCAGGCATAATCTTGTTTTGATTTCTTTTTTCCTGAGAAAGTATTGTTTTTAAATATCATTGTTAACTATTCCACAGAAATGCCTACAAGCCTTAGAAAACATTTTTAGGTATCTACACAGGCCTTTTTCAATGAGTAAACCACATAATATAATTTGTGACACAAATCTGGAAAATATTAATATTTTTATCCCTATTATTTTGCATGTTTTAGGTACATAATTTGAACTGTACACAGTAAAACAAAATATTATCTGGTAAAAGATGGTCATACTAGGTCCTGATTATAACAGGAAGATTTTGCATACAACATAATACCATTTAGCATATATCCATCATTAATGGGTTCCATTTAAACAAAGACAATAATACAAAATAGTTATTTACTACAGAGCACATCATGAGGCTTGCTTGTGAGCTAGCAATAAAAACAAAACTGATGGACTGAGGTCAGCAAAGAACAAGTGAAGGGAAAACGTGTGGGAAGAAAGGGAGGAGTGTTTTACTGCTGACATCTTTTGGTCACTAGAAAGAGGGAAGTACAGTAAGAGTCCACTCAGCACTACAGAGTTCTTGCATCACAGGGGTGCCCAAACCCCGGCTCGGGATGACCCTGGCTGCAATGTGTTGCGTGACCAGCAGCAGAGTTGTGATGCTGCAATCACTAGTGGATAATTCAGCCTCCTCATGCAGCAGGGAACAAGCAACTACTCTGGAGGCTGCCATCACTCGATCACCCCCAGATGCTGCTTCTCCCAAGCCCAGCCCACACGGAAGCAATGGGATCCCTGGGAAACCGCTATCATCTGTCACTTACTAAATGCTTTTGGGTCTCTGTCTCCTCAGACACGCAGTACATGTCTCTACAATCATGGTGAAATGACTGGATCAGTTTGGCCTAAAGCAGGCCAAAGTATGCTGCAAGAATTTTTTTTTTTCAACTGTGTTTGATGATTTCTGAGAAAAAAACAGTGACAGTCACAGCATACTTGTGTTTGGGTAAGTATGGACAAAATTGCACAGCCATTGAACAAGTACCTGTCAGAAAGGCTACGTATTGCTTTGAAAGCGAACCTTCCCAAGCCCATGCAGGACAGGTTCTTCCCCACTCGTACTAGCCTGATAGGACACCACAAGCCACCAGTCTTCATGTGGTCTCTGAAGTACAGCCCTCACAGCTCCTCATCCCATACAGCACTAGGAGAAAATCCAGTGATTTCCCTCTCAATGAACATTGGTGCACCAGTTCAGCAGCATCTTGAAGCAATCAGGGAAAACAAACCGCCTCTCCATTCAGACACTGCTGCCTGGGAACTCTCAGCTCTCCTCCTGCCTAGAGCAATGGAAACACCAGCCTTCTTCCCTTGACCACTACAGTATCAGCGGTAGAGGTGGAGGGAAAGAAGGTATTACAAAAAGAAGTACGACATGGTGTGAATCATGGGGGAAAATTACAGGAAGCAAGGTAGTGTGGAGAAATACCAATTCATCAGACACTGAGTACTTCTGACTGAGGGGACTCGTACCGTAATAAGGAAGCATGCTGTCATATTACTGATCTGCAAGTATCCTACCCAGCGTGAAAGGTGTACATCCAATCTCAAGTTGAAAATGATTGCATTTGGTCACAAGGCAAACATATTTCCAATCATGGAGCAGAACAGGTGATGTCAAGTCCTCAGGAAAGACAGTAGCAAGCAGCAGATCTAGACCAGTTCTTTGTTCCGGTGTATTGGAAAACACCAACCGTCACAAAGGTAGTATCTTTATCTCTCAGAGACCCAGAGCTCCTTTCAGCTCCACAGACAGATCTCAGCCACATGGCAACTGTCTGCTGACATCTGACTTCCCTCTTGCTCCACAGGCTGAGAGCATTAAAGGCACCATCTCTCAAAACCAGACCACTACAGAATTAGGTGGAGGTTTGCTTTTTGGGACTGCAGGCCAGACCCAACCCTGTATGAGTGTTTGCAGTGTATGCTGCAAATGGGGTACCTTCCAGCATCCCCAGTTATTGCAAGACGTTGCTGCATTTTGGAACTTTACACCTGCAGGGCACTGAAAATAAGCGTGAAAGATTTGCAGGGGGGAAGGGGATTGTCTTTAATGTGCGCATATGAGTCATTCACACACACATATTCAATGCGCATATTTCATATCATATTCAAAATATATGACATTCGGTCATATTTCTGCTGATGACTTTTTTTTTAAATCCCATCACATAATTTAGCTTCAATGACAGTTTACTTTTAAAAGACTTCTAAAAACAGAAAACACACTTCTGTTTCAGAACACACTGCTTTCTAAAGCCATCTCACATTGCTGGGAAATGTATCAGAATCAGTTTTTACCACACCGTGTTTTCAATATTCTATGCATTCTGTGTGTGCAGTGACTCCTTCTGTAAACAGCAAAGCATGAAGGAAACATGCAGTACTCTGCAACATTTCACAGCAATGTTCCCTTGTGGTTTGCCATTATGGAAATATATCACTCAAGTTGCCCTGGTAACAGTTTCCTCCCATGTATGGGAATAACAGTTCTAACATAGGCTAGAAATCATAAAGAGTGGGATTTCTTGGAGAAGAAAAGATTTCTTACACGTATCCACTAGCCGCAAGCATATCAGCCATGTATCTGGTGTTTGGGAGCTGCCATCCAAATACACCATGACTCACAATCACAGCTCTGTCTGTGCTGGCAGGCGGTTTGCAAACGCACGCCTGGACGTGCTCAGCTTGGACTTCCTGCCCACAATCCTCATAGTCAGACCTGTCTCCAATATCACATGGGCAGGGCCTCGATTCATTAGCCATCTAGGAACCTGCAGGAAAGCAAAAAGGACAAACAGTAATATAATTTTTTTGCAGCAACAATTGTTATTACAGGTCATAGTCTTGATGCAGTCCCCACAGTCCCGTCCAGACACCTAGGAACACCCACTTGATACTGCAAGGTCAGAAGTGAAAGCTCCAGGTGTTTATTGTCAACAGGCTCTTGACACCAGCCCTCTCTGGTTGCTACAAACATTCATAAAATCCAGGTCAGTCAGCATAACCCAGGAGCACAGTAAGGCCAGCAGAAGGGCTTGTGTCAGTCCACCATTCCTAGCTTTGTGCCTGGAGCAATCCAGCATGTGGTAACTACATTTCCATGTGATGTCCCCACACACTGTGCTTCATAACCATCCCTCTTGTGGTCTTACAGCTACTTCTCCTCACAGGCTGGCAACTGGCAACCTCTTGCTGTTACTCCTGTGAGATCCCACTTTCAGCATGCTGCTTTTCTGACTACTTTTTTCCCTGCAAGTTTTCATTGTGCATGTCCCCTTTCCCTTCCTCCATGGGGAATGCAAGGCTGCTACTGCTGCCTACATGCACTTTGCTGGTCCCTTGTATCCTCTGCTGTGTACAGCCCTTTCCCAGGGAACCCATCATGAACTGGCATCTCAGAAGGTAAATCAGCAGAGGGTTTTCTCTGAGAGTTACACACTATGTAATCTGAACTGAAAGTGCTCAGAAGAATTCCTTTAAGCAGCTCAGTATACCTCTATTTGTATATATTCACGTGAGAAAAAAGACCTTACTCATGGTGAGCAAGCGTAAACAGAATACCCTCAGGGTACAATTCAAATCATGCTTCTTCCAACTCATTGGCTTATCAAGTTGTAATGATATCCCAAGGCAATCTGATTTTGCCATGAACAGGAGATAAACTGATAAACATTCAGTAGCGCAAAATAAAACGCAGGGTGTGACGATGTTGTATCACAGTCTGGGTTCCCTCTGAGTAATTCCAGAGTCCCACGGAGGAGGTGACATTCCACCTCACATCGTAGTCCAGCAAGCTGCAGTGGCTTGTTGCACACAGACAACATTCAGCAGCTTTGCTCGCTACAGCATCCCGCTGACGAGGAAGCCAGGTTTCCTCCGACAGCGGTGTGCCATTACTGCAGGATTTGACAGGCACCATTCAGACCGTCAATTATCGTAATTATGACCAAGCTCCCTAAAAGCCTTCATGACAGTCAAGGAGAGGGGCCCCATCTTGTGGACATTTCCTGGAGAGAGGATGGCTTCGAAGCTGTGAACCACAGTGCTTCTAAAGCAGTGCTGAAAAGCTAGAGATGATAGCGACCTGCATCAGGTCCTGCCTAAAACAGAGCTACGTCTGAGCTGAGCAGCCAGCAACCAAGCGCAGAAAACACCTCCTTTATTTCTCCCGAGGGAAACCGTCCTCCCCTTCCCCCAGCTGTGAGGAATCCTGCCTCAAGACGGCTTTTAAAGATCTGGAAGAAAGCTAACGCACTTCCTGCACACTCCATACCTGCACACTGGGGATGGGCGATGAGGGCAGAGAGGGATGAACAGGGATGAGATCAGGGCATCCACCGCCACCAAGGTCAACCAGCCAAGCCTGGGAACAATTTATCAGGGGCCCCAGCAGCCGTGGCCACGCGCTGTGAGAGGCAGGAGAGCCTGGACCCCCAGCATGGCTGGAGACCCCCTGCGCCAGCCCTGCATTGAGCAGTTGGAGGAGGGCACAGGCAGGCTTTCACAGCTCTGCTGCAAAAGCTGCCGACACAACCCGCAGCTGCGTCCCGCGGCTACAACGCCCGGCTCATCAGCTGCGCCTAGGGAGGCTCCTGCTGAACGCTTATTTTTAAGCCGCGATGCAGTACTGGGGAAAACAAATGGGAGAAAACATCCAATTTCTAGCCCGCTTCAAACAGGTTTTTAACCCCAGCAATGCAACTGGTATTTTTCAGCTGGGGACAAGCTACAGCAGAGACACTGCTTTCCCAGCTCCCTCAAATCTGTATTTTCCCAATTAGCACAAGCTTCGTCATGCTCCCCCCTCCTCTCCTACAAAACCGACGTTACGTATGGTGCCGCCTCCACAAACTCATGGTATTTGGAGGCTTTTTCTGAGGTCACGAAGGCACACAGGGACAGGAGTGGTGTCAAGGGCCTGGGGCGCTCCTTGGGGTACGCGGGGACGCTGCGGGATTGGCTACACGAGACCCAGCGAGTGACCTGGATGGCGTCTGGGGACATGGGCTGACACCAACTGGGGTGATCACGCAGAAAGCATCAGGTCGGCATGGGCATTCTGGGGGTCAGGGGAGGTTTGACTTTGAAGGTGCCTCCACAAGTCACCTCGCCCAGCGTCCCAGATGCTGACAGATGCCGACAGGCAGACCAGGGAGCTGGGCAACACACAGCAGCTTGTACCGTGCCCCTGACTTTGTGTCTTCCCTCCTCACAGCAGGATTGTTTAACATACTCGGTTGAGGTGTGGCATACCATGACCCTATGGTTACAGTGATAGGACAGCAATGTGTGAAACTGTCAGACATTCCTGATATCAAAGGTAAAATAATATCCATGTGGATAGCTAGCCTTGGTTTATGACTACACTAACAAGGCAACAGGGTGAGAAAGTGACAGATGTAGTAGGAAATAAAAAAGCACATGGGTCCCTTAGAGGATCTCTGAGTAAACGGAAGTTGCCAAGTCATCACTAAAGCAATGAAATAAAAAAATACAAGAAAAAAAAAAAGAGGGTCAGCAGGTCAGCAAAACTGGAGCCAGTGCAGTAAGAGTAAACAGGGACGTGCATCGCTTGTACGTTGTGTACTCGTGAGGAGATAAAGGTGATAAAGGGGAAGAACCTGAGAGAGGAACAAGGCACGTAACGTAACGCAAACAATACAAGGCGTGGGGGTACCTGTTTGTCAGCCCTGTGCCTGATCACCACAGTTTGGACCAGGACAATAAATTCACTGCTACCACAGTATTCATGCCTGGGTTACTTCTGCAGTCAGGAGGGACTGGCTGTGTTTTCCCTTGACGCTGATGAAGGAATACTAGCAGTGCCCTTCTTAACATTCCCCAGGGAATACCTGGAGGTTGCCAGCTAACAACGCCATCCCCTCCTAACTCCTTAACATAGCCAAATAATTATTTCACTCATGGGATATTCTGCTCAGCACAGCAGTATATGAGATAAATACTTGTAGTTAATAAAAAAAAAAAAAAAGTATGCAAAACCAAGGTGTTTCCCTGTTAATACCTATGACTACCAATCATCATACCAAAATAAAGCCTGAAACTACTCAGGTAAAGTCAGGATGAAGTCATGCTCGCTGGCATAGACAAATGGATAAACAGTATCATTACTATTGATGTCCTAATGCAGAATAATGAAGCAAATACAAAGCAAGATAAATGCAGTCAACTTTTAATGCCTAATCATCCTTTAGTCCAGCTTGATTTCACAATCTTGTGTAAATCTTGTAAAAAAAATAATTAAGAACTATAAATTAAAATGTTCGTACTTTTGTTTGTGACAATTTTTAAAACCAGGTAGTTTTACCTTGACTGTTTTCTTCTCTAAGATTTAATTAAATCAAATACTGATCTTGAAGCCTAATGTTACTTTATGCTTTTGTCAAACAAACATTTTGATCCAATCAATCATATCCTTTCTGGCTTCTTCAATGTAAGGTTTATCATCAGGTTTCATATCTTCTGGCTTCAGCTGTGCAAACCCATGAACTTGTCCAGGATAAACTTTAATTTTATATGCAACTTTGCAGTACTGTTTCAACTTCTCCTCCAGTAAGGTGATCTGTAAAAGAAAGCATTTTTTCATTATGTTGGGAGGGGGAGGGGGTTTAAGCAGGTTCTGCTGCTCAACAGATGAGAAAACCCTTCTTTGGAATATTAGACTGAAACTTTTTTTAAAAGTATGAGTGAGTCTAAGAACCTCGACAATTACTGCAAAGATGGTTTGGTAAATGTCACTGCCATAAAGGAACAGGTGCATTTCTGTTCAGACTTAATATGGCTTGTAATCTAATTTTAAGCTCTGATCTTGAGAGAAGAGATTCCCTAAACCTCAGTGATTCTCAGTCCAAAATATGTTGATAGGCTTAGTAATAGAGTTTAAGAAAACACAGGGGGTTTTTTTATCTTACTGTATAACAAAAAGACACTGCTCCTGCACAATCTTTTGATGATAAGTACACACATGCTTACACACAGAGTACTAACCATATGATTGTGTATCTCTACACATGTAGATACATTTCTGTGCTCATTTCCATTAAAAAGTCAGAAAATAGGGCAATGAACACTTACTTTGTCCCTGCGGGCTTAATTCTAGCCATTGTGCAGATTATAGTACTGTAATTTATTTCATGTTCACTTTTTTTTTCCCCACAGAACCCTTCATTGCTCAGTGCAAAAAATAATGTATTTGACGACTATTTTTTTTAATGCAGGAATTTTTCTTACACAATCTGCATAGGTAGCTCAGAGAGAAAGCCTCAGGAGAAAAAGGTATGGTTTCAATGTGTAATGCACGATGGCAAAAATGTATTTACGAAAATTGTGCCCCTGGGAAAAAGACACTTTCACCATAAAAAGGGGAGAGGGAGTGTGGGATTTGTGCAGACGAGACACGTATTTGAGGTACAGAGTGAATAACACAGAAGTAAATATTAATTGGCTTCTGCACTCCCCAAGCATGCTGTCAGTTCCCCAGTTAGACCCTACTCCTACACAACAAACTATGCCAGGGGTGGTTTGTTATCCTTGTCACTGAAGAGAAAGAAGTTATGCACAGAAGAGGGCACCAGTTTCCTACCGATATATTTATCCTACCTCTCAGATACGCTTACAGTAGGGGTTCTACCAGAATATAGATGGCAGCCGGGAGTCAAAACAGAGTCCACAAGTTGTCATTGTCTTAGTTAAAATTCATGCCCATTCTTCTGACACAGTTTGTTTTGTCTTCTTGTATCAACATCAATTAGTCATCGGTCCACATCATCAGAACGTTGAGTTACTAAGCTGAAATTATTTTTTTTCCATTCAAAGCCCAGCCTCAGTGATTTAACTACCTCTTCTCTCATGCATAACAGTAGCATCTAAGTTTTGGAGATGTTAGGCTCATACCAGTTGGATCTCCCTGCCCAGTTTCATACTCTGCTTGTCCAGCCACTCAGAGACCGATGACCGGTCTTTACTGGATTTCTCACCTCAGAAAAGCAGCTTTAAATAACCCAAGCAAGGTATGGGGGAAGTTGAAATATAAGCAAACAATCCAGTCTGTCCGATTTTTCATATCTGAAAATGTTTTGCTAACAAGCTAGGATTTCTGTGTGGGATGAAAGAACTATGGGAAAAGAAAAAGCATTTCCAGTACAACTTACCTGATCATATGAAATAGTGTGGTCTCTCTCACCAAAAATGAAAAATGTGGGATTTAGTAGATTGTATCTTTCTTCAGAGTCCCTAATTATTCCTATAATGTTTTTTGAGAAACAGTCTGTTAGTGAGGTTAACATTCTTGCAAAATAAATGGCAAAATAAAAGAAAAAATTTCTATTTAGGTTTACTCATTATGTATATTTTTTAGATCAGGACATCTATTTAGATGGAGAAAAAAGCATTTGGAAAATGTATTTCCCCACTCTCCATGCACTAAATAAAAGATTAGAAAATTACTGTGCACAAGGAAGCAATTTTTTTTTCTGATTTACAGCATTCTTAAATCTTTATACCAATATAGCATATTGCTGAAATAACCGTAATTAAAATCTGCAACTCACCTTTGAGTTTTTACAGAAATTGTTACAAAGCAATAACTAGACTTACAAACTATGCATAGCCATGTGAGTCCATGTAAGTTTTCACGTGTTCTACACTACCATAGAGGGACACCCCAGCGGTTAATTGAGGATTTTTCAGCATCAAGTGATGTACTGCCATTCCACCCCAGGAAAACCCAACGATACCAATCTTCTTTGCACCGCATTGTTCCTTTAGATACTTCAAGACAACATCAGCTTCCCTAAGACATATAAACAAAAGTAAACTAAGGAATTTGTTGCAGAATCAATACTTGACAATTTAAGAAGGAAATTGAAAGAGATACATTATTTCTTCTGCATCTGCACCCCCAATCACTGAAAACAGAGAATACTTAAAAAAACACATTTCAGCCCAGAGCACTGGCGTCTATTCTTAAATGGGAGCTAAGATCTCTGGTCCTAGTTTAGGGAAGTACAGGTGTAGGTACTTATATACTTACCTGAGTTGTGACCTGCTCCTTTGTTTTCAAAAGAAGCAAATTTTTAATTGAGTCACTTTGTCTAGGACAGGACAACTAAAGACAAGACATATCTGCAAGTAGAACAACATCTTGCATTACGGACTGTAGGAACAGATAAGCTTCACTGTGCTGTCTCTACAGAGTCCACCTATTTAGATAAAGATTTGTCCTGAGTACGTCATTCCTGTTGCATGAGTTAATACTGAAATATCCTACCAAGTGCACATACAATAATACTGTACTAAAGTAGCAATTACTCAAAATTAAACTGTCAGTAACTACAATGTTTAAAAAAAAAAAACGGTATTGCATGAGGTATAATGCAAAAAAAATGCAAATTGTTTTTAATGTAGGCCAGAGCAGGTAATTTTTTTTTTTAATTACTAACTTCTTAGGTCTCAATAGTTTTATCTTTTTCATTATCTACAGAGTTTTTAATGAATTTTAAATGCAGACTGCATATACTAACAACTACATTTTCAAATATTATGCACAGTAGTATGGTCATCACAGGCTTGGTTAGGCTGACAAAAAAGCAGCACGAGAGTGACACGATCAGGAGGTCATATCCTAGGCCTGTAGCATGTGTGCTGTGAATGGATGAGCTCCCTCAGATTTGATTTGTTTGGAAGGGTACTCTCATGGGTCTGTTGCGTTCTTTGTGCTCTGACCTTGAAGGCAGCTACAAGTGAACCCTCAAAAGACAGCACAGGCATGTCCTTGAGGTCTTAGGTGTTTAAGACAGTGCCCATGTATCTGCTTACTCTTTGGAGTAGGATTTTTTACAGGTGTCAGTCATTTATGATTTAAAAAATTCGGTCACAGCTTCTGCAACTATATGGTCAAAAGCTTTGCTGAGAGACGTTGAAGTTAGGCTGTGACCCCTGGGACCTCTTGAAAGGGTCAGAAGACTACTTGTGGCTTAGAAGATGATAGCTGAGTAATAGGGTGTCACTGCCTCACTACCATCTTCTGAAGTTTTAGGCTGGGGTGATAGATGCTGCAGAAAGAGTAATGCCTCCCATAATTCAAGGAAGCCTTGTTACAGGCACTGCCAGGCTGACCAGAGACTGGGCCCTCTGTTTCACATTGAGAAAAACAGTATAGTTGATCAGGCGTATCCTAGGTTTGGGGCAATCTTGCAAATTTTGGTCTCATGCTGGCAAGCGACAACTGCCAGATAAAATGAGCACTTGTGGAAGAGCTTTCCTCCTTATCTTGAGGAGCTGGAGGCAGAATCAGCACTTGTGAGTGGAAGTGCTGGTTATTTCATAGCCTGTGAAACACCAGCTATGAGCCCGTGTGGTCAGTATGACATAGTTAGAAAGGGGCCCAGGAAAACAAGATGGGGACAATAAGCAGAGTGATGGACAGAGCAGATGATCCTCTCCTACTCCCAGCCAAGACAGTTCCCAGAGCCACGGAAGAACCAACCAGAATAAGCAACTGTGTGCGTGCAGACATCTTGCTCTGCTGTGAGGTGCCACTTTCAACATTTCATACAAATTGCCCTCATTTGCTGGATGCTTTTTCAAGTTGAAGTATAAATATGCTTCTTACTTGTCTGCTTTTGTAGGATCATGATTTTTCATCCAGTCAGCAAAGTCAGCCCAGTGATCGGTAGTTTTCCAGGGGTCTGTCCCCTTAAAGAAGTCTGGGCAGATGGTTCTGTGTGAGACATGGAATAAAGTCAACTTTCACATCCAGGTGGGGAGAATCTGTGGATGTCTCAATGTCTCCTACTGTCTTTTCTCTTCCAGAGTACACATCTACATGGTTACTACATGAAACACATTCTTCTGGCAATCAGCAGAGCTAAAATTATATGTCTTTCTATGGGCAAAACCCCACAAAACAAACTCTCATTATTTTCTTAGACATGCTTAAGTATTCAACCCTCCTGATTCTACACAAACACATATACATCTCTTTGATAGTAAAAGTTCTAAAGCAACTGTTCAAAAGGTTTCATTCTGAAAAGCTTATACAACTTAAAGATAGATACCAACATTTATCTTTTAATCACCCATGCTGCCACATAAGCACAAACACTGGCACTTTGTGACTCTCCTTGTGCCCTTTTTCGATGGGTCAATTTTAGTAGCTTTGGTGGCCTCATGGGAACATTTTGTCCCTTTGCATTTTTATTCACTCTGACTGAAATGGTATGGTTGCCCTTTGCGTATGGGAAACATTCTATGCCATGCTTAGCTTTGGAACTGGTCATTTATCAGTGCATTTACGAGCAGATACAAACGACAGTTGCTTACATGTATCCATGACCTGCAATCAAATCGACTATGTATCTAGTGTCTGGGAACAGCCATCCAAATATGTCATGAATCACAATCACAGCTTTGTCTGTGAAAAAAGATGGTCTACAAACATATGCCTTGATGTGCTCTATTTGTACTTCATGTCCAAGGCACCCATATTGAGATCTTCTTCCAGTATCATACAGGAAAGGATCAGCCATTTGGAAATCTAAAGAAAGGGAAAAAAAAAGAGAGCAAGAAAGTCAAAATAATTTCTTAACACAAATTATTAAGGGCAAATAAAAGCAAATATGATCTGTAGAAAGTATTTCAATAACTTCTGTAAATAACTTTGACATCCTTGTCTGAAAGGAGAAAGTAGAAAAAAGCAAAAGCAGTGTTCCAGTGCAGAATGGCTCTGAGTCCATTACATGTTATTCAGTTGAGAATGAAGACAAATACCAAAGCAAAGTTATAAAATCACAGACAACTGCACACATAGGTCCTGACTCTCGTGTCACCTTTGCTTTGCTCCCATGCCACTCTGTCAGCACTGATGTGAAGCAGTACGGCTTCAGATGTCGCTCTCTCCCCAGGCATGGGGCCATCACGCGGGTCTTCATGTGGAATCCCATGCTGGTTTCTCTAAATTATGTGATGGGTAAGGACCACAGCACTCAGCTGCTATGGAGAGCTACAGCGCTCAGTTCTTCTCTCAGTGGTGGCACCTGCTAGCAAATCTCTGCTTTTGGTAGCAGCTCACCGCTGTTCTGGGAGCCAGTGTATCAGGCACAGTTGGTGAAGGACTGCACTAAGGATTTGTAAAATGCCTTGGGCCCATACACCCTTGAAAGGGATTGCAAGAAAACAAGCAGATACGCAAACCTCATTGAAAATATGCAAGAGTACTCGGTTTTGTCCCTTCTCCGAAAATAGCAATTACAATGAGCCAGTAGCTGTGCTAGAGAGATTAAAGTCAAAAGTTGTTCTGACTCTCTGCATCAGGAGCTCGGAATGGACTCTGTACAAAAAGTAGAATGGGATCCTGTAATTAAAAGTAGTGTTATACTGCATCTATACAAGGAATCCAATTAAGTCTGCAGGGGCAGTGTTAATAGCAGCATTTCCTAGCCATGTACTGACTTTGAAACTGTCCTTGGGGATGCAGTACACGCACCTGCATATACTTTATGACTGTCTCCGCTCCATCATTTCTACATCAGCCTATTATTTCTGTCTGCATTGCAACATGTACTTCAGAAAACTGCCTAGTCTTCATGGAAGTGCGGCAAATTCTGGCAAAAATGCATACCTTCCTCAGCTCTCCACTAACCACAGCAGCGGAGAGCGAGGTTTCACTGAGCAATGGGAAATTTTGCTTAGGCAATAGGAACATATTTGGAACCATGGTGCAAGCAGACTGAAGAACAAAGCGTCGATGCCGCAGAGACTCACCGCTTGCTTATGCCTTACACAACACTTCCCAGCTTGCACGATTAAGACAGGCTCAATAAAAAGCATCCAAATTTTATACGCATTTAGTCTGCCTTATACCCAAGATAATCAGCCTTCCCAATGTATAGTGCAGAGACATTGTTCTTCCTCACCCTCTCCCAAGCCTGGGGCTGCTGTCACTGGGGCTGCTGTCACCAGGTCTGGCAGGGTCAGCACTGAGTTGAGCAAATATGCGTGATTACATCCGTAACCCCTGGCTGACAGAGCGCAGTGTAGAGCTACAGGAACTGGGCGGCTGTGGCTTTACTGCCAGAACGAAGCTGCTTCAGAAATAGCCATGAGGTGGGTGATTATCGTGAGTAATCCCCTGTTCTGATAATTGAATGCTGATTACGTTTGTTAATTGCTCTCCCACCTTTCTCAACATCTGAATGTCAGGGCTGGTGCTAGGAAGCATAAAGTAGTCTTGTCCTGATCTTCAGGACTAAAACCTCCATCGTTCTGGCATCGGATGAAAGTGGAAGTTGTAACATGCGTGGGAGAGTATCTCCAAGTTTAAACCCCCATAACAGGCCTGAAAATGCTCGAGAGATGTCCGTTCATGCAGAAGTGCTTCCTACCTCTTTTTTTTTAACCTAAGATGAATCAGCTTGTTGAAGTGCAAGAGACTGCCTGGAGAACTCCCAGGCTCTCCTGAAGACAGCGAATACCACTGGCTTCTGAGATGGCAGCCACAGTCTTACTCCGCTAAGGTCTTTTGCTGAGAAGGGCACAACCTATGGTGTTCCCTTCAAGGAAGTAGTGTTTGGGAGGCATTAAGCCGTGCAATAGTTGTGAAACAGCCCACTGCCTATCTGCTGGTTTCTTCCCAGAAATAATTTCTTTGGCCTGCCTTGATTGATGCCTAGCCAGCTGTCTCTCCTCCAGGCACCAGGCTGTGGAGAACATTAGTAAATAGTCAGCCACACCTGAACTGCTTAGAAGGCTTTGATGGGATCCTGTTCAGTCAGAAGTTTTATTTGTTCCCGCCCGCTTTGTCCCACGCAACATGGTGTGGCGAAGCAACAAGCCAGGATATTTCCGACCTGTCCTGTCTCACCTCATTCCCTCTTCCCACCAACTTCAGCCATGACACTTTTCCTTTTCCTGCTTTCCCGGTGGCACAGTTCCAAGCAGGCAGCATCTCGACTTTACGCCCCGCTCCTCACAGCTGAGCTCCAGCACAGAGGAGACGCAGGGCCTGGTGGGAAGCTCGGGACAGGGGAAAAACTGACTGCTGCTAACAGGGAAAAAAGACTGATATCCATGACCCTGCTGTCATCCCTCTGCTCATTAAGAGAAGGCCTTCTTATAGCTTCTCCTTCTCACCAGTGGTCCTGCTCTTCCTTGAGTGTCTTGTTACTTTTCAGCTTTCATGCAAGTAACACAAAAACTGGGGAGAGTTATTTACTGTTATCACATGGCAAAGGTGGGCTCCCTTGGGTTGTGGGACAGACCCAAACTACTATGTTTTTAGGGAGCAACAAATCACATGGTTAAATCCTGCTGAGTCTTAGTTTTCAATAGGAAGCAACAAGTCACTGTTTGGAAGGTGAGGCTAAAAATCTCCGAAAAACAATCAGGTAAAATAGGGGCAAAGACAGCCCTGAGGATAATCCCCACTTCTCAGAAAGTGCGTATGAGCACGTGATCTCAAAGTGCTGCGCTGCTTCGCAGGACCTCGGACTAATGATGCCAAGATGTGACATCCCTGCCCTTTTCCTGGGTCCAGTGATAACATTTTAAACTCCGGCAGTAGTTTATTTCCATGGTAAGTGCTCCAATGGACCAAACAAGGAAAAGAATGGGAATTCATTACCATAAGGGCAAAAGAAATTATTATGGTCCATTCAGGTGATCTTGCTACTGATGGGCATAAAATGGTTACCAGTGTCCTCAGAACTGTTGCTGTGCCACAGCTTGTATCGAGGACTCAAAATGAAATCCAGTCTTTCCCAAAGTTGACACCCTTTATCTTCACCTTATCCACTCCCTAATACTTCTCTTTTTTTGTTCTTTTACTGAAACCAAAACCAAAAATCTCTCCTTAAAGAGTGGTTTTTGCAGAATGTTCCATGCCTTTTCAAAGAGCTATATCTAATCGCTTAGCAATTTCAGATTTCTCCCTTTCAGCACAGTTAAAAGTAGTTAGCCTTTCTCTGCTGCCAGCTCAGTCTTTACAGACCAGTTTGCCACCACGTACCTGGAGTACAGGATCTTGTTTTAGCCCAGCTCGCTGCTTCTGCTCAGTGAGACACCAGCTAGATTTCTCTCAACACGAAAAGAAGAAAACCAGTTCTGCTGACAGTTTTGCTCCTGCTGCTGCCCATCCAGCTTCCAGGTGCTCTTCAACTCTTCTGCAGATCTTGGGATTGGGAGGTGAGGAGGAGAGGCTTAAACACGGTAGTCATCCCGACGGGAAGGGGTGGGGACCGATCACGCAGAGAGGCAGGGTGCAGCAGCCTCCACATCAGTTGCCTTTTACTCCACCTTTTTTTAATTTCTTATTTAAGGAGTTTAGAAAGCAAGATGCACACAAATGCTGCGCTGCACTTATTTTTTTAATCTCTCTAATTACGTGTGATTTCTAACAAAGTAGTATAGAGAAGTTGAAACAAGGCTGCTGAGTCTTGTTATCAACACTCTTCAGTCCTCTTGGAAGATTTCCCTCCCAGACCAGTAGACTACAAAGCAAATGATATGTGTGATGCAGCCATTTAAGACACTGCAGAACCTTTGGACCTCAGCATTCATAGCTGAGACGTTTAGCATCAGTGGTGCATTTGCTGATGCATTGTTAAATTCAGAGATGCATTTTGTTATAGTATATTCATGCACTTTTATTGTCCATAGTACATATCTTCAATGGAATTTGTTTCAAATTAGGATGAATCTGTCCTGGCAAACTTGCAGCATACAAAAATTACAGAAGTCTCCCTAGCACACAGATTAAACATATTGCAGACACACCCACAAGTATTCCAAACAAGTCCAAAAATGTTCCAGATTATTTTTGATTAGACTTGCTTTCAACAAGTTACAAAGCTTTGAGTCTGAGCTGGCTGTTATTGATGGTGACTCGTTGATATTTTCCATTCCTATTTCCATAATGGCCCTGTATGCAAGGAACATAAGCTTCGCCCTCCGGCTGACATCTACTATAGCTTTAATTTTCTCTGAGTGTGCGTGTGGCTTGTGTGTGTGTGCATGTTGTGGGGGAAGAATGAGACAGACAAAAGAGCTCAGAGAAAATGACAATGTCATTTCAAGTCAAAGATCAATAAAGAAACTTTGATCCTAGGTGTACACGTCAAACCAGTCCCACAGTCACTCTGCAGATCCTCAGCAGTACTCTGTGTGGTAGTGACCACTGTGTAATCTGAGGACTCTGTAAGATGGTTAAATTCAGTTCACCAAACTTCAGATGTTTATAATGAGGATGTCTACATGTCAGCAAGGTGTCTACACTCCCACAGTTGTCATCAAGACTGAGGGTATGATTCACACTCTATGGGTGTCTTCTTTCAAATGAAATGGATAGCCCCTTAGATGCCACCAGCTGTGCTGATCGAGGAGTTTAATGGCAGCTTACCCACCTAGTGCAGGTGTAGATTGCTGTGCTGAGTGCATCATCACTCGGGCAAGATGAGTCCCACCTCTGTGTGCTGTGGGAGCCACACGCAACTCAAAATTAAGGTTTGTCACGACCAGACCGAGGGTGTTTGTCCTGTCATACCTGTCAGCAGCTTTGCACATCGGGATTGTATAAAAAAACATTAAAAAGATTGCTTGTGTTGCAAGGGAGGGAGAGGAGAGACTTCACTGAAAAGATCTGGTTTACACTTTGATATTAATGGCATCTTTCTTGAGCTTGTCTAACCCCACCTAGGCGGGCATGCTGTACTCAGATCCACAAGACTGAAGTACCGTCTTCCCACCTTGCACCCCGGAATGTGGGTCCGTCCAAGCTGCAGTGCCCTGTGGAACAGACTGGCCCAGCAGAAGCAGGCATCTGACCCCACAAGTATCTCACAACTGCAAATCCTGTCTTCATGCCCAGCATCTCTAAATGGGGGTGGATAGGGAAAGGAGAGCAAAGGACTCGCTCTGCTGTAATACAAGCCTTTGCCTGCACACTGTGATTATGTTTGACCTGCAAACCCTAAATCAGTTAGGTCTCCCGTACTCCAAGAGACTCTTTCCCCGTAAGATATAATCACCTCTGTAATGGACTCAGGATTACGAAATTCATTGTACCCATGCATCATTTCCTATGGTCTCAAGCAACTTGTACATTTATTTTCTTAAGCCTGCTGTGAGTATCTCTATTTTTGTATTTCCCCAAAAAAAAAGAAAAAGACAACAGACAAGGGTTGGAACGAGCACAACAGATTCACTTGTCCAAACACACAGTGGTCAAATTTCTCCTTCACCTGAAACACACAGCTTGTTTTCGTTTGGGGTGGGATTTTTTTTTCCTGAAGGTTTGCACCAATGCTCCTCCAGTTGCTCCTCCTGGTTTTATAGAAACAGGTGTGGAGTAAAATCCCAAAGTAAATCCTCACAGCTGTTGGCTGCATTTTCAGCTGTATGTTAACATACGAAACAAGATCCTAGGACATGCAAGCCTGCTGTCCTGAGGCGAAACAGAAAGGTATTCTCTCCCAGACAACTACTGATAGATAAAAACTCAGAAAGGTAAGTGCTCTGCTGGCATCTAGTGCGGAAGTGAAAGAGTCCGACGGAGAGATCGATGGACAGGCTTAGACATGCCCCATTTACTGTCACCTGGCGCAGTATTTGGAGCGCTGCTGGTAGCAACAGACCTGTCAGAAAGTTGAAATCATTACAAGCGTTACACTTAGGTTGTGAAAAAGCTGTTCCAAGCGCCTGTGATGAGTGATGCTTTGCCTGGAGCCTGGAAGCCGCTGAGGAGGCAGGAGGGATGGCGAGGCTCCCCTCTCCCATCGCAGGGCTCCTGCCAGCGACAGCAGCCTTGCTAAGGGGTTACCACCCCTGAGGGTGCCTGGCGAGGAACCGGGGGGGAGGCTCCTGGGAAGGGTTAGCGGAGAGGTGTGGTGGGACGGGGTCAGAGCAGCACAGCTCTGTAGGGCCAGCCGTGATGCCAGCGAGGGCTCTGTGCCCAGCACCTGCACAGAGAGCGAGGGGCATCCCTTGGGACTTGGGTGGCTGCAGGAGGGGAGCACAGCTTGTCCATCTCACGTGGCTTCACTGAAAAGAGAGGGACTCGTCAGTGGGCTTGTAACTTGGAGCCGGGTTTGCAGTTTTTCTTTCTTTACATTATTCCAGCTCCTTTCCCTTCATCCAGTAAAAGGCTGTGTACCTAAACCTGTCTACTGAGTCATCACTTGGGAGTGAAGAAACGTATTTTAACAAATCTGATTGCATTTTCCGGTTTCTGGCTTCAGTCTCTAGTCGGTGTTCAAAGACCCTTGGAAATCAAGCCAGCTCTTGTCATTGCCTCTCGAGGCCTGGCAGGAGGTTTACATATACAGATACTTTCACTTTCATCAGTGGAAAACTAGTCTTACACTTACAATTTTGGTTTTTACCACTTACTTAGTGTTGTACTCTGGAGTCTGTGGCTGCCTTTGCCTGGAGCATTAAAAATATCTCCAGGAATTCTCTGATTTGGTTAGTAGTGACGCCCCTCTTTCCCGTGCTTTCCAGTGTGTCTAAGAAAGGCTCTCGAGTCTCTCCCCCATGGGAGTGACCTTATCTGCTCCATCTGCTCCGGCGCTGGCAGGCACTGCCGCTTTCCTTGCACCAAGCAGAGCACCCGCTGCTCCTCACAGGACCTCACCGTGACCCAGGCCAGGGCATCTTTGCATCTCTCACCATGATCCCACTCCCCTGAGCTTTTATTTGCTGCCATATTGGGTTTGCATGGCAAGGTTTTGGTAGCAGGGGGGCTACAGGAGTGGCTTGTGTGAGAAGCTGCGAGAAGATTCCCCCATGTCTGACAGAGCCAGTGCCAGCCGGCTCTAAGATGGACCCACCACTGGCCAAGACTGAGCCCATCAGCAACGGAGGTATCGCCTCTGGGATAACGTATTTAAGAATGGGGAAAAAATGCAACAGGGGAGTGAGGAGTGAGAATGCGTGAGACAAGCAACTCTGCAGACACCAAGGTCAGTGAAGAAGGAGGGGGGAGGAGGTGCTCCAGGCACCGGAGCAGAGATTCCCCTGCAGCCCATGGGGAAGACCACGGTGAGGCAGGCTGTGCCCCTGCAGCCCATGGAGGTCCATGGCGACGCAGATCTCCACCTGCAGCCCATGGAGGACCCCACGCTGGAGCAGGTGGATGCCTGTAGGAGGCTGTGACCCCATGGGGAGCCCACACTGGAGCAGGCTCCTGCCAGGACCTGCGGACACTTGGAGAGAGGAGCCCACGCCAGGGCAGGTTTGCTGGCAGGGCTTGTGATGCCGTGGAGGACCCATGCTGGAGCAGCTGTTCCTGAAGGACTGCACCCCGTGGGAAGGACACACGCTGGGGCAGGGGAAGAGTGTGAGGAGGAAGGAGCGGCAGAGACAACGTGTGATGAACTGACCGCAACCCCCATTCCACATCGCCCTGCACTGCTCGGGGGGAGGAGGTAGAGAATTTGGGAGGGAAGTTGTGCCTGGGAAGAAGGGAGGGGTGAGGGAAAGGTGGGTTTAAGATTTGGTTTTATTTCTCATTATCCTACTCCACTTTGATTGGAAATAAATTAATTTCCTCAAGTCAAGTCTGTTTTGCTCGTGATCATATTTGGTAAGTGATCTCTCCCTGTCCTTACCTCAACCCACAAGACTTTTGTTGTATTTTTTCTCCCCTGTCCAGCTGAGGAGGGGAGTGATCCAGTCAGGGTCAACCCCCCACAGCTGCTGATGAGGAATAGACTGAATCTGCCGTCACCTCTCCACTATGGCCATCTCCCCCAATAAATCTGCCCCCTTTCCTGGATTCCCACTTACTCTCTTCTCTCCCCCCTTTCTGTCCTTTTCATTCCTTCTCTGTAGGTTATTTGAAGCTGCCGGTGTCAATTGGTTTCTTGTTCTCCCTTTCAATGTTCCTCTGAGTGTCTCACCTTTCTTATGGGTAGGCAAGGGTCGGCTCTCGGAGCATACAACTCCTTTTCTCCCTAAAACCAAAAGTATGGCTCTGACCACAGGGACAGAAAAAAGAACCGCAAAAAAATGTTTTCAGGTGGTATGTTGCTAATTTGCTTGTTGGTGTGTCAAACCGGTTGACCAAAGAGCTTCTGGGTTTCTCATGCCTGGTTTGCATTAATTTTTACTTAAAATAAATTGCGAATGTTTAGTCCCAAATTTCCTAATTTTGCTGAAAGAGCTTCTGGGATTTCAGAGGGTGTGTTTTGTGAACTTCATAGAAAAAGGGTGGGTGGAGCACAATTTTAATTATGCCACAGCAATAACAGGAAAATTATTTTAATATAGCAGATGACAGGCAAAGAGACGCATTTACCTAACACTGTCCAGGTGTTTCTAGGTTATTCAGTAGCTCATCATTTTATTAAAAAACAATTTTATTGGAATTTCAGTACAAAGCATGTGATTCCAAATATTACAAATAATAATGAATATTAATAGCAAGATACAGGGAAAATAGTAAATTCTGGAGTAAGGTCTCAGAAATAGGTACTCAAGATCATAGGGAGCATCATTGCTGCACTGAACACTATAAACAGAGACAAGAGCAAGAAAGTAGAATTAAGATTACATGGATAGTTGCATGGATTAAGGGCTTCTTTCCCTATCTAAAAACCTGAACATCTATTTTTGCATGACTTAAGAATATGTCTATTATTTTTTTCTTACCAAATATTTTGTCTTCTTCTCTAAAACTACAAAAATTTGGAATCCAGAAATGACCAAAAAGTACTTTTCCTTTCAGTTATCCACAATTCAGACTATTTATTACCTTCAAGGATGAATTCATTCCACTTATTTGGTCATTGAAAGCTGAATTCTGTATGCAGAATTTTGCCCATAAAATGTTCATTTAAAAATACATATATTTGGTCTGTTATGTGCCAGGGCACAGGTCCTTTTTTCTTTTTCCTTCTTTTTTCTTTTCTTGGTGTGAGTTGTCTCCTTAAACAAAACTCATCTAACGAGCATTTTTTATTTCGGGAACTTTCTGGGACTAATCAGCTGGAAAGGGGTAATTTTGTTTGCTTGGAATTGAGGCTGTGTTTGTACTAAGATATGAACAATTTCATTCTTCAGTACAAGCAAGTTTCCTTGGACAAAAAGCCACACCTTGTGCCTGTAGAATTTACTCCACTTTCCAGAAAAAGCAACTTCATGAGTAGAAATCTGGCTTCTCTGTAAACTCCCAGTGTGCACTTGAACAATTTGGTTTGGCTGAGATTTTCCAAGACATCCTTTTTAAAGCCAAGAGCACCCCAAAATTTCCGCTCACATATGATCCCCCATAGGCTATACATCTTCTAGGTGAACATTCAGGGGGTTTTTTACCTAGCTGGAAAAAGGGGAAATGTTTGCTACCGTCAGTGATCAACCGACAATTCTGGCAAAAATTACTATACTGAATCAGTCTTTAAAATTCCAAAATTTTAAACAGAGTTCCAGGAAAAAAAAAACCTTCTTCCCATGTTTGCTCGACTTCAGAAGTCCTGTTTTGCAAACAAATCTACACATTACTAATCTGGGCTTCAGACTGTATCCCACAAAGCAATACAGACGCTCAAGTGCAACATCAAAGCAGCAAGTTTAAGGTAAGTAAATATAAGAGCTTCTAATTATATTACAAGGTAATTACCACGCACAAACCAATTCAGAGCAATCAAGGCACTTTATTAAATACATTTGCAGAGAGCACCTGTTCTTACCCTCTTTCTAAAGAGAAATAATGAACTTTGACCTAGCAGAAAGAAATTACCATCTAGTGTAATCCCGCAAATTGTTGAGTCTGTGCCGGGAGTGAGCGCACCTTCCCCACAGCCGCTGCCAGTCTAACAAAACCAGTTGCTGCAAGTCCCTAAGCATACGCTGGAGCAAGCACGCAATGGGGGATCTCGGGAGAAAGGGTCCGGGCAGGGGAGGGCCCAGGCCACCACACGTCTCTGGCCCAGCACGGACATCTGCCCCTGCCCACATGGACATCTCCCCCTGCCTACCTGGGCATCTGCCCCTGCGCACCCAGACGTATGCCCCTGCCCACCCGAACGTCTCCCCCTGCCCACCCGGATGTCTCCCCCTGCCCATCCGGACATTTCCCCCTGCCCACCGGGACGTCTCCCCCTGCCCACCCAGAC
>Ga0065711_1004422_pt1 | contig 23631 bp, 21 predicted proteins | sample Hoacrofraction12_FD_59098 | JGI IMG/M metagenome (GOLD analysis project Ga0065711, IMG submission 59098) | Hoatzin crop microbial communities from Cojedes, Venezuela - Epithelial fraction 12 v2 (version 2) | ecosystem: Host-associated > Birds > Digestive system > Esophagus > Crop | place...
GGGGGGGAGGCAGAATAGACTTCAACAACACAAAAAGGGCAAAACTGAATCACAAAGACAGCAGAGAAAACAGCGTACCTGAACGCAGTTGCCCGCAGGATGACTGAAGCACTTCTCAGTTTACCCAGCCTGGAAGCGGTCCCCACGCCCCCGAAATGCACAAGCTGCAGAGGCAGCTGCCGAACCCAACGGTAGAAAACGGCCCATTTGAAATTTTGGAATAAACATCATTCTTTCCACTGGTGGAGTCTAAAGCTTAGAGGGATGCCGGGGAACATCTTTGCTTTTCTGACACCCTTCTCATTCAGAAAAACATTTATCTTTGCTGCAATATGCTGAGCATCTTTTCCGTGCTTGAGCCCCAGTATTCGCAATCAGATCTCACCCCTAAAATTCACAGCCAGCTCCCCAAGGAGGGAAGGAGGAGCTGTGTGGACACAAAGCTACGGTTCCCTTCTGGGTTTGAAGGAATGTGCTCAGAAACTGCCTCCATGCGAGGAAGATAGTTTTGGATCCACCTCTACCATATGCTGAAGCAACTCTCCTCACTTTCTGCCAGTACTGAGGGAGCTGGCAAACACGAATTTGGGGGAACGCAGTAGCACCCCAGGGAGTCTGACAATCTGCTTCCCTATATGTTATTGGTGCTTGCTCCCCTGGCTTCATCCCAGTCCTCTTCATCCCCCATTTCTCTGACTGTCCTGACCTTTAATCTCTCTCCTCTGTACACCTTTTCAGCCATCCCCTTAACCACACACACACTCCCCATGACACATATAATAAAGATCCAGCTCATAAAAACAGAGAAATAAAATTCAATGTTGAACTCTTGACATTTGCTATCCATTACTGAATTTGTACGCACTGTCTTTTCCCACTGCTCATTATCATTTGTCTCCATATCAGCCCTCGTGGTTTTTTTTAATCCAATTCTCACAGTATTTGGTACTTTATATAATCACATACTTTGAAAAGCTGGAGAATCTCAGCTTTTAATGTGAGAATCTCAGCTTTAGTCAAAGTGATTTTCTACCTGCTGGGCTTTGAAAGAGGGGTGCACAGAAGGAAGAGAAAATCCTGAATACATAAATCCTCAGGGGCTCAAATGACACAATGAGAAAGCTAGACCAAAAAAACTAAAGGAAAAAAAAATATTTCATTTTAATGAAGTCAACTTTCTAAGCCAATCTCATGAGGAAACAGGCAATAAGAGCGTGACCTACATGGCCTGTAGCTATAAAGGGGACTGGTCTAGATTAACACTAATGTCAAGATTAGCTAATATCCCGTTTCAGGAGAGAGGGCCACACAGCATTAAAACCTTCAGAAAATCTTGGCTCTCGCTCTAGACAGATGTGGGCAGAACCATCTTTAAGCAAAACATTTTTCAAAGCTTTCCATGGGGCGCCGAGGTGAATCTTTGCTCAACTGTAACTGGATTTCCAATGGCAAGAGGTTCTGCCATTCAGAGACCAGATAAAGGATGAGCCGGGGACATGGGGGAGAAAGTCCCAAGTCAATCGCTGTTTACTGGGCAGTCCATTTCTCATGAACAGGTCAGAGGACTGGCATCTGTAGAGACTTTGTCTTCAGCGCTTAACAAGCTGAATTATTCTCGAGTTGACATTTTTCTTGGTTTTGGGAAGTTTTAAAATTCTCCATCAAATCTCTCTTAGTGCCACAAAATGTGGTTTGCTATACATAATCTCGTTACAAGGTTTCCAAGAGTTCACCGTGTGCCCTAGAGTTTACAGATGTCTTGAGTTATCCTCAAACATCATTTTTAAAGTCTGCATGTTAATAAGGTGTGATGTATGAAATTCTCTTTATAACTTTAACTTTGAGACCATTTTATATCTCCTTTCTGCTCAGGAAGGCATTGAGGGAATCATTTTAGCTACAAAGCTCTCTCTTCTAATCCTGATGTGCTCAGGGAAATATCGGAATGGTTTTGATACGATAAATATTTATTTTTTACTTTTGCATGAAAACAGCATTTCCATTCATTTGAAGCAGGAGTTATGAACCCGATTACAAATTCAGAAGCAAAGAGGCAGCTTCTAATTACCCGCTTTCCGCATGTTATTCTGTTTCTCACTTCAGGCCTAAATACCAACCTATGAGGACACTTGCACCACCTTCTGAGACACTTAACTCAGATATGGTTAATTGTAAATGAAATATTTTTACCTATCTGACAGTCTACTCTAACTGCATAAAGAGATTAATAAAAGACTTAGTTGCCCACTGATAAACAACTTGAGAACCTGCCATGTCTCCTAGACTCCGTGAAATGCCTTGAAACCTACCATGCCACGTCTGTTTTATAATAATTTATTTTTTCTTCTCTATTAAACTCTAAAGTCATTATTGACAGTCACCCTGTTCCTTTCAGTTGTGTTTTCCTAATAACAGCTTAAAAAAAATCAAAGTGATTTCTGTATCAAAAATGTCTATGTTACCACTGCCAAAATATACGCACAGAGAAGTACATCTGCACCTCGCACCAAAATCAAATATTGTGTACTGCATAAAATCAACTCAAGGATGCTGTTATCCTAGGACTGTAAAATATATTCAATGCATCATGTTTTGATGCTTTCCACTGACTACATCATAGCTGATACAGGTCATTTCAGATTGGACGTGAATTTTGAATATATGCATTAAAATGTAACCAGTCCTAGGGAAGAAAAAATACACCTGTGCTTCCAACGTGACAGCATATGAAACAAACCCCATTTTTCATTAATAGAGAATCATTACTCAGTGCGACGGGGAAAGTCTAGAGGAAACTTGGGGCATACCTTCTGAAGGGCTAATCTGTTAGAAGGACTTACAATTTGACACGTGGTGCATAAAAACCACCCTTAAAGAATATACTAAAGCAATAAATCTACGAACTCAGCAAAGCAGAAAAAGGACACCAGCATTTAGCTACCCTGTGATGTGAGCTACTTCGCTGATGTGATTCTAGATTTCAGGTTAAATTTAACATTGATCTCCAGCCAAGCACTGGATCTGTTTACACAAGACACTGCATTTAGCCCACAAATGATCATGGCCAGTCTCTTTCTTGCCTCATTTTAGCTATTCTACAATAAGCAGAAAGCAGGGGACTTCCAACAGAGAGACTGCAATTACTGATACTTTCCTCATTAGTCGTCTTCTCTCCTATGAAGTCACCGGATACAGTGTTCAGATCTTTAGGTACTCAAGCGATCGTGATCAGCTCCTGATGAGCAGGCATAGGAACTGGTCGGTCTCTCACATTAAGTGGGAAAGCCAATAGCAAATAGAATAACTATTTAGCGATACTCACCTCATTTTAATGATACCTATACAGGAACTTCATGCATTGTGGTACGGGTAGCAGACTCACAGAAAAGGTTATGAGTAAAAAGAAAAAAAGAGAGAGATGGATTTTCCTCCAGTTTGGCACCATTATCAGACATTAGGCACTGAAACCGCTACACTTGATCAGTAAATGTTTTGTCACAGTTACATCGGAGTCGAGCCTTCCCCCTCACCACCCCTGCCCCAACAGTGAGACAGACACCAGGTAAGATTTGCCAGCACAATATGTACAATCTGCACAAGCATTAAGCAGACAAAGGGAAATCAAATAACAAGAGAAAAAGTAGGGACGGTGATTTTCTTTAGGCCTTCATTAATGTCTATTCAAATATAAATACTGAACAAGAATTCGCATTTCATATTGCGGGAAAGCACATTTGTGCCAAATCCTTCGGAGATTTGGTTCAAGAACAGTTCATCCCTATCTGAAGATTTGCCTGAAATACTGCCAAAACCCACTACCACTTTATGTCAGCTGCAATGAAAGCTACCGTTGCACAAGAGAGAAATGCAAAGAAGCTTCACAGGACTGTGTTCCCACTCCTGCCTGCACACTCACGGACCTGATCAAATCCTCTTTGGTCTTTGCCTTTCTGCTACAGCTTCAACCGTGCCCATTTTAAAAAGCAGCACAATACACCAACGGCAGACTGCTTCCAACTTATCTACACCATAACCATCAGAGGAGGTACCGCTGAATTTTCCATTTCTTTTCTAAGTTTCATCGGTGCCTTTCATGTTATCCACAGGAATCAAATTGTGAACTGTTCAGGAAAATTCTTACGTGATCCCTGTTCTCAGCCTCGTCTCTCACTTTTCTCTCCTACTCACCAACTTGGGGACTCAGTTTTGCACATGTACAAGACAACCACCAACATAAACAATTTCAGGTTCTGACTCAACCAGGAATCTGTCACAAAGCATTTTCAGTCTCTAGCAGAAAAGATGTGGGATTGGGGCAGGGAAGACATCTCTAAGCTAGAACAGTCCCCTAGTGGCCTTCCATGATGGAGTGACCGCATCAGTGGACAAAGGAAGAGCTATGGATATCATCTCTGTGGAGCTCAGTAAGGCCTTTGACACGGACCCCCACAACAACCTTCTCTCTGAATTGGAGAGAGATGGATTTGATGGGTGGACTGTGTGGTGGATGAGGAATTGGTTGGATGGTCACATCCAGAGGGTAGCGGTCAAGGGCTCAATGTCCAGATGGAGATCAGTGGAAAGTGGTGTCCCTCAGGGGTCCATACTGCGACCAATACTGTTTAATATCTTCATCAATGACATAGACAGCAGGTTTGAGCACACCCTCAGCGAATCTGCAGATGACACTAAGCTGAGTAGTGCAGTCAACACGCCTGAGGGACAGGATGCCATCCAGAGGGACCTGGACAAGCTGGAGAGGTGGGCCCACGTGAACCTCATGAAGTTCAACAAGGCCAAGGGCAGGATCCTGCACCTGGGTCAGGGAAACCCCTGGTACCAGCACAGGCTGGGGATGAAGGGATGGAGAGCAGCCCTGAGGAGCAGGACTTGGGGGTGCTGGGGGATTAAAAGCTGGACATGACCTGGCGATGTGTGCTGGCAGCCCAGAAGACCGTCTGTGCCTGGGCTGCATCCCCAGCAGCGTGGGCACAGGGCGAGGGAGGGGATTCTGCCCCTCTGCTCTGCTCTGGTGAGACCCCGCCGAAGTCCTGCGTCCAGCTCTGGAGACCTCAGCACAGGACAGACCTGGAGCTGTTGGAGCGGGGCCAGAGGAGGCCCCAGCAATGATCCGAAGGCTGGAACCCCTCTGCTGGGAGGAAAGGCTGGGAGAGGGGGGGCTGGTCAGCCTGGAGAAGAGAAGGCTCCAGGGAGACCTCACTGTGGCTTTTCAGTACTTAAAAAGGGCTTACAAGAAAGATATGGAAAGACTTTTTAGCAGGGCCTGTTACAGCAGGACAAGGGGTAATGACTTTTAACTAAGGGAGGGTAGATTTAGACTGGATATAAGGAAGACATTTTTTACGCTGAGGTTGGTGAAACCCTGGCACAGGTTTCCCAGAGAGGTGGTCGATGCCCCATCCCTGGAAACATTCAAGGTCAGGCTGGACGGGGCTCTGAGCAACCTGATCCAACGGTAGATCTTCCCGCTCATTGCAGCGGGGTTGGACTAGATGACCTTCAAAGGTCCCTTCCAACCCAAACCATTCTATGATTCTGTGATCTCCAAAGTCAGAGAGTCTGCTCTTCGTTGCGGTGCAGAGCGCAGATCACGTGCAATGCTGACGCTGGCTGTGCCCATGCTCCCCTGCACTGTGCAGAGATGCTGCTGATCAGCTCAGAGAAGTGACGGTTACAATTGCCACGGTGTGATGGTACCTGGAGAAAGGGTGACAGTCCCTGAACCCACGGGGAGGAGAGGCCACCCCTCCTTCCCGCATTAAGTGTGCCCGTGATGTCGGGCACCTGATGCGAACGGCAGCTGCACGTCCTTGATCACTGGTTGCTTATTTACCAGCAAGCTTTTCCAGGAGGTTCCTTCAACTCAGTCAAGTCACTTCACTACTTCTAAACACATACCTACGACCAGTTTGCTCTGTTCTCATGCATGCTACTCCATCAACAGAAATATTCAAGCTCATTAGAGCAGGCTGTCAAAAGCATTTGCAAGAAGAGATTTTCTACTTCAGAGGGTTCTCATCAGCTACCGGCCTCCTCTTCAAGAGGAAGAGGAGTAATACAACTGTCTTGATTAACCTGGATTTCTGCAACATCAAACACTTGCAAACAGAATATTCACAAACACCCTATGAGCCAAAAATTGTTAGCCATCATTTTCCCATAGCTTGTCCTGGTTTCTTGTAAACAAGAAGAGCGGAGCAAACAGGATGCATACATATTCATGTCACAGCACACTGAATTTATCAACGTAATACTGAGTACCAATTAACCAAGGGAGATTCACAGACCCGCAGGACTGAAGGCCTGTCACCTGCACTGGTCAGATTAGGGATCTACACTCTCCAACATACTCTTGGAAAGCAGGCGGAGGAAGTTTGCCGATATCAACTTATTCAGGGTAACGAGGACAAAGGCTGACTGTGGGGAACTGCAGAAGGACCTTAGGAAATGATATGACATATGAGATGGCAGGCGAAATCCAACAGAGATAAATGTCAGATATGCTTGTGGGAAAAACAATGGTAACTTCACATATGAAATGATGGACCCCGAGCCAGCCATGGCTACACAGGAGTGAAATCCTGGATTTACAATGGACAGCCCCACAGAAATGTCAGCCCAGTGCTACCAACAGTCAAAGGGAAAAAGACAGCAGATGAAATGTTAAGAATCATTATGGGAAAAGGAAACGTAGAGCATGGACAGCATGGATGGGGACTGCTTGTTCGCAGACTTTCCCAATAGTGGCACAAGGACCCCTTAAACCAAACTGGAACCGTGTCCAAGACAAACAAAAAAAAATGATTTTTGTGCCCAACGAGAGAAGCTGTGGATGTCACAAGACTACACTGGCTTAAGGGTAGAAAAGATTAAGTTCCCAGAAGAAAAATCTATTCATGCTTACTGTCCACACAGAAATCACTCCTAGCACAACATCCCTGAGCTGCAAACAGCTGGAGCCTGGGAAGAGCTAGAGGAGAAGCACCATGTGTGCCGGCCTTGCTCATCCTCCCGTAGCCTATGGCCACTGCTGGAGATGGGATGCTGGGCTGGACCCTGTGAATGGGAATTAACAGAATTATCTGAAGTTCAGCTTCATACCCTTCGCAGGAATTTGATTTTTATTCTATTTTTAACCCAACATATGCTGAATTGTAATTTCACATTTCTGGTTCCAGCGCTGTAGAATTTTGCAAAATTAATAAAAAGAAAGAATGGGAGGGGGAGAGTGGCAGAGCAAAGACATTGCTCATTTTCAGAAATACAGGCCTGACTTCCCACTACTCCAGAGACAAAGCTTACAAAGACTTTAGCTACCTACCTGCTTCTGCAAAAATGCCAGCTAAGGCTATTTTCAGAAACTAAGCATGTGCTGTTACAGAACCATCCCGGTTCTTCCTCCCCAGTCATCACAATCCACGACACAGCCACATGTAAAAACTCCCCGACATCAAGGTGCCTGTGTGTGGTCAGGAGTGCCCATCTCAAGGGGATCTTCTGGATGAAGCCAAGGAGCTGTGCGAAAAGGAGGAGCTTCCGGAATCGCCGTAATCCAAAGCGACGGAAGAGAAAGCTCACAGCAGCAAGCGGTAACGTGAGAGCTGACTCTCGCAGAGAGTTCGTGCTTCTGCTATCAGTGCTCTTTGCAAGAAATTCTGTTCCACGACACACTCCCCTCTGATCCTAATTTTGAATGCAAGACAGCTTTGTAGTAACTAATCCTATTAGCATGCTCCTGAAATCTGTAAGAGCAGAGATGTAGGACTGGCCCAGAGACTTAGCTCTCAAGCTCTGCTCCCCCATGAAACAAATTCAGGTTCACTTCAGCAGTCCTTAATCCCTTAGGGACTGACTAGGTAATATTTACCAACGCTGAGCGATAGTTATGCACAATAGCAAAGCAAATTAAAATATTTAAATGAAAATATTTTGGACAAAATATGCTTCTTAATTTGGAAAACTTCACAGATTTTTCCTTCTGTACTTTTCCAACCAAATCAGAAAAAACGAATGGCTGATGACTTTTTTTTCCACCCCTTTCAATTTTTACTGAGCTCTTTTCCTACAGTCTCTTTATCATCTCTCCTTTTCCTGCCAGGCCTTTTCAAAGGCAGGAATTGAAAAACACGAATAAAAGAAAAAATGGAGAAAATAGAATGAGAAAAAAAAAGGAAGAGCTTTTTTTAAAAAAAGTTGTTTGGATAAAAGTGCTCGATGTTTGAATGAATACAGCTCCTGTCAATTTTTTTTTTTTTAAGAATTATTTCATTTTACTAGACGATAGTGATTTTGGTAGAGGGGATGAGGTGGAACCCATCTGCAGCAGACAGAAGTGCCATCCCAGGTCTGGGCTTATTCTCTGCGCAGCCAGGTCTGCATCCCATGTTAGATGATCCCCAACGACTCTGGCAACAGCTGATCAGAGAGAACCCTATAAATCGCCTATGGCGGCGGATGAGAGCATGTTCGATTAAATGGATTTCTGTCCAAGTTCGTGTTGTATGACAGTCAAAATGTTTTAACATTTTTGTAAATGTGTTTCTGTGCAAGAGAACAAAACAGATGTTTTCTATCACAGACCTTAGGCTGGTGACTAGGCTTAGGTCTCGGAGATGGAAGAGCATCAGTCAGCACGACGCAGGATGAAGAATTCCACGGGAAATCAGGCAGTGCCTCCACCCGTCGCACCCATTTCATATGATTCAGCAACGGACACGGTAACAATTTGATTTCAGCTAAAATTATTTTGTTTTTATTGAATTCTGGAATGAAAACAGGTTTTATATCTTTGAGAGACATCATGAAATAGAATAAGCAGCTTGTACTCCACATCCCCTCAGACATCCCATATCTCAGTGCAGGGACAACAGGTTGGCAGCGGGGAATCTTTCAGACTCCAGAAACATGCAATACCTCTTCATACAGATCTGTGTTTTGAGGACAGCTAATTCAAAACAAAAACCCCACACCATTAAGTAACAACAGTTATACACTGAAGTTTAGCAAATTTCAATGCTTTTGTTTAGCTTTTTGAAGCACCAGCATTTAATTTCTGAAGCATGAAACACATCCCAAATGGTAAGTCGATCAGCTCTGTGTCAGAATGGCTAGGTGATTTCAATTTCACAGCTTCTCAAGAATTTTATTACGTGCTACGTCTTAATGAAATACAATACTGGCTGTGACATAATAACTATTGCAAAGGAAAAAATACAGCCTGGTACCGTGACAGGCTGATCTCTAGTCAGCTCCCATCTCAGTAAGAAAGCACTTCTGGCACTTGCCCAGCAAAGCTGCCCCAACTTTGCTAATTCTCTAATCACAATGTTCCCTGGGATGCCACTGCCCGGCAGCACTGCTGTTCTGTAGGCTCCTACCCAGGCCATTGGTCCATGCCCAGTTTTTCACAGCGTCTTCATAACTGCCTAGTCGTGTCAGATTCCTCTATGCAGAAGCAAAGGACTCTGTGTGTATCTGCTCCATTTAAATCGGGGTTCTAGCTTCAGGTCAACAGTCCCCTGCCCAGTTAATAATGCCCAACTATCTCTACAGGTTGGCTGTACTCCATGGATAGCTAAGCACACCATGGAGAAGGAGACATACCACACGGGGCAGGATGCGGGCATTGATGCTTTCCGTGGTCCCTGCCAAGGATTTGAGACTGAAGACCTTAAAGTTGCCCCAGAGTAACAGGCAATGGGAGTCTATGAAGCTTCATGCTGTCTGTGCAGGGCCTACAGACACATGCTGCCAGGGCACGGAGGACACTCATCTTCAAAATACAACTGGAAACATCCTTCTTAGCAACAGGGTCAAGGCTAGGAGAGCTTTCACACACAAACAGCAGATTTTGAGCTCTGAGGACAGTGGAACTAATGCACATCCCTTCCAGCGACCCATCTCCCATCAGCTCGCGTTTGCGCCACAGCTGCATGATCTTCAGTCCTCCCTGAAGGTCCTGAAACTGCATATTGCTGCACCTCTAAGCCATATGTGTTTCTGACACAGAAAAAAAAGCAAGACAATGACATAACCAAAACCAGAAGTTGGTTTTGTTTCTTTCCAAGAAAAGTTTTGGTCTAGGAGGGCATGGAAATTCTACCTCACATTTCATATTTCCTTGCTTATTCAGTACTGGAAGTAGAAGCATCTATTGGGATTTCTGTTCAACTTTGACTCTCTTTCTCCTCCTCCCCCTCACAAAACCCCATGAAATATTGTTCATTTAAAAACATAAGTACAAGATGGGAATTATTTGAATCACCCATTCCTCACCTGCTGATGGCCTCTGGTATAACTTGGGGCTGTTATCTTTCATTTATTCATTTCTTATGCCCTGAAATAAGCAATGAGAATCACCACTACCCTTAACATTAGCAGTATTTGAGTCTAACTTGCCTGACACTTGTATTTCAGGAGAGACACAGAATTCGAAAGTGATTTACTGGAGCTTTGAAAACCAAAAGGGGTTGTTTGAAACTGGCTATTCCCACCATGGAATCTCACGCTGACACAGAACGTTTTGAAAGGATGATTCAGAGAAGCAAGGATCCCTTGTAAATCAGTCAATATTTGCTTTGTGTTCAGACTTTAATGCTACCTTTACCTCCACCAAGTTGTCTCTGAGGTCCAGATTATACCTAGTTCAGGTTTGGGAAGCCAGGGACGGTGCTCAGAAGAGCTGAGCAGAGCACAGGGGAAACGAGGCTTTTTAACAGCATCCACTTTCCTAAGCTAACACCAAACAGCCGGGCAAACACAGCCATTGCTGATGGGTGAGACCGTATCTCTGACAGCATTTCCCTCCCATCACTTTCTTCTGACATACGTTCACATTGCACTCAATTACACATCATTTCAAGAACATCTTGCAAAAACTGTTACTATGTTATGGGTCTCTGTTCCCATTTCTGATCCCCTTTCTGTCTGATGAACACCAAGTATTTAAACGGCCCCAGAATTATGCTCAGAATGAAGCTAACTCCCACTGCACAGGCAGACATCAGGACTGTGTCATGACCACACTCTACCCCAACAAAAGCTTTGGGTTTGGCCTCAAGTTGCATCAGAGGAGGTTTAGATTGGATATTAGGAAAAATTTCTTTACTGAAAGAGTGGTCAGGCATTGGAACAGGCTGCCCAGGGAAGTGGTGGAGTCACCATCCCTGGAGGGGTTCAAAAACCGTGTGGATGTGGCACTTCAAGACATGGTTTAACAGGTATGGTGGTGATGGGTTGACGGTTGGACTTGATGACCTTAGAGGTCTTTTCCAACCTTAATGCTTCTATGATTCTATTAGCCACCCGTAACATGCAGATAATGCAGAGAGCACAGGTGTAACCTGTCCTCGGATGCTTCTACAACCGCCCTTGAACAAGCAAGTTCAATCTAACAGGGAAATCACCAGGAAGAACTATCTACACTCCTCAGAGTGAATGCATCAATCCATATACTTGAACAGAAACATTTAAAAGAAAAAAAAAAAGGAAAAAAAAAAAGAAGAGACAGACATCCTCAGTTAAAACTGAATTACAGGACACGACATTTTCTTAGTGAGTCAGACTAAGCAATTAGCCAAAAACAGAGTAAGTCGTTTCAGGCAGTTCACCTGCTCCTCCGACTTTAGCTTTCTCAGTTGTGTGTCATTTTATAATCATATTTGCCTAATTTCCAAATTTGCTTTTCCAACTGACTACCTAAGAAACAGCAAAACAGATTGTACCAAAACAGCTGTGAAATGAACATAATAAATCAAAAAGCAAAGGTTTATTTACTTTCTCTTCCTTCCTAGTTCTTTAACCTACAGTAGTCCTAGGCTTTGCCTGCAAAAAGTAGATAAAAACAATACAGACAACAAAAAAAAACCAAAACAAAACAAAAAAAACGTGAGGCAGTTTTTAATGGCTGGCATGGCTTTCACAGCACAAATCCTGCTGTTTGTTACAGGGGTTCCAGCGCAACAAATCTCCCGAAGACATTAACCATCTCCAACAAACTTAAAAATATTAAACTCTTATGTGAAGAATGTTTGTGACTTTTTTTTGTTTAAAAAAAAATGAAATTTATATAGCTTCATTCACTTCATATGTTTTTGCATCATTCAAATTCTTGCAGTACTACACGATAACGGCCTATATGCAGAAGAAAAAAAAAAAACCAAAAAGCAATGCACACCTCCGCTAACATTTCTTTCCTATTTTGTGATATAATTCACTATACCCAGTTAGCTCCCTTCTGAAGCCAGAAAGGAAATACTGTGAAGAATCAGAAAACAATGAAAATGAAATTAAAACAAAGGGAAAAATCACTCATATGAAAACATGAAGACGACATATTTGAAAAGTACTGAAGCGTAACCTATCAATTTAAAGATTTTTGTAAGGAATAGAAGAAAAGGCTCTGTCAGAGATAAGCAGTGTGACGTTCCCTGTCGCCACACGAAACAAGACTTCGAGGATATAAATCCAGGTAGCTTCTGATAAAATGATGTCAACCTTCTTTTGTTTTTGCTGCAATGAAGAGAAGCAGCTGCCTCCATGCTGGGCTGCCAGCACCTGTGCAACTTCTGGGGCCAGCTGGTTTTCTCAACAAATTGACTTCAGATATCAACCCAACAGCAAAGGCGCTGCTCTTCTGGCACTCAGACCATCCTCACCTTCAGCCCAAGCTGCTACCCGGGGAATTTCAACTTTATGCAATAGTCACATTTTCTGACAGTCAAAGCTTCTGTCGTTTCTGTTCCTGCAATGGATTTTGTTGCTATTATAAACTGAATTCCTGGTTGGTGGCATTTATTTGATTATAAATTTCCTTTCACGCTTTTGAGTCTATACCTGCTCAACCTAATACAATTCCATGCTGACTGGAGCAGCTTTCAACCAACGTGTGAAGCAGCCGAGTTTGGTGACTTTATAGACAAGTGAAGAAGCCAGAAACACAGAAAAGTTTGATGTGTGTTGGAGGAAGAGGCAGGGTTGCTCTAAATCACCATTTACCACAAATCTGCGCTTTTTTAGCAGGCTTTTGCTGATAAATATCAGCTAATCCTAGAACTGGATGCTTCAATTACGGGATTAACGTCAATCGACGTACAGAATAACAGAAAGCAGAGCTGCTTTCCTTACAGAGGTACTAAATCAGCGTCTCTTTGCTGGTTCCACAGCAGCAGGCTGGCTGCCCTGCAGGGAGATGCTCAGTTTCCTGAGCTGGAAGTAAATAGTGGCTTTTTAAACAATAAAAGCATGGGATTCATTGCAAAGTCTTTTAATATGACCTGGGTGGTTTGGGAGTGAAATACAAGGGGGTGAAGAGTGCCTCCGTATCCAGTGCTCCTTCAAAAAGAAAAACATGAGAAGAGATAACCCAAAAGCAGGACTGTCAGCACGAGAGCTCAGCATCCTGCAGGAGCCAGGCTTTTTAAATCCTCTCTTTTTATTCTTAAAACAAAGATCCTCCTCACAGCTGAGTATTCCAAAGATACGATTTAGTAAATCGCTAAATCAGTGAAGAAATGGAGAGAAACCGCAGTAAGGCCACAGAGAAACCCTCTCTAGAAAGCAATTCCTTTCCCTCCAGGGCCATGGACTCACCCACAAATAGAAAACTGAAAAGTGAACTAGAGAAGCTGGAAAAAACACCTCAAATAAAGGGGACCTTTTAATTAACGAAGCGAACAGTGCTCCCTGTATCAGCCATTTTTCTCTTTTTCTTTCTTTTTTCTTTTTTAATCCATCTGTTGGAAATAGAACCAATTTCCAGCCAACACACCAGACTCCTGTGCATCAGACATACTTCTTGGCTGCGTCCTGTGATCCTTATTCAAAGCAACACCCCAACGCTGCACACTATCCTGATGTTTTGCTTTGGAATACAGCGTGTGCTACAGACATGCAATAGATCATGGTAATAAGAGGCAAAGTACAGTTCAGATTCTATCCTGAGGAAATTTAATAACCCAGAATTAGAAAAGTCTAATTCATTTGACAGCACTTCTTTAAAAAGATATATCATGAGCCCAGAAAGTAGACACATGCTGCAAGGTTTTTAAGACTCTCGCAAAGGTGAATCCACGTACTGAGAAATTCGAAGTTGGCTGTGGAAGGCGAGCACACAAGTCCCACCAAAATCATGGTGCGTGTCAGGCGGGATCTCCTGGCTACCTTCCCCAGCCCAACCCAGCTCTCAAGCACTGCCCAGTTCTGACAGCGGTGGTCCAGTTTCATACTTCAAAGAGCAGTCGAAGAAGGCACCTTTCTGAAGGTGTGAGAAAAAGGACTGGTAAAAACGGATAAGCACTTCAAGCCCTACTCCTTTGCTTGTAGGAATTAACATTCCAAAGCTGCCCGGCACTCTTTGTGGGGTGCCAAGCTGCAGTGGGGAGGGCCAGGTTCGTACCCAAATCTCGGGGTGAACTCCCCACCTGAAGTGTGAATGGACACACGAAGCCAGACAGGAGCCTCTACCACCCTGAACATCCGTGTGATGTCCCGAAAGCGCATGGCAATAATGAGCTTGCACAATCTATGGTAAATTAATTCAATAGCTCAATGAATTTACTGTCCTACAGAGATGCTGGAGTGGTAAAAATGGATAAGCAATGTTGCTTATGATATTTTTACAAAAAAAACCCACAACAGTCAGAGGGGAAAAGAACATGTTGGAGAAGACAGATTTTCACAAATATTTGTATTTGAATTGCTGATGAACTCTTCCTGCTGTTATTTTTATTAATGTTTTAATTATATATGCAATACACTTCATGAATAACTGAAAATATATAGGAGCTATAATATTTTACAAGCTAGAGAGACAGTTATATAGCCAACTTCAAACATACTTTCTTTCTGTTAAGGAAACAAAATGCACTGGGACCATGACCTTTCATGTAATATATTTAAAAGCGAGTACGTGATGGAGTAGTTCTCCTGAGCTCATGCTAAAACTGATTTTGCCATCTGTAGAGCAGTATTTCACTCCATGTCTCCACGTTGTTTTAAGATGTACCGGTCAACTGAAAACACGATGGATATGGAATGCAGCAACAAATTCTTACTGGGGCATTGTAAGTTTTGGGACATGCTCAAGATCTCAAGTCCTTGGACAATAGCTTATTATCCCGAAAACACCTCTAAAACAAGCAAAACTTTAAACATGCACTGTGCAGGGACCTGGTAAGGCGAGTGAGCAGAAACAGAAACCGTAATCGTAATGCTACAAATGCATACCACAGCAATATTTTGAGAACCAGTTCAATACGCAGGTGAGTTGAGGACACACCTAACTTAGCAAAACAGTAGAGTACATTCTTCTCGATGATGTAGTCAGCCCAAAGGATTCGACTCAGCTTTGGGACAAGCAGAGAGTGAGTCCTTCCCATCAACCGGATTGGGCGATACCCTCAACACACTGAACACCGGACAAGAAGTAGACCCACCATGCTCTCATCCAGTCTTCCCAACCTCACCATAACACCCAAGGTATTGCTGTGTTGAGGACACTGACTCCATTTGAGTTGCAGGCCTTGAGGTCTGCTGGAGACTTGCTGTGTTGACCCTTCTGAACAGCATGTAATGGAATCTTTATTATAATTTTCTTTCAACCCACACTGCTACAAAAATTTGTCAGCTGCTTTAAAACGGTCTCTGTTTTTCTGGCCCTGCTTCTGGCAATCTAAGTAGCTGTCATCACTGTGGGAGCAGCCTGCTTGATAAGATTATAATTTTGTTTACATTGTGCTATAGGATGCCACGCTGAGTACAGCGCAAGAAAAATGGCAATCGACAGCATGCGATGCGCATTTTCAGTAAAATGCAGGGTATCTTCCTTTATGCCTTCCTCAGAACTGCATGATTTTGGCTGATGTTCTTAAAAGTAAAGAAAAAAAATGCATTTAATGTATTTCTTCACTGGAATGTATTGCAGTAAAAACTGTAATGGCCTTTTTTGGCACCAAACCTAAAACATACAGCATTCAGAAAACAGCTATTTATTGAAGCAGGAAATGCAATACCAAGACTACCAATCACTTTTTACATACAGAAAACTGGCAGTAAATCTGGCTAACGCCTACCTCTCTACCAAAGGTAGAGCTCCCAGTCTCAAACTAGGAGCAGCCAATTTGCATTTGCTGCGCGGTTGCAAGTGAAAGGCCTTACCACATCTCATTTTCATCCTCTGCAAAACGTAGATATGGCCACGTATGTTAAGAGAGGGTCACGAAGCTCTCTTAATACATGAGACTGTAAATCTACTAGGGAAGCGTACCAATATTTTCACAGCAGTCAGTTGGGTTAGTTTTAATTTGTGTTTGATTAGCAAAGTGCTCTGGGCCAGACTCAGAACATTCACAGAATTCCCGATGCACCGAGGCAAAATTTAACAATTATAATGGTAGTAATATGTATTCAGTCTTAGCCATCAGCTGTTGGGAAAATGGGTCAACAATAACACAGTTGTATAGCTAGAGGATTTCTCCACCGCACATTTAACTGCTGCAGTAAAGGGCAGTGAGGAACACCAACCAGATTCTATTACCTCTAGCATGATCACCGCTATTTTTCCCTTCTCAGTAAGTGAAATATTTTTATCTACCTTTTCCTAGCTCTCTCCAGAAATTAATTTCTCAGCTGTGTTCTGTTCTCTCCTTCCTATAAAAGGTCGGCCAGAGCTGGAGTACGTGGTCCCAGGAGCAAAGTTGAATCTAGGTCTTTGCGTTGGAGGGAGAGGCGCTGCACAGCTTTGTCAGGTCAACCAAAAGGCAACGTCATGAATCCTTAAGCAGCGCAAGTGCACGGAATGGGTACTTCACGTTCATAATTGATGACTTACCAAGAAGGGTTACTGAGTGGTTTTACATCCAAAATCAGCGCTGTTAAGCCCCATCGGTAGGCAGGAAGAGCGCGAGCCAAGGAGGGGTGAGTTTCTGCGGTACGTTTGCAGGTTGCTGTGTGGGGGGCAAGTACACGGAGCCCATTACGAAGACGAGGGGTCTCTGCACACAGCCACCCACGCGCACTCAGAAGGAGCACCAGTGCTGCTCTGCCCGGCCAGCGTAACGGAAAACTCTATCTCGGGGTTTGACAAGACAAATTGTGAAATTTATCTTTCTCAGACTGGATTGTCCTCCGTGTAATAGGAACAAAAGGCAATACCAACAAAAGAAAAAGCAGCATTAAAATCCTTTTTGAGGACAGAGAAGGAAGCAGTTGTACATCAATATGCTAAGTCGGTGCACAACACATCACTTCGGTCTGGAGGCTCAGCTCAAGCCTATTGACCCACACGACAGTCCCTGCACAAGACCTTGAAGCACAGCTGAGGGCTTCAACGGCAGGACCTGCAACCACCAAAGAAAGGGAAATAAAAGCACAAACACGAAATGCTTGTCCTTGCCTACCTTAGAGCGCCCAGCTTCACGCAGCTCAGGCAAAATTTTTAAAGAGCATTATTACTGCAGATGACAAGGGTGTTTTGTTACTTGAGGACAATTGGAAGTGTCAGAATTTGTGAAGGTATGAATGTCAAAACATTATTTCTTCATTAATGGTATCAAAGCCTGTGCTTGATTTAACGGTCACAGTTTTAAGGATTCATCAATGTCATTCATTTGAAGCCTGCCAAAGTACACATGTAATTTAGTCTGATTGTTTAGGGATATATTTCATCTAACTCCTGTTGTTCAAGAACAGAAGCAGGTGATTTTGGCTCAGTCTGCTTCTCCTAACAACTGGAAACAATAGTAACATGAATTATACCTTACTTCACCATTCAAGTGCAGAGTGACTTAAACACGTTGATGAGCAAGAAATTGCTGAGACTGAAGCTCCAAATTTCACGTTTGAGAAGTCTGAACCTCCCATTTGGAAGCACCAGTAGATTTCCATGCAGCAGCAAATACAAAGTACTGAATTATTTCCAGCTCCGTTTTGCGAAGTGAGCTAAGGAGAAACTAGAATTGGCATTTACCGTGTGTCAGCAAATAGTGTTGCAAACATCATGGCTAGAAATCCAGTCACTCATAATGATACCCTCTTGCTCCTGAGAGAAAAAGTGCAATAACCTCTTGCACCCGCACTCCCCCCCACTGCTCTCACTCGGCACACACCCACAGACCAGCACACACCGGCACAGACCAGACCCTACCGGCGCTCTGGGGGAGGCTGTGCTTAATTGATTTAGCACTTTCAAGCTGATGGTTGCATATTGCAAAATTAGGGGCACGTTCTGGCTTTGCTCCCAACGAGGCAGCACAGCCCGAGCCAAGAGGCAGGAGAGAGATGTGCAGGAATGTATTTTCAAACCTAGCATCCGGCTGCCTTCACCCACTGCCGACACCACATGCAGGAACGGCGCCTGTAACAGTATGTTTTGCTACTCACACCTTTCACTAGGTGTACAAGAATGCACACACAGGAGGATCCAAAGCTGCACACGTGCAAAACACCCTAGTAGAATTTGCATCTACTGACTGTAAGCAATAGTAAACCATAGCAGAAAGACCCATGCCAAACCTCACGTTACTACAGCAGCAGAGCGGTGTGAAGCCAGGAGAGCACAAGGCAACGCTCCTAGCCGTTACCTCACAGGGTACTGGAAAAACAAAGGCGAGCACGTCCAATTCAAAAGGCAACTGGATGCTCTCCCTGAAATGCACGCTAGGACGGAGCGTTCTGCCGACCTTCACAGCCAGCCAGGGACGTGAATGTAAGCACGAAGCAGGCAGAAGTTCTCAACCGCGACACGGTGGCAGAGGGTCAGGTGCAACCATTCCCCTCCCCACGCCGCTGACCGCGCACAAAGCAGATGGCTTGCCACAGATGCACAGATAATTTTTCTGACCAAAATCAACATGCCAAATTATCCTCCAAACCAATGGCAACTGGAGGACGCACGAAATGATACCTTCGAAGCCAGCTGGCACACGCCGTCCTGGGCCTGGATGGGATCAGTGGCACAATGGGCACACAACTTTGCTTCCATCTGGTGTGGCTGGCAACGGCGGAGGTCGACGCGCAGGCTGAAGGAAGAGAGCAGTGCTAAGATGAAGCAGTTGACTGATGACAAGAGAGAATTGAATGGGGAGGGAGAAAATGACCTGCAACAAATCAAGTGTGGCTGTATAGATGCGTGTCTCTTCAGCAGACTCAATCAACAGCCCGCGGGTGACAGAGATACTGAAATGGTTAAACAAATAGCTTCACGCCGGCCGGCCCAGAGTTACGATGAGATGGATAGATGCAACTAAGAACCACTGACCTTAACAGCACAGAAAGAAGCGAGTGTTCTGGAAAATACATAGATAAGCCAAATACACAACACAAGATAAATACCAGAATGTGCTATGACTTGCATGCTAATCCATAAAGCCCAAGGTAAATGAACAGACAAACGAGTAGTCTAAATGAGAGAAATGTCAGTACCACAAATTGCACCACATATTGGTAAATGGTGAACAGAGGGACCCCCAAAACCTCCCAAGGGTTCCCAGTCTCCAACTTGTCAATGTGCTGTATCTTCAAGCAAAAAACCCTTCACGAGACTTTCTTCCCACCTCACCTCTCGTTTCTTCGTCATTACACTGAGAACTGATCCTATCTTTGGTCAATAAATACTCCTCATACCTTACGTTTTCAAACACCAACTTTCAGATTTTACCTACAATTGATCTGGGCCCTTAGCAGGAGTTTCCACAAACTCATAAAAGACAAGGAGGTGGTTTTGTAGAAGTCTTTTACTGCAATGCCTTACAAAAGACTTTGTACAAGGGCATGCAGGAGCAGTGGGCACGCTGAGATTACCCATTCTCAGAGTGATTCATTTTGACCATTTGTTTACACGTGTCCATACAAGTGCATCAAATAGCTCTCATATTCCTAGACTCTCAGTGGGGGGAGATTTTCTTTTATTTCAGTATTTATACGCAACAAGCACAAAGGAGTCTCACTCCACAATGAAGGCTCCTGTGCGAGACAGCAAGACAAATAAAAAGCTATAGGATTTAAGGGTACAAAAAAAACCAGTCTGCCAAAAACTACTGCAATTCGACAGTGACTCACTTTTCTCACGCAGGGAGCTTAGCAGAAAGCCTAAAAATGGCCAGACGCCAAAATTGAGCTACTCAGCACGAGGGCATGTTTCCTGCACATCATGATCAGCTGCGGTAGCTGTGAAAAATCAGAAGTCAGGAGGCATAGTCCAGTTGTAAAATGCTTAACGGAGGAAAAGGGGGAGGGAAGGACTCACAGGTCAAGGTTATCATCCAGCATTAACAAAAGTAGGAGCACATCTCATCTCCTGCTCTGCCGTACCCTCACAGCTCGCTTCTGCCGGTCCAAACACCAACCTGTCCTCTCCACCACTGATTTCTGGGTTTATCTCAACAGTCTGACCAAAAAACTTGCCTTAATGTAATAAAGTTAATAAAAGGTGTTAATCACTGTAATGTCTATTAACAGATCGTTATTGTTTGCAGTCCTAACACCATTTAGCACTACCTTCTGAGGGGTTAGACACCAAGTCCCACAAAACCAGACAGTTCATGTGAGAGGGGTTCAGGTGACAAAGAAAGCACTAAAAGGCATGTGTTCTCCCAGGGCAGTTCTTGTGCCCACTGACATTTCACAACAAGCAAAAGTGCTCTTTTGTTGCTAGGTGTAGACTGCTTACCGAAGGCAAACATGCTTGTTTGCTGCCAAAGATTCAAACCTCTCTTTGTTTGGAGGAAAGGAAAGAGAGAGGATTATCCAGCTGGGGTTAGATAATCACAAATCTCAGGGAGGGTGAGTTTTTGGGAAAAGAGGGAAAATTAAAATTGGCCCAGTATAAACATATTTCCCTTTTTAAATTATTTTTCCACAGAGCTTCAGATATGATAGGATTAAAATGTCAGTACATGAACCCTATGCTCAAGTGTCCTTCCGAAGGTCTCATACGTAAACAAATCTTGAGATCCCAATTCTGCGTCTCCCAAGTGTGTTTAGGTCTTGAAATCAGCCGAGACCATGACACAACAGGGAGCATCCTGTGCAGAAACATGCAGAGTGTTTGGAAGCGAGATTGCTGAAGATCTTCACCAGATGAACCAGTGTAAAAAAGCCATCAACAGATATAGCGAAAACCTTTCACACAATTTCATTCCAGTTTAACATCCTTTTTTTTTTTTAAAGATGCTTTTTGGCTTACAAGTAATGTTTACTTTTCAAGTAAGAAGTAGCTGAATTTTCATTTTTATATCTAATTTACTTTTTATTAGATATTCTTCAAAATGTTCTCATGAGCATGGGGCAAAAAGCAAGCAAAATGCACAAGGCAAAACTAAATTTTCTCATTCCTTCTTAAAAACAGCTTTCCTCCTGATCCTTCCACTCATCTAGGGTTAGCTATTCTGAGAGACTCCCTACCCAACTGATGAAGGAAGCAAAAGGAGCTGTTCATAAAATATTAACTTATTCATCTTTTTAATCTTCGGGAATCAAACACAGATTAATCATCAGAATTCTCTGCCTTTCCCTCCATCATGTTCTTAGCACAATCCACAGGGAAGAACGCCCTGCACAGCCCAATACCAGTTAGAATCACAGAATCATCACAGAATCATCACAGAATCACAGAATCATCACAGAATCACAGAATCATCACAGAATCACAGGGGTTGGAAGGGACCTCTGTGGTTCATCTAGTCCAACCCTCAAATCATGTATATGTTTATCAACAGCCAACTCCATTTTCATCTGCTACTGCATGTCAAGCACATCCCAAGTCGGTCCTTCCAGGGCAGATATCTGTGGGCACCACAGCTCCACTTGCGTCTCGGACAGAGCGTCCCCCAATCCAGGAGAACGGGGCTGCGCAGGCTGTGCCTCTTGGATGTCACTCCACAGAAAACACCGACCTGAACAACAGCATGGTAAGGCAGGGCTTCCTTCCCAAGCGTCACCTCTTTCCTTCCGAACTGGGTTTGTTTGCTATATTTATTGTGGCAGTGTCTTTTTCATTGTGCAAGCAACTGCCCTTGCCAAGCGCACTGCTTTCCCTTAGGCTACTTTAAATCTCTCTAAAAACCAAACAACAATCCTTACCTTAATATAAAGTATCTGTGAACAGTTGAGAGCAATATAGAAGAGCTTTACATTGAGAAAGAGCGGTCAATGATGCACTAAGAGCGCTTTGTCCCTAAATATAAAGCAGATCAAAATCCAGTTCTGATCAAAAGCACAAGCTATTCGTGTCTGGCCATGGAGCGGCTCTCCTGGCCCCCACCCAGCAAACCCTTCAGCGTGCCATTAGCTCTTAGCCTAGGATTCCAGCCTGCCACGGGGCTGCCAAAAGCACCAGTCAAGGGTCAAGCCCTCATCCCTACCACCCAGTCTGGCGGAGCAGGTCAGAAACACCAGTCCCTGCTCAGAAACGAGCTGGCAGTGGCGCAGCGGGGCTCTCCTGAAGGTCGCAATGCCCAGCACGTCCCCCAGGTTGCTCATCTTTCCCAACCTTTTTGCCCAGTGTCCAGAACCAACCCACCGCCCACGGAGCCCCTGCACGGCTGGTCCCGCCTGTCATGGAGGGATTGATTTGCAGCACAGAGCCTGTTTCTCGCTCGCCCTATTTTCTTGGTCACAGTCGGTCAGACACGCTTACTGGCTGTTGTCCACCGCCATAAATTTTTTATGTATCTTTTTAAATAACCCCCAGTAAGCTCTTAGAAAAGCCTGATTGTGGTCTGTTGCCTCCTTATTGAAAAATACTGCATGAACACTAACCAAATAAAACTGAAGCAGTGGCTGCCCAGGGAAGACGTGACGGGCACCCACAGCTACTGCCTCACTACCGCTGTTATCCAGGCCAGCGTCACACCCTGCGAGGAGAGAAACTGCAACCACTAGCAGGTGTCTTTGCAGGCTGTAAGCAGCAAATGGACTCCAGGTGTGAGAACAGAGACTACACTCAGTGGCATCAGTTCACTTACAACAACCAGTTTTATTTCCAGCCTTTTGACTGTGCCACTGCTGCTCAGGACGGCTTCTAACGAGAGAGCGACCGCCATTAGAAACAGAAGCAAAGCAGAGGGGATTTAGTGCCTACTTGGACGCTGCAGGTTAAACCTCTCTCAACGACAGTGAATTTTTTGGTGTTCAAACTCCATTTCATGGCACTCCTTTAAGACTAGAAGAAAGAAAAAAATTGTACTGACATTTAAGTCACACCCTGGAGCCCACTAATCAGACATAGCGGGCGAGCAGAGCAGCGTTAGGAAAAACATGGGAGAAGGACAGGGGAAGGGCAATATCAACCGAAAGTACGACCCTGGAAAGCCGGGTGGAAATGGGGTGCAGGGAGGCCCAGGGACAAGATGTGTGCAGAGGAGGGAGACAGTAAGGGAGCGAGCAACAAAGGGATATATTCAGAGCACGGGCCAGCACAAGGAGAAGAAAACTGAAGCACAAAAGGAAAGAAATTTTGCGTCATGGGGCAGGAAACCTTGCTGCCTGAGAGCAGAGCAAAGGGAAAGGCAAAAGCAGAATGGGAATGATGCTGGAAGCATCACAGAAGAAAAAAAAAAAAAGAGCAAAAAGGATTCAGAATTTTTAAACAGCATCCAGAAAAAGATGGGGGGG
>Ga0065711_1005246_pt1 | contig 23631 bp, 15 predicted proteins | sample Hoacrofraction12_FD_59098 | JGI IMG/M metagenome (GOLD analysis project Ga0065711, IMG submission 59098) | Hoatzin crop microbial communities from Cojedes, Venezuela - Epithelial fraction 12 v2 (version 2) | ecosystem: Host-associated > Birds > Digestive system > Esophagus > Crop | place...
CATCTAGTCCAACCCTCCTGCCGAAGCAGGGTCACCTACAGCAGGCTGCACAGGACCTTGTCCAGGCGGGTCTTGAATATCTCCAGAAAAGGAGACTCCACAACCTTCCCTGGGCAGCCTGTTCCAGTGCTCCGTCACCCTCAGAGGGAAGAAGTTCTTCCTCATGTTGAGCTGGAACTTCCTGTGCTTCAGTTTGTGCCCATTGCCCCTTGTCCTGTCGCTGGGCTCCCTGGCACCCCTCAGGAACTGCTTGTTATCAACCTCTGACCGCCCTGGAGATAGGCTGTGTTGCTTCTCGTCCTGTTACCTTTCAACCATGCCTTCCATAGTGTCTTTACTCTCCTTCAAGGACAACGTCCATCTCATTCCTGCATTCCTGCAGCATCTTCTGTAGAATAGTCTTCCATGTTAGATGTTGTTCCCTACCTGTAACCAAGTGGGAACAAGGTGGTAGGAGAGGTGCAGGTGTTGCAGCCCCCACCCTCAGTGGGACCTGTGGAGGAGTGTAAAGCAAGTTTGCTGGTCTTTGAGTGCTCACAGAGGTTACAGCACACTTATCTGTCTCCTGCATCTATGATGTGTTCAAGGATGCAGTATACTGAAAATTGCACATCTGGATTAGCGAATAGCTTAGGGTCAAGGTGAAGCCGGGCTTTGAACAGGATAGTCTGTCTGGTACTGGAAGCTTACTTCTGTGCCAGGATCATGGCTGTGCTGGGGAGAGTCCGCTCGCCTGTACCCACTGGTCTTGGGAGGAGCCAGGCATTTGGACAGGGAGAGGTCAAAGGATTTGTCTGAAGCAGCGAGAGTAGAAGGAGGCTGCTGTGATAATGTCAATCCTTCTTTACTTTTTTATTCCAAACTAAATAGTAGGTATAGGAGATCTTACTGGCTCAGTGTGTTACTGGATGAGGCCTTTAAGTACAGTGGAAATTTGTCAGTGGTTGTTGCGAATCTGCTCCACGCTCTACTACTTGTCTGGGTGGAGGAATAATGCCAGTTCATGTGCTTCTGAGATCACACGAAGCGCTGTGAGCATCCTTTTCCCTCCCCTTCTCCTTTAGTCCAGTAGTTTGCTGAGGTCCCCGTTTTTCACTGATTTATGAAACACCTTGCTATGAAATCAATATTTGTTTAGAAACAGGAGTATCATGACACGAACCCTCTTTTTTTTCCTCCTCCGGGTTTGTCACTTAGAACTCATTTCCTGACTGCAAACCCGGTATTGAAAGCAGGAACGAAAGCTGGACTTCACTCAGTATTTTTACCATGAACAGGTGATCAGTGCCAGCTGTGATGGAGAGGGGTCAAGGAGATTTATGCAGATGTGTCTTTCCAGGTGTCTTCTGAAGTCAGAGTGACAAAATTTCCTTTTTGTATTGCTTTAGTGATGAGAAGTAAATGACCTTGTTATGGCCAGTTTAATACGAATATAAGTAAGGACAAGAACTAGGAAGTGAAATTCATAAGAAGCCGTAGAGCTTCTTTCACTGGAGGCAGGTTAATTTTAGGTATTCTTAATACTGTATTAAAAATAGAGAGTGCTGGTACTATCTCAGAGTAGGAAAGGAGGAGGCGGTGTTGAAGAGAACAGAAATGAGCAAGTAAAACAAAGTTACTATGTGAAAACAACAAAAGTGGGAGAAACAAGAGACAACGTGGAAACACTGCAGGCGGTGGAACTTGTGCAAAAGGATGCAACCGGCGAGCTTGATGTAATGGAAGACTTCCTTTTAATGGATTAGAAGTCTTTAGAAGTCTTTAAAAGACACCGTCCCAAAGATAATATCTTCCCAGGGGATTTGGTTTAATTGCTGATGGTTCTGAAAAGAATGCTTGATTGAAGAAGCTTAGTGGTAAGCCTTATTTGACTAGGTTGGTTGGTTTTTTCCTACTTCTTACTAGTAGCTTGACAAGCATGATAATTTCCCCTTTTCACAAAAAGCTTATATTCAAATTATTTTTGCATGCTTTTCGCTGTATCATGCTGTGCATCTCCATTCCAGTAGAGAACACACCTTAAAGTCATATTGCACCAGAATTAGCTTTATAGTTAGCTTTACAGCTCTACTGTAATAATAAATTCTTGGGAGAAAGTTGTTTTCATTTGTTTCAAATTATCTGAGCACCAACATGTTTTAAAAATAAATGTAAAATTGCCAAACCTAGATAGTGGATGGAATTTTCCACATTGGCTGTTACTGAGATTTTGCTGTCATGGGGGTCAGAAGTTGACATAAAGATGAATATCGTGTTCTCAAGACAGAAATTTCATCTGTGTTGGACATTTTCTTTGCTGCATTTTGGTGGAGAGAGGCGAGAAATCAGCTGTTTAGAAGTCAAACAGCCCTGGGATGCGAGGTGGAGGGGAGGAGAGGCATACCTGGGGGATGGGACTTCACTCTGCCTAAGTGATGAGTCCCCTGTTCTCCCTGGGAGTGCATTCCAGGGACATTGCAGTGGCTGATGAGCGCGTCCTTACAGCAGTTGTTCTTTTTATAGCAGGCTGAAGAATGTTTTTAATTAACTCCCTTACAGGGACAGAATAATTTCCTTGTTCTAAAATATTTGATCTGTTTTTAATAGTGGAAGGGGAATGCCCTTGAAAATAGTTTTAGTTCTGAATTAATTGCATCAACTGGTATTAACAGTTTAAAACTAATCAGGTACAGTTCGTATAGTGGTTGAAGTGTTATTTCATGCACTTTCCTCTGGATATTTGAAAGAAATTTCTTTTTGTTTATATTTCCTCATTTCAGATATAGGAAGATAAGTAAAATGAAAGTTAGATGAATGAAAGAGAAGTACTGAATTTTTACATAGTTATATTTAAGTACATTGAGCAACCAAATGTAATTTTAATATTGCTCAGTTTCTTGATACTTGCAAAACATGCATTTATCTGTACATTCAAACTTTTTTGTTAATTATAGTATTTTGTTNATTANAATAAGATATTAATTTTTTTTTACAGCTTGGAAGATAGACAATAAAGACATGGACAACCAGATCCAAGCTTGGGACATAACAAAAGTATTTAGTGAGTGAACCTGAAATCGTGGTTCAGGTTCTTAATGTTCTGCAAACAGCTGACAACAATATTGGACAGCATTAGAATATTTTGGAAGAAGTTCTAGCATTAGATAAATAATACAATCCATTTGGTTTATGTTTTGCTAGGTTTTGATAAAGAGGAAAACAATCTGGCAGTTTTAAACTTGAGCAGCATAACTTTGTGTTTTGTGTTTAAAGTCAGCTTAAAGGTTTTGTTTTTCTGTAATTTTGCATGTATAAGATGTAGCAGTGAATATTCAGACAAACTTATTTGAAATAAAACTTTCTTGCAGTGTGTATTTTTTCTGATTCACACCATGGGGTTTCTTCAGTAAACTGTGTGGTGACAGGTTTTGTGCAGCTCAGTGTTTTCTCTGAATTTATTTGCAGCAAGCATTAGTTTATTAGCATTAGTCTTTTAAGTCTAGAATTGATATGGAATTGTTATTTAGTGGAAATTATTAGTTGTGATTTTATTAAAAACTGTACAGAGATGTAGTGGGAAGCCAGAAAGTAACTTCAGAATTGCTTGACTCAGAATTGACTTTGTACATGACATATTGTAATCTTTATGAGTAAGGATGTTGAGGATTTAAATTCTGTAATCTTTTCTTCTTTAATTCTGAAGTATTATTAGAGATAATGTTAATTTCATTAACTTATTAATTTTTAAAGTGCTTCTGTAATCTTAGAGATAAACCCTTCTGTTCAAAAAGCCTTTTCGATCCGCAGTCTAATTTTTTTCTGGCCATTCTTCAGCAAGACCAAGTGAGTATGTGTTGCTAAAATATTTATCACTCTATAGTGATATGTGGCAGCTAATTGAACACAGGTTTTTCTGAAACTGTACTGATTTTTTTGTTTCTAGTCACAGAAACAATGAACTGCGTGTTCCGGGGAAGCTGAAGTACTGAAACTGTCTCTCTGCAGTTTCAGTCGATGAGCTGTGAATCACACATAGGCGATGTATCTTTTATTCTTTTCTCTTTTCTCATGCTGGCCTTGTTAACAGAATTTGATACTGAAGTTTTTTCACGTGTTTGGTGGCTTTATGTAGATGTCACAGAGCTAATCAGATAAGCTTACAGTATTGCAGAGCCCTCGTGCGAAGTAACTGCTTCTGTGCTAGTGTGAGAGAGCAAATTTCTGAAAAAGGAGAGAGTACCCGGGGAGTGAAATCACATCCAGGATGAGGCAGTACGTTCAAGTTCCAACTGTTGANCAAGAAAAAGCCTATGATTATAATTCGGCTTTTGAACCAAGACCGTGTATGTGTTTGGGTAGGTGAGATTACCGTTTTCTGATAATGTGGACTGTTTCTTCTTACTGCTATTGTGTAGAATAAATGTGTGTAAAAAGAAGTACCTGTACAGCTGGTAAATGTGTACAGCCTTTACACGTGAAATGCAGATTACAGGACTCCTTTAGCAAAAGAGAACATGCATGTTTAAACTTGGAAAATTCCACTACTGGAGAAGTAAATAAGTATTTTTTAAACCTTCTATGTTGACTCTCATGTAACAGTGTAAACTTCTCTTTAGATACTGCTTTAATCTTTATATTTGCTTGTATAAAATGACGTAAAGATGTCTTCAAGGGAGAGACCATTAAAATGCAAATTTTGCCTGACACTGAAAGGGAATTGTCATAGGATTTTTCGTTGATAAACCTGCATGAAATGGAACAAGTTCTTTTTACCTGGCTTAGTGACTGCATTCTGTAGACCTATAAAACAGCTTATTTGTGTGAAACAAATGTGTTTACTTGGTTCAACTTTTATCTGCGTTAAATTTTTATCCATTAAGTAGAGAATCTGGTTTCAGTTGCTCAGTTTCTATCAATCTTTTACAACATTCGTCTTTTCTGGTCTACATAGTGAAATGTTCCTAGATTTTGTTTTATTTTTTTAAGTTCAATCTATTTTTAATACATATTGTTAAGATTTCATTTTTGTGGGGGTTTTTTATATTCATTTTAAAAAAATTATTCCTATGTTTTTATTAATCTTTCCTGGTTCTGTCGAAACACGGAGCAAGGATTAATAGTTTTTCCACAAAATCGGTCTCATGACTATTAATTGTTTTGGTTTTTGCTTTTGGTTTTCTTTTTTCTGTGTTCTTACGAGAGCCTGTCACTTAATTTGTTTTCTGATAGTGTTCTGCTTAAATTTCTCTTCAGCCTCCAAAGATATTTTAAGTAAACTTTGATAGGTTAGCTGTCGCGTTCTGATACTTTAATGTTCTGTATAATTTAGGAAGTTCTTCTAATGACATTAACATTCATATTAATTTTAGTTTTATGTTTTGATGATAGAGAATTCTTTGAAAAGTTTGGTGGGTTTTTTTTTTTTTCATGTAAACAATGTAGCAATGTAAAGTAAATGTAAATGTACTGAAAATCCAGGATGGGAAAAAGAGACAATTTTCAAATTTTATGCATTATACTTATTGTTAGGCCTATTTTATGTCAAAATCCACTGTGTGCCATAAATGTGAAGAGCAGTATTGGAACAATATTGAGTTACCATTAACTGAAACCATCTGGTAAGGCTGCCAGAATGAGTTGGTACTGTTACCTGATATTTTACATCCTTCTCAAAGGAGTAACTGTATCTAGGTTTTATGTTAAGTTTATGTTGTTAACACCATTTTAAAACACCGTTTGAAGATTTAAATTATGGTTCTTTGCAAGGATTTTCTTCTTCTGTCACTTCAAGAAGGAGAAACTAACTCTAAAAATATTTTTAGTTGCCTCTGCCTTGAGTGCAGTATTTTACAATATTTTCTGTTCTTGCTATGTTTTAGGTAGCTGCAGCAAAATATTTTACTACAGTTATTGTGAGAATATTTCGTTATACTTAGTAGTAATCAAACATACTGTTTAGTCTGGACTGATGTTAGAGGTCCATAAGGTAGAAAATCAAGTAGGAAGACAGGTAGAAGGAGTGTTGAGCCAGGTGCAGAGCTGCGTACCTAACTTAAGAAACATTTACCAATATTAGGTCTTGTTTTGGTGGATTTTGATGGTCTTACTTGAATTTCCCAATACTGACTGATATACTAGACACTAATAAAATATTCCTTTCTTACTATGATTTTAATTATTTTTAAAATGTTACACCACATTGCTCTCAATAGAGTGTTTGTACAACTGTCTATTTCTGTTTTAAGTCAGGTAAGTTTTAACATCTACCTTAGTATACCGCAAGCAGATTTTTACCTCTGCTTCCGATACCTAGATTTTCCAGTGGCATATGAAATAGCTTTGATTTTAGCTACTTCGTACCTGCAGCTTTTATGTAAATGTAGATTTTTACATTCCTTAGACCTCTGGGAGTAGGAGATGTCAACAAGACTCGTATGAACTTGACAGTAGTAACAAAGTACTATTTCACACAAAAATTCTCAATATTCCAATTGTTTATTCCTTGAGGGTTTTTGTTTTCGTAGTTATGTATTGAAGTCATGTCTGTGTTCATCTTACTGGTGATATATGACTATAATTCATGAACTTAGATAAAAGGCCACGGAGGATACCTTAGAGTTAAAGCATGGTTTTAAAATCATAGATCTATCTTTAGTAATTGTTTTTGATTAAATAAATTGCAAGAATTAAGTTGTCAGACTATGAGCAGAATTCATTTTTTTTGTCCAAAAGACAAGTAGTATCAGAAAACAGGTGGAACAGAGGGAGAGTGTGTACTCATGTAGAATCTTGTAATCAAAAACAAGTGCAGCAGGGGAAGTCTTTGTCGTGAATCTCCCAGATGTTGTGATAAATACGGTTAAAAACAACTAAAGTTACTCGGCTGTCTTAAAGAAATACAAATCCTAATGTATTTGTCTAATACTTCTTCACAGCCTGGAAAACTTGTAGATAAATTGTAGTCATCAACATTACTGCCAAGATACCCTTTATTCTTTTTCCTATTGTGATTTGCAGTAAAATCTTTTGCAGCTTTTGCTATGTTTAGCAAAGTGTTTTATGATTTTGAGTACATAAATGGATACCTTTAACGAGATATTTGTAAAATAATTAGCCAGTCTGAATGCTCTAGGTATTGAGATTTGAAAGACCAGAAAGCCACTGATCTGCATGCATACTTGGTATACTATTGTTATTCAGTGTATGATTTTCTACTTAGTGGCTCTTGTGCATCACAGCTGCTTTAATGTTGGTCTGAGACCTGACCAGTGAGTTAGTCTGATAGTATGTCCACTGAAACATTTAAAACCTGGTTTGCAAAACATTTAAGTTCCTTGGGAATAAATCTGCACTGATAAAACAGTTGGACTGATACCGAAACAGTTTTTTATTTTCTTTTTCTGCTGAATTTGTACTTCAGGTGCTATTTTTTAATATAACCTGGAATTATTCCAAAGTTCTAGTAGTCCTGAGTGCTAGAAAAAACAAACCATATTTTGTAAGTTTCTGTCTTTTTAGATCAGGCAGTATGACTCGTTTTAAATTAATAAAATTGCAAGTTACATGTATTGTTTTGATTATCTTTGTATGAGTATCAGTAGTACACCAGAAATAAGATCAGAAAAATTCCTTTCTCCTCTTCAGGTGACTGTCTTTTGTTCAATGTCCAGTAAAAGAATGGGATAATGAAGGGAGAGCTTGTTCTCTATATTGTGGTTTGTAGTGCTTTATATTGGTACCTGTAAAACAGAAGATTTCATAGCTGACTTTTTTGTAGAAGAGCGAACATAATAGATGTTTACTTATGTTTTGAAGTGATCATCCAGAATGAAGATAAAACAGGAAATGAAGTAGTCTTGGTTTTAATATTACTAAATTTTGAAATTTCATGATTTTTCTGCATGTTTTGAAGTATGGCCGGATGACAGGTACATTGCTAGTACCCGAGATGCCTGCATATTTTGTCATGTATTACATTAGGATAGTAGTTTTGCTTATTTGGCTTGTCAGTTATTTTCAATTGCCTTCATTTTCTTTATTGCTGATAGTAGCAAACAGCAGAATTCACTGTATCTTTTTCCTTGCTTGTCAGCTAGTCGCTTCAGATGAAAATAGCGGAGTTCCTAAAACCTAATTCTAAAATCTGTTGGGTAAATCTCTCTGCAGGAGTGTGCTGTTGCTGTGCTGCTTTGCGACCTCGCTACAAGCGTCTGGTAGATAACATATTTCCTGAAGATCCAAAAGTGAGTGATGACTTTAAAATTTTAAGGCATTGGCATTTAAAAATTTTTGTTTAGTAAATAATTGCTTTAGCAATTTTTAAAAATAATGTTTTATTTTATATATTAGCATTTTACAGTAAATTCTGCTTTAGTGCTTCATAGCTTTAATAGAGGTTAGCAGAATAGTTTAGCTAGAAAGGGAACTCTACAGATCATCTGGTCTAATTCCCTTTTCAAAGCAAGGCTATGCATATTGAAGAGTGAAATTGGTATGTTTTCAGAGAAACAGATTTAATTAAGGTGGGTGTTCTGCAGCAGAGGTAGCACTTAGCTTCGTAACTACTTAGGACCGCAAACACTTGTTTTGTTGTGATCGCAGGTGCAAATGTTTTCAGTTTTTCTACAAGCTTTTAATTTTCTAACTCTTGACATATGGATTTTGTAAGTTTTTATAGTTCTGGTAGACTGTTGTGATCTGAAGAGGTGCTTGTTTTTGTTGTTGTTATTTAATTTCTCCAGTTATTCATATCCAGTTTCTTTATTTCACTTGAACAGTCGTGGAGCTATATTACAGCCCACCTCTTACTCTCTGTGAAAATAAGTAACTTCTGTGTTGCCATTTAGTAATGCCTGTATCTATACATAGCCACGTGGTGGTTCAGACTAATCGAGAGCTTGTATTTCTGCTGCTGTATTTTTTTAAATGTATTACCAGATTTTGTTATCTTTTATTATAGTATAAGTAGAACAGTCAGCATTTGTATAACGTTTGGCTTACATCTTATAAAGTACGTGGGCTTTTCTTTAAAATATGCTGTTACTAAGCACTAGTTACTATATATGTATGTTACTGGCTTCAAAGAAAATGGTTTCTGTGTGCACAGTATGTTGAAAGCATGGAATAATGCGCTTTTATAGATGTATGTGTTTTAATCTGCTTGTTTCATACAGGTGTAGAAACACCTGGAATTGCTACAGTTGTAGTCTTACAGCTTTAATTTCACTCAGTAGCTCTGAACTGGCACTCCTTAGTCTCTGCATTTGTTAATATTCATTGGCTCAGAGTCCATCGTGTTTTACTGAGTTACAGGCCTTATCTAAAATATCAGGAGACTTGTTTGATAAAACGCATTAATAATGAGTGTGTTAAAAGCGTCAAAGTAATTTATTTGAAAAAGATAATGTTTTTGTGAACTTAAGGAGGGGAGGGAATAAAAAAAAAAAAGACGACAAAAAGCTTTATCCTTCTTACCTAATAGGTACAAGTATAACATCTTCTGAGGAGATCCACATTGCAGTTCATGTTGGAACTAATATGTTAATCTTTGATCTTGTTCTAGCAATTAGCCTTCAGGTACCCTGTATGTCAGCCCTGTCCAAGATGTTTTTTTATGTTGTTGATTTTTTGCAGCTAAGCTATTTACAATTTTGCTCCAAAGTTGTAGGGTTTGGTGTTTTTTTTTCAGTAGCTTATTCCCATCTGTATGGCTCAGATCTTTAAATGTTGAATAGACAAAAGCTTTATACTTCCTGTGAACTTTTTTATTTTATATTTTCTTTGTCTGTTTTTAGGATGGTCTTGTTAAAGCTGATATGGAGAAGCTGACTTTCTATGCGGTTTCTGCACCAGAAAAGCTGGATCGAATCGGTGCTTACTTAGCAGAGAGACTGAGCAGAGATGTTGTCAGACATCGCTATGGGTAAGGAAATAAGTCACAGCATTAAAAATAGATGCTAACAGGTAGCTTTCTAATTTTGGTAGTAATAAGTACCTAAATTGAATTGAGGCAATGATAAATGTAGCACATGTTTATGTGAGTCTCTCTAATAAATTTTCAGGTATGTTTTAATTGCCATGGAGGCATTGGACCAACTTCTAATGGCTTGCCATTCTCAAAGCATAAAACCGTTTGTTGAAAGCTTCCTTCATATGGTGGCCAAGCTTCTGGAATCAGGCGAACCAAAGCTGCAAGTTCTTGGAACTAATTCTGTGAGTAAACTCAGATACTAAATCAAATCAGAATAAATCTTTGCTTATGCGCTATGGGAAAGTCGTTTCAGAAGTCACAAAGTATTTGCTGGTTAACATGAACTGAGAAGATTCTGTATGTGTCAGGATATACCTGTGAGCCTAAACGCAGAGCAGATACCAGCTGGAGGCAGAAAAACTGTTTCCTTTCAGTCTCTAAAACTCTTTTGATGGCTGGGCTCATCCCCTGCAGAAATAACTGCTAGTTCTGGATGGAACAGGAATGCTGTTCTGTGAATTCCTATTTTGGATCTTTAAACAGAGCTCCTAAAGCCATTGTATAGGTAAGACAGCATTTTCTTGCTCTCCAGCAACAAGAGCGATGGTGTGAGAAGGAGGAAATAACATCCTTCTCCACAGCACTGACACTACACAGAAATGTTCCTGTTAGCTGTGAAAAGTAACCAGGAGGCAAACACTTTCAGTATTACAGCCTCACCATCTTACCAGGTTAATGACTGCAAGATTCAGATCCAGGCTTGAAGGGCGTAACTAGAAGTGTCAAAATGAAGATCTGGAGATGTAGTTTCCAAATACAGTGGTGAGAACAATCAGGGTTATACAGTCTGTCATACTTCCCTTCTAACCGTTGTATTTGCAGCTGGTACAAGAGGAATCTCCTAAATTCCCGGATTGTAACGTGAACTGTTTTCACTTAAGAGTGATTGCTTTTATATGAGTGAAGAGGTAATGCTTGCATTGCTTGTACATTGGAATGGTTAGCAGTGCAGGGGTTCTTTGTGGTTTCTGTAAAACTGTTGGACTTTCCTTTGGGCATGATTCCCAGCTGATGGAATTAAATGGAGTTGCAGTTCAGGGAGACAGGGGGGTGTAGTAGAGTGATGCTACTCTGGAGTAGAATTTCATAATTATGGTGGAACACAGAGTTCTTGCTCTGATGTAGGGGAGGAGTGTCCCCTTGTGCTCCAAACTAACAGGGCAGCTTTACTGAGGGTAATGAGATAAATATATTTATTTAAATATCTTTGAACCAGACTGCTTTGCTGCTTTTGATTTGTTTGTATAATAATGCCTGGGCAAAACCTCTTAGGGAATTAGCTTTGGAACTTATTTCCTAGGCTGCCAAATGGCAAGCTGTACATCAGTTTCCAGTTGTTTAAAACCTGTGGTGGCAAACAGTTACTGCCAACCTCCACTTCAATGTACAAGACACATGTCACTTGCAAACGAATGTTATTGAACAGAACTCCACCTTACAGTAATCTGGTTGATATCCCTGTCAGTTCCTACTCAAGTCTTTCATGAGCAAAGCAGATTAATGGACTTCCTAAATTAGGAGATTGTCTGTTGTAACCAAAAATAAAGTTTTCCTAAAGAAGATGTCAAATTCTGTGAGGAGAGTGAATCTATATGGCTTTTCAACAGTTTTCTGAAGGTTAATTGTAGCCTAATTATGATAATTTCCCTAGGTGCCTTCTATAGTCAATGGAGAGAAAATCTAGAGTCTTTTTGTGTTGACTCAAGAGAAGCAAAGTGTATTGGCACTGACAGCTTGTCTGTTACCAAGGACGCTAACCTAATCTGTTCTTAAATAAATTTTGTCAGACAAGGAGAGAGTTTGTCATCCCATTTTGCCTTTTTTAGTTTTTCCTTTCCTTCTGAAGGAAATAAATAAACAAACAAACAAAACCCAGAAAGAGTAAAGATGGTAGAGTGACTGAGTAACGTTGCATGTGCTTTTGTTATTCTGATGTACCACTTTGGAGTGGAAACTGGTATTGTGTGGAAGAGTACATTGCATATGAAGTAGATGTCTTCAAACTGGTGAAAAGTCAGGCAACCTTTGGAAAAGTTTCCATAATATTTTTAGGTTAAACTCAATTTCGGGCCAATACAAATTTGTAGTCTACTTACACCTAAAAAGATAAGGAATATGATTGTGGCTACAAGTAGGTCTTGATTATTTTCTATCCCAAAGCTGACTTTAAAAGCTTCACTGGGATACAAAGGCAGTGGTGTTTTTCAAGTAAGATTCAGCTGTGTTTCTTGAGCAGATTCTGCTTCAGCTGTGAGGACTCTTGTGATTACTCAAAAGTCAGGGTTTCAGGTGAAACAAATCTGTGTACTGAATGACTCCAAGTAATTTAAAGTCTTGGAAAGATCTGGAAGCTCCGGCTGTCTTCCAAGGTTTTTTTTCCCTGACTTCAAATAACTGGTTTTAGATGTAGAACTTACTCCACTTGGTGGTCTATCTTGCAAAAAAACGAAAGTTTCATGCAGCTGTTTGACTTCTTAAATTCTTTTTTGAAGTTGAAATTTCATTTTTTAAGTTGATATACTTCTAAATAGCAAACCTGAAGATTACTGGTTTAGAAAAACAATTGTTTGTTTTTCATTTAGGCACTTTTATGCCTCATCTTCAGGTTACATATAATTCACTCCAATGACTTTTCATATGTTACATTTGTAGATTATGTTATCTTATTACCTACAGCAGCAATGATTTTTTTTTTTTTAATAATGTAACTGTAAATCTGGATGTGTTGAATTGTATATTTTTTGAAGTAGACTGGGCTTCAAATTGGCAGTGTTGATCAAGTTCAGAATGTCTTTTTCTACCATGGAAGATATTTTTATTAACCACGTGCTAGGATAGCATATGTTGGTGAGGAAACTGAAAAAATGTTGAAGGAAAAAGTGAGATTTCCTTGGCTTAAGTATTACAGAATCTGGAGGCTGATTGCAATAAGCTTTTAGTTAGAAACTTATGGCAATACTAAATTTCTCTCTAACCATTTTTCAGAATTTGAATAACTGAATATCATGTGAAACAACTCTCTCATATACAAATAATTAAATGTATTGCTTAGATCCACAGTGGTTATATTACTAGGATAGAATTAATTAATTATACTTGTTCTTCCTGTCTAGAGGTGAACAGCTTTAAAATCTTTGAAATTATAGTTAAAATGTTTTGGGACGAGATAATTTTTTTAAATATTTTTTAATTTTCTGTCATTTTTTTTTTTTAGTGAGAGCCCAGAAAATTTCTTTAGTGAGCAGCTGATCAAAACCAATGGGATGCATAATTTAGTAAAATTTTCGTGTTAAACTGTGTTGACAAAACTCAGTTGAATACAACACATTTTAAGCTAATTTGGAATGTTAATGGAGTAAATTTTTCTTTGTGTTTGGATAGTAAAACATTGTTTTTTCATCTGAAAAATAGCAGATATATGTAGAATCCAGTATTACCACATTTTAAATTATTCACCAGAAATAACTTTCTTTAGTTGTTAGTGCACTTCATTTTAGAAGGGCGGTTTCTTCTTATAATAATGATAAATAATTGTATCATCAGTGACAGAGTTGGGCTTCCTGTGCATGAGAAAGTGACTGTTACTGCTCATTGTCGTAATTTGTTATTTAAAGGAAGACAAGTAGTATCCCAAGTGGAGAAGTGACCAATCAGTGCCTGACAGAGCAACAAGATTTTTTTGTATCTGTTAGTGTTGGCTTATAAAAGCAGTTGTTTTTGTCAGAGTTGAAGTGCACATATATGTAAAAATAGTGTAAAATGTCAAGACTGTGAAATTAAGAAATGTCAGAATTAATATTCCCGGTAGAGTACTCCATTCATTTGTTTGTCTTGCTTGTCTGCAGCATGCTAATCTGGAAGTACGTGATAGAAACTTACCTTTATTACAAGATGCTTCTTTCATTCCATTTACCAATATGGAATTATGTACTATAGTGATTTAATATACAGTGAAGTATTTCACCTCTAGGACCCCTGCTCTGTTTTCTGTTTATGGGAGTTAAAGGTACAGAGAGATGGAATTACACAAAGCACTCTTTCTCATTCTGTAGGTTATTAAATTATCTTCTAAATCCTATGTCCGCGTCTACTAGAATTGGAGTGATGCTAGCTAAATCCCTTTAGGCAGTACCTTTTAGGGTCATTCACAGTTAAGTACTGCTTCCCTCGCCTCATGCTCGTACCTTCTGGTCCTGCAGTTTCATAGCCACGCTAACGGGGCCCTGTAAGCCAACATACCATTACTGACCTTGTTACACAACTGCACACGTGGTGTTCAAGGTAATTTCATCCAGGTGGCATGAAGTAAAATAGAATGTGAAGCTATCCATCCCGTTGCAGTAAAACTCAAAATGAGAAGTGTCAGGTGACCTTAAATAAACTAAACTTAAGTCACCAATTTCTATTGCTGAGAACCTTATCCTGTTACTATTTGTTGTTAATACTGTGTAAAGTTAACGTATGAATCCAGTGTTTGAAACTTTTCTGTTTAGAAAAGTTGAAGTGTTTGTCCTTTTTGCATTTGTTTGATGAAGTGCATACATACATGCACACGCTCCTCATCGGTGCTGTACTGTGTAGTTTATAAGAGTCTTATGTTTATAGGATATCATGTCCTCCTATGTGATAGTTTCCTAATAATGAAATACAGTAGCTTCATCTATAAAAAAGATGGTAACTGTCAGTATCAGCACCTCCTTTCCCTTATCTGAAACATGAGAAAATTGCAGGCTGTAGAAGACAGGCTGGGGAGCTCAAATATAAAAAAAAAAAAAAATTGCTCAGATCCAGCCTACAGCTTTTACAGGGAGATACTTTGAATAACATAACTCCAACTTAAATACGATGCATGCTGATTGTCTGCTCTTGAAGTGCTGCAAAAACCTGACCTTCTTTAAAGACATCCAGGGTGCATCAAAAGTGGCAATTTTTCTCCTACTTTACTGGCTACATAAGAGTGGGAAGACAGCATAAATATATATAAGAATTTATGTCCTTAGAACTTTAATTTGAGAACTTGCATGACTGAGGACTCGAATAACCTCTCTCTCCCTGGTAATATGATCAAACATTCTTGACTTAGTCTGGAACAAACATCTTCTGAATAGATAATATGTTCGTGCTTTATTTCGTGATAGATTTATATGTTTTTATACTGATTGAATTTTATTGTTTTCAAAATTAATGGATACAAGATATTATCAATGTAAGTTCCTTTTTGTACCTTCTGTACTGTACAAATACAGAAGATGCTTGTACTGGTAAAGCTTCCATAAATTACCTGTGGGTGATTGCAAGCATTTACTATGACTGAATGACATGTTTATATCTATAAAAGCTTTGTAAGTATATCCCAGGCAAGTGCTTGGAGTTTCATAAGTGTTTTGTCCTTTTTCGGTTGAATAATTTTTATATTTGAAGTATGCTTGAAAATAGGTGCCTAGGAGTAAAATATTCCTTATGTAACAACAATAACAGCTTAAGAGCACCACTGCTAAGCAAGGAAAAAGTATAGACTCCTGTGTACTGTAAAGACTTAAAATTTCTATAATGAAATGGAATTGTATACTTCACTGAATGACAGTGCAGCTCAAAACAGTGTTATCACAGTTAGCTTTCCTGTGGCCTAAATGTTCAGTGATCTGAACGCTAATCCTGGAATGTGCTTCAGAAATGCTTTATGTTCAGCGAGTGAAATTGTTCTGTTATACACATGAGGAAGTAAAAAAATTTTGCCCTTTCTGGACATTTTACTGTGTGCGCCATTTGGAGAGCTATGACTTCTGAGTACTTGCGTCCCTGCTGCAAAGTTACGTGGCGATATAGGAGAAACGTCCAGAGCGAGGCACTCGTCCCTGGCACTTGCTTGGCCTACACTCGTCACTTATTCTTACAGAGCAATTTCTTGCTACAATAAATCTTTCTTCTAGCAAAACAGTTATTAGAGTTATATTGAGTTTTCGTGTTGGAAGATCCTGTCAGTCAAATAATGTTGTATTTTAGTTAATATGATGCTACTAAATGCTTGATGAGTTAATATCCTCATGGCCACTCCCATAGTGTTTTGTGTTCTTTAAACTTTTTGCTTCCATTCTTTTACGTGCTTTTATAGAAGTTTTCTGGGTGAATCAATTGTAGATTTGAACACTTGAATGTATGTTTGTTTGTTTTAACCCCTGGACTTTATGCTTTATTAAACTGTGGGGACTAATTAGGTTCCTATATTCAAAAAAAATTAGAAAATCTATTTCTGTTTTGTAATTAACAATTCCATGCAACAAACCAGTGAGACGTAAGCATTTAAAACATTTTCCAGGGTCTCTTGGGAAGGAAATGATCTTTTTTGTAACTCACTGTATTGAAAAAAAAGTATGGTTGCTGTCTGTGGATTGTCTTTCAAACTGTGGCAGTAGACTATACAGAATTGGATTTTCACTGTGTATCACTTTCTTATCACCTGAGTGTACAGGATATTCTCTACAGGGCATGTAAAATGGACTAGTATTACACAATTTTGCTCCATTTTCAGTAATGAGTGACAGTATAGTTTTACGAACTGTATCATTTCCAGCTGCATCTGTAGCTCTCAATGGGTAAACTGGTATGCGGTTGAAAAGGGTAAGGGTTCTGGATAAAAGAGAAAAAAAAATTAAAAAGGTAGAAAAAGTGGTGTTTTTTTTCTGAAATACACAGCTTTCAGTTGGAAAACTAGCTCAAAACCTCCACAAATCAGTATACCATAGATTATGCTGAAGTGCTTTGGGCTTGCCTAGATGCATGTGGGTAACGTACTGATAAAAGCAGGTTCTACGTCTTGGAAAGCATATAAGAAATGCCTCAGCCTCTGCCTGGCAGTCGGGAAGAAGACTTGTGGTGGAAGAAAGCAGGGGGATCTTAATGGAACATCTCTCTGCTTCAGGGCGGAACCAGCACTATGTTAAACCTTTCCTGACAATCTTTGCTTTCCCTTTTTTCTTCCCTCTGTAGTCTGTTCTTAAAACTGTCAGTGGTGGGAAATCCAAAAGATCTTTAGGCAGTTTGCTTGCTTTAAAACACAGGGGGGATTTTTAATGTCTAACTTAGGTAGCCTTTGCTTCAGTGTAAGCCCATTATAGCTTTTCTTATTACCAGTGGACAAAGAAAACCATTTATTTCTTTTCTTTTCATAGCTGTCTTCTGTACGTGGTAAGACTAGGATCTTTTAGGCAGCTCTAGACTAGATAATTTAATGTCTTTCAGTGTTTTTTTAACAGGTGTTTTATCTAAAGCTTTGTTCATCCCTTGAATAATTGAAGGACTGTATCAGTTAATCATCATCTTCAGCTGTGATGCTTCAACTGGATGCAGTACATCTAAGGGCTTATTAGTGCCAATTAGATGGCAAAAATTTCTTCATAGATGTCGTGGGTAATACAGATTGTATCACAATATATTGTTTTCGTTTTCATGCTAGTATAACGGCATAGACTTTTGTTGAATGTGCAGTTTATTATAACCTTGAGTTTCTTTTCTGCATTCGGCTGTGTCTGGCTTGTATTTGTACAGCTGTCTTAAAATGGTATTTTGCATTTGTCATTCCTAAATTGCTTTCTTGATTTTTCAGGTCCTATTTCCAGTTTGTCAAGAACCAGGCATCAAGTGTGCTTGCAGCTCTGGCCAGTTTAGTGTTCTTTGTAAATTTGATGAGCCCACTCTGTCATCCAAGTCTCTAGTGAAGCCCAAATACTGCTGTATTCCAGACAGGCCCCTTCAGAAGTTCATTCAGTACATTATTGTAGTTTGATGATTTACAAGTGTTTCTGTATTTTTTTCCAAACCCTTCTGCATGTATCTTACAGGAAGTGTTCTTTTGACAGTGTTTTTCTAGCTTCCCTTTGCGATTTTTGTGTATTTTTTTAACAGCATCACTGAAGTTAAGATATGGCAGATGCTGCTTCATCTGGATTTACAAATCTATTTCCTTGTCATAGGAATAATTTAGGCTGGGTTGATGTGATTTGTTCTTGACAAATCCGTGCTGACTGTTACTTACCCCTTCGTTACTTTGTAGATGTTTGCAAATTGGTGGGTTTTTTTTTTTTGAGTGCCTTTCTGTGAATGGAATTAAAGTTGACTGGATTATAATTCCCTGACTTCTCCTTTTTCCCTTTTGTAAAGATAGACAGAATTGACAGAATGCCTCCAAGTTTTTCCTTTGAATTTTCATATGTCAGACTGTTGCTAGTTACCGTGACAGTATTCCATTTGATTGCTTGGCCTGCTCTCTACAACTACCTAAAAGGAGGTTGTAGTGAGGTGGGTGTCAGTCTCCCAAGTAACAAGTGATAGGATGAGAGGAAACGGCCTCAAGTTGTGCTAGGGGAGGTTTAGATTGGATATTAGGAAAAATTTCTTCACTGAAAGGGTTGTCAGGTACTGGAACAGTCTGCCCAGGGCAGTGGTGGAGTTACCATCCCTGGAGGTATTTAAAAGGTGTGTAGATGTGGCACTTAGGGACATGGTTTAGTGGTGGACTTGGCAGTGTTAGGTTTAGGGTTGGACTCGATCTTAAGGGTCTTTTCCAACCTAAATGATTCCATGATTCTATGAATTGCTGACGCTCGCTATTACAGAATCACAGAATGGTAGGGGCTGGAAGGGACCTCTGTGGATCATCTAGGCCAACCCTCCTGCCGAAGCAGGGTCACCTACAGCAGGCTGCACAGGACCTTGTCCAGGCTATTCCAGTGTTAGATGTTTCGTATTGCACAGTATGTTGTATTTCATGCAGTTACGCCCTTTCATAATGATCTAAATGAGGTTCTAGGGGAAAGGCTTTACAAAGAAGACTCTCCAGTTTAACTTTTTCTTCTCTGAAGTTAAATATTTAAGGATTGTCCAATGTGGATTCTTTCCTAATGCAATGTTTTATGTTACTTCATAAATGAAGCTTAGTATGCATTATTCTCTTGTGGGAAATTGGTATCAAAAGCTTTTTTAATGTATTTCATTTTCCAGTTTGTCAAATTTGCCAACATTGAGGAAGACACACCTTCGTATCACAGACGCTATGATTTCTTTGTGTCTCGATTCAGTGCCATGTGTCATTCATGTGACCACGATCCAGAAATACAAACTGAGTAAGTGCCATTTTGCATGTGTTACAGAGGACAGTCTTAACACATTAATATAATCTGTAATACAGCTTTTATTATGATATTTAGTGGAATTGCTCATTACATAGGAAGAAAATGGAAGTCTGACTTTTTAAATAGCACCGAATAGTGCAAATCTTAGGCTGGTAGAATATTTCAGTGCAGTTTTACCTGAACAATGCCTGGCAGATTGTATGGATTCTCTCCAGAAAGGCACTACTTATTACTGTAAATGAGTGCAAGTTGCATAACTCATCTGAGAAATTAATGGAGCTACTTATATTAATAGCAAAAGCACATTTTGAGTCTCCTATTTGAGAATTACTCATTAAAATTGAATTTTCGTAGATGTCTGCAGTATGATCCTGTGTGTGAAACTGAAATGCCTTCATGAATTAGTTACAGATTTTTACGTTATGTAAGCACCACCATTTTTTTTACTTCAGCTCCCCCTAGTGATGTGTTCTTTATATAAATTGTCAGTGTTTGAACTCCTGAGCATTTTAGAATATATAAGGCTTTTCAGATTATATGATTTGCATCTCTGTTGTACTCTTTTCTTTTTTCTATGTCCATGCATTAAATTGTTAAGCCAACGATGAAAAACCCATGTGTGGAACATTTATTCAACCCTTGGGTATACGGTTGTTATGTTAGGTGCAATGCATAAGGATTTTTCTTAAAGTTTGCAGTTTCAAAAATCTGCGAGCTGTATTTTGAAAAAGAATAAATACTGTGTATATCACTATAGGAAAAACAAAACAATACATTCATCCTTTAGTCTTCTGGGTCATTCCTCCTTATTTTTTGTGATTTGCTGCCATCTTGTTTGTTGCCCTATTGCTGTGCATAGGGTTCTGCTGTAAACTTTGTGTCTAAAAGGGTTAGGAATAAATCTGCCTGCTTCTCCTGTACTTTTCCCCCTGCCCCCACCCCTTTTCCCTTTGGGAGGATTATTCCAGTGAATGTTCTTTTAGGAAGACCCTGTGAATTGTTTGGGGAAGAGCTGAAGGGATGGTAAATTGTACGCAGGGACTAAAGGGAAAGGGAATGGAAACATCCTAAGCAGGTCTCGCCAGTGAAGTCAGTGTGTCAGGCAACTGCCTCCTAACTGAGGCTGCTGTCAGGTACAGCATATTTACCTGAAGCTGATGGTCGCAAACAGTATTCATGAATGTTTTAATGAGATTTTTGACATTTTGCCTTTTTAGACTTAGTGAAACTAAACCAGAAATCTTAAACTGCTTACTTACCATAAAACATTTCATAAGAGATTAGGATATGAAGCTCGGCTCAGGATTCTTAGTACTTGTTTCACCTTCATTGCCCTTTGCAAATGAGAGATAATATTAGTAATGAACTAGAAAATGGAATGAATTAAGAGACTAGTACATCCCTGATTCATCTATCAAGTGTGATCTACCACTCGTAAGGATACGCCAAAGTAACATACCTCAAAGCTGTGATTGCTGTAGGAGTAAGAGAACTGTGCTGAACTTTCGCTCTTCAGATTGTCAGCCTGTACTGTTATCTGTGCTTCAGTTTGCAATGGTGATGTACCCTTAGACAGCGAGGAATTTCATCCTAGTGACCTAAGTCTGTAGATGACCTTGATTTAAATGTAATCTCCACTTTAATACCTATCTGAGCCTTCTTTAGAGGAATGAAACCTTTCCTGTATGTGGTGAAATTTGATGCTGCACCTTCCTCAGTGCTGCAACTCTGTTTTTTTGACCTGTACAACAGCAAGAACATGAATGTATCTCTTCTGCAAGAGATCTTTATGAAAAGTAATGATTCTTGGAGTTGGCATACCAGATTTGCTGCAGGTACTGAGGTAATTCAACAGAACAGATGAGCTAAGACTGCAGATTACAGTTCTAAATGCAAATATCACAAGTAGTTGATATCGTTGATGGGGGCGAGGGAATAGTTCAGCTCATCCAGAAAGAGACACCTGGAGTCACTGTTCATGTGCAGAGCTTGAGGTTCCACTGGACTGACTGGCTGGAATGGGAGCTTGAACATCACCTACACAGGTAGTCAGGTAATGCAGGCTTCCGAGTCTGAAACTGAATCCCACCTGGTGAGTGAGATGTCCTTTTCAGCAGGGGAGGTTAGTGCCACTGTCTAAAGCCAAGGTATCAACAAAACTTGATTACTTCAAGAACTAATTAAAAAGCAAAAAACAGTAAGTGTTTCAGTGATAGAATTTGGGAAGCTCTGTGTCTTAAATGTCAATCTTAGATCCTTAATATTGAAAACTTAATATTGGATACTGTACTGTAGTTGTAGTACAGCAATAGCAAGTGCTTTTCTAGCTGTTTGTGCATCTCTCTTCTTCCCTATTTTGTATGTAACTCTTAAAACTGTCTTGAAAGGTCTAGAATGGTATTGGATCCGTATTGAATGCACATGGCTTTGTTCAGAAATAGCTGAAAAACAGGGGGCTACAGATTTTTAAGTATTTACAAATTGTAATCTAAAGAAAAATATTAGAGTTTGGTTAGCTCCGTAGTTCATCTAGTGAATGTTTCAGTTCAGTGAATTTGACTGAACAAAGGCTAGCTATGTGTTGTCCATACTGAAATTAAGATTTAAAAAATGAAGGATGGATTTTCATCGAAATAATTTCAAATTTTAGTGAAGCTTATGCTTATTTCACTTGACGGCTGTTCCACCCTTTCTTCTACTTGTTTTCAGTAAGTAAAATTCTGTTCCTACCATTTATTATAATGGTTGATTGCCATTACCACTTCAAAAAAGAACATTTTGCCATTCATTTCATTGCACAGGTTCTCCTGCAAACTGTTGTTGTTTAACAAAATAACTAGAACAGCTAACAGCTAGACTAAGTCTTTTTTAGAACTTATATTAATTTTTTTTTATTGTTTTACTGTTGTCTGTCAGTTCTCAGTTAATTTCGTTCACAGTTTAAGGATAAAAGTGGTGGTTCCTTTTGTGCTGGTTCTTTTTGTGCATCAGGCTTAAGTTGATAGAATCCTCCTTTGTGTTCTGTCATGTGAATCTTGCACAAATCTTCAAAGATTTGTTATGATTAATCCACAGCCCAAATTACAACTTTTAAGGACGTGATCACATGACTGTGGTAGATGCTGCTTCAGCTTTGCTGCGATAACTTCACAACATTTTTCTTCAGCACTGGAATAGGTTGGAAATTGTGCACAGTTTCAACTGATGGGTGGTAAATTGCGTAGAGGTGATGGGTGTTAACCCATGTGACTTTCTTGTGGAAGTGATATACCCAGTCTGCGTAGTCATTGATCAGTGTCAGCATTATCCTTACAGATCATCTTCTGTTCAGTTTTTTGTGTTGTCGGCTTCCTTAGGAGCTATCAAGGTGTTTAAAGGCAATATGGGCAATCTTAATTGGCCAAATTTCCAAATTAGTGTTTTTGAGAACCTAATGAAATTCCACACTACATCATTGCTACTGCCTAATAGGCAAACAGCCATACTGGGAGGTGCAGTGTTTCTCCTTTTCAGTAATTCCTTTTTTCCTTCCTTAGGATCCGAATTGCTGGAATCAGGGGCATTCAGGGAGTGGTTCGAAAAACAGTTAATGATGAACTTCGAGCAACTATATGGGAACCTCAGCACATGGACAAGATTGTACCATCATTGCTGTTTAATATGCAGAAAATAGAAGATATTGACAGGTATTTTTATTTCTGGTCACTGGCATGTTTTTTAAGCAATGTTTGGGCTTAGTTTTTATGATACTTTTTTCCTTTCGTGTTATTGGAAATTACTACTGACATTTACTAGCTGAGTCTTCTTGAAACTGGTAGTACAGCTCTGCTTAACTGTTCTTAATATTTCTTTTCTCAAAGTCTTTTCAGCTGCCTGCATTTCACTTGTTCTAGATTCCAGTCTAAAAATTGCTCCAGAAGTTGTATATCCATGCTTACTTTTAAAAAATTGTAAACTTCTTGTTTTGTAATGTCAGATAGAGAGATTAGTAAGCATGGGTTTGTAGGTAACTCAAATGATTTTGCTAGTTATATTTGTTAAAAAATGAGGTTTATTTTCCCGTTTAGCCATTAGTAACAACTGGCTGGCTGTTATAGTTTGGCTTGGCCGGCAACAGAAGGGCCACGCGGCCGCCCCTCCCCCCGCCGGGGTGCGGAGGAGAATGGAAAGAAAAAGAAACAGGCAGAAACTGGTGGGTCGGGATAAGGGCAGTTTAACAGAACAGCAAACAAAAGGAACAGTAACAACAACGATACAGATAAGGAGAATACACAAAACAAAATAGCAGAACGCAGAGAGCAACTCTCACTGCCAGCCACTTCGAGCTCCCGAGCCGTGACTGCCTTCCCGCTGCCCGGTCCCCCCACCGGAACCCAGTGTGACGGCACCTGGTAGGGAATACCCGGCTCTGTTTGGCCAGGTGGGGTCAGCCCGCCCGGCTGTGTCCCTTCCTGGATTCCGGTGAAAATTAACCCTGTCCTGGCCGAACCCAGG
>Ga0065711_1034516_pt1 | contig 23628 bp, 10 predicted proteins | sample Hoacrofraction12_FD_59098 | JGI IMG/M metagenome (GOLD analysis project Ga0065711, IMG submission 59098) | Hoatzin crop microbial communities from Cojedes, Venezuela - Epithelial fraction 12 v2 (version 2) | ecosystem: Host-associated > Birds > Digestive system > Esophagus > Crop | place...
TTTTTTTTTTTTTTTTTTCATACCTTCAGTCCTCATGGAAACTGAACTCTTTTCGAAAGTTTGTAACTTCAGTTTACTTCCACTTCATTTTTTTTAAATTGTTCAGTCACACCTAGAGGGGGGCCGTTAGGTAGTCCACAAGCTGTCAGGAGTGGACCAACTGCTGTGGTAAATAATTTTCAGTAAAATTTTGTTGCTGTTTTGTATGTACTTTGAAGAAATTTTGTTTTAGAACTCCTCCTGTTGGTTTTAGGTGACTAAAAGCCAGGACAAAAAGACTCTCAACTAGATTGGAATGGAAAGCATTGGAGACATTATCTGGACTGAAGTTAACCCAGAACAGGGTTCTGTTTAGTTCTGTGTGTGGAGATCTACGGCAAGTGAGACTAGACAGCAGACTTCATTAATTCATGTACTTTAATCAGCAGTAATAAATATGCACAGAAAATGATACTGAAACAAATGGCTGCTTGTAAGCCAAGGCTGCATAAATGCAAGCTTTTTGAGGAGTACGAGGAGAGTTTGCCCTCTCATGTGAAAGAAAACAATAAAGCTAACTTCAGGTCCTGTGGAAACCAAATTCTTAAGCCCTAAACTATTGCTAGTTTATTTTTGAGTGTCCTGTCCTCCGTCTAGTTTTGTTACCTGTTGGGAAGGTATATTTCTCTCCAACTTCGCATCTCCAGCTCTATCTTGACGCCTCTGCTACCTGATCTTTGTATTGCCCAATGGCGTTCCCTGAAAAGCTGGTCTTGCTGTATTTACCTTTAATGAAAATGTGCTGAGACAGTTGTTTCGTGTTTCATAGCCTCCTGAATACCATCTCAGAAGCATGAATCGTGTTTGGAGAACTTGAGGGGTCATTGCCAAACACCTTGTGATGGCACTGTGTTGTAAACTGCAGAATTATGGCTGCACAGAGTTTATAATATATCTGGGCTAAATTTATATTTCCCACCTGAAGTTTTCCTTCTGGGATTATACACTGCTACTGCAATAATAAAACATTACAGTTCATAAGTGATGCAAAAAAAAAGTTGTTGCAGGAATATGGAAAGACAGGCTATGCTTCTAGAGAAAACTAGTAGATGTTTACAGGTAGCATGATGTTTACCTTGGTCTAAAATGTGTTTTAATGGTATGATATAATCTAATCTGTTTTACGTTTTTCTTTGGGATAGATAGTTATTGTAATTGTTCCTTTGTTGTGCGCTCTTGCTGTCTTAGCAATTACTACATGGTATGATATTTTTCATTTTCGAGTGTGATATGAGAGTGTATATTGTTCACATTCATTTTTGTGTATGGATTAGTGATCATTGTGTTATGTAAGAAAGCAAATTATTAAAGCACTTCCTTTTAGAGATATGTAACATTTTTACATTGATGAGGAGTTGTCATCTTTTTGTTGCCTCATCCTATTGTGTATTTGAAGGAAAAGAGCAGAATAAGATGACTGCGTGACACAGCACTTACCTTAGAATTGTGTTAAAGACCTTTGCTTGTTTTGGTTTTGTGTTGAAGCAGGTCAGATATATGTTGTGACCTACAGACATCTAAAGCTTTAAATGCTACTCTCACTCCCCATTTTTAAAGCCTAACTTACGGTTAGCCACCTAGACTTTGTCAGGTGCAGCTTGCAGGCTGAAGCAGTTAACTACAAATGTAACTTCGAAGGGCAAGATGCTTTTGTTTGATTGCAAGCTTTATTTGATTCTTTCTATCCCAAGGTGTACATAATTTTAAAGAGCGATTTGAAGTAAAATGAATGAAAGATTTTTTTTTTGAACTTGTGCACACATTTCTTGAAGACACTATAGAAATATTTAAATCGATTAGAAAATATACTGTTTTTGAGAAATCATATGCGTAGTAAAGACCAGAGTAAAAGTTGCATCAGTCTTTAGTCCTCTTTGACCTATATTTTTGATTCTTAACTGTGCATAATTTTTCCACTATTTTTATAACTAATATAAAAAGTTCTGGCCTGTTAGAAAAGATACCTTTAAATGTTAAAAAAAACCTGTAGCTTGCTCACTGTGTGCTCCTTTAGCAATGGCGTTTTTGAAAGTACTGCTTGGGGTGCTGGTACTCTGGAATTCTTCACTACACAGTTAGAACCATCTGCTCTAATAATGGTGGAAAAAGTCTGCTTTTCCACCAACTTATTTCAATTCAGCAGGTGGTTTAGTTTTTTAGTAAAGATTTTTCAGTAAAACTACATCTGTGCTAGGTTTTAGCTGTTGTGGTAATTCATACCTCATCCAACCTAGGCAGGCTGCAAAATGGGTGAGAAGATTTGACCCAAAGGTATGTCAGTTTTCCTTAGCTCCTTCTGAACTGTTCAAGATTTTCATGTCTTCAGCACGTATACTCGTGAAATACTTTTTAGTATGTACACCTGAAAAGTTTTCCTTAGCTATGGTTTAAAATGCATGATGTAATCCCTGATCTGTTGCAGCTTTCACTGTAAAATTTGATTGAACCAGGAATCGTTTTTTTGCAGTCGTCAGATATGTTGCTCTGGAAGAAGACCTATTTCCAAGCCAAATTGTATATTTTAGTTTTCTTTGGGTAGAAGAATCTTTTTTGTTTGTCTCTGTATGATACTTTTCAACTAGGAAAGAAATTGTTTCCAACCTTCAGAAGCTGAGATGCAGAAAACAAGTATCATCTGCCCCTCTACCAGTGAGACGTTGGAATGAAAGAGGAAGAGGAGAGAGTATCTTGGTTAGCAACAAACCCGAACCACATGAAGGGGTTTGTCACTCTGGCCACAAAGCTGAAAAAGTACCGACAAGGCAACTTCTCTTTTTCATATTACCAGCTTGCAAATCTGTTAGGATACCCCTGGTGACTATACTTAGTGTTCAGGTGTAACACCTTATAGAACTTAATACTAAATGCAGTTACACAGTTGTGTTTACAATTAAGATGCTCCTTAGCTAATTGTACCTGTAGAAGGATTCTGTCAGGACTATTGTGCTTTTTCCTCAATAGCTTATTGAAGTTCATAGCTGGGTGTTTCAAGTACTGTATTATTCCAGCTAAGCAATTATGGGTGTTGGGTCAAAATAGTAATGATGATACCAATGACTTGAAGTTAGCTTTTAATTTTCAAGACATAATACAACAAAAGTTGGTTCTTTTTCAGTAAACTAGCACCCTAGCTAAGTGTTTAACCTCCTTTGCTAGTGCCACCACTGTTAAAAAAATGAAGTCTTACAAAACAAGTCAATGTTGAAACTTAAAATTGCATATATTGCTTAATTTAGTTGTAAGTAGTACAAGGAAAATATTATATTGTATACCTGATCTTTCGTGTCTGACAGTGTAATATTTTTTTTTATCGGTTTGCACAGGCAGATACAGTCAACTGACTGTACAAGATGAGCCCTAGCTAATGCTACTGTGATACCTTTTAGCTATGGTGTTTAAAGGTAATGCTGCTTAATTTAGCCTGTGATAGGGAAGGCTTAAGATCGCTTGTGTTTGCTGCAGTAGTATATGCACATAGACAGCATTACTGCAGCTCAGATTATTCACAGTACTTTAAAACACAATAGGCTGCTCATGTGTTCATGTGCCAAACTTAATTGTGCGGGTTTTTTTGGTACAGAAAATGTCTTGTAAATCTAAAATTCAAAGCCTACCAGAGGTAAGTGCATTTTAAGGAACAGAAATGTAATTTGGGACATCAGTGATCCTGAAAAAATAGAGTTGCAGATCTTCAGTGGAAGAAAACTTCAGAATTGTGTAGTTTGATTTGCCGGCTTATCCAGACTTAAATTTTACATGATAGTCCTTAGACAGGAGGAGTCTTTACAGTTTAAATCTTCGTATGCCTTTTCTTGTTTAGATTTGTTCCTCTAGGCTAGCCTTATAACATCTTTCACCAGTGGTATGTCCAACCCTGAACTGGAAAGAGGAAGCGTGGTGTTGCCCACTGTCCATGAAATGGGAGGAACTGGGGGCAAAGGCACTGGTACAGCAAATTGTAGGAAGAAAATAGACTTGCCAAACATGTTCCCAAACTTCTTGATGAATGAATGGGAAGCAAGTAATGAAGCTGACTTGAGGAATATTTTCTGGTGTGGCTAATTAAGTTACACATCTGTAGTAGTGTTCTGATGTGAAAATGCTACTCAGGAAGGAACTTTTTGTTGTTAGAGTGGATTTCTTTTGTTCAAGTGTAATGTTTCTCAGACTTTGGGGGTTCATCTTATCCTAATGTAACACCTTCCCTCTAATCATGCCAACCAATAGCTTCCTGTCATTAATTGCTGTCAGCAGCTTGGTTCTACAGGGCAAGGGTTATAATTATTAGATAGGGTTGAAAATGCTTACCCTTCTCACCCTGGGGAGCCAAGCTGTTGCTAGCAATTAAAGGTAGTTAGCTGTTCCCTGCCTCCTGTAAACATTTGCAGCCCGTAATTACTACTGCTTCTAACTACTTTGCCCTGGAGGAACTGAAGTCTTCCAGTAATGCTTTGCAATAATTTGATTTTGCTAATTTTTTTCTTTCTCTTAGATTTCCTTTTAATTATTGTAGTTTATCAGTATTTTTCCATTTAAAAATAATAGTGATGTTTTTGACCTTTCATAACTCATTTGGAACTTGTAACCATATTGGGTGTTGCAACCTAGTTTGAGAAATACTTGTGAAAGGATTATGAAGTATTTAAATGCTTTTGCTGCCTCCCTGCCCCTCACCCCCCAGGTACAATATGTTTAACTATCTCTCAATCTGTATGGCTGAACAGGTTTTTTACCTCACAAAAAGACTTTCGGGAAGGCAAAAATGCAATTGCTTTTCTGATAATCCAAGAGAAATTGTCCCCATGACAAGAAGTTGAGTTTGTTCAGATTGTCATGCCTCTGTGTTTTAGGTAGATATATTAGTTCAGTTCAGAGATGCTCAGTGGATGCTGGATTCTTGTTTCAAGAGGCACTGTTCTGTCTCTGTTGCTTTATTTGGTACTATGTGTCGAGGGCGGGGGTGTGTGATCAAACTGCTCAGTCTGTTTGATCTTTCCTCTCTGTTCAGTCTTTCCTCTTGACAAGACATTTTTTTCTGTGTTTTCTGGTCTCCTGTAAACTCAGGTTAGATTTCTAAATCGGATCCCATTTTGCTAATTTTAAATGTGTGATTTAGAATTATTTTGATGTAAATAGGCTGAAATTTATTTCCAAATGTTGATACTATGTTGTCCATCTTCTAATGTCTGTCTGAACAATGAAATCCTGGTCTAGTAATCTCCTGTTGACGTTTTATAGTACATAATGAAAGTAAAATTTTAATTTCGTCTCGCCCACTTTTTGGTTTGTTTTGTACCAGTTGGCCAAGAACTAGGGGTATATGAACTCATATTGTCTCTATGTTGCTTTATGGTATAGAATGGACCATTGTTCTCCTCCCCTTTCCCCCCCAGTATGGTCCTTCTTAAAGCCTAAAATACTTTTTCATTTTATTGCCTGGAATCTGAATCCTATTGTAACTGAAATAGCCTCCCTTCACATTGGCTCTGTTCCTTTTTTGTTTTGGTTCTCCTTTTCAAAGTATTTATAGATTACCTTTTATTATGGAGGAATAAAAGAACCTTTTATGAATAGGAACGTGTTTGGACACTGTATTGTAGTCCAGTAGCCTGGGGCAGACTGTGCCCCTGCGCTTAGCAGAACATGGAGAGTGATGGGGAAGCTGCCAAGGAAGCTGTTACTTTTCCTTATGCTGTTATTTCCAATAGCCAGGCTAAGAAGAACTCATACGATGTTCAAACCTTGCCCTGAAGTCCAGTGGTGTTTGAACGTCTGGCTTCTCACACCCTACAGCTTCACAGTTTATGGTGTTAGCAGTCCTTTTGAATTACCAAGATGGTAAGTTGCCCAGTAGTTGAGTGATTCTCCCAATAAACAACCAATATTTACTGTGATCAGTTTGCATTTGAACTATAGGAGGACTTTGTGCTACCCATCGCACAGTTTACCAAATTATTAATTGGTACTGTGAAATATGTCATTGTTTATTGTTATGAAACATGCAGTTTATTGCCTTTATAGTTCATGCTCAGTGTTGGGATCTGTGCACTTTTCTAGGCAAATAAACTTCTAGTAATTCTTCACAAAGCCTCCACCCTAAAAGTTTTCAGGGAATTAGAGGAGGGAGCCTGGTTATGTTTTGGTTTTGCAGCCACTTTGTGGTAGCATTGTCCTGTGTTTTATACATTGTTTGTGTGTGAGTGGGGGGAATCTTCTCCGATCAGATTCTTACCTTGTTTCCTGAGGACCAATTTTTAAAATGCGTCTCAAGGTAGACATTGCTAAGATTTCTAAGGCGCCAGATGAAGTAGATATCTGAATAAAGGTAAGTTGAGTTTTGATTAATTAACAAGTGATCTCTATCCAGATGATGATAGTTGGATTTTCACACTGCGAAAATACAGCGAAAGAAAACCAGACTAACCCATGCAATTTGATCCAATTGTTGATATAATTGGTATAAAAAGTTATAGTCTAAATATGCATATGTGCTGAAATACTTCTTTTGGTGATATTTACTATTGAGGTAGGTGCACATTGATTTGAAAGCATAGGGAAATTTGGAGAACTTCTATACCTTACCTGTTTGAAAGTCTTTAACAGATTTTTTTTCTTACAGTGTGCTTTTTTAATTTAATGTTCATATGGTGCTTTATAAGTGGTTTCATTTGTTGAGATCATTACTGATGTAATAGAAATGTCAGTCCTGTTAAGACACAAGTGTGTCCTACATGTTCACTTGAAGCATGTTTTATTTCCGCAAGTTGAACTCCGTTGCCAGTGCATTTGTCATGGTAATTCTTGTCTGTCTTCATGTAAGACAGTAGCTGAAGTTAGTCTTTTGAATATAAACTTGAGCAGAAATGTTTTTCTCATTGAGTTCTGCTGCAGATGGCTACTCAGTTGTAATTGATTTTTAAAAGCAAGTCTTCAGGAGGTGAATCTTGGAAAATTAGAACTTAAGAAGTATACAAAAGCCAATGTGAATTTCTTGTTTGATAGAAGTCTAAAGGGAAGTGTCAGAGTTCAGTATTATGATGTGATTGAAGGTATCTATTTGAGAAATACATTTTTTTTTTTAAATGATTCCTCATTCTTACAGAATTCCCCAACTAAATTTTCAGTGGCTGACTTGTGATGGAAAGTTTTGTTTACAAATAATTAGTAGTCCCTGAGGTTTATTTTCCTTTTTTTAAAGTATTGTTTATTGTAACCAAATAGTCAGGATTAAAAGGAAACAGTCTCAGATAAATTTTACTTGCAAATTGTTTCCTATTCCACCAATCCAGAAATCCTATCACAGTGTAATACCTATTTTAGTGTAGCTTTAGATGAGGGTTGTTAGGAATGGCCTGGTTTCTCTCCTTCTTTTTCATAGCCCAGGAAGTATCGACTGGGGATGCTGGATGAGAGGATAGTTCCGGTGGGATCAAAAGCAAGAAAATCAAAGAACCCTATCGGCTGTCTGGCTGACAGGTGTAAAACAGCAGTACCCATCAATATGGTTTGGTGGAACAGAGTCACAGAAAACAATTTACAGGTAAAATTATTTTTTACTAATCACTTTTTCAGTATTTTGGATGCTTTATTTTAAATTTTGGAAAAAGTTAGAAGCAGTTACTCCAAATATGGGTTGAGACCAGATCAAATATTTATTTCACAAAGTAGGCATAGTGGCCCTCCAGGAGAGTGACTTGAAGATGTTTTATTCTCTTTACCCATAGCTGTACTGTGTACTTTGCTTGATTATGTTATTATCTGTGGAGGAGGACCAAAAGTATTTATTAAATGTATTCTAAAAGCAAACAAACACAATTTTTTTAATTTTCATGTGAGGAAGGTTCACTACTGGTAAAATTAGTGATCTTTGTTAAAATGATTGACACTTAATGTAAATAAATTCCCTCTGTAGAGAAACTGAAAATGTAACCACCATGATCAGAAAGTGTAAATTCTTAATTTGTTGGGATTGTTTATATTTTTCAACTTGTTTGTTAAACTTTATTGTTACTTTATTCCTGAATTTTCTTCAGCTCCATAACAGGGTAGAAGTGCAGCTGGATTTGAGTATCTCTGTACAGAAGTAGCAGGATATCCTTGGCATGATAATGAAGGATAATTCTAGTCCAGGAGGAATCTGCTTTTTGTCCCTTAAGATGAGTATTAGACAGAAATTATTGCAGTGGTCAGAACTACAACACTGCTGTTATTACTGTTTTGGACTTGTGTGGTGCTTCTGATTCTTCAGAGATCACTACTTTAGTCTTTCTGTGAGGGTTATTTTTCATGTCTTCTGGGTGAGTGAAATGAGTAAATTGAGAATAAACGTAACTAGAATTTGTGGCACCTTCAGAGTTCTTCTCAGTTCACTGAAGTTCTGCCATGTAAGGGCCAACGTGATGCCAATAACAGAGCCTTTTCATACCACTACTAGTGTTGCATTGCTTAATGTTTGGACATCTTTGCATTACTGAAGTTGGGAGTCACGGGCAGCATGATGCAGGCAAACTGATGCTACATCGCGTAGGGGCATTTGCGCTTAAGTCTATCTTGGCCCTTTTGCTGCAAGGGAAGCAGCAAAGATGAAGCGTAAAGGAAGGACCAGGCATGGCTGCAGAGGAGTGCTTGGAGCTGGTGAAGCACTACTTGTTCCCAAGGGAGAGAAGACTGATGGATTGAATTTACTGTGTGTAAATGGGCATGCAAACCTTAATAAGTAGACAGTTGCTTTAAGAAGAGAGAAACAGAAAATTGGTCTTCAAATTTCATGTGGAGGTTAAAGGGCAAGAAAAGCCATGTTTATACTCGTGTCCTCCACTGTTTTCTCTGCTGTGCTTTGTCGCAGCAAGGTTTGTTGCTGATCGACTTCACTTAGAATAGAGCAGAAAAACTTAAATGTTTCTGGAGGCTGGAGACCTAGCTTCTGGCCAGGAGCAATTGACATTTCAGTACCTATGCCCTCCAAAGTTGGGTTGAAAGTGTGGCAATGAGAAGCTCAAGGTCCCCTCAAGGCTGGTGGCAATAGCTTGGGATTGGCTGCAGAGCACGTGGCTTTTGAAGGGTGCAACTCCAAGCTTCTTTGTTGTGCCTCAATCCCAGCTACGTAATTGACTTAAGCTGCATACAGCGTAAGATTGTTGTATTGTATGATACAATTACTTAGCTTCCCATGGAGACATGGGACTTTAGAAGAGCATGTATATGCACATCTGATGGAAATAAGAACAGAAGGACCTTCCAGCTGTGGGAAATGGGAGAAGGTGGAGGGATTGCAGAGAACAGTGGAATCTGGCAAGAGTGAGTGGGGATGGTGTAAAAACAGGCTGCAGAGGAGATGGTGAAGATATATCCAGTTCTACGTAGATGAGAAACTGAATTTTATCTTGATGTTTTCATTCTGATGCCTGTAAATATTTTATATATTTTCTAAGAGCTGAAACAAAACTTGAAAACTGCTGAAAAACTGAACTTTTAATTATAAAAGCACAGAAAAATGACTGGAGGAGTTTGGTACATGAAACTACTTAAAATCCAGGTAGTTTTGTGCTGAGATTTGAGACTGACCTTGTTTTTCTATTTCAGTATGTATATAATCCACAGATAGCATTGCTTTTCAGTATTTTGAAGTGTAAGCTGTTTAGAAATTTTTTGCAGGTGCAGATATAGGTTATAAAACCTAAATTTTGGCTGGTGGTGAGTGCTAAGTGATAAAGAGAAAGGTTAAGTTATGATGAAGGCATATCTGTTTGAGGGTGCCTTTTTTCATTTATGTTTGGAGATGAGGAAGCAGAATTGCATCTCAGAATTGCTGAGTGCTTGCAATGCTGGCAGCTGTTGAAGCTCATGTGTTTGCCTGAATCTCCACTCTTGCAAATGTATGGTTTAAGATGTGCGAGTGCACTACCTCATGGTGCAATGTTTAGAGATTTTTTTGTCCACACAGTAACTGTTTTAAAAAGCAAGGTAGTTTACAATGTGAATCGGAAACCGGTGTAACTGTTTCTCGTGCATGGCTATGAATTTATAGTCCAGATCTATTTACTATAAATACTGTGTTACACTTTTACAGGATTAAGTGGAGTCCACAGACTGAATTGTACTCTGGGTTGTGCATTAGAAAAGAAAAAAAAAAAATCAAATCAAAGTTTGTTCTTCAGCAATATGTCCTACACTATGTAAGGAAGTACCTTGAGCTACTACACCATCATGTGATATGTATTATGATAGCAAATGGCAATTCTGCTTAAAATAGGGATGCATCTTTTGTTATACAGAGAAGTTCTTAAGCACCATGAATAACTGATTTTTTTCCTTGAACAAAAAAAATTCATAGAAATGAATTTTTCAAATATTTTGCATCAAGAACGTGGACTTTTTAAAGGTTACAGTTATTTACAGTATGTTGAAGTATTTTGTTAAAGAAATGTGGAAATGTGAGTTTAAGAGCTTACTTTTTAGTGAGATCTGCTTGCTAAAATGTAACAAAACTTTGCTAGTATTTTTATTTGTCTCAGCCTGTGTTCTGGTTTAAAAAAATAGTCTGGCCAACAAATTTTACCCAGTTGTAATGAAATTGTCTCAAACTCTGCTGAAAGAGCAGTAGAGCAATAAGATGAATAATGTTGATGAATTGAAATTTATTAGAGCTTATTGTATGGGTCGTGTGGCGACTTGTCACAGTAATTGCAGTAAGGGAGCGTGTTGCACAAATTCAATAGTGGGAGGGAAAGAGATTTGCTTTGAAGCCCTCGATGACCTCCAGTGTCTGCTGGACTGCTCTGACATCCTAGAACTTGTCCTTGCCTGATGTCATAGTTAACAAGGAATCTGCCTGGAAACAGAGGGGTTGTGGTGATGCTGTCTGCCTAAAGTGAAGCTCTGGGTATGGCACATCTGTCCATTTAAAAACAACAACCACAACCTGCAAAACAACAACAAAATAACCACACATAAAAAACAAGCAACACTTTTGCATGTGTTTGGATTCCTAAGAGATGTTCTGAAAACTATGCCAAAAATAGACTGGTAGAAGACTGCCCCACTTACAGCGTGGGTCTAGTTTAGTGGTGGCTTTCTGTAACCATTACAGGGTTATGCAATTTGGGATGTCAGAACAGATCAGCATGAATTTGGAGGCGAAGGAGAACATGAAAGGAGAACAGAAAGGCTTGTATCCAGTTTTTAGCATGGTAAGTACATTAGCACATTCTTCTGAAATAAAATGAAATCAGCCTCTTCTTGCTTTTTAGGTAGCTACCTTTGGGCTTTGGCAGAATGTGCGACCAGGACAAATCTAACAGAGTAGCATTACAGCCACAGAAATAGAGATTGTGGCTTTGCTGCTGTGCAACTCTGTGTTGTGTTGAGATGCTGAACAGGAAATGAGAGAGAGAGAGAGAAGGGTGGCTTTCAGTGCTCCAGTGGGATCCCTGCATGACCTTCCAAGGGCTCTGTAACTAGTGGATCCCTGTGTTACAGCATACCTCTGTACTCCTTGGTGCTCTGAGGATTTATTTATGAAAGAATGCAGCAGTGAGGCCTGAGGAGTTTATCACTGCGGAACGTAGAGAGAAAAAAAACGTATGTGTTGATAGTTGATGAAACGGGGATTTTCGTCTTACTTCTGGACTATGGCAATCTGTTGATATGTGCAACTCCTCAACATACAGTAACACTGCATGCTGATGTGTGGGTCTCCCAGCGATGGTCTTCAGCTGAGATCCTTGGCTTGGTCTTTACTTTCACCTGCACCTTACTGGAAGGAACCTTGAATTGTTTTTTGGTGGTACCCACAAAATATTTGTTTCTTCCCCTCCACACTGTATTTTAATTATATTTCCTCTTACATCTTTAGAAGCGTAAAAGCCACCAGACAGATAAACTCTGTGCTGAATGGTAACACGAAGGAGTTGTTTTATAGCCCTCCCCTTTTTTCACTTGTGGTTCCATCCTTGCTGGTTGCATCGTAACTAAATTCAGCCTTCATTTGGACTGTATTTGTATGCATTTTGTAACATTTTGCATTCTTTGATGTACCGAAGTATAGAAATTGTTTTTGTATGTGGAGCTGGATGGACTCAGTTTTGTGGTCTGTCTTTGGCAGTTTCTTTGCAAAGCTGACCGAAAAGAGATTTTTTGAGTGAGACATAAAGAATCTGAAAATAAGGTACTTTGGTGATTTTTTTTTCATGGAATCATTCTGATAAGAATGCACGATGCAGGTATTAATTCAAATAATGCTTAGGGAAGTTGCTTCCCTGCCTTAGCTTGACAGTATTTTTATAAATATAGAAGGGGAATGAAATTTAAACTGGCCAGGTTGAGAGAAAAAAAGGAATAATGGTAATTTTAGTAAATGCAGGAGTTTGAAGTTACTTTAGGTGGGTTTCTAGGAAAAGCTAATATAGCTGACAAAGCTGTACTTGTTTCTGTTTAATGCTGTTTGTTGAAAACACATTAACGTTTTGAAATAAGTTTGTCTGTGGCTATAGGACATTTGGATTTGAAACTGAAAATAAGGTCTTTATATTGTGCATAGTGCAGACAGCGCTAGCTGGCTTTGCGTTTCTTATTTGGGCTTTAGAAAGTACATTCACAGCTTTTTTTTTAACATCAGTGTTGCATAATTCATTACATGTCTTGTAAGTATTTCTTGCATATCCATTCTTTTAATTACTCCCAAGTCTTCAATACCTGTTTTCTCTACCTTTTTTTACCAATCCTAATTTACTCAGATTTAAAACTTTAAGCCTGTGTAGCATGAATAAGTTACTTTGCTCTGAGATGAGGAATTAATGACTAATTAAGTGAAATTTTTTTAAAAACTGTGCTTGTAGGAAGTTTAAACATAATAATGAAGTAAATGTTTTTCACTAATTAGATGTAGAATATTTTCATTATTATAAAAATTAAAAGTTTTTTACTCAACTTCATTTTGGGAAGTTGGGTAAGATTCTAATAGAAAAACTGTAAAAATACCCTGTAGGATTTTTGATCACAATTCCCTTTTAGACCAATTTTCAAGCTTACCGTTGATCCAAATTTAAAACTAGCACTGGAATTTACACTTTGTTATGGTTGCCAGAGTGAAAGTGGGGTATTTTTCCAGACCAGGAACATAATTTTTTGAATCACTGAGAATATGGCTTCCTAGCTGAAGTGGAGCTCTCAAGCAGCTTCATTTGAAAAATGATGGTGGACATTTAAGTAACTTTTGGAGACCAAAACTGGTCTATGAAAACTTGCAAAATGCATTTAGAAATAAAAAACAGTCCTATTCTGTAGGCATGGATTGAATCAGTTGGTGAAAGTGGTAAGAGTTTAGGCAGAATGGTATGGATGGGGTTTTGGGAACTCTCTCAGTTGTCCTAGGAAAGGCTGAGGTTATCTTCCAGAAGGTGTCTTTCTCTCCACTTGCATACTTCAGGTTTTTTTGCCATGTCCTGCCCTTGTTGCCCAGTTGACATAGTATTTAGTTGTGGTAGAGCTGTGCATATGTCTTGGCTAGTTTTAGCAGTGCAAAATCTTAGATCTCATGTAGTTCTTTGAAATGTTTTTTTTTTTTTTAGCAAGATGCTACAAATTCTGTCCCCTGCTCGTTTTGGTTGATGGTGACTTCTCAGCTGTATTGCTGCTTGGACAAGTTCTGCTGGGCTCTTTACCACCTCTGTCACTTTCTCCAGTTGCAGTGCAGATTTGTCTGAATTATTGCATTTTATTGAGAGGAACACCATTCTCTTAGTTACTGCTGTACCTAAAATTCAGATGAGTCCAGAATATTATCTTTTGAGTTTAAATGTATCAATTACTTGTTTTCGTCCTGTGTAGTACAACTTGCCATTTGTTTTGCTGCATGAGTGTATACCTTAGCAAGTTTTCCTTAACTAAATGTGACTGAAGAGTTTTAAGATTCTTGTGAACTTGTTATCCATGTAAATATAAGTGTTTTACTTCACCAGTCTACCTGGTTGTAGCTATTCTTTGAATATTCAGACACATGCACGTGACTAATATGTAACATCATAAGGTGGTTAGCAGTTAAAATTTACTATGTAATTAAAGTTGGAATATTCTTACTATTTGCTTTTAACCTGAGCATCTACTTTAATTCTAAAGCTTTTAGAATCCTCCTGCTTTTCCAGTGCTTTGAAATACATTAACACTGTGATATTTGGCTGAAGTATTCAAAAAAACATACTAAAACCAAATTAATATAAAAAAGAATCCTTTTTCATGAAGTGTTTTGTAATCACACTTCTAATTTGGCAGTGACTTCTCTGATGCAATGTTATTCATGTTGGTAAAAATCACTACTGGTAATTTAACTAACAGTTGATATTTTCGATCATTCAAAAACTGATTCAATATAACTAGCTTTAAAAAACATTATGAATTACCTTAACAGTATCCTTTGTCTATTGGGAGCTGTTACTGTCTTCTCATTTTAATTCTTTCATTAGACACTTGAGAAGTACTCTGAAGATTACTTAATAAACTTAACTTCAACAGTTAATAATCTTCAAGCTTTGCAATATGTTTATGTAATAATTGGTTTTGTTTCTTGGCTTAATTTCTTTTTTCTTACACTAATGTCTTTTGTAATTGGCTGTCCAATAATAAGCTTTTTGCCTTTTGAGCTCTAATTAGGATTTTCTTTTTCTAACCCTCCCTACCCCAAAACAAACCAAAAACTCATCCCAAAACTACAAAACCCTGTGCACAGATTTTAATGGAAATTAAAAGTTGATTGTGTGACATATTTTATGTACTAATAGGTACGGAGTGTTTGATGGTCAGTCTGTTGCTGTTTGTTTCTGTGGTACCAAATTAAACCTCATTATTAAAGGTGCTACGTAAATGGAGGAGGTAATTAAAACACAAGTGAACTTCACAAAAAAGGAGCGTATAGGCCTATTTGAAATAGAGGCAGGGATGACTTCTTTAGTAGAAAGCATTTTTACGGCTTTAATTTGAAACATACTTAGTTTGAGATGATGTCTTTACAGTCACGTAGGAACAGTCTGCAGCAGTGGCAAGGCTTTCTCAGTGTCAAGTCTGTTCTCCAACTTTATAATGTAATGCTTATGGAAAGCCTTGTGCAAAATGTTTGTATGAAATTGTACGTGAGCTGTTCATATGGAAAGTTTGATAATGCTACTTTAGACGTAAGCTAGAAAAACATTTAAATTTGTTCATACAGACCAGCTTCCAGTATCTGCTGTGCTTGTCAGAAAGCTCTGTGTAACTTAAAAATGTCCCCTGCGCTCAGTAGTCTTGCCTAGAAAGTATTTTCTAGTGAATAGGCACCTGTCCATCTCTTCATGTTAAAAATAAACATTTAATGTACATTTGTTTTCAAACAGACACCAAATCCTTCTGCAAGTGAGTTTATTCCTAAAGGAGGATCAACCTCCAGGCTGAGTAATGTATCCCAGTCAAGTATGTCTGCCTTCTCTCAAGCCTTGTTCTCTCACCCCTCCATGGGAAGTCCTGCTACTGCTGGGTTAGCACCAGGTAAGTTGACAGTATTGATCTGCAGTACAGTTACTTCTTTTAACTTAGAATGATGTCAAACATCACCCTGTATAGATAGTGGTCAGGTTTATTTGGTATAAGTGTAGCCACATCCTACTTTTGCTCTTAATTTTAAGATAGTCTTCAAGCATATAGAAGTGCAGGAACTTGGGATTTATCTTCCAGTATGGATATCACACTGCAGGTTGTGAAATCTGTTCAGCCACAGCAGCACTAACTTACTCTGCTGTTTTGGGGGAAAAGGGATGTGGAGTTACCATATACTGTAGTCTACGCAGTCTTTGCCAAGAGCAGTACCTGAAGATGATTTAAACTACCCCTAGTCTAGAAATCCACTGCATTCTGCAGTGAATAAATGCTCTGATCACCTCACATTGATCTGCTCTTTTTCTAGAGTGTGTAATCTAGAAGTAATTATTTTCAATGTTAAGAAAAATGTTAAAAATATTGATGAAAAATAAGTAAAAGATAAGGTTATTCTGAAATAATTTGCTTTGCAAATTAGTGTTAATTGCTATTACATCTGTCATGTACTCTCACTTCTAAAACCAGTTTATGGTTTTCCCATGTTTACAACTCTTACTCAGATGTGTTCCATGCAGTCATGCAATTCTGTGTGACAAGATTTATTTTTTTACACTTAAAGTTCAAGCTCTTCATGCATCTTTTGGATTTCTGATCTTAAAATGTTAACTTAATTCTAGTTGATTTTTTTTTTAAAATGAAATAGTTTCAAGATACAACTGTCAGCAGTTCTGGATTGTACACGTTGTAGATCCTTTAGCAGGCTTCTGTATGTACTTAAACCTTTGGCAATCTCTTGCAATGGACAAGAATCATTAGGTAGTTTCCAAAAGGCAGAGGAGCAAATGTTATAAATGTTTGGGGTTTTAAACCAATATTAGCAATTATCATCTATTAAACTGAACTTGTCTTTCCTGATGCCAGAGGATAAATCTCAGTGTCAATAGGAAAGAAGCCAGCACTTAGCTCATGTTAGAACTATTGGAACAGGCCAGGAAAGTCATTGATGCTTCTGCTGACCATATGAACATGTTGCAGTACTGTGTCTGCTTCATACTATATTGTGCTGTACAGTCTTACTGGAAAACTGTTGTGTTTATATGCCTCTCAGCCTTGTCACCTGGATTGAAAAGTGTATAAAGGAGTAAATAGAATACAGTAAAATGATCTACTTTTGGAAAGTGTCCAGTGGGATCTCAGAGGGATCCTTCACAGTCCAATTTCGTTACTATCTGTAAGTAACACTTGAAAGGATAAGTAACACTGTTGATGAAAGAAGTTCGTGCAGCAATTTAAGCTCCTAGAAATGTAGATGCCAGTGCTGAAAACTATCTAGGTTCAAATACTGTTGTTTATGGGTGAGAGGGATGGGGGAGTATTCACAAGGGCTAACTTGAGGCAAAGTTGGCTTGTTTCCCTGCTCTTCCTCTATAATTAGAAAGAAACTATAGTTCAGAGTAGGGGTCTAGGTTGGGTGCTCTTAATTTCTCTAGCAGATTGTTTCTCTACACTGAGCGCAGAATTCTCTGAATCTAAATGTCCTGTGTAAATAATAGTCATGGACATTTATTCTTACTTAAATGATTTAGCTGTTAATAGTATACATCCACAAAAACTTTTATTACCTCAAGGAGAGTTAGGAGGTGCTCTTTCTAAAATATTAGGCTCTTAAATAAGAAAGTGGTATTTATGTGTGGCGAAACATGACCAATTAGGTCATACTGGATAACAGAATAAAAAAAGATGTAAGTATGTTAGGAAATTGTCATTAAAAATTATTGTTGGGATGTTAGCTTTCAATAAGTGAAAAAAAGGTCGAAGGAAACCTGTATAAAGAGTTTATAAGAATTTTCCTTTAAATAAAGATAAGTCTGCTTCCAGTTAAATTATGTATATTCTCCAGTAGAATAACTTTCAGGACATGTGTAAGATTTCAGTATTTGCAGAAGATTAAGATTGCTTATAATAGCTTACAAGGTACTGGAGGAAATTAATATTTCATAAAAATTAAGGAAATGTAGTGGCAATAATGTGTTAAAAGCTCCATAGTTTTTCACCCGTAACAAAGTAGGTAAATTATGAGAATGATCCTTTGATTTCTCTTAAGGATGGAAAAAATTAAGTTCTTTCATATCTCTAATTTCTGAGATTTCTTTAAAGGTAGGTGTAAATGAAAACCACTTTTGACATCTAGTATTTTGTAGATAACTGTTCACAAAATTGATTGTCCCTGGAAAATATTTGTTCCACCTCTCTTAGCAAGAGTACTGCAGGAGTGCTGGGAAAAAAGATGACGACTGAAACCTAGCATACTTCAATAGATGACTTCTTGTATCCACTCCTGACATATCCATTAGGGCATAGCATGGGAGAAGGTTACTCCTACTTTTATGTGTATTTGCTTAGATAAGTGCTTTCTAGCATAATCTCAATACAGAGCCAGTCTGCATCTCTGTAGCCTGTGATAGAATATGAAAACATAGTGAGGTAAGATGTGACTTACACAAATAGCTGGAGAAAGTTGTCCTATTGAAGAGCTTTGAACAGATCTCCTTCACCTTCTCCAAACCTTCTTTCCTTAAGCTCCCCTGGATAATACCTGATTTTTGCTCCTCCCATTCCCTTGCTAGCAAACACATCCTCTCTGTCATTTGTATGGGAAATTTAGTGAGTTGTTGGCAGTCTTCAAATAGTATTTTTGTTAACAAACTTATCTTATTCACTTATGTGTAGCAGTTTGAGAATAATAGCGTCATTAAAATATGCCACAAGGCATATGAAAGAAATTAGTGAATGTCATCAAAGTGATAAGACGTCATTGCTGTGTTAAACTTGAGCGAGAACAGATGTATAGCCCCCAGCAGAGAAAAATCTGTGTCTGGCTTGAGTTTAGCTTAAGCTAAAGAGTGATGCTTTTGTCATCGATGGAAATGACAGCAATTTGCTGTCACTTCTGTATTTAGTCCAAGACAGGATTTGAGCTTATGTAGAGTGTAAGAGGTCCCATTTCTGCTGCCAGTCTGAACCTGCAGGCTTAGGAGCCAGGAGCATGAAGGTGACATACTTGTGTCCAGTTGACACCTCTCCAGTCATGACAGGCTATGAGAGTGTAGTTCTCAGAGCTTGTGATCTCAGCTGGAAATGGCCCCCTTTCAGCTGAGCTGGTTTGGGTGGCCTGAGGCACCAAGAGCTTGTGCCAACCTCCTGTATCAAGTATGGTGTAGCTATTCTGCTGAGATAGTTCTACAGTTGTGCCAGAGTAGTACAAGAGAGGAAGAAGACCAAGAGATTGTGAAATTAGTTTTATCCCAAAATAAAATTGAGGAGAAAAAACTTCAGAGTCGGGGAATTAAGTTGATTGAACTAACTTGGAAGTACACAGCTGTAGTGCTAATGACCTCATAGAGAACTTAAAAGAAATATGTAGTGAATTTAAGGATGCTCCTTGAAAGAATTACTGAAATAGTCTGGCTTACTTACTTGTAGTCATTTCTCAGAATGTACCTAGTAGCCTAGAGTATCTCTGACGTACAAGACACTATAGTAATGAAATGGTAAATGCTTAACTTTTGACCTTTGAATGTATTACGAGCCTTAGAGGCATAGATATATGATTGTAGAAGAGTAAATTTGTAGGCAAAGGCAAGACAGTATGTATAGAATATTGTTAGATTCCTGTTTTTTAAAAAGTACTTATGTTGTAGACCAGCTGATTTGTATACACATGAGCTCAGTGAAATCCTGCTTCATGAAGTTGTAGACTTCCATTAAATCCAGAAAACTGTAGACAGAGTCCTTAATGAGAGTTCATCCTTGATGCCCTTTCTTTGATCCTGTTTATCTGTATGAATTCTCAAATTCAAAATAGCTTTTAATTCAAGTACCTTGCATGCTACAAAGATTATTAGAAGCGTTAAGTTCGTAAAATATCTTTGAGCACTGTCTCAAATGAATTTCAAAGTCTATCACTTCCGTTTCCTCAGTCACAATGAAACTTCAAAAATAAAAAACAATGCAAGAAGTGAAAATACAACAATAAAGAGGGATACGTAAATATGACCTTTTTCTCTACCTAAAATGAGAATAACAGCAGGAGCTCCAGGTATGTGTAGGTAGCCTGTACAGTCACTGTGAATGTTGTGAAAAGACCTTCAAATCCCTCAACCATTTCCATGTTGATGTGATGCCATGACAGCTGTATACCAGGACACAGTTATTTAGATGTAAATAATTGTGAAGTGAAAGAAGCCCTTTCTCCTTGCAGTTTACCTTTCCAGAAAATTTGACTTATTTGTGAAGGATATTAAGATTCACTGAGACAATGAATGGAGAGCCAGCTTTACTAGTAGATAGGTCTCAGGAAGGACAATTTGAAGCAGGCTTTTTGGTATTTGTCTTGGTACACCTGCTGACATTTTAATATAGGGGAACATTAAACTGTCTTGTAGGGAAAGCTTAAAAATGTTTGGGTTTTTTTTGGTCAGGATCACTGGTGTGAGAGATATATATAAATAAATTGTAATTAGATCATTCAAATCCAATTTTTTTCATAGGCCCTTAGGTGAGTGTTTATATAAATTGTGCTGTTGGAAACAGCATGTCTAATTCTGCGACAAGTGCTTCCAAATTCACCACATTGCTACTGTCATATGTTTAGTGCAACCTTCTCCCTTCAGTATGGGTCAGTAGGAATGTATGTTCACCTTTTAATACAGCCATTTTCCTTTATTTTCCTCTAATTCTATTTTGTTTTGGTTAAATATTAATATTAGTAAGATTTTAACTGATTGAAATACTAATGAAGTCTGTGAGATCTGCTGGAGTTTGTCCCCTCAGTTATTTGTTTCCTTAAGTACTTAGCTATGCATCAGTTTCACTATATTAAAAGCTGTTTTTTTATGTGACATTGGACTTCTAATAATTAATACTTATTTATTTAGACTCTGCAGAATTTAATGCAGGTATCTCGCAAGAATCTATCGCCTTGAATATTTGCTGCCTCAGCCTGTCGATACACACTGCAGCACTAGCAGCAAATTTCTCGTAACTTGTAGTATATTGTGCTAGTAGTATAAAACCAAACTGTAGTCAAGCTTCTTTCATATCTTGAACTTACTATGTATATTGGCAAATGAGAAGCCTGTATGTTCTGCCCACCAGATGATTTTCATTGAACTCTCAAAGTCCTTCCAAAATCAGACCGAACAGGCTGGAAGGGTGTTTGAAAGGATTTGTGTACCTTAGTCATTCTTTTCTTTCAATCTTGCATTAATACCCAACCAAAGACTGAAGGATTTATTTTTGTAACTATTCTTTAAATAGATTATTCCTTCTAAAAAGTAAATCTTATGGTGGAAGTGGTTTGCACTTGTTGCAGTAAGAACTGCTAGTGATATATTTTTTTTTTCCTGAGAAATTTCCAGTAGAAGGTCGCAATGTAATATTAGGGAGGTTGCAAGTCATCGCTTTCATTTCTAAGATGAGATTTAAGGTATACTATGTCTTGTACGTACAGTTTTTATTTTGAAGTAGAGAAGTCTTCGGTTAATTTTTCATTAGTATATATGAAGGCTGCTGGTTTTTTCCTGGTTCCTACAGTTGAATGTTTTATTGCAGAAAAAAAAAAAGTTTCTTGAAGCCAGTTATTTCCATCTGAGTAGAGATTACGTGCTTGCAAGGAGTTAATACTATGTTTTATTGAAATAGAGTGAAAAAGACATGTCAATAACTTTACCTAAATGAAGAGACTCCCTTGAATATCATAGACACAAGCTGTAGACCTGCTTCAGTTTTGTGGCCATTTTAATTAGCCGTCCTTCAGATTTTAATAGGATTGTATTGTTTCCTTTGAAATTGCTCTTTTCCTACAGTGGATTAAGAATGCATTCATGTTTTAGTCTTTTGTTAAAAATATAACCATCTATACAGTAGCTACTGAAATATTGAAGTGTTAGTCACCCAAGGCAACTTTTACCTTGATAGAAACTTACGTTCTTTTGTAGCATAAACCAGTGCTATTGCAATGCGTCTTTATGGTCATGCAGTGGGTCTGTAAACAGAGTTTTGGGAGACCGCTTATGTTACCATTCAGAAGTACTTTAAAAATTAAACATTCAGAAGTACCTATCATAGCACAGATTTTACTGAGTTAATACACAAATCAACAAGCAATTATTCCACAATATTGCGTATCTATAAGGTGTGTGTACATACACATATATCCATTAATGTAAAGAAGAGATCTGTCCCAGAAAAGTCTAGACTTTTATACTTTTCATATTCTTATATTTTTATATTTTATAAAAAGAATAAATGACAAAAGAGACCCAATTAAAGAGAAAAGCCTAAGATTTTCTTATGGTTTACATTAAAAAAGCTTATGTATTTTCTTGGAACTTTTCACTTTGCAAGAACAAAAGAAATAATTGCTGAATTAATACGCATATTTTTTGAGCTGTCAAAAAAGTAAATGATTGGAGCTAAATTAAAGGTTACAAATATTTGGTTAATATCATTAGGATAATACAGCTTCAAAAGATTTTTTTACCCAACTACTGATTAAACTGTTAATAGTAAAATTGTTATTTGCTTTTGTGGTTTAAAAAAAGAAAAAAGTAAATGTAGGAGGGATGTGATTACTGTAGAGACAAGACAGGAGTGTAAAAACACTCCTGCATGTTACCGATGATGCATATTGAGAACTTTGTGTACAGTGAGTCTTTATTGAAGTAACTAAACTAGCTTTTGGTAACTAATAGGTATGTATGCAAAAAATAGTTGCTTTTGTTTTTATTACTCAGATGTTTGCTTAAATTACTTCCATTTATAAGCTCTGGTAACCATAAATGGAACTAATTTAAGCAAACATCTGAGTACCAACTCAATAAGTTCTTAATTAGAGAAGAATTCTCAGCTGTCCATAGAGTAGTAAATATAGAAGTTGTGTATCTTATACCCTTTCAAAAAAAGAATTTAGTATGACTAATATAATTCTGTTAACGAAGAGAAAGTACATCCGAATCTGAACTGAGCAACAATAAGTTTCAGAGATGCTCTCCTTTGTATTAATTTGAGTACCTAGATATCTAGGATCTTCTACTAGTAATACTAGGAGTTTTCTGAAGGGTAATCTCTTTCTCACCCTGGAAGGTTTCTTTGACATCTCAACTTTTATGAATAAGCATATCTGAGAATTCTGCATACAAGGACACTTGAAGTAACTAAACTAGTTCTTAATAACTAAACAACGTGGAAATGCGTGTACGCAAAAAAAGCTGCCCTTGTTTTTCCTCACTGATGCTCTTTGTTTAGAAGCTGAGCTTCTCAACTTTCAGATGAGTTGCCTGTCTAATGTTGAGGGTGAACACCAGTCAATAAAATCACTTTAAATTTGAAAAATCTCAGTATGAATGCCTAACAGACTTCGTATTCTGAGAAGTTACCTATCTTTGCATATCAAATAGATATTTTGGAGGATGATTTTTTAATAGAGTAATTATAGGAAAATAGATAATTCCTCCCTTGAAATTACTAAAAGTAGCATATTGTGTGTTGTTTATTTGTGTGCTGTAGTTACTGGAGATCTAACTTTAATATTCATAGCTGTGGAGTTGTTTCTAGTAGAAGGTACACACCTAATTAGGTGAAGTGAGTTACAGCCTAGCAAACACCACTGACTGATCGTGTAACTTATGTAAACATTCACTTACATAGTCATTACTGTTTTACCTTTTTGCAGTTTAGTAAGCTCTCTTCTAGACACAGCATTAATTTGATTCGTCTCCCTCTTTCTATTACTTCTGCATTTTTCATTTCAGTTCTCTGTGTGTAGATCATAAGTTCACAAGCCCTTTCTTTCTGAACTAAGCAAAGATTTTTGGAAAAATATATCTGTTCAGTCTTGCTCTTCATGTTTTGCTCTTCATGTTTTACCTTTGAACTCTTCATATAGATGTAGCAATCCTTACTGTCTCACCTGCTCAGAATATTATTGGTAGTGAAGGTTGTTTTTTTTCAAATTGCTAATATTTT
>Ga0065711_1034517_pt1 | contig 23627 bp, 17 predicted proteins | sample Hoacrofraction12_FD_59098 | JGI IMG/M metagenome (GOLD analysis project Ga0065711, IMG submission 59098) | Hoatzin crop microbial communities from Cojedes, Venezuela - Epithelial fraction 12 v2 (version 2) | ecosystem: Host-associated > Birds > Digestive system > Esophagus > Crop | place...
GGGGGGGGGGGGGTGTTTGGTTTTTTCTTTCTTTCTGATATTTACCTGTATTCAACACTGATTTTCATATTGTTCTTGTTGTCCAGGGATGAGTATGCAGTTAACTACCCAGAGGACAGTACCGCATAGTAGAAGTCTCCTCTATCCCTGGTGTCAAGACTGCTTTCCACAAGACAGTCATTGACAAACACATTCTTTTCTGGTGGCTGTGAGGCTTTTGGCAGCTCCCCAGCCTGTTACATGGTGGTGGCTGCTGCCTCCTTCAATCAGCAGCCTCCACTATTTCTATAAATGTTTTATGATTGTATTTCAGTCTAAAGAAGCCAGACTAGCTCTAAACATCTTAATGAGTACTCTTTGCTAAACTGGTTTCTTTCATCAGAAGTAAGGCTTAGGAGTATTCAAATCTCTGCAAACCTGAGAACAAAGTTAATTCTTCGGAGGCAACAAATGGAAAGGCAAAAGATGTATGTCTGTAGCCTTGTATTAGAGAAGAAGTGCCTCCTCCATATGCTCCTTTTGCAGTGACACATCTATTGTAAATAATTCATCCCAGGCTACCTTTTAGAGTTCGTCTAAGTCCTGACTCCCCCTGCTTATAGATTTAATTCTTTAAATTAAATTCTTTCTAATTTTCCTCCAGTCTAGTATTTCTTTTTTCCTGCTATATCCCCTGTGCCCCTAATCTCTAAGTAACTTCCAGCCACTCACAGGTGTCCCATTTATGAGTTGTCTTGATACTGTTCTGTATCACTAGTTATGGCTACCTTCAAAGGCTCTGACACTTCCAGCATACCTTGCTATATAACAAGGCTGTGCTTTGATGCCAAATTCTGTTTTCTTTGTGTCAGAATATTTTTGGCTAGCAGAGAAAACAGTAAGTCATACTGAAACTACACTGCCTCTTACAGTAGATTCATTTCTCAGACGCATATTAAAAAGGTAATATGTGAATTAAACATTTCTTTCTAAAGTTCATCTGTGTAAGTATGTTTTCCGAGTAAGTTAAGATTAATGTACTTTGGTCTTCAGGATAAATTGAATTTACAGATTAGATAAAAATACTTTCAGCCAAATTCAGAAGTGGTCTATCATGTGCTATGAGCTAGAATGCATTAATTCTAATGCAGATTCCATTAGGTCTGCTTGTGGCAATTCAACTAATAGGCAATGAAACCCCGGCAATTATAACTTACGTGTCAAGAATTTGGAACCAGGGGTAATTTCCCTGTGGAAGTATGGAAGGAAATATTTTCTGGAATATGCTTGTCACACTGACGCCATGTAAAAAATGTGAAAAACATAAAACTTTGTGACTCATCTTACAAGAGCATCCACTTGCAAGTCTGCAAAAAAAAATGTAGAAAACAGTCTTAATATACAAATAACACACAAATATATTCTATGTGTATATAGAGATATATGTATATACATGTGTATAAGCAAAGACACACATCTGTACGTATAGTAAAAAACCAACTATTAATATCTTCTGTCACACTCTGTAACCCTTTAGCCCAGTAGTATGCAAGTAGTATGCAAATCTTTATTGACCTGCCTGCCCCTTTGTCTCTTTCTGAGTAAGTGGCTGTGGATAATTTGTTTTACTTCTGCTTATGTTACCATGATTTTATATAGATATTACAAAGCAGTAGTTCAGAGAAATACAGGCCAGGTACAATTGAAGAGGCTTAAGATGTGGAGGCACAGGATGTGGCACAGAGAGGTACAAGAATAGTGTGATAGGAGAAGGGCCACTGTTTTGACACTGGAGGTCCCACAGCTATGAATTTATCATTGGCCAGTTAAAGAAATGCAGAGCTCAAGCAGGTCAGAAACAATTTTCAGCATAAATAACAGAGCAAAGATATATCCAACACATGCAAAATGCACCAGATAATGAATCTGAATGTAATGTGGAGACACAAGTAAGTGAAGAAAGAGTAAGAGGTAAAAGCTTGTTAGAAAACACATAAATACAATGCCACATGGATCCCTAGTGTGAAGATGAAGCAATTCTAAATTCCTACTAGCAAAGGACTTCAGGTGCCAACAACACGCTACAGCATCCTGCCACCACCACCAGAGTGAAATCACCAACATTAGGATCCAGAGGAGCACTGGAAGGGTGAGCCTTACAACAGGAAAAGGGTAGAAACTAGGTGTGTGTATGACAATTTTAATTGTATCATCTTTGAGACTTTTCCTATATAGAAGGATTCTTTCTTTTTCTGTAATGCACAGATCTGGACTATCAACGATTCTTGGATTAGGCTATTAAGGCATCAATTATATCAACAATAAATACTTGGTTTTACATATAAAGCATGTTGCCTCTTTTCCAAGAAACAAGATCTTGAGCACAACACAGAAATAGATACATACATACATATATTCAACAAATGTTCTAGGCTCTTAATCTCTAGGCGTTCTCAAAGGTATCATTCTGCTTGATTCACCCCTAACACTACATGCTCCGCTGCTCTTTTCTGTCTCTTGTTGCATTCTTATCCTGCGTATCTTCCCCCCTACCTTCCTCCACAATACTGTGAAGATGTCCATGAGAATAAACATTTACATTTGCAAGACATATGCTTGGAACATGGAAACTATGGGCCTGAAATTGTCACTTCTCCCTACAGTCACATTCACAGAGGTCACAGGTGTCTACTTTATTGTTGTTAAACACACAAATGAATTATGGCAGTAGGTATTCAAATCAGTTTGTGATTTCAGCTTGAAATTCCTCCCTGAGGCTGAGCTGTATGAGTAGGTTCTCTGTGCCTGGAGCATGACCATTTACAATTTTCACTGTCAGCAGTGTGAATTTACAGTCACAACAGTAAAAATTTTTGGAATGGAAAAGTATGCAAAGAATATGACTCAGGATGAGTTAAGCAGATGTACACTTTCAAATCTGGCACTGTTTCACTATACCTACTCTGATCTTTTGTACATGTACTGAGTCTAAAAGCACTTTCACTGAGTATAAAAATGGCACGAAATGAGGAATAGTATCAGTAACAACCTGGGGAGCTTCAGTTGGAACAGGCTATTCTGTCATCTGTCATTATACCTGCTAATTCAGGATTGCTTCTGACATACATATTTTTTTAAATTTACTGTTTTACATTTCCCAGTTTAAATAGCACGTTCACTGATTTTCTTCCATTTGTCAGTAAGTTGCAGGTATCTCTGTTTGGTGGCGATAAGCATGCTTTTGAGAAATGCTCACCTGTTTTCCTTGTTCCATTATACTGGGCTTAGGCTTTCAAAAAGCGTTATTGTGCTGCTCCATCACGTATTTCCAGGTCATTCAGAGTATCCAAATTACCTTCTCGATACATTTTTTTAAATACACTTACATTCTCTGTAGATCTTACGCACACTTTCGGCATCAAAGAGCCTGTGCAAAACTCATGGAACCTGTAGCTGGTGAGAAATATTTGTGCCTATGCAAAGGGTGATGATGGTACTTACAGAGAACTAGCATTTGAGTTCTCTGAAGATTGCTTCAGCAAAATGGCCACTGGATGATAAGGCCAGACAGGACATGATTCCTTTGTGACCCATTTATTGTGAATGATCACAGTTTTTTGACTCAACTAACTGTATACAACTACAACGCATGCCAGGCCATAGACAACCAGCTCCATACATGTAATGGGTAGTTTCATCTCCATATGAATAGGAAGAGAAAGAACTGTAACTGTACTATGTGCCCCTGCAGCAGTGCTAATGACAAACACCTTCTTAGTACTCCAGGAAAATCCACAGCAGACTTAAAATTTTATCTAAAGATTAAGCAAACTGCTGTGGCATGACTTCCATTCTCCAAGCAAGTTGATTATAATTTAACACACATTTTCAGTCAATGCCTCTTCAAGGGACTTCTGCTGTTCATCCAGGCTGGGCCAAGCAAGAGCATGGGTGATGCATCTCCTGCCCGTCTGCCACAGGGCTCTTCCTGGGAGACAATCATGAGAGAGGGATTTGGTATTCATCTAGTTTAATAACTCATAATCCCCCTGCAGGAACAAAATATAGGAGGAAAGGGTTCAGCTAATTATAGTTAATTGTATTAGCTGGGAGAGAGTGATTAACATAATTAAGATAGCCTTGTGACTAGTAGCTCTATGGCAGGAAAGAGTTCTTGTGCTTTTGTGCATAGTAGGTAAAAAACAGAATTAAAAGAAGTATGAGCTAGATAACCTAGCTAAAGTCCTAAAAGGATTACTTTTTGACAGACATATGCCAGATAAAGTGCACTAGATTGTTGCAAGGACTGTAAGTAAGGTAGGTTTTACAGAAAGAAGGAAGATTGCAGGTTAATGCTCTGGAAAGTTTGCATTGTATGAGTGATGTGAAAGAGGTAAGCATAGAGGAGTTGCCTGAAAACAGAGCCTGTGGGCTAGGAATAGCTGGACTATGTGGGCTAGGTAAGGTGAATATAAACACAAACTTGGCTAGTGGATTTGTTTGGTATTGCTATTGTTAGGGAGTGGATTTTATCCTTTTTTTTTCTCCTCCTCCCCCAGGATTGAATGTAAGCATAATATATAAAAGCCAAATATGTTTCACGGTATAATTTCTCTCCTTGGCAAAATGTGAGGCTTCTTGTTCTCCTTCATTTCCTGGGGTCATTCATGACAGTAATATAATGTAATTTTAAACTTAGGAACCCTGAAAAGGTGCACGAATAGAAATGGAGAAGTGTAGCTTTTCAGTACAAGGCAGTAATACCCAGCTCCTAAATTCATGACACCCGAGAATTTAAGAGCTATGTAAAGGGATTTGTAAAATTCAGTTACGAATTTTTATTTTCCATTTCTGCATTTTTCCCAAAGTGATGGAGACCTGCCACAATCAGAAACAATAAGAGACCAGACTGTTTGAGAAAGGTGTGCTTCAGCTTCTCCCACAGCTAATAAGAGTCTCTTGGGTTGACTTTACAGGGCTATGCCTGTTTATCTTTTGTGTATCTATTGATCTGAAAGGTTTTTAAATGCACTTTAGTCTTAGTCATAATACAAAGCAATCCAGATTGTTCCTACAAGCACTGTTTTTTAAAAGGAGGTAGCTCGTATTGCACAGTAAGAATTCATCGTGATCTTAATTTTTGTTTGATTTATGTAAATGAAGAGCTTTGTCATAGAGAAATTACTTTAATTTCACCTCACCTATTTTGTATGCTGTGCCTCTTGTTTTATTCTCTGAAAAATAATGGCTTTGTGTAATTAGGGATATTTCTAATCCATCTCTGGTAGCTGAAAGGCAATGCAACAGAGATGTCTGTTTAAACTTCTTGTAAAGAAGTTTACTTTCCAGGCTGTTAGTGTTCCTCAATTCCAACAACATCATTCGGCCACCCCCAGAGCCTTTGCCCCTGTACTGTCTTGCCATACCACTGAAACAAAGCAAAAAGTACAGTAGAAAACATCCTTACTATCACAAAAGAGCTATGGATAGTGATCATAACACATCTTCAACAAGAGGTCTAACCCATGAATTTTAAGCCTATTCCTGAACCACGGCTAGAAAAAATACAAGCATTGGAGTAGAGTAATACATCTTAAAGTTTCCTTTCTAGACAGAGGTATATCACCTGCCTGCTGGAAAGATACAGTGATTAGGCCAAAATATAAATCATATGTATGGACTCAAAAGCTTTGACCTGTCAGTGGATTAAATCTCTACCTTTATTATCATTACCAAAACCAGCAGTTTCTTGCTGCTTGAAATCCAGCATAGTTATATCTATTCAAAAAAATAAATCAAGTGGAAAACCTTGCAACCTCTTTTCCAACTCTCTATCAATACAGTCCCATAGAGAACGTGCCCTGTACTCTGTGAGGCTGTTACCTTAGGAGATATCCAAATTAATTCCTTCCACAGTCTCAGGACACAAATCTAAAAATTTATTGATGGAGAATAACTTTTCAAGTGGAATGTGTGCCAGTCAGATATGCTGATCCATCAGGGCAACAGTGTATGAGGTCACTGTTAGCTAAGCTTGCATAAATATTCAAGTCTGATGAAGATAAAATGCATATTGTTTTCAATTCACTTTTCATCCAGGTGTTCTGAAAAATACACGTAAGTATATGTTCTGTTTGGGATTTTGCCTTTTCAGTGAGCTTCTTGCAAATAAAAAAATAAAGATTCTGATAAAATGGGCCATTGTAATGAAGCCTTAATTGTGGCACAAGTTCAAAGGAATTGTAAATATTTTAAAAATAAACACACAAAAAACTCCAAAAAAGTGACTTGAAATTTGTTGTGATCTCAAAAATTGTTACAAAAATTACAGCTAGAATTTTAATGAGAAGGAATTCAATAGTCAATTGATAATATAATACTGTTATTTTTAATGTGAAAAATACATTTCTAAAAAGTATATTACAATAATGTCTCTGTGTGTATATTACGAATACATGGTTCTTAGTAATTTAACTTTTAGTACTTTCAGAGATGACAAATATACCCAGAAAGTATAATAAAACAGTCAAAACCTTTAAACAGCTTTGGTTGGGGGTTTCGTGCTTTTTTTTCTTTATTTTTATTAAAAGTCCCTCTACTAGCTCTTTTCAAAGTAAGGCTCAAGAGAATCAGCAAGTTTTGATCTAAGTGCTTTAACATGCACTAGGCTGTTTATGCATCTCTATTAAGCATTTTGGATTAGTGTTATAAGGCAAGCAACAGTTAATACAATTTTTTCTCAAATTATAATATAAGCATTAATATAATGGAACACTCATCAAACAAAAAGCTGAAGTTGAAACATGTAACAGATATTTAATGATTCAGCTGTCATTTCAATTTTTAAAACGTATTAATAAAAATGCACGTATTCTTTGTTCCAAACATATACACATTCAACAAAGCAGTAATAATTGTATCTGGCAGGCAACAAGCTGGCTTTTCCTGAAGCCTGAACTCCTCTTGACATAGCTACCAGCTGTACCAAACTTCTCTCTAGAGTTCATCTGTTTTCCCTCAGGAAAAGCCTAGGAGAAGAAACAGACCAAGTGGAGTGACCAAAAGTCCACAGAGCTGGTCTTCTGTAAACTGAATAATGCTTCAACATTTTGCTTTGGTTCTTCATAATCAGAATGTTTTTCCTCTAACCCTGTTAAAGAATAAGAGGGAGAGGAGGAGAAAGGAAAAAAGACAGGAGGTATGCATTTTTACAAACTGACTGACAATATCTATTCCAAGACAAATGACAATTTATCTCTTTAACCAGATATTTTGGGCTTTGAGTTGAACAATTTTCCAATCAATTTGAAGTGTGTGAATGATTTTGCAAAGGTGTACATACAAAAAAGCATATATGGATCTCTGCTAAGCCTGTAAGTCTTGCTGTTTACCCAGTAATTTTTATTAATTGGAGTTGTAATATGAATAGTCTTTCTCTCTTGCAAATGAAGAATAACATGTGGAGCATGTGTGGCGTCCTAGCAGTAAAGTACACATTTTAAAGGAACTTAGGTTGTTGTAATGAGAGCTAGGTGCTATGGTTTAGCCTGGGTAAATGCCAGGTGCCCACCAAAACCGCTCTATCACTCTGCCTCCTCAGCTGGACAGGGGAGAGGACACATTATGGAAGGCTCGAGGATCGAGACAAGGACAGGGAGACATCACTCACCAGTTACCATCAGGGACAAAACAAACTGAACTTGGGGAGGAAAGGAAATTTAATTTAACACCAGTCAAATCAGAGTAGGATAGTGAGAAATACATCCACATCTTAAAACACCTTCCCCCCACCCCTCCCTTCTTCCCGGGCTTAATTTAACTCCCTTTTTTCTACCTCCTTCCCCCAGGCAGCTCAGGGGGATGGGGAATGGGGATTTTGGTCAGTTCATCACACTTTTTCTCTCTGCTGCTCCTTTCTCCTTACAGGGAGGATTCCTCACACTTCCCTTGCTCCAGCGTGAAGGTCCCTCCCATGGGAGTCAGTTCTCCACAAATTTATCCAACGTGAGTCCTTCCCACAGGCTGCAACTCTTCACAAACTGCCCCAGCATGGGTCCTTCCCACAGGGTGCAGTCCTTCAGGAACAGGCTGCTCCAGCTTGGGTCCCCCATGGGGGTCACAAGTCCTGCCAGCAAACCTGCTCCATTGTGGGCTCCTCTCTCTTCATGGATCCATAGGTCCTGGCAGGAGCCTGCTCCAACACAGGCTTCCCACAGGGTCACAGCTTCTTTCAGGCATCCACTTGCTCCGGCGTGGGGTCCCACTGGCTGCAGTTGGATCTCTGATCCACCATAGACCTCCATGGACTGCAGTGGGACAGCCTACCTTACCATGATCTTCATCACGGGCTGCAGGGAAAAACTCTCTGCTCCGGCATCTCGAGCACCTCCTCCCCGCTCCTTCTTCACTGACCTTGGTGTCTGCAGAGTTGTTTCTCTCACATGGTCTCACTCCTCTGTCTTGACTGCGATTTCACTACAGGTTTTTCCCCTTCTTAACTGTTATCCCAGAGGCGCTAGCACCATCACTGTTGGCTTGGCCTTAGCCAGCAGCAGGTCTGCCTTAGGGCTGGCTGGCATTGGCTCTATTACACATGGGGGAAGCTTCTTGCAGCTTCTCACAGAAGCCACCCCCTTGTAGCCTTCCTGCTACCAAAACCTTGCCACACAAACCCACACCATTCCACCCCTCACCTTTGTAAATCACATATTTAAGAATTATCATTAAAATCCGCATTCATCACACAATCTTCATAAACTTCAGACACATCAAAAAAAAGAATTCCCCACACCAAAGTCAAAATATCATCACAACACCAAACAGAAGTGTACAATTTACAGAAAATCCACTCCTCATCGCTTCACCACAAGGAAAACAACAGAAAAAGAAATTCTCCACAATTATTCTGCTCTCTTCACATTGTTCAATCCATGCTTTGGCCGCTACCTCTCCATTACTATCCTTATCTCAAATTCTTCACGCCCCACTCTGGGCACCAAAAAATGTTGTGGCTTAGCCTCATGTGGCAACAAAGAACCACATAGTTGCTCTCTCACTCCTTCCCCCTCCCCGGTGGGATGGGGAGGAAAATCAGAAAGAAAAGGCAAAACTCGTGGGTTGGGATGAGAACAGTTTAACAGAATGGCAAAGGGAGAAGAAAATAACAATGAATAATACTGATAAGAAGAATATACAACACGCAATGTTCTCACCACCCAATTCACAGCTTGCTCCTGAGTAGCAAATCCTCCTCCTTCAGCAAGGCCCCCTTGAAATATTGAGAATGACATCACATGGTATAGAATATCCCATTTGATTGCCTACTAAGAAAATACCTGAGAGCACCTTTTGCACTAGCAGTGCCATACATAGGTGCAAGCAGCTGAATCAGCTGTCTTTTTTTAATTTTTTTAATTAAGGAAAACCACTAAAACTGCCACATGCACTTTGTGGGACAATGAAGATTATGATTTCCTGCTAATAAATACACTGATAGAAGCAACCAATCTGAGAAAAATAAACTTGAATTCTGTTTACAAACCTTTAAAAATACTAGCTGTAGCTACTAAAAAAAGGATAATAAGTGGACTTTCCAAACTGCTCCATGCTGTTACTTTTTTTGTGGAATCAGAAAAAATTTCCCCTTGATTTAGTAGGAATATTCTAAACCCAATTCTGTAAATTTAAATGAGAAAAGTATTATGATGTGAGTTCTCCCAAACTTCAGATGATGTACTTCGGTACCTTAATGCAGCTGAAGGGAGGAGATGATAAATTTATACTGAATGAAAAAATATAGATAAGGAAGAGGTTTTTGCCAGATACAGTAACAACAAACCACAGATCTTAGTCGACAATAGCACTGGTAATGAACCAAACTCCAATATGCTTTCAGCAGAAAATATCTGTGTTTATGAAGAAAAGAGACTCTTAAGATTTTTAGGAAAAGCCAGCTTATGGATAGAGTCTCATGGATTTGAAAAAGAAGAATGAAGTGACTGCATGGATTTTTACAGAAAAACTGTCAGGAGGAAAGAGTAAATAGAAGGATAATTGAAAATAAAAAAAAAATACCCAGGAAAATTATGTTCAAACCCCAGTGAGTCATGTGAGTTTATCTCTGTATAACAAGGAAAGAAGGATAGGCTGTAAGGGACATTTATATGAAAAGAAGTACCTGGTGTTTGATGTTATAGGAAAATGGTTTAGGGAGAAACGCAGGCTGGTGTTGTGGTTTAAGTCAGCAGCTGGGAACTAGGACCCAACAGCCACTCACTCACTGCTCCCTTTACACCCCAGCAGGATGGGGAGGAGAAATGGACAAAAGATGAAACTCATGGGTTGAGATAAAGACAGTTTAAGACGACAAAGGAAATACTGACACTGCTGCTGATAATGAATATGTGAAATAAACTATATACAATCCAATTTTCTCACCACCCTGTGACCAATTTGCAGCCAGTCCCTGAGCAGCAATTTGTGCAATCCAGAAATTCTGGATTTTGCAAATTTCACAAAACTCTTGAAAACAACCGGACTCCCAGAAAAGTTCAAACTCCCAGAAAAGAGACTATTCGAACTCACTGAAGCAAGAAACAAAGGATTCCTGCTCCCCAGCCAACCCTTATTCATAAACGGAGCATGACGTCTATGGTATGGAATATTTCCATTGGCCAGCTTGGGCTGTCTGTCTGGCTCTGCTCCCCCTCAGCTCCTGCACAACTGCTCATTAGCTAAATGTGGGAGACTGGGAGAAGTCCTTGATTTCATAACAACAACTAAAAACATCAGTGTTATCACCATTCTTCTCCTACCAAACCCAAAACACAACAGCTACTGAGAAGAAAATTAACTCTGTTCCAACTGAAACCAGGACAGCTGGTTACACAGTTGAAAAGATGTTAGCTGCAAGCTAATTTTGAAGGCTCTGAAAGTGATATTACAACTTTTGAGTCTGGAAAGAAAAGTACTGCAACAACAAAGAACAGTCTAATCCTTTCTCTTTCCCCTAAAAATAAAACTAAAAAAGACCAAAAAACAAAACCATAAAATCAACCCCCTTGATGGGGGTTTCAAAATATCAAATCCCTTTCAAGTTTCAAGTATCAAATCTCTTGAGATACTTTCCTCATCATAAAGACATATCTATTTATTAGTGAAAATCTTTTTTTTTCCTGTAATCTTGACTACAGCTATTCAAACTTCTAGATGCATAATTTAGGGTCTGCCTCTAGCGTTAATGAAGTGATTTGAAACTGGTTAGTCCTATCTTTCTTTGCATGACTCTTCCATTATTTTAACTGTGAACTGAGACAGCAAATTGTATGACTCTGTTGCAGTTCTGTTTGTTGATCCATTCATTTTCAGGTTTGAAAATAATATAAAATTAATTTATTTATTTTATTTATCGTGCTACATTTCTTGACCCTGATACTCTGACATCTTGAATTTGCCAACTCTCCTCAATGCAGGTAATTGCTTTCATCTGTCTTTAAAATTGACTTGGATAGGACTAAAGCATTTCTGGAAAGAGAGCATTTCTTGTGTGTGTGTATATATACATATGCCCACAAAAATATGTGTGTGTATACATGGAAAAAATAATGTTTCAAAAATGATACAGACTCTAGTTTAAAGAAAAGTTACTTTTTAAAGTGTTTAAATATTTTTCCTGTAAATTTAAAACAGCTGAGACTGTTACTTTTTAGAAATTGGTAAATGTACAGAATTGTATTTTTCATGTTTCTTGTGTCACCAGAGAGAATTGTGCTGAGGACTTGTGTGTTGGTTTTCTCTTTGACATGAACTATCAGTGAAGTTTGTTTAATTGTGCCTGACTGATGTGTGTGGGAAGAGAAGGAGAGCTAGCTGGAAAGAGAGAAAAAATGAGACAGCATAACTACAGGGAATGAAAAAGTCTATCCCATGCACTTTAACAAAAATCTGTGTTGAGTTGTTAAAGTAGATCTACTTCTGGGACTTTTTAGTGGCCAGTGAAGCTTTTTGTACACTGGTTGCTACCATACCGTGGTGGGAAGTTTAGTCAATCATTTAACTGCTTCTCTATCCAGTTGTAAGGATACTCTTCCCCTTTATTTCACAGGATGTGTTCAGCGTATTTTCCATCAGCGAGCTCTGTATTTTCACAGAACACTGTGTTTGGGTCAGCTGGGCAGCACGGCAGTCAGAGCAAATGCCATACAGCCAAAGGGCTGCACCCTTAGCAGAGATGAGACAAACGGATCCCACATTCTACAAAATCTCATGATTGCTCAGAAGCATATGATTGACAGACAGACCAGATGAATGTTTGGTTTGACACATCAAGATGTTTCAGTGTGAATGACTCAACCTTAAACTGAGACATAAACAGAGATGTTCTTGTCCATCGTTATGGCAAGGGAAAACACAGAAACACAAAGAATGGTCTCAACTGTTTGCCTGAAACTCAGTTTTGGTTGAACTTCATTTTCTGTTTGGAAGGACAGAGAATGAAAATTTCTTAATTCCTATTTCCTGACTTTCCTGAAACATTGCTTTGGAAAAGTCTTTTTTAATGTTGAAGTCCTGCTTTTTCTTCCTCTTCTCATAGCATTAGTTGCACTACAGTTATTTACAAGAGAAAGGAGGAAATTTTGAGCTTTGAATTGGTACTTAGCCCCATACCCTTTCTGTGATAGCACACAGTTCCTTCCCTTTGCCAGAACAGGAATATATATGCTTTTCCATGGTAGATGGAAGCTATACAAAGTAAGCTACATTGATAGCCAGTGATCAGGTGGCAAAATTAGGAGAAACTCCTATGAGGTTAAATAGTACAGTCTGAGTTCTCCTGAATGGAAAAGCAGCAGCAATCTCAGGCAACTGATAAAGACACCCTGTAATTACTTGTGTCATGGTACACACCTAAACTAGGTGCAGAACTTGTGTCCCTTTTCATCTTTTTATACCTTTCCTGACACAGGTTAGGAAAGTATATCTGGTAAGCAAATGAGGGAGGGCTGTTAATCTGCAGACCAAATAATTTTAAATACAAAACTGAGGAAGAAAGAGCAAGAAGCAGAGAGAAAGCCTGCTGAACAGTGTTTTATCTGAAGCACATCTGGGTCCTCATGCTGGAGCACCCCTGCAGTGAGGCTCTACTCCCTATGTCCCCAGCCCCCTCACCTCTTTTGGGCCTCTGCTGTAAGAGGAAGTTTAGCAACACCAGGAAAGAGAGAAGCCCTACATCCTCCTCCAGCAAAGAATTATTTTGGCAGTAAGACTGTATTTTTACTGAAAACCCAAAGTAATGTGAGAATGGCAAATTCATAGAGTTTAAATTACTTTGCTTGATGTAAAACTTCTCAGATAAGATCCTTATTCAGTTCTAGATAACTGCAATGAACACAGATCAAATTTCTTCACATTATGTTTGAAGTGTATTTTTGAAATGTTAAATATTTTTAAATTTTACACTTTTTGTGTCACAAAAGAACAGTAACTGTTAACACTAAATGAGACTGTTGACATGTTACATCCTGGCTGCTTCAAAAAAATGACAGCCATATTTTCCATCCACATATTCCATGTCTTCTACCTGGCTGGCCCAGTAAGAGGACAGTTACTCTTCATCTCTGATCAAACAGATAAACTTTTTTTTTCCAAGTAGAAAGGTAGATTATCTTAAATTTATAGTAATATCTGTAATCTCTCAGTGTCCAAATTATTTTTGTTCATTTTAATCCAGAAAACTGAAATTCTTCTGAGAAGCAAACAATTGTTTAAGCAACAGAGATAAGAAGATACTACCACACTTAAAGTTTAAATAATATTTAAGTGCTGTAAAACCATTCTAATGGGCATTGAAAGACATGATTTGGGAAACAATTTCATCTGTGATATGATACTCTCATTTATTATGGCATTAAATGACAGCGTGGTGAAAACCTGATGTTTATATTACCATGTACCAGGGAAAATATGAAGTTTAAATAAAAATATTAACAGAATTATAATAATTTCTTACATCCTAGTACTTGTATTTTTATTGAAATCTCAATATCTTCCATAACATCTCACATCCACAACATATGCTCCTAGATTCATTATTATTTAACACCCTCTCCCCAGTTTGACCGACTTGGAAACTCCAACATTAACGATCTCCCTTTAGCAAGACTGGAAAGTTTCATTCTGTTGTTTCCCACAGGTGCTTCAGAGAAGTATCCAGTCGTGCTAATGTCCCAGAAAAGGTATGAGAGCTTTCCCCATTATAATGTTCTGTAGGCTGTCCCTTCCGTATGTGTACACATTTGAGGTAGGCCTCTTCAATACTGTATTGCTGATCACAAGAAGTCTCTAGTCCACACCACATCAAACTTTTGCTTCCTTTCCCAGTCCAACTTTCCTGCTCTTTCTCAACTGGTGGAAGAACAGCAGGGCATAATAGTCTGAGGACTGGAAAAATTTCAGCAGCCTCATCATTAGAAGTTTGCTCTGGCAAGAAGACGAAAGGCAACTGAAACTGAAAGGCCATAGGGTGTGTTAGAGGTAAAATAGCCAGTGCTAGCTAACAGAAAGGTCATGGTAGCAAGCTGCAAGTAGAAGTGCATGGATCAGTCTGAGAAAAACTGATAGAATATCAGAATATCTTCCTCAGGGATCCTCAAAAGAGAGCTTCTGGGAAAACAGGGGGGCTGGCAGCAGCCTGGAGAAACTCCTGCTCACACAGCTGCCTTCCAGCAGCTGGAGTGCCACTGGGGACACAGGGTTAAGAGATGTGATTCATCTTCTCCTTGTAATCAGAGCTAACACCAGTTGCATGTTTTTCCGACAGCACTGGCACAACTCTTGCGTGTTCTCCACTGAACTCCATGGGCGTCAGCGGGAACCTGATGTGCAGACCCCAGTGGGCTCCCCATCAGGGACAGAACCTGTGCCACACACAGGCAGGGGGAGGGCGCCCGTGCCTACAGCACTCTTTTGCAGAGGTGTATAAGCAACCATACCAACAAAATCAAAATACGATTCTTGGGTTGTAAGGCAATGCTTTTATGTGAATATTATAAATTCACCAATGTAACACCCATCTACAAGAAGGGCCGGTAGGAGGATCCTGGGAACTAGAGGTGTGTCTGCTGGGGAAGATTATGGAGCGATACATCCCGACTGCGCTCACCGAACATATGAAGGACAACCAGGGGATAAGGCCAAGCTAGGCATTGATTCATGAAAGGCAGGTCCTGCTTGACCAACCTGATCTCCTTCTATGACCAGGTGACCTGCCCAGTAGATGAGGGAAAGGCTGTGGATGTTGTCGGCCTGGACTTTAGTAAGGCCTTTGACACTGTTCCCCACAGCATCCTCCTGGAGAAATTGGCTGCCCATGGTTTGGATGCATGTACGCTTCGCTGGATAAAGAACTGGCTGAATGGCCGAGAGTAGAGAGTGGTGGTGAACGGAGTTAAATGCAGCTGGCAGCTGGTCATGAGTGGTGTTCCCCAGGGCTCAGTTTTGGGTGAAGTCTTGTTGAATATCTTTGTCAATGATGTGGATGAGGGGACTGGGTGCTCCCTCAGTAAGTTTGCAGATGACACCACGTTGGGTGGGGGTGTTGATCTGCTTGAGGGTAGGAAGGTTCTGCAGAGGGATCTGCACACGCTGCATCGATGGGCTGAGGCCAACTGCATGAGTTTCAACAAGGCCAAATTCTGTGTCCTGCACTTCAGTCACAACAACCCCATGCAATGCTACAGGCTTGGGGAGGAGTGGCTGGAAAGCTGCCTGGCAGAAAAGGACCTTGGGAAGTTGATTGACAGCTGGCTGAACATCAGCCAGCAGTGTGCCCAGGTAGCCAAGAAGGCCAACAGCATCCTGGCTTGTATCGGGAATAGTGAGGCCAGCAGGAGTAGGGAGGTAATTGTGCCCCTGTACTCGGCACTGGTGAGGCCGCACCTCGAGTGTTGTGTTCACTTTTGGGCCCCTCACTATGAGAAAGATACTGAGGTGCTGGAGCGTGTCCAGAGAAGGGCAACGAGGCTGGCGAGGGGTCTAGAGAACAAGTCTTATGAGGAGTGGCTGAGGGAACTGGGGCTGTTTAGTCTGGAGAAGAGGAGGCTGAGTGGGGACCTTATTGCTCTCTACAACTACCTGAGAGGAGGTTGTAGTGAGGCAGGTATTGATTTCTTCTCCCAACTAATTAGCAATAGAATGAGAGGCAATGGCCTAAAGTTGCATCAGGGGAGTTTTAGATTAGATACTAGGAAAAATTTCTTCACCATAAGAGTGTTCAGGCATTGGAACAGGCTGCCCAAGGAGGTGGTTGAGTCCCCATCCCTGGAGGTGTTTAAAAAACGTGCAGATGTGGCACTTCGAGATATGGTTTAGTAGGCATGGTGTTGCTGGGTGGATGGTTGGACTTGATGATCTTAGAGGTATTTTCCAACCTATGATTCTACGAGTCTCTGAAGTTCACCCCAAAAATTATTTTTTGTAGTTTGTTAAGAGTGGCAGTTCATTAAATAGTTCCAGAGCCCCTTTATGGAAGTCCACTTATAATAATGTATTTTTATCACATTTGTGTTTTAAAAATAATTTTCTAAGTTTTTTCAGTAATTTTGGTGACTCTTTTTTTGTGTAAAGTGGGAATGTAGTTAAAAATTAGTCTATATTTTATTGTTTAAGAAGGGTTTTTAACTTAATTATCTTGCCCCGTTAGTTAGACTAAGTAACAGTGCCATCTGCTGAAAAGTAGTAGTGCCTTGCAGGAAAAGTTTACAGTCCTTGTACTTTACTAAGCAGAAGTATAGAAAGATCAAAAAGGGACACAGTAGTAAAAGGAAACACAAAATAAAAGCAATCTGAAGAGGCAAAGATGTAGAAGTACTTGGAATGATCTTTAGTAAAAGGAGGATGAAAACAAAAAAAATATTACTTGAAAATTTAAAAAATAAGTAAGCTGAGAAAGAGTAGCGTGTCTGTTTTTAACAGTATTGATCTGAGGTTTAAAAAACATGATAGCTTATATTCATTGACATAACATCTATTGCCAAACTACTACGTAGTTCAGCACCCTAATGGCAGTGGTCTGCTCATGTCAATAATCCTCAGCATCAGTCTTGCAAAAAAATAGCATGTTAAAGTCTTTTAATGAAGTGAGAATAATAGCAATTAATTGTGACATAGTTGTGGCCTGTATAAAAAAAATATTCTACTTACACATTCCAAGCAGTTTCTTGGATTCTGTCATAAGATTTTTTTATTAGTGTTAGCTTTTGGGAAGGATAGTTAATGAAACAAATATCCAGACCATATTGTGTGAACAAAGCAGCAAGAAAAAAAAGAATGCGTATGTTGCTAAAACTTCTACCTTTTATGTTAACTCTCTTTTTCTGAATTTTTTATAAGAAACCGATAATTTATACCCTTTCCGTTTTTCAGTGGAAGACGGATATAGCAAAGAAACCTTGTCATACATTTCCTCTGCTTTCTATCATATCATCCAGGGGTGCTTTGGAGAGTTTCCCCCAGATTTTCTCCCTGTATCACTGCATTTACAATATGGACTTCTAAGCATGAAAAGCCTCATGGTTGTTGTAAGGAATTCCGTTACGCTTTCTGAATCCCAAGAAGTGATATGTAATATTTTATTTTTTTAAAAGAAACAGAACTTTGATTAAGACATCAAAATGGAAAGCTTTGTGATTTTATCAGTGTCTATATATCTTGGCGATGGCATTTCCTGGACGTCTAAAAGGATACTCATTATTTTAGTAAGAGTGCATAAATTTGTCATGTAGAAGTTGAAGTGTTTTTTATATTTGTTATTGTGCTTTCAATGTACTGTAAACATGCCAACTAACAGATTTTCATTATCCTTAATAGTGTCTTGTATTGGCTTACTTTTTACCCAAGAAAATGACACTTTTTTACTATATTTAAAGAAACTGAACATTTGCCATAAAATCTTACACCCAATAGCAAAACAGTGCTAAAAAACATGGTATGTATCATCTTCATAATAGTGCAAACACTTTTAATTTATCTAAGTATTTTAAATATTGGACATTTTTGTAAAGCTTCAGCTCTTGGACTCCAGGGATTGCAAAAATCCTAGCACACTACTGTTTGATTTCAGGTTTAGTGCCTTATTTGTTCTGAAGGAAAAGCTACAAAATTTGAAGTTTCAAAGTTTAAGAAGGTGAAGCCATGTAAAAATATTTCCAACATCTTTATTGGTTTAAATCTTGTTTCCATGTTTTTAGGACAGTTCGAATCATAACTTGGATCAGTTAAAAAATATTCTGTTTGTAAATGTGCAAGACAGAAGTTTAAAATACATGTTTGTGGTACATTGTTTATGGTTATCAATAAAATCCATTAGTTATGTAAAACTTGGCTTAGGAAGGAACTCAAATTAGCCAATAAATGACAGAATCAAATCAGTGTGATTTAGAAGATGGTGTCTACAAAGTGCTGTGAAGTGGGCTTTGAAATAAAACTTTTTTCTCATGATGGGACACAAAAGCAGGAAAAATCTGATGTTGAGAGAAGAGATGGTGGTGAAGAACCACCATCTAACATGGTGAGAAACCCTAATGTTTCACACTTTGAAAGGAATACTTTTCATTTGGTACTGAAACTCTTATGGGAGTTTTTTGGTTTGGTGAGGTTTTTTTTAAATTTAAGATTTTCTTTTCTGTATCTAAGCCTGACGCACACAATTTACTTAAATGCTTGAGGTGGATAAACATAGATATATTGTTAGCAAATAGAGTTTTTTGCTGGGGGTTTAATTTCAGTTTTTCTCTGCTTCTGACAAATCCTTCTTGAAGACTTTTCCCACTTATTCAGCATTTGAAACAATTGTCCCCACCATCCCCTTGAAGGAGACAAATCAACTGGAGAAGAAGAAACAATATCTATAGAAACTTTGTCATGTTGCGGGGCCATCATTAGTTTTCCTTTCATATGGTGATCCATTTTGAAAAGAACTTTTGAAAAAAGAACTTTCAACCGTCATAACATGACAGGCTAGGAGTAGTGCTTACATCACCAGTGAATTAAAAAATAATTGCATCACTGTTCTGGGTTTGTGTGGCAAGGTTTTAGTAGCAGGGGGGCTATAAGGGGTGTCTTCTGTGAGAAGCTGCGAGAAGCTTCCCCCATGTTTGAGAAAGCCAGTGCTAGCTGGCTCTAAGACAGACCCACTGCAAGCCAAAGCCAAGCCAATCAGCAACGGTGGTAGCACCTTTGTGATAACATGTTTAAAAAGGGGAGGAAAAGATTTGGTGACTAAACAGCAGTGAGGAGAGAGGAGTGAGAGTATGTGAGAGAAAGAACTCTGCAGACACCAAGGTCAGTGAAAAAGGAGGGGGGATGAGGTGCTTGAAATATCAGAGCAGAGACTCTTTCCTTGCAGCTCATGCTGAAGACCATGGTAAGGCAGGCTGTTTCCCTGCAGTCCATGGAGGTCCACGGTGGAGCAGACATCCACCTGTAGCCCATGGCAGGGATGCCGGAGCAGGTCGATGCCCAAAGGAAGCTGTGACCCTGTGGGAAGCCCGTGTTGGAGCAAGCTCCTGCCAGGACCTATAGACCCATGAAGAGAGAGGAGCCCACAATGGAACAGGTTTGCTGGTAGGAAAAACCTGTCCCCATGAGGGACCCAAGCTGGAGAAGTTTGAGCCTGAAGGACTGCACCCCATGGGAAGGGACCCACACTGGGGCAGTTTGTGAACAGCTGCAGCCCGTGGGAAGGACTCAGGTTGGAGAAGTTCGTGGAGGACTGTCTCCTGTGAGAGGAACCTTCATGCTGGAGCATGGGAAGAGTGTAAGGAGTCCTCAACCCTGAGGAGGAAGGAGTGGCAGAGACAAAGTGTGATGAACTGACCATAACACCATTCCCCGTCCCCCTGCGCTGCTCAGGGGGAGGAGGGAGAGAAATGGGAGTGAAGCTGAGCCCGGGAAGAAGGGAGGGGTGGGGGGAAGGTGTTTTAAGATCTGGTTTTATTTTCTCACTATCCTACTCTGATTTGATTGGTGACAAATTAAACTCCCTTTTTCTCCTCAAGTTCAGTCTGGTTTGTCCGTGACAGTAGTTGGTGAGTGATCTCTCCCTGTCCTCATCTGAACCCTCGAGTCTTTCATCACATTTCCTCTCCCCTGTCCAGCTGAGGAGGGGCAGTGATAGAGCGGTTTGGTGGGCACCTGGCATTTATCCAGGCCAAACCAAAACAAGCACAAAAACACTGCACCACATCCAGGAGATGGTTTTGGGGGAAGGGGAGATTTTGGTTTTGGGTTTTGTTTACATTTCATGCTTAAAATACTGCAGTGATTTGAAATGGCAAAGTTATGATATAACATGAAACCCTCTCAAAGACATTTAGTGGTCCGGAGAAAGGCTGTCAAATATTCACAGAGTCCATGGAAGAACATCCCACAGATTTCTCTGATTCCACAGACAGAACATAAAATTTAGGGATGAGAGCAACTAAAAGGAAGTTTGAACATTGCACATGATAAAACAGCTAATTCCATGCGTACTTTTCAGATCTTTCAAAATAATTGAACTTAGGAAATCAGGACTTACTGAGTAGTAAAAATAACAAGGGATACAAGAGTTAAGTGTGTCCAGAGCAATGGACTAGAGCTGTGAGAAACTCCAAGACTGAAAAAATACCCACCCACTTGGTTGTTATTTTTATAGTGATATTATTCTTTGTATCCACAACACACTAAAGATAAATGCAAGGCAGTGTTTGGTGGGAAGCAACATTATTTTTTGCATTTTTGTTGTCCTTGTTGTATTAGACCAGCTGGTATGTACTGCAGCCTCTGTTCACAGAAGCTTGTCGGATAAAGCTGGAGGAGGTGAACTCTACTGAATGAAATATACCACCTCTTCCTGACAAACCTGGCCACCTCTGGTTATGCAAACTGAAGAAATAATAGAGCCAGAAACAGTCTTATCAAAATCTGACCCAGACCTGCTAAAAATTTGATACTGAAGGAAAAGTTTAGCCACTCTCCCTTTCTTTCCCCTACTACCCCCAAAAATGTGTTTTCCTTAAAGTGTGCGGAGTTTATACTTGCACATAATCAGTTCAATTTTAGTTACTCAGTTTACTGTAAGAATTTGCTTGAAGCTTCAGCTAGCCATGCATTTCCCTGTCTCCTGCAGTTCTGAAATCCATCTTTTACTATTGAAGATGATCTGCAGTCTCTGCAGGAGAAATCATACATCTGCACAGAAGCGGCAAGCTTTTCCACACAGAAAATGCTTACGAGATTTTGAGCATCCATACATTTTGATCTTCACAATTACTTCAGTTCTTTTTTTCTCAACAGTCTTAACCAAGAGTAGAATTTCAATTGCAAGAACTTCAGAAGTGAGTATTTCTCTTGGGTTGCATGTCAATAGGGAAGATAACATTTTCTGAGAGCTGGTTCCGAGTTGAATGCAGGGATTTTGTAGAGGTTAATGGCTAATATTAAACTCCTGTTGTTATCAGCAGTTTGACTCCACAGTTCATTATTACTGCCTTAGTCCGTTACTGATGTTTTTCTTCTTTCGTGTGTGTTTACAAGTTAGTGAAAGAGCACTGTAAGAATTTCAGGTATATTGTGTAAAGGTATTTAGACAGTTCTACTTGTGAGGAAGTAGATAGAACTCTCTTTATCCAAACACTAATTTTAACCGTGTGTTGATTTTCATCCTTATTCCTGTTCCAAATGAATAAATAAATACAAAAATAAATAAATAAATACATATTTTGTTTTCTGGTTCAGTAAGTGAAGATAAATCACCTTTAAGTGAAACAGATTGGGACATCAAAATCAATGCTGCCCCTTCCTGCTTCATTGACTGATTAAACCCAATTAGAAAAAATGGATTGAAAAAACACTGAAATGTTTTGGTTTTTTCTTCTCCAAATGAGAACTCGGATAAAATTTATTTTCTCTGAGCAAAAATGAAATATTCTATTTTGGAGTAGACAAGTGAAGAAAATGGCAGTCTGGTTTCACAAAATTTCTGCAGGAGGTAGCATTTACGGTTAAGTAACAGAGATGTTTGGCATCCTATCAATATGGGAGGAGCACCATTCAATTTTTTATTCTCCTTGAGGAAATTCGTACCCACTATTTCTTAATTTCTAGGGACCCAGAAAGTTATAATCAATAAATGGCAAGTTAATTCAGTGTTTTGTCTTGATGCTTTTCCACTTGTACAAGTAAATAAATATATTACAGAACAGATGTTACACTCAGGTTCTGCACTTCCCAAGACGCCACTATTAACATTTAAATAGTTCTGTAGAAAGTAGAACAGATTATGGAGAATATATGAAAGGACATAATTTCAGTTTATCCAATACATGGTAAATTAGTATTCCCTGCTTTCCACCCTCCAAAAAAAGAACCCAAGCCCCCAAAACATAAAAATGCTACTCTGTGCTAATGGTAAATTACTAACTCAGGAGATGACAGGGTTTCAGTCCCTCTACTAAATGAATATTCAGAAGAGAAAACAACATTAAAAGAGACTAAGAGAAGCCCATGTGGGCTACTTTAATTACAGTCGTTAGAGTCCTATTCAGAGACTTCAAACATGGACTGAAAATCCAACAGTCAGAGAAAGTGAATTGAAATTTAGTCTCCTAAACCCTGAATATTTTCTTTTAGCAAAATGGAGGAACTCCTACAGGTGTCACTTCTTGCACAATGTTGTATGACTTGAGCATGTCAATGTGTACATACTTTTCCAGCTTATATTCTGTGGCCACCTCAGGAAACAGATGATTTCCAGACAGAAAAAAATGTGTGTTTTGCAAAGTTTTATAAGTAAATTCATTTGCTAGCTTTAGGGTGGTATTTATCATCAAAATACTAGGATGTACACTTATGTGTACTGAAGTTGTACATTTATTCACACCAGTTTTTTACCTTGAAGGTTATAATTTCACATCTGCAGGATTATATTCATCTGGAGATTTCTCGAATGCTTTTGAAGCAGTTCTGTAACTAAGGTTCACAACACATATGTGAGCTGGGAAGAACTCATATCACAAGGATCACATTGTTTGCCATGTGTGCAGGAGCCCGACAGCAGTCTCTGGACAGCCTGAAACAGCATTTCAGAGCATTTTAGTGTTGCCAAGCAAAAGACAGTAGTACAAAGAGCAGAAAAGATGTGTGGGGAGGCAGAGTTAAATTTAATACATTTTAATACAGTGTCTGGAAGGAAGGAGAGGGAAAATGTGGGATTAAACCACTTCACTGTAAAGACATATTATGGGGACTTTAACTACATGATTATAAACAACAATGATCCGTATAGTATCTGTCAAAAACAGCCTTTGTCGGTATTTCATCTCTGGAGCTTATACTGTGACTTGGGTTCAGCACTGGATCCAAGGGAAGAGTTCCACGTATGGACTTGCTGACCGAATTTCTTTGCCGCTTTGATCCACCATGGTATTGCTCTGCCTGACTAAGAGCCAGGCCTCTTCTCTCTTCCTTCTGAGTCACAGCAGCTCTGCTAACCTAGGGAGGACCCAGGGAACTACAGGCCGGTCAGCCTCACCTCCATCCCGGGAAAGGTGATGGAGCAGCTTATCCTGGAGGCCATCATCAAGCAAGTGGAAGAAAAGAAGGTTATCAGG